>Ga0214473_10009831_pt1 | contig 11292 bp, 6 predicted proteins | sample RVTome_7_FD_203509 | JGI IMG/M metagenome (GOLD analysis project Ga0214473, IMG submission 203509) | Soil microbial communities from uranium-contaminated site in the Upper Colorado River Basin, Wyoming, United States - RVT98D197 | ecosystem: Environmental > Terrestrial > Soil > Contaminated >...
GCCGTAGAGCCCCGTGGTGAGGATTTCAGGTTGAGCTGGGTTCTGAGTCGCGCCGCCCGGAGATCGGCTGCTCAGCAAGACAGGGCGTGGAAAGCCTGAGGAGAAAAACGATCCCCGGAATGTTGAGAGGATCCGCTCGAAGGAACCTCAACGTCTGAGCTCGGGGGATTCCACGATCCCGAGCTTTCGCCGAAGGCTGCCCGTGAAGAGGACACGTTCTTCCGGAGACAGGCTGCGCCTCTCCAACTCGGAAAGCAGAATAGCCGCGCGGTTGGAACCGAGGTCGTAGCGTTCCATGAGGCGATTCATCTCGCTCTGGTCTCGCTGGGTCTGGAGAGGATCGGCCGACTGCTTCCTCAGAGTCATGTCGATGAAGCGCTGGGCAGCCAGTTTTCTCGACCTCTCGAAGTCGGCTTCCCGGCGGCCAAGCCTTCCACGGAAATTCCTCGCCGCCACGGCACGACTCGTCCGGAGTCCGGTTCCGACCGCGAGCGCCTTGACTGCCGTCCAGTTGTTCCAGTCGTCGGCAATCCGGTACTTCTCTTCGCGGATGTCCGATGGTCGCAGCAAGCGATCGCTGAAGTGCACCGTCCCGTCCTGGGCGTAGAAGGCCGTCATCATCTCGTCCCAGTTGCGGATCGCGAGTACCGAGTTTTCGACGAAGTCGCGCATTCCCTCCCGGAGGAACGAATCCTCAAACAAGGCTCGCGGGTCGCGTCTTTGCACGGCGTGCCTGATGTGTTCCCCGCCGATGTTGACCCGGCTGAGGACGTCCTTGTAGAACCGGTAGCCCACCTTGAGCATGTACCCCATGGCGTCCTCCGGACTGTTCGGGAACTGCGGAGCGGCCGCTGCCGAGACATCGAATCCCAGAAGTCCAGGGACCCCGCTGGAGAGATTCGGCAACGCCTTCTCCACCTCTTCCTCCCCCTCGTCGAGAAGCAGACTGAACATTCCCAGGAATGGCAACGATTTCAGAATCGTGAAGACCGCGCGGGGTCCCCCGATCACGCCCAGGGCTGTCAGGTAGCTGAGTTTCCGGCCCCACGGAAGAACGGAAATCATCTCCACCTGACGAGCGAGATACTCCTTGAACTGAAGGGGGAGTTTCAGCGCCGGGGTGCGGAAGATCCTCGGAAGCGCCGACAGCGTGTAGACCCCTTGTTGAAACCACATTGCCATAACAGCCTCGCGTTCGGCCACCTCGGGGGAGTACCCCTTGTCGCGGAAGTAGAGGTAATTGGCTGCCAAGGAGGTCTTTCGGAGCGGCGCCTCAACGGCCTGGAAGCGTCCCAAAGGCAGGAGCAACGTTCGCTTCTTGAACCGAGGAAGCGCGGTTCCCGTGTCGAGAGAGAGTCTCGTCCCCAAGAGGGCGTCGTTGCGTTGCAGGAAATCCCGTCCTTTCTGCGTATGTCTCCAGACTTCCGCCCGGACAAGATAACCGGGACCCGTTCCGACCGTAGTCATGGCTTGACCGCCAACGTAGTTCACGGCGGTGGCCACGTCCCGATATCCCAAGGCAAGGTTGGCGCCCACGTTCTTGAGTCCTGCCACCGTGCGACTGAATCTCCGGGGTTTGGTCCGGTCCCCGATGAACCGAAGTCCGGCCATGTTGAAGAGCGCGTCGACAATCCGGTCTCCCAGGTAGACTTTTCCGCGGGAAGCCTCGATCTGATCCATGAGGATCGCGTTGACCCAGGGTTCGTATCGTCCCTCCTCGATATTCCGCATCACGTCCCAGTGCACGGGGTCGAGGGCCATTTTCTTCCGCATCACAAAGGAGTAGTCGTTCAGCGCTTTGAAAATGTCCTCTTCGCCCAGGAGAATGTCCTTCCTCTGAATGGTGGGACCGGCGAACACACCGGGGACCTTTATCTGGATGACTTTTCCGGTCAGCTCGTCCACGAACTCCGGATCGGTCTGGCCGAATTTCTCCTGGAGTCGGTCACGGATCAACTTCTTCAGGGCCGAGTGTTGCCGTTTCGTCAGCCCCAGGTTCGGATCGAAGTCCTTGTACTGACTCTCGACGGTGAAGTTTGTTATGCCGGTCTCACGAGCGATCCTCTGCGCTTTTCGCTGCGCGTCCTTCGGGGTTACGGCGACCGCGCGGGTAGTGCCGGTAGGATCTTTCAAAAGGAAAGTCCCGGCCTCGATGTTGGTGAAGTAGTCGTCGAGTCCCCAGTGGTCAATGGCTTGGTACTCGTTCACCAATTCTTCAAGGACGTCCTTGTCGACACCGACCTTGCGAGCAGATCCTTCCAAATCCGACGTCTTGCGCCATTCGTCGAAGGCCAGGAACTCATCCGCAGGCAGGTGCTTTTCAAACATCGTTGCCAGGTACGCTTTGTAGTCCCCCTGAACGCCGTCGAAGTACTTGCGGAGTCGGGTTGCTGCCTGTGCCACAGCGGGGTGTTGAGTCTGGATGCGAGCGAACTCCGGGTGCTTCTTGTCGGCCAGAAGTTCCAGCGCGTCACGGACCATCCGACGCTTCTGCCCACTCCTGCCCACCATCTTACGAAGACGGTCGAATTCCCAGACATCCATACTGTGCTGGTAGGTGTACTCCAGATCGGACTTGATGACCCGGTAAGCGTCCAGCCTTGCTTCGGACTCCTTCCTGAGAGCGAACAGGGGATGCATGAGGAAGCGCCCAGGCCAATCTGTTACGTCTCTCAGAATGTTCACCGAGGGACGAGGAGGCTCTCCGAAAGAGAGGTTAACCTTTGCGTCTTCATCAGCCCCGTGTGGCGGAGGCCCCTGAGTCGGGGTGTTAAGTTCTCGAACTCGTTCTTCCACCTGCCTGGCCGAGTCGTCGAGGTGCAAGCTCTGGACGGCCCGAACCTCTTCCTCGGTCAGGTTCAGTTGGTCGACCTCGGCTTCGCGTTTCCGGATCTCGTTCTCCGTCTCCCGAATCTCCTTCTCCACTGCTGATTGCTCGGTCCCCCAAATCTGTGCTGGCGGAAGCTGCTCCGCTTGCTCTGGAGGAATTTCTTCCGGCCTGCGTGGTCTCATTTTTGCGACTTCAGCAATGGGTGGTAATTCTTCTGCCTGCTCCACCCGTGGCTTTGGGATTCGCTTCTCGGCTGCTGCCATGGCGGGCGCCGTTATCGCCGCTTGTCTGATTGGCAGAAGGCTGTCCCGTTTGGTCTCCAACGTCTCTTTCTTCTTCTTCAGTTCTTCGGTCTTCCGATCCTCAACTCGTCTCATAGTCGCGCTGGGACCGAACTTCGCTCCTGGCCTCTCCTTCACCCCGAAGATCTGGGCTGCCAGTTCGGAAACCGGGAGTTGGATCTCCCCAAAGAGGCTGGGCGTTCCGGTTGCCTCTGCTTTGCCTTGCTCGAGAAAGGCGGCGAGTTTCTGACGTAAGACGGTTGGCTTGAGACCGTCCGTCATCAAGAGGTCCACCATCATGTGGGCTCCGGGGGATAGATCCTGCTCGATGCCTTCGACGAGAAAGCCCTGGCCAAGTTCTTCCTCGACCTGGTGTTTGGTTCTGACATCAGGGTGACGCATCATCCATCCGAGCGCTTCGTCCAACTGGTGAGAGACATCGTACTTCGGAATGTCCCGGCGCGCCTTGACCAGTTGCGGGATAATCGCCTCAAGAGTCCGTTTGAACCCCTTTCTCTCGGCCCCAATCCTCTCGATCGTGTCGACGGGGAAGACCGAGGTCAGGAGCATGTTACGGACGAGTTCCTTCCCGCTCTCGGTCAGGGTTCCGTCTTCCTCATTGAAGTACTGGGCCACCTCGGTGGGCGGAATGCTGCGACGAATGGCGTCTCGGAATTCACGTCCGGCGCCCGAGCGGCCGATTGCTTCGCTGAACGTTGTGTCGGCTTCCAGTTCCACGCTGTCGAGCAGATCCGTGGTGAGGATTCCGTTCAAGGACGCAGCGGCTCGAACGGGAGACTGAGACTGAGTCGTCGAGACATTCCCCGTCCTTGCGAACCTCACCGCATCGGGCGAACGGGGGTCCATGTCAACAACGCGGACGAGAACGGGACGTGCCATCCCGGTGACCTCTTCAGGACTCACGCCGTATCGTGCAGCGTCCTGGATCAACTGCTGTTTGTACCATCCTGGGGTCCCCTGAGCGCTCCCGAAGGCCTTCTGATCGGCAGCCTGCAAGGAACCGACTCGACCGTTTCCATTGATGACCGTCCCGTCCGGACTGATCGTCGGCGGTCCATCGCTTGCCGTAGGAGAATCCGAAATGAAGTGGCGGACTTCGGCTTGCTCGGCGTAGTCAAGTACCTTCGCCACCTCGCTCGACCCTTCCCGGTATTCCCTCGGCTGGAGATCCCTCGGATAAAGTCCCTTTTCGACATTCGAACGGGGGACTCCTTGCCAGAAGTTATGCGAGGGACGGAGCGCTTGCAGATCCACGACGGCGTAACGAGACGGAATTTTCTGCCTCGTCGGGGTTGTTATGGTGGTTTCTTTGCCGGTGAGTAGTGAAGCAAGAGGAGGTAGGGGCTCGGCGGACGGCGCTTCGGGAGTAACCGCCGTTGTTTTCTGGGGAGTCGTCTCGGTAGGTCCTTCGATCGGTTTGATTTCACCCGTGAGGGGTCCGACCGGTGTCGTCCCTGGGAGCGTTCGCTGTTTTGGCTGTGGAGGTCTCTCTACTGGGGCGGTCGAAACGGGCCTTGTCTCTTGCCTCGAACCGGGAAAAAGGTCGCGGACTGGCTCTTTTCCACCGCGTTCTTGCAGTCTTGCGGCGGTCCGGTCGCTGAAACGAGCACGTCGGGCTCCCAAGGAAGAAGCAATCAAGGAAGCCATTCCACCCAAGAAACCCCCAGCAGCGCCGCTTTCGCCGACTCCTTCGAGGATATCCTGCTCGGCGTCGAAGTATCGCTGCGTGACGGCGTTCGCCCCTGCGGTCTGGCCGATCTCCTGGACCGATTCCTCGACCAACCCAGAGAGACCATTGGCGAGGACCTGCTTGAAACGGGGAACGTCACTGACCAGGTCTTCGGGTAGGTTCGAGAGGATTCCAACGAGTCCGCCGCGACCTTTGGTCCACCTTGTGAGAATCGACATGATCGGCAGGGCTTCAGAGGAGTCGATCAGTCCGCGCGCGATCATGGCGGCCAGGATATTCTCGTCGCTGACTCCTGGCGTTTCGCTACCTTGTCGAAAGGCCTCCCCCATCCCGGCCGGTGAAGCCACACCGACCGCCGAAAGGGCTTGGAGCGCTTTCACCCCCTTCACCCCCAGCCCAGCAGCCTGACCGACTTTCGTGGCCGCGGCACCCGGAACCAGAAAGGTCAGCATAGAGCCTGCTCCACGTGGAACGGTCCCACCCCAAAAAGTCTGCGTCGTCTCGGGGTTTACAGGAGCCCAGCGTTCCACCGCCTCCTGGGTTCGCTGCCCCAGGTTCGTTTCCTTCCCCCGCACATACCGGTTGAAAGCGTCGGCTGCGCTCGCCAGGCTGGACGCCACGCCCCCAATCCCGCGATAGATGTCGTTCCCGGCGCTTCGCCACCAACCGATGTCCTTCCGGGGCACATTGAAGTCCCCTCCGGGGCCGGCTGTGAGCACGTCGACGTCGAATGGCTTCCCTTTCATGCCCTGATACGGGTTCTGTGGCTCCAGGGTGAAATCCTGGAAAGGCTGCTCGGGGGTTTCTCCAAGTGCCCCCCACACGTTCTTTTTGCTTGCCGTTGCGGCGGATGGGGACGCAGTGGGCGCCTGAGCCGGCTGTGATCTCAAGGCTTTCAGGCGGCGGACTTCGTCCAGTGACAAGACCGGCCCGGGTGAACCTGCCTTCAACTGGCTCACCTGATCCGGTGAAAGGAACGGGCTGGAGGCTCCTTGAGATTTGAGGTCCCGTACTTCCTCGGCTGAGAGGATAGCCATCGGTCTATTCCACCTTGAGTAAGATGCCCCGACCATCGGGGAACTCGAAAAGACGCCCCTCTGGCGTCACGACGTCCGTTCTCACGGCGTTCTGGTAGAACTGGATGATCTCGCGTTCCGTGATGTTGCTCGGCATGGCTTTGCGGAACTGCGTCATGATCCGGTCTTGTTCGCCCTCCGGAAGAGAGTTGATCGTCGGCGCCTGTGCCGTCTGTGGTGTTGGGACGGTTCCCTGAGGCTGTGATGGGGGCAAGCTTCCATAGGATCCGCCGAAAGAAGGTTGCTGCATGACGGGAGCCGTTTGAGGTGCGGCTGGAGCGAACGGCTGTTGAGTCGGTGCATTCGGCGCTTGGCTCGACCAGAAACTCGATTCGGCTTGCCCGGTAGTGTCCGGCGCGGCGGTGTCTAAAGTCTGTCCAAGACGTTGCAGGAACGGCGGAGCCAGTCGGGTCAACGCGGTGAGCATGTCCTCCCGTCCGCTTTGCTGCGCGTTGAAAATGTCTCGTGAGAGCACATCGAAATCCTGTTGGAGTTCCATGGGGATCCGGGCTCGGACGTGACCGGGGGAGAGTTGCCCCCCTTCTCCTCGAAAGGCGTCGATAATCGCCAAGGCTGCCTGCATTCGCTCCGGATCTCTCCCCGCGCGTCTGAGCAGAAAATCCCTTGCGAATGGGAGAACGGCTTCGGCGGTCAGCTCGCGTGCGAGTCTGATGTCGGCAGCAGTGGGTTTCTCGCCGGGTTCCTGGGGTATGCTCACTCCCGGAGGCAGGCCGAGGGTTCCGAGGTATCCCCCTGGCTCTTGTGTCAGGAACCCCCGTTCGCCCCGAGTGTTGATATCGACCGCTCCGAGTTGGGGAAGCAGCGTGGGACCGGCCGCTTCGCGTGTTCCGGCTGCCCTCGCTCTTGCCTCGGATTGAAGGTCCGCGAGTTTCTCTTCCGGGGATTTCATCAACTCGGCGAGTTCGAAGGCCCGTGTCTTCCTCTGGTAGTCCGCCGTCTCGGCTTGATTCTGCACGTTGAAGAGTTGGACCATGCGACTGAAACGGTCGCGTTCGGCCTGCGCAGTATTTTGGGAGGCTTGCTCCCTGGCCGAGAGGTTGCTGGCAGCCGACGTCTGATACGCCCCAGCTACCGCCCGTCCGATCGCTTCAAGAGCCGGATCGTCCACGAGCTGCGATCCCAGCAGGGCCATCATGCCAGCCGGTCCACCAAGCGCCTGCGCGGGTGTCATCGACATGGGAGCCGGTTGTCTCGGGTTAGCCAGTGCAAGGGCCTTGATCGCCGCCTGCAGGTTGTCCTGAGGTGGAGGCGCAAAGGCCAGGGTTTGATTTGGTCGAGGTGTCGAAGTCCCTGGAACGACAGGCTCCGGACGCAGAGGTGTCGGTTTCGCTTCTCCAAAGGGCGCCAAAGAAGCCGGTGGCTTTGAATTCATCAACCGGTACATACTGAGGCCCAACCCGGCTTCAGGGGTACCCGGTTGAAACGATGGAGAAAACGACCTGGAAGGATCGTACCTCCACTTGTCCCTGACTGTCTGAAATGGGCTGAAACTGTAGTTTTTCACTGTCTCCCCTCCCTTTTGGGCAATCAAGTGACTGCCCGCTATTCTACAAACCCAAAGCGCCTACCTGCACGTAAAGGCACTGGGCAATTTTTGCCTACTGGTGCGCTTCAACACTAACTGTTGCCATTTTCCACCACTTCCGGTCCGCGACTTTATCCTACTTACTGGTTTTCTCCGTTTCTTGCTTTTCTTTGCGGGATCAGAATGGGGGTGGACTTGATTGGAAGGACTCTTCGTCGTCTCTTGCTCGTGGTGCCCGGCGAACGTCGGGATTTCCGAAAAACGACAAGGATGGATTCTGCGCTTCTTGATTCTTCTCAGCCCAGGGACCCCGGAGATGGAAAGTATCCTACGGGGGAGATCTGTGCCCCCATCGTCTTGACCTCTTTTTGGATCTTGGGATGTTGTTTGAGCAGCTGCTCTTTTGCTGCTCTTTTGCCCCCTCTGAGGGGGGTCTGAGGATAGGCTGAACGTGGCCGTGATCCCGGAGAAGTTCATTTTTGCTAGGGAAATCGCGATTTTTCGCGATTCGCCGGGACAGGTCAGACCCCGTTTCGCGGATTTAGGATCTGGTGGGTAACCCCCGTGCAGGTTCAAATCCTGTCTCCGGCACTTCCACCCGTCCTGCGCCTAACCAAAGAGACTTGTTTCGTCTGCCCGATCGCATCGACGGGTTCCACTGCAAGCAGTCTCCAAGACTCCCTGAGACGGAAGGTACGATTCCAGCAGGGGATGTGCTAACGTTCGCCGTCACCTGCCGGGTGGATGGCGTTGTCCGGGATGGTCCAAGCCACTTGCAGCGAAATTCGATAGAGGGCCGTGTCGATGAGATTGAATGGGCGAGCCACTTGTCAGAGAAGATGGAGAGCCCTGTCGCATGCCGTACTGCGGCGACTCCTTGGCCTTAGTTCGCATTCAGGTGGGCGGACCTGCAATCTCTTGGTGTGGAGTGTGGGGGTGATCCTGCTCGGGCTTTCCTTGCCAGAAGGTCTTGCCGAACCGGTCGAACTCCAGGTCATGACCTTCAACCTGAAGTACGCCAGCGAAAGCGGCGAAAACAAGTGGAGCGAGCGGCGCGAGGTGCTGAAAAACGCGATTGCGAACGAAGATCCCGACCTCATTGGAACTCAGGAGGGTCTTTACGGCCAGTTGAAAGACATCGAAAGCGACCTCCCGCAGTATCGCTGGATCGGTCTGGGGCGTGCCGGCGGGTCGAAAGAGGAGTTCATGGCCGTCTTCTACAGGCACGACCGCTTCGAGCCGCTTGCCTTCGACCATTTCTGGCTGTCGGATACACCGGATGTAATCGGCAGCAGGACCTGGGGAAACAGCAATCGGCGAATGGTGACTTGGGTCCTTTTTCGCGACAAGAAATCGGGAGCGGAGTTTTACCACTGGAACACCCATTTCGACCATGAGGTCCAGGCAGCCCGCGAGAACAGCGCGGATCTTCTCCTGGCCAGGATCGGAGCGAGGGAGCCGGTGCGCCCGGTGGTGGTGACCGGCGACTTCAACGCCGTCCAGGCGAACGCGGTGCACGCCAAGCTCGTTTCCGCGGCCAGCGGGCCGGCGCGACTCTCCGATGCCTGGGAGATCGCGGAAGCTCGGGACGGGGAAGGCGTCTCGACCTTCAACGGCTGGAAGGGCCCCGACGACCGCGACCGGCGCATCGACTGGATCCTGGTCTCGCCCGAGTTCGCCTGCACCCACGCACGGGTGGTCACCTACCAGGAGAAGGGCCAATTTCCCTCGGACCATTTCCCTGTGGTTTGCGACTTCGTGTTGACCTCGCCCTAAATCCCTCTCCACACTGTGGAGAGGGACTTTTTGCGGGCCATTCGTCCTTGGGGATCGGGGAAAGAAGCCAGGGACTGTCACAGAAGCCAGGGACTGTCACCGCTTTTTCCTCCAAGGCTCGACCCGGCGGAAAAACCGGGGACTGTCCCCTCCTTCGGCCCCTCCTTCGGAATCCTTCGCAAGTCGGCCATTCTGTGGTAAGAATAATCCCACCTGCGGAGAGGTGACCGAGTTGGTCGAAGGTGCGCGACTGGAAATCGCGTGTGCCCCAAAAAGGTACCGTGGGTTCGAATCCCACCCTCTCCGCCATGCATCAACCTTGCTCTTGACGTTGTAGAGAGTCTTTTCCCCGCACCTTCCTCCCGGCATCCAGTAAGGCAAAAACCAGTGCAGATTTTCCTTGTTGACGCTTCAATCGAGCGCGGGACTGGATTCCTTGACCGAGAAGCATCTTGTCAAATGGGTCAAGTTTCAATTGAGGACGAGTTGTGCCTCCTGGATGTTCTGGTGAATGAGTGTCTCGACGCGTTGGATGGCCTTGGCGAGGGGACGTTGGTTGTTGGAGGCGTTGGGCGCGGGGAGTTCGGAGAGTCCGGGACGCAGCAGTCGAGCGTAGACCTTGGAGAGGAAGAGACCGATCCGTATCCCCTCGGCCCCGATCGACATTTAGGCCTTTCGGCCCTCACGCCACCTTGTGTGGCTATAACGGAATGTCATCCTACATTCCAAGATCGGTCGGAGCCAATTCCATGCTTGGTCCGTCTGAGGCGAACCCTCGCTAGCGATTGAGTTCGAATCGTTCGCGATCTCACGCCAACAGACCGAAAAAACAAGATCGTGGGGACCCACCTGGCCATCGGTTGTGGTTGGAATATGTACCACTTTATGGTACATTTACACCCATGAGACTGGATCTCGATGCGATCAAAGCGATCTGCGACCGGCAAGGGACGAGTGTGACGGAAATGCTTCGAGAGGCTCGAGTCAGCCGTAACGCTTTCTATTCGCTGGCTCGAAAGAAGATGATCGTCCCACGTTCCATTGAGGTTGTCGCGGAACATCTGGGTGTCCCCGTTTCTGCAATTCTGGACGAACCCGTCACACCCGCCGAGCGGCTCGAGGTGTTGGCGCGAGAAGCGAGTCGAATTGCCGCAAGCAACGAAGATACGGATTCGGACAACCTCAGACACACTCTCCTTTTACTGGATGAGAAGCCTGTGGAGCGTTTGAGGAGGGCGTTACGTCGTGGCCGACAGTTTAATTTTCGGTAATCGCGAAGCTGAGTTCTTGAAGGAACTCGTTCGCCAGAAGGTGGAGTTCATTATTGTGGGATTGTCCGCAGCCGCGCTGCAAGGTGCGCCGGTCGTCACGCAAGATGTCGACCTCTGGTTCCGGGACCTAACCGAACCGGGGGTAGCGGCAGCGCTCAAAAAAGTTCGTGGCAGCTATATTCCGCCGACGGCGGACCGTCCACCGATGTTTGCCGGTGAGGCGGTTCGACTTTTTGACATCGTGGTCCACATGCATGGACTCGGCGAATTTGACGAGGAGAAGGATAACATCATAAAGGTCCGTCTCGGCCGGTTCAAGGTCCCAGTACTGAAACTGGAACGCATTATCGAAAGCAAGAAAGCCACGGGACGAGAGAAGGACAAACTCGCAATCAAGGTGCTCACCGATGCGCTTTTGGCGATACGTGAACGTGAAGGACGGGGAGGAGGGACCACTACCGCCAGGGGGTAGCTTCCGAGTGGACAAGGCAACCGCCATCACCCAGACGATTCGTCCGGTGGGCGAGGCCATCCCTCCGCACGCCGCCGTTTCCGTGGTCCAGGCGGCGGCCGCTGCGGTCGATGGCAAGCTCGAAAAGCTCTCGCCGGATCTGGCATCCGCGATCGAAGAAAGCGGGGACGTGCGAATCGAAAGGGACAGGGACTGTCACCGCTTTTTCCTCCAAGGTTCGACCCGGCGGAAAAACCGGGGACTGTCCCCCTTCCCCGCACCCCCTCCGACCCTCCCCAGCAACGTGCGGGTGAAAATCGTAGCTCCCGCTCTCGTATGGGTCGCTGAGG
>Ga0214473_10009832_pt1 | contig 11291 bp, 5 predicted proteins | sample RVTome_7_FD_203509 | JGI IMG/M metagenome (GOLD analysis project Ga0214473, IMG submission 203509) | Soil microbial communities from uranium-contaminated site in the Upper Colorado River Basin, Wyoming, United States - RVT98D197 | ecosystem: Environmental > Terrestrial > Soil > Contaminated >...
CCGAGACTTTAGGTTCGGGAACTTTGTTCTTGGTGGGACAGCCAAGGCAAAGTATGTCCTACAGTTTGAAGGGACTACCCTTGGGACCATGGTGACGGGGATTGAGGGAAGTCTTGATTATATCTTCACTGCCACAATGAAGTTGCCCACCAATCTAATAACTGGCGGTAACGACTTTTCCCATTCAGTGTCAACCTATGAGGGAGTTGCATCTACCACCGCGCCCCAACATGCGGCCTTTTCTTACACTGGTTCTCGAACCTCAACAACCTTTAATGCAAAGGGCATAAACGTTGTTGTTCTTTTGGTTGGTGCAACCATCACAACTATTACTGATGGAACCTTATTTCAAGCCCTTACCATTTTGAACCAGTCTGGAACAACAGTGACAATTACACATGGAGCTAATGCAATCGAACTATCCGATAATACAACCTGGGCCATGGTGGATGGAGAGGCATTGACGTTGATCAAGGATATAAATGCTTGGAAAGAAGTTTCTCGGGCACAAGTAGATTACACCCCATGAACATCACCGAGCCCCTAAACCGTGGCCTCACGGATGCCCTGGACCCAGCGTTTATGCCAGCGGGGGGGTTGGTGAAGGCGGCGAATGCCCGGTATAAGATAGGCGACCAGGCTCTTTGGCAGGCGGAGGGCCGAGAGCGGGTGGGCCCTGGGCCCCTCGACTCGCAGCCCATCACCCAGGGCGTCTTCATGTATGATGCGGAGCGCCAGCCCGTGTTCTTCCACCATCGCCCCACCAGTGGGTATTCAGCCTTTGCGCTCAACCCGGCTGCGGGGGGGTGTGCAGTTCCTGCTCTTGGTGCTGCCGGGCCTGATGCGGGGGCCGAACCTTGGGAACTAATCCAACGAGATTCTGAAACCCTTCTTGCGACTGGATCTATTCTAATCAAACCCAGGGCGTCATTACAGAATTCTGTCTACTCCGCCTCCCGCCTTGGAATGCCCCAATTTCCATGGACTTCTAGTGTTGTTGCGTCCCACGTCGCTGGGGCCGCGACCTTCACCAGCGATCCTCCTGGATCATACCAATATTGGTTCACTTACGGGGCCCCAGTGTCTTCTATTACTAGCTTATTTACCACAGACGAGGGGGGGACGCTAGCGCCAGAAAGCGACACAAAACTTCAACTCCATGGGTTGATTGTCAAGACCCCAGTAGCCAATACAGCTACAAAAATTACTGTCGTTCTTCAAACAAAGCCCGAGTGGGGGGACCCAAGATACCTATTCATGTATCGCAACAAAAATGCTATGCCCGCAACGACAGATGGGGCCCCCGCATACACTGGAGGTCGAGGAACCCCCGCATTTCCTTTAGGGGTTATGGTAAGTGGGGCATATATTGGACCCGATATTTATGGGGTTTGGCCCACCTATCCTCTAACTTTCATCTTTACAGACTATGGAAACACAATTACTGCAACTAAGACTGAGGGTGGAGTTACTACCTCCGCGGTCCTCTATGTTGGGGAACTCTTGGGGAAGGCGTATGATGCGGTGAGTCTACAAACTCCCCTCGGGGCCCTCTCGACCCCCCGCCTGGACCCGCCCCCCTCAAAGGTCTCCACTGGGGACATCTTCCAAGGGTCCTTGGTGGTTAATGATCTTGATGCCCCTGGGGTGGTCAAGTATTCCTACCCCGGCCTCTCCCAGGCGTTTCCCTCCTACTACAAACTCGACATGGGCACCGCGGCCACCGACCATGTGCGCAAGATCATGACCTTGGGGAACGTGTGTGGGGTGTGGTTGGAGCGCAGCGTCCATCGCCTCAACTGGTTGCCTGCGGCCTCCGACACCGAGTTCGGCCAAGGCAACATCAAAGACTTGGTCTCACCCTCCCATGGGGCCTACCACGCCAAGGGCGTCACCTCGTTCTTCCACCCCAACCAGGGGATTGTGGCTGCGTGGGTCTCCTCCACCGGGGTCTTCGCCTCTGACCTCTTCAACGGGATCCAAAAGCTCACTGACCATGTGAATTGGACAGCCATGGGCATCAACGAGAAGGAGGCGTGGCTGGTCAACAATCCCAAGGAGGAGAGGCTTGAACTCTACAACAAGACCCAGGTGTGGTATCTCCACTATTCGCCCTCCCATGTTGTTGATGGGGTCTTAGCCATCACGGGGCCCATCTCTAGGCCTGGCAAAGTGGTGCTCGCGGCGCCCATCCAAACCAAGGATAAGGAGCTGTACACCCTAACTGCGGACACCAAGGGCCAGTTGTTTTATGAGGGGTTTGGCCTCGTGGATGCCTCTGAGCCCACCACAACCCCAATCTTCACCTTAGAGACCCGGGAGATCTACCCCCACGGCCTCGGTAATGTGGCGCAGCTCTCCAACTACTTCGTCCACATGAAACCAAACCCCTTCAGCCAGGGATCCTACTCTGCCCTTGCCCAGCCTGGCCCAGACCTTCCCTTCAAAACCTTCACCATGACCCAGGGGGATCGGGAACTCAAGGTTATCTCTGCGACATCCCACGCGGAGTTCATCAAATTCTCCTTTGGCGGTACTGGGGCTGCCATGGCTATCAACGCGGTGGGGTGTACGATGGATGATAAGGTAGAGGAGACCTCAAGACGATGAGTGAGATCAAGAAGACATACAAAGGGATCCCCCCCGTCAAAGGGGCAACGCCACAACTTCGGGATGCGTTGGGCCAAATTGATAGGTTCTTGCGTTCCATGTCCCCACGGTATGATGGGAGCCAGTTGGGCGAGGCCCCTCTGGGCCAAGCCAACAACCCCCCGGTGGTGAACCTTGGGTCTGTGGGGGAGGTGTCGGGACTGGCGCCTGCCCCCTACGGCACCCCCATGGCCCTCACTGTGCCTGCGGGGGCCACCCTCAAGGCGGGTCCCAACTTGGCCCTGGCGGGCGACTTCACCCCTATTCGCGATGGGGAGGCACTAAGCCTCATCTCCGATGGAACCAAGTGGATTGAATTGTCGCGGGGGAGTTCAGGGTTTGAAACTTGGATCCCCGCGGAGAAATTTGGGGCCATCCCCAACACCAGTGCTGACATGACGGCGCAGATCCAGGCGGCGTTCTCTGGTGTCGGCCCAGGCGACACGCTCTTCTTCCAGCCCGGGACATACATCTGTTCGGCTCCTCTCTTTGCCTGGGAGAACTTCCTGGCCCATGGTGCCATCTTCGACTTCGGGACAAGTTTGACGGCTGGCCAAGCCGGGCTCACATTCGGAGATCCTACCGGCACGAACCGGCCGATCCGGAAGAGCATCTCGGGCCTCAAAGTCCAGCGCACAGTCACCATCGGCCAGATTCTCGCTGGCGGGACCGGCCTGGATCTTGATGCGCTCTTCGATGGCATCAACAACGTCACTGGGACGACTAGGTCGGGATCCATATATACGCTAACCGGCGACACCAACTACGATGATGTAACGATCAATTCAGGAGTCACGGTTCAGCTCAATGGCTTCACCCTGAACTATACCGGCGCCTGGGTGAATAACGGTTCCATCAAGACGGGCCTGTGGTCTTCGGTCTATACGCCCGCCTGCATAGGTATTCACTTCCTGGCAAACTTCGAGTGTACCCATTCTGAATTGCAGGCTGATGGATTCAACATTGGATTCTACTTCACCGGCAACCTGGCGCCATCGCAGGGGAATGCCCTCAATCTTTTCTCTCTTTTCAAGACCGTAAACTGTCGTTACCCACGCGTGATCGAGTCCACAGCGGCGACGGGCGGATACTGTAATGACAATACTCATTTCAGAAACCGCTGTTGTTCGATCAACAGCGCCGACTTCCCATCTGCCGACATCCGCGATCCCGTGAATGGGGCTGAGTGGCTGCGCATCCTCTGGGATGGAGTCGGACACATCCCCAACAACCACAGCTTCATCGACGACGACTTTGAGGCTGGCGGTGGCCGTCCCGTGAAACGGAAGGCCCGCATCGAGGGATCCTACAACAGATTCGAGCACTGCCGCTGGGAACTGAACAACTACCACGTCGTCGTACAGTCTGGCGGGGCCGGGGTGCTTGACGCGCTGTTCGACGGGGTCAATCCAGTAGCGGGGGCGAGTGGCCCTGTGGCCGGGGTCTATACTCTGACTCAGCACAACGAGTATTTTCACCTTACTGTCGATCCGGGGGCCACGGTAGACTGCTCTACATTCTCCATGAAGTACGCTGGGATCTTCCTGAATAACGGCACGATTGATACCTCGACGGCGACAGCCGACGACTTCGACATCACCATCGGGAACGTGGCTGTCGCCAATACCAACTTCCAGGAGAACGTCTTCCTGTATGGATATGATCTTCGGCAGATTGTGTGGCGGAGACTTATCGAGTTCCAGTCCTCGGACAACCCGGGCCTTAACAATCGCAACACTTTCTTAAGTGCCTGGGGGTCGCGGATCGCGGGCTCACAGTGGAGCACCGGGACTGCTGGCGCATTGCCCCAGTACGAGAAGCAGGCTACGGCACGATTCTCTGGCCCCTCTGGTGGCGGCGATGTTGTGCAGGTTTGGTCTAGCGGAGAACCGGTTGGAGGCCGTAGACTTGCTCTCCGCGGGAATCATCCATCTGGAAGCGGGATGACCGGCCACCTGGGGTTCTGCGCTGGTGACACAGACGTAAACGGTATCGGCGCCGAGATTGCTTCGCCCTATGATCTTGTCGTGGATCAGGGCTTGAGGGCCGTGACACAGATCAAGACGCCCCTCCTTGATATTATGCGCTCGTCGGATCTGGTGAGCCTAGCAAGGATCACCGAAGACCCGCCAAACGTGACGATGAGACCCCTAGCTATCGGCGGCCGGATTGGGTTCCTCGGCGGGGCCTTCACCGCGGGTCCTCCCGTCATCGACAGAGAGCCCACCTATTTCAGAAATACAAGTAGTGGCCGTGCGAATGCTCTTACGATACGGAATCCCTCCGGGGACATCTTCTTCGCTATCCGGTCTAGTCACTACACCGACGACTATGCTACGGGCCAGGGGAATGTGGAGCTGCGCTGGTGGGCTACCGCCACGCCACTCAACCCGGAGGATGCGGCCTCGACGCCTTCCTACCACTCTATCTGGCTGCACAACTCGGGCCTAGGCGCGTTCTTCCCGCTCGCCTTCAAGCGCGGAGTATGGATCAACCAGAATGCGGCGGTTGGGGCCAGTAACGCGGATACCCGTATCAGCGGCCAAACAGACCTGGACCTGCTCTATGCAGACGCCTCAACAGATCGCATCGGTATCGGCACGGCGACACCTGCGAACAAGTTGGACGTGGTCGGCACCGTCGAGATGACCGGGTTCAAGATGCCCACTGGGGCAGTTGTTGGAGATGTCCTTACTTGTGGGACCGGAGGCACAGGAACATGGCTGCCGCCGCCCTTCATCTCAGCGTCCTCGTTTGGTGCTGTTCCTGACACCGGGTTTGGCATGACGGCGCAGATCCAGGCGGCTCTCGACGGAGTATCCCCTGGGGAAACCCTCTTCTTCGCCCCAGGGATTTATCTAACTGGCCAAGTTTGGTGTAAGCAAGCGATCAACATCTATGCCTATGGCGCTATCTTCGATTTTGGAACGAACGATCTCAAGAATCCGGCCGACTCGACGGATGACAATGGATTTGGGTTCCGGTATGGGGATCACACCAACACGAGGCCTGTCAAATGTACAGTTGCTGGACTTACGGTACAACGGACAGCAGCTCCGCCGATCTCGAATTACAAGTACGCGGGGTTCGACTGGTATGCACTCATTGAATGCCACATACTCGATTGCAGGGCCACTAGCGGGTTCCTTGCGGCGCACAGGTTCCAGGGAGCCTGGAACGGGAGTCTGGGCTTCGGGAACTCCTACAACAGCGTCTACAACCTGTCTTGTGGGTTCAACAACAAGTACGGGTACCATATCCGCAACGTCTCCACTGAGAACGGGACGCCGACGCAAGGGTACTGCAACGAGAACAACTACTTTGGCGGGCGGATGGCTTTCAACAGCGCCGCCTTCACTGACCCCGCCGACGTACTTTCGACTCGGGCGATTTTCTTTGAACAGCCGAACCAGGTATCCGCAGCAAACAATCATAGATTCTATGGACTCAGCCTGGAGGGCTACTGGGGCCGCAAGATTCTCTGCGAGACCTACTCGAACTACTGGTATGCCTGCCGATACGAGAACCCTAACTCAGATGGCCCTAATCCAGGCGAACTTGACATCGAGTTCGTGGACAACAGCCTGGATCCGGTGCCCGCGAATCGTAAGTATGGATACGCGAATGTCGTGCGCGAGGGGTACGGGCTTTCTAGTGTTGCCTGGGGCGTAACTGGAGCATGGCCGGTTACTGGCGCGACCTACAGCCGAAACCACATCATCCACACGACCAAGCTCCAAGTTGATTCATCGACAGTTGAGTGCGGGAAGATAACGGCTGGGAAGTATCCGACAACCTACGATCCAGGAGGCGTGGGCGGCCGCATAGTCGCTCAGGCGGGCGGGACCCAGGGTCCACTGGGACTGGTCAACTGGTCTGGTGGAGTATACCCAGTACTTGAAATCCTCCGGCCCATTTCGGGCGCAGTGGGGCTGAAGGCCCTGGCGGTGGAGGCCCCGAACACATCCCCAGCATATAGCCATGGGCTCGTCTGGTACGACAGTCCCAAGACCATAGCCAGCATTGATGCTGGCACCGACACCCTGACCTCCGTTGGCCATGCGCTCTCGGATGGGTGGGAGGGCCGCTTCTACTCTACGACGACCTATCCATCTGGGATCTTGGGGGATACGGTTTACTATGTCATCAACAAGACTGCTGATACATTCCAGATTGCGCTAACGCCAGGAGGCGCGGCAGTTGACATTGGAGATACTTGGACGGGGACTCTTTCTTGGCAGACCCGTCCGAACTGGCTGGCGCTCCCCTCCACTAGTCTTGGCGCCCGCCGCCCAGTAGCTTTCAAGGCCGGTATCGCGGTCAATGCAAATCTAGAAGATGCCGACACCCGCATCAGTGGCGACACAGACACCAACCTTCTCTATGTTGATGCCTCGACGGACCGCATCGGTATCGGCACGCCTACCCCTGCGAACAAGCTAGACGTGGCTGGCACCATTGAGATGACGGGGTTCAAGCTCTCGACTGCCCCCACCGCGGGCTTTGTTCTGACGAGCAACGCCGCTGGCATCGGGACCTGGACGGCTGCTGGCGGCATAGGTTATACCGACGAACAGGCGCAGGATGCCGTAGGCGGGATCCTCATGGATTCGGCTTCGGTGAACTTCACCTATGACGACGGGGCGCCCTCGATCACGGCTTCGGTGATCGCTGGAGGCGTGGACCACAACTCCCTCTCGAACTTGACGGTTGGCGACCCGCACACGCAGTACCTTCTCGCCAATGGGACGCGTGCCCTCACCGGGAACTGGGCGGCCGGTGCCTTTCAGATCTCCGCTAAGAACTTCCTAGCCAACTTCACGGGTGCCGTGGACTCCACCAATATGTTCAGCGCCTCGCACGTCGTGACGGCAACCGGCATGGATTTTGCCTCCGTGTCGAATGGTTTGAACCTCGTCATGAGTTACACCGGCAATGACGCTGCCGGACTGTTCGTCCCCACGCAGCGCCTGATAAGCGGCGCGTTGACGGTGGCCAGGACGGCTGGCACATTTTTGGTTGGTGGAATCAACCAACTTCTGAAGTTATCACTTACGAATGGGATCAATACGGCCGTTCTGAACACGGTAGACGGCAACAAACCCATCGACGTCTCCATCGCTGACAGCATGGCAACCGGATTCGGAACGGGCGCCTACGACTTCCGACTCGTGTCGAACTGCGCCAGTGGATTCTGCGTCGCGCTCCGTAGTTACTCTGAGGTGTCGGGGGCCGGAGATGCTGTCGGGTATCAGGGATACGGCAAGTCTACTTCCTCTGGCGCCGCTATCGGGGTATACGGCTATGTCGCTTCGGCAGTGGGTTCTTCTCGGGCAGTTGCTATATATGGCGATGGACGACCAGCGGGAATAGGATTAGCCCCCGTCGATAAATGCATGTCTTTCTATGGGGCAAATGGCCACATCATGCTGAACTCGGGGTCAGTAATTATCGCCTCAGGTCTGACGCCCAACGCCGTTAGCACTACGCACCTTAGTTTCTTGGATGGCACGCGCAATCTATACGTGATGAACCAATCCGAGTTCGACGGCAAGGTGTGGTTCGACGGCGATGCAGAGTTCGCGGCGGGCAAGAACCTCGTGCTCGATACTGGAACGGGCTCCAAGATCGGGACCGCGACCTCGCAGAAACTCGGGTTCTGGAACGTGACGCCGATCGTGCAGCCAGCAAATACCGTCGCCATCAACGACGTGCTCGTGAATACCGGACTGCGGGCGACGGGCGGCGTGTCGAACTTCTCGACGGACATCCAGGTCAACGACAACATCAAGGCGCTATTTGGTACCGGGAGCGACCTGGAGATCTACCACGACGGCACGAACTCGATCATCAAGAACAACACCGGGCAGTTGAGCATCGACACAACGGACGTGGTGTTCACGACGGGCGGGAGTGGGTTGCCGTATGGGTCGTGTTATCTGGTTTACGCTGGTACTCCGGTATTTACGCTAACGAGTGTTGCGGGTTGGAGCGTCGGCTGGACCGCGGTGTCAGATATTAGCATTGCCAGCGGCGAACTGAATCTAGTAACACACGATGGCTCGGGAGAACTTGCTGTTTTGAAGGCCGGGCGATACCTGATAACTTATGATCTAACCTGTACTAGCACGGGCGGTTTTCTGACTGCTGTGACCACGCTTTTAGTCAATGGCTCAGCAGTCGATGCCGGACAGTGTGCCAATCTGCTGCCAGGGAGTTCGGGCGAGAACATGCAATCTGGGAGCGCCATTCTTTCCTTGGCTGCCTCCAGTACCATAGAAATCGGACTGGCGCAGTTGTCTGATGGTTCACGCGACATGGGAATCTACTCGTTGAACCTGACTGTAGTCCAAGTGGGAGGCTGACCAATGAAGATCGAACTCGACATCGACGACGACATCTACCGCCGCCTCGTGGAGGCGTTCCCGAACCTGGCGCCATCCGAGGTGCTCCTACGCGCCGCCAAACGGGCGATCGGGGAAGCCGAGCTAACCAAGTTCTCCGAGGCCAAAAAGGCCGAGATCGAGGCTGAGGCGCGCCGCTTAAACACCACCCTGGGCCTCGTAGGATAGCGTTGCCCAGCGTGAAATGTGGTACACTTCTTGCTAAAGGAGGTCAAAAATGAATTGGTTGAGTTTAATTGCAGCAGGCGCTCCCCTCCTAATGGGGCTCTTCGGCAAGAGCGCGCCACGCCCCCCTAGCCCCCAGGATATGCAGCGCCAGTTCTTTCAGCAACTTTGGGGTCAGATGTCCCCAGGCCTCGGCGGCCTACAGTCAAGTGCCATGGCAGGTGCCAACACCGCGGCGGCCCAAATTGCAGGCCAGACTGGGCGCATGGGCGGCTTCGCCTCCCCTATGTTTGGGGGCATGTCCGCTATGGCCAACAATGCGGGCGGCTTTGCTGCCTCCCAGGCCGAATCCAACCTTCGCTCCCAAGTGGCCCAACTGGCCATGGGGGGCGCGGGGATGCCTGGCCAGGCCCGTGAACTCACCCGAGGAGAGAGGATGCAATCCACCCTCGGGTCCTACCTGTCCAGCCCTGACTTCTGGAATCTAATCTCCAAGGGCCTCCAAGGGGGCGGCAACAAACCTGGCGGCGGCTACAGTCAGCCCATTGGGGCCACACCAAGGAGCCAACGATAATGCCAGCCAAAACCAAAACCCCACAACTCCCTGGGGCCGACATTGGGGCTATCCCGACTCCACAACCCACCCAAGGCCCCGAGACCTCCAGCATCGAGTCTGCAACCAACCTCGTAGCCCTCGTTGCAGCCCACATGTGGGGCGACCCACAAATGTTGCAACAAACCTACGCCAACATCGCCGCCAAACAACACGAGAAAGAAGCGGCAGCCACCCGCATGTCACAGTTTGAACGAGATGTTGCAAAAGAGCGGTTCAACCAGACTGCCATGGCTGAGCGGGAGCGGGCGGAAGCACAGCGCGGCCTAGAGGCAGGCCAAACCGTTACCCCCCTCCAGCAGGCCCAAATTGACATGGCCAAGGCTGAGACCGAGCAAACCAAAACCGCAACAACCGAAGCCAAGATTCTTGCGCCTGGCAAACTCGTCCAACAAGGCGCACAAACCGAGGCCATCATCACTGGGACGGAAGCCACCAAACAACAGGCCCTCTCTGAGAAAGCCCTGCGCCCCCTCAAGGCCGGTGAACTTGCAGCAGGAACCGCCAAGACTGTTGCCGAAACCGCAGACCTGCGAGCCAGGGGCCCCGCAGAGGTAGACCTCCTCAAGGCCCGCGCTAAGTCAGAGACCGCACAAGCTGGCCTCTATGGTGCTCAAGCTGAAGTTGCTGAAGGCACCAACAAAGACTGGGCCACCGTCTTCAAAGCCATGAAGCCCTCCCCTATGGCCGAAATGGCGGCCATGGCCCAAGGCAAGACCATCGACCAAGCAGAGATTGCCCAACAAGCGGCCGACGCGGTGGCCATCTCGCGGGCCCCCAACTGGATCCAAGAACTCACTCCCACACTCACCAAAACCACCAAGGTCCCTGGGCCTGGGGGCCGCACCACAGAGACCTCCACCCAAATCCCCTTCTTCCCCAGCACCGAGAAGGCGCGCCTCGCCCGTTCTTATCAGGCGATTGCCTCTTCCCTCGCCGCGGGCCTCACCCCTGCCCCCACCGACCTCCACGACTTTCGCCGCTCCCTCACCAACATCGAGGCCCAGTTCCCCGACCTCCCTGACCGCATCCTCGACACCATGGCCTTGGAGTGGTTGCAAGCCAACCTCGACCTTACTGATGCAGACGGCAGCCCCATGTTCCCCGGGGGCGTCACCCCCGAGAACCTCGACAAAGCGAGCCAAAAGATTGAATGGTTCCTCGACTCACAAGGAGCCCAATAATGGCGGAACTTAGGCCCATTGAGGAAAGCACCCTTGGCGACACCACAGGGACAGAGGTGGCTCAGGAGCCGGTGTCCCTCTATTCCATAACCCACGCGCGCCGCACCCAACGTCGCCTTGCTGCCGCCCAAGCCAAGGCCACAGCCCCCATGTCAGCCCCTACCCCTGACGCGACCCCCGGCCTCGTCTCGCGCGCCATCGTCGATGACCTTGTCAAAACTGGCGAAGTCCAACCCGAGGAGGCGCTCCAGGCCAAGGCTGCCTTGGGTGCCCCAA
>Ga0214473_10009833_pt1 | contig 11290 bp, 8 predicted proteins | sample RVTome_7_FD_203509 | JGI IMG/M metagenome (GOLD analysis project Ga0214473, IMG submission 203509) | Soil microbial communities from uranium-contaminated site in the Upper Colorado River Basin, Wyoming, United States - RVT98D197 | ecosystem: Environmental > Terrestrial > Soil > Contaminated >...
AGGACCACCACGGCCATCGTCACGAACGCACTCGACGAGAAAGGGATCTCGTCGATGATGATCGGAACCGGACAGACCGCCTGGATGCAGGGCGTGCGCTACGGCATCGTCCTCGATTCGCTGGTGAACGACTTCGTCTCGGGAGAGATCGAGCACGCCGTCTGGTCGGCGTGGGACGAGGAAAAGCCCGAGGTCATTCTCGTCGAGGGGCAGGGGGGCCTCCTGAATCCCGCGTATCCCGGAGGGTTCGAGATTCTGGCCGCGGCGCGCCCTCACGGGATCGTCCTGCAGCACGCCCCTGCGCGAAAGGAGTACGACGGCTTTCCCGGCTTTCCCCTCCATCCGCTCGCGACCCAGATCCAGGCGCTGGAGCTGGTCTCGGGAAAACCGGTCATCGCCATCGCCGTCAACCACGAGAACGTTCCTCGCGAGCGCCTCGACGCTCTGTGCCGGGAGATCTCGGAGGAGAGCGGGCTTCCCGTCACCGACGCTCTCATCCATGGACCGGGAGCTCTCGTCGAGTCGATTCTCGCGCTCAAGAAGAAGCTATGAACGCCGCGGGCGTTTCGGAGCTCTCGCGGCTCGTCGTCATCGACCGGCTCGAGGTGGGTCCGGTGAAGGTGGAAGGCAAGGAAGAAACCACGGTTCGCCCCTGCGGCGCCTGCGAGAAGTGCCGTCGCATCGTGGGCATGCTGCTCGCCGTGCGCCAGGACCCGAAGCGGTGCGGTTTTCGCGACGAGCAGATCGAAAGCTCACTGCGTTCGTTGGTCGAGAACGGCGTCCATCAGGAGCGAGCGGGCGCGGCCCACATGGCGCACCTCCTGTACGAGCGGGGGCGCATCTCCGAGCCGCGCCTGGGGAAGGTCGCCGCAAGACCCCAGCCCGAGGTGATGAAGCTGCGCTTCGACCCCGAGCGCTCTCCCCTCAATGGAATCCCGGTGAGCCTGCGCGAGCCGATCGTCCGCATCCTGCTGCAGCACGCGGAAGGGGCGCTCCAGCGCTCGGGCCGTGTCTGGCACGCCTTCGATGTGCTGGGCGCCGTGACCGCGATTCAAGGATTGTCCGTCGACGAGATCCATGAACGCAGCGGGGCCCGGAGGGCCCCCTCCTCCCCGAGCGGGAGCGAGGGGAGCGAGCCGAGCGAAGAGCGAGGCGAGCACACAGATTGAGAATCACGAAAATCGAAGCGTGGCCGGTGGCGATGGATCTCAAGGAGCCCTACACCATCGCCTACGAGACGGTCACCCGGACCACGAACGTCTTCTTCCGCATCGAGACGAATGCCGGGGTCTGTGGTCTCGGATGCGCCGCCCCGGACGAGGTCGTGACCCACGAGACCGCCGACACGGTGATGACGGCGCTCACCGACGTCGTCGGACCGCTCTTCAAAGGCTGCGATCCTCTAAGGCGACTGAGCCTGATCATGCGGCTTCGAAAGCACCTTCCCGATGCCCCTTCCGCGCGCGCCGCGGCCGACATGGCGCTCCACGACCTCCTGGGGAAGGCGGCGGGTCTTCCGTTGTGGCGCGTCCTCGGGGGGTTTCGGCGCTCGATCGCGACCAGCATCACCATCGGGATCCTCGATGAGGAGGAGACGGTCGCGAGAGCCAGGGATTTCGCCGGCCGCGGTTTCCGCGCGATCAAGATCAAAGGGGGGCGCGACTACGAGGAGGACGCGGAGAAGGTCTTGAAGGTTCGCGAAGCCGTGGGGCCTCGCATCGAGCTCCGGTTCGACGCGAACCAGGGGTACACGGTGGACCAGGCGCTCGCGTTCGTCGAGAGGAGCAAGTCGGCGAACGTGGCGATCCTCGAGCAGCCGACGCCGAAGGAGTCGCCCGATCTCATGGGGCGCATGGTGGCGGAGACGCACGTCGCCATCATGGCCGACGAGAGCCTGATGAGCCTGCGCGATGCATTCGCGCTCGCTAGGCGCGACTTCACCGACATGGTGAATGTGAAGCTCATGAAGGTCGGTGGGATCGACGAAGCGCTCCAGATCAACGCCGTCGCCCTTTCCGCCCGCCTCGAGGTCATGGTGGGCTGCATGGACGAGTCCGCCCTGGCAATCGCCGCCGGACTCCACTACGCTCTCGCGCGGCCGAACGTGGCCTACGCTGACCTCGACGGCCACCTCGACCTCATCGAGGACCCGGCGGCGGGCGCGGTCATTCTCAGGAACGGAAGGCTGTTTCCGACCGGAGGCAACGGCCTCGGCTTCGAGCTGAGGTGATTCCAGCAGGAGGTTCTCGGTCATGAGTGGAGCAAGAGTGCGCGTACTTCTGTCACTTCTTGTCGCGGGTGCTTTCGGCTGCGGCGGCGCCGGACCGGTTGAAGAAGCGACCAAAAAGCCGGAAGGTCCTCCCGCGTGGATGCTCGCCGCTGTCGAACAACCCCGCGGCCTCGTGCGGAACGAACCCGGAACCGCGCCCGGCTATGTCCTCTTCACCCAGTTCACGTCCGACAAGACCTATCTCGTCGACCTCGAGGGCCGCGTCGTCCATACCTGGACGAACGAGAAGGCTGGAGACGCGGTCTACCTTCAGGACGACGGGAGTCTGTACCGCCTGGCGCGTATCCCCGAGCCGTCCAACTTCCGGGCAGGAGGGGTCGCCGGCTACATGCAGAAGCTTTCCTGGGAGGGCAAGATCCTCTGGGAGTGGAAGATGGGCGATGAGATGCGGATGTTGCATCACGATATCAAACCCCTTCCCAACGGCAACCTCCTGGCGATCGCGTGGGAGCAGAAGACGGCCGTGGAGGCCCAGGCCGTCGGGCGCAGGATGGACCTCAACCCGGAGCAGGGGCTTTGGGCCGATTGGATTCTGGAGATCGAGCCGGTCCCCCCGAACGACGCGAGGATCGTCTGGGAATGGCGCGTTTGGGATCACCTGGTACAGAACAACGATCCGGATGCGGCGAACCATGCCGACCCCTCCCGATATCCGCGCCGGCTCGACGTCAACGCTGACGGAGACGCGGCCGCGATGATCGACGAAGAAGAGCTCGAGCGGCTCAAGGCCCTCGGCTACGTGCCGGACAACGCCGGGAGCGATGACATCCAATCGGACTTCCTGCACATGAACGGGATCGACTACCATCCCCGCCTCGATCAGATCGCGGTGAGCCTGCCCGAGATCGGTGAGGTCTGGATCCTCGACCACTCGACCACGACCGAAGAAGCCCGCGGCTCAACCGGGGGACGCTACGGACAGGGCGGCGAGCTCCTTTACCGGTGGGGCAATCCCAAAGTCTACGGTCGAGGAACGGTGGCCGACCAGCAGCTCTTCTACCAGCACAACGTGCTCTGGATCCCCGACGGATGGAACAACGCCGGCCATCTGACCGTCTTCAATAATGGCGGCGGCCGGCCCGATGGTGACTGGTCCTCGGTCGTCGAGATCGCTCCCCCGGTCGATGACGGCGGCAACTACCCTCTCAAAGATGGAGAAGGTTTCGGCCCGACCGCTCCGGTTTGGACCTACCAGGCGGCGGACCGGCACAGCTTCTTCGCGCCTTTCGTCTCGGGCGCGCAGCGTCTAGCGAACGGCAATACTTTCGTCTGCGCCGGGCCCCACGGCCGCTACTTCGAGGTGAGCCCCGAAGGCGCGATCGTCTGGGAGTACCGCAATCCGTTTCATGGCGAGGTGGCAGGCTGGCAGCCGCCGGGCACCGAGCAGTTTCCCTATGCGTCCTTCAGGGCGACGAAGATACCGCCCGACCATCCGGGTCTCGCCGGACGCGCGCTCACGCCTCTCGACCCCCAACCTCCACTCTACGTGCCGCCCCCCGCGCCTGCGCCGACGAGCGGAAACTAGACGGCATTCCTCGGGACCGAGACCGACCACGTCCTGTGGTAGACCCTGCGGTCGCCCTCGAAGCCTTCGAGCTCGGCCTCGAGATGGAAATCGCTCGAGTCCGAGACCATGCGCGTTCGGGTGCGGACGCGAGTGGACCAGGAGTCGCGGCGGAAGACGACATCGTGAAGAACCTCGGTCTTCGCCGAGAGAGGATCGGATTCCATGATCGAGAACTCCTCTACGATTGAATGGCCATGCTCGGTTCTCGTATCTTCTATTCGGCTGAGAGCCGGCCTGCCGTCCTCCTTCACCTCCGTCGATACCCGGTACACGATTTCGCCGGAGGCGCCGGAGGAGACGCTCTTCACCGTCGCGCCCTCCTGGAGCTCGGTGGTCCGGGGGCCGCGCGCGCCCTCGGGCTCCTCGAACGATCGAAGGTCGGCGTCGTCGGCGCGAGGAGGGCGAACGGGAAGCTGAAGGCGGCTCCCTCGCGTATGGAGGGTCAGGATGAAGCGCCATGGCGAAGGCCAGGCGATGGGCCAGTACGCCGTCGAGAGGGCAAGGCGGACTCGGTGGCCGGGAAGGAACGCGTGGGCCGCATCCTTGAATCGCAGCGTGACGTCGTACGTCTCGCCGGGGACGAGCGCCTTCGGGTCCTCGTGGCTCTCGCGGTGAGTCAAGTTGAGAAGGGCATAGGTGATTCTCGCCGAGGCGCCGTCGGGGAAGACGTCCTCGATCCGGGCGGCGATGAGGCCGCCGGGAGAGTCCGAAGCGAGCTTCAGACGGAGCTCGCAGGCGCCGAGGATCTCGAAACGTTCGCGAAAAGGCTGGGAGTCGAAAAGAAGCGACCGGAGATCGTCTTCGCCTTGATCGCTGGGCAGCTCATCCGGTGAACCGAAGGGACACCAGCTTCCCGCCGCGGCGCCCGTCATGAGCGGTGACGCCAGTTGGAACGTCGCGGCTTCACCTTCCCGTTCCTCGAGCCCGTGCGGCCCGAGGGAATAGGCGCGAGGCTGGATACGACTCGAGGGCCAATCCGCCTCCGCGAGCCAACGACCGGGGACGTCCCCGCCTCGATTGGACGGCGCCACTGGCTCCGGCATGTAGACCCGATATCGAGGCTCGTCCATGATTCCGTTCTCGCGCCCGAGAAGCCAGCGTTCCCACCATCTCAATAGCTCCTGGAGGAATCCGATCGCGGGCCCGGGAGTCGCGAGGTGCGGATAGGCGTGGGCCCAGGGACCGACGAGCCCTTTCCGCGGAACGCGAAGCCGCGCGAGAAGCCGGGGAACGGAGTTGGTATAGGCATCGGCCCAACCCCCGACGGCGTAGACCGGGCAGGCGATGGCGTCGTAGTCTTCAGAGACCGATCCATGCTTCCAGTAGTCGTCCCTGTGCTGGTGTCGAAGCCAGCGCTCGGGGAACAGGGTCGAGGCCTCGAGCCTCTCCTGCCAGAGCGTCCGCCAGCGCTCGCCCCAGACGCGAGGGTCGGGCGGAAGCGCTTCGAGAGTGAAGAGCGCCGAGCCCCAGACCAGGTTCTCGTTGAGAAGGCAGCCGCCCATGTAGTGCGCGTCGTCGGCGTAGCGGTCGTCGGAAGCGCAGACCGAGACCACCGCGCGCAATCCCTCGGGTCGCTTCGCGGCCACCTGAAGGGCGTTGAAGCCGCCCCACGAGATCCCCATCATGCCGACGTTTCCCGAGCACCACGGCTGCGCTCGGATCCAGCGGATGAGCGCGAGAGCATCGTCGATCTCCTGCCGGTGATACTCGTCGAGAAGAACTCCCTCGGAATCGCCGGTGCCTCTGAGGTCCGCGCGGACCGAAGCGTATCCGTGACCCGCGAGGTAACCGTGCATCGGCTCGTCGCGGTCCCGCATGCGGTCCGCCTGCCGGTAGGGAAGGAATTCCAGAATCGCCGGCACGGGTGATGCTCCGGCATCCACCGGAAGCCAGATACGGGCCGCGAGGCGGACGCCGTCCTCCATCGGGATGAGAACGTTCTCGAGGACCGACACCTCGCGGGAGAAGGAATCCACGATCTTCATGAACCCGGCTATTCTATATACAGGAGACAGGAGTACGGTCGGGAGGAAATAAGGTCGCCGTCGTCTTTCCCACCGCCTGGGACGAGAAGCACTTCGGGAACGGGGGGGCTTCGACAAGCGATTCGAAGTAGAGTTGAAAGCGCCCATTCTCTCTTGTTTTTGATTCGTCAAGTCTACTTGACAGATGGGTCCCGTAGGTATAAACTGCGTGATGTCAACAATATGTGGGTAAGAACCCTCGAGACGTTCCTCAAGTCTAGAGGCCTGTCTCAGGCGGAGCTCGCTCGTCTTATTGGCGTGTCTCGCCAGGCCGTTTCTCTTTGGTTCCGGAAGAAGGAGGCTAACCTTCACAGTCGACACCTGCTGCGTCTGAGCGCTGTGCTCGACGTGCCGGTGGAGGACCTGGTCAAGCCGCTCCCGTGCTTCGACTCCGAGACTCACGCGCGGCTAGTCGCGGAGTTGCTATGGGATCGTCTCTACCCGGATCTCGACGACTTCGCAATAGCCTTGAGTGCTTCGGAGCCTAGGGCAATCGGCCGTCTCGTGGACGTGTACGGCCTCTACGCGGCGGCGAAGGCACTGGGGGATCGGGTCTGGCAAGAGTTTCCGTCTTATAGCCGATTCATCCACCCCGCTCGACGCCGAGAGCTCGAGAGATTATGGGTCTGGCACGAAGGCCAGCGAGCGGCCTAGCCGACCGAGTGTTGCCGCCACCGCTCTACCGGGCGGTCAAATACGTCTTCGCGCAAGGGATCTCGGGCTGCATGCTGGTCGGCGGCACGGCTCTCTCCGGCTATTACGCCGGACACCGGCGCTCCGATGACCTGGACCTGTTCACCATGGACGCAATCTCGCAGGAAGAATCGGTGCGGGCGGTGAAATCGCTGCGAGATCTCGGCGTCGGTTTCGCGGGTGAACGCACGTCAAAGCACTTCTATCACGCCCTGTGCCATTTTGATGGCCACGATTTCACATGCCAGGTCGTGTTGGACGCGAACCTTTTCGACGTCGGCTCGGCCAGCGAGGCCGACGACGGCGTCGCCGTCGCCGACCTCGAGACCCTGCTGAAGATGAAGGCGGCGACGCTCGTGAGCCGCGGCGCAGAGAAGGACCTCTACGACCTGGTATGGCTGCTCGAGCAGGCGAACACCGTCGACATTCCCGCGCTGATCGCTCTCGGCTCGGAAATCGACGGCGGCATGAACGCGGAAGGCGTTCTCATCAATCTCGCGGGCACCGAGCTTCACGAGTCCGCCTGTGATTTCTCCCTGACGGAACCGGCCCACGAGGTGTACGCCAAAGTCACCCGCCTTCGAAAAGCGCTCATTCAAGGGCTCGACGATTTCCTGCGCGGTCAGCCCCCGCCTCCCATCGCGGCGTTGGTTCGAAAGCTCGAACCCCTCCGATAGGCGCCGAGTCCACCCGTCTCGAACCCCACGTGGGCACCACTCTCGCCGGAGAAGGGATGAGAACGTTCTCGAGGACCGACACCTCGCGGGGGAAGGAATCCACGATCTTCATGAACCCGGCTATTCTATATACAGGAGACAGGGAGTACGCTCGGGAGGAAAAGAGTCGCCGTCGTCTTTCCCACCGCCTGGGACGAGAAGCACTTCGGGAACGGGGGGGCCTTTGACAAGCGATTCGAAGTGGAGCTGAAGCGCCCCTTCGACCACGAGTGCCGGTGGGACTTCAACGTCCTCGGCTTCATCGAGGAGCAGGTCGCCGCTGGCAGCACATTCGACGGAGTCTTCAGCTCCAGCGACTACCCGGGCGCGATCGTCGCCGGCGCGATCTCCCAGCGCCTCGGGCTCCCGGGCTCCTCCCCGGAGCGCATCCTCGCGAGCTCGCACAAGTATTACTCGCGAATCGCGCAGCGGGAGGTGGTTCCGGAATCGACGCCGTGGTTCCAGCTCGTGGATCCGAAGCGGCCGCGAGGTGGCGTGTCCGAGCTCCACTTCCCGTGCTTCATCAAACCGGTCAAGGGCGCGTTCTCCGTCATGTCGCGGAGGCTGGACTCCTGGGACGACCTCGATTCGTTCCTTTCGAAGCCGTCGCTCGCGGCGTTCTTCATCCACTACGTGTCCATGTTCAACCGCCTGGTCCGCGTCCTCACCGATCTCGAGCTCGACGGCGGTTACTTCATCGCCGAGGACCTCCTCAGGGGGCGGCAGGTGACGGTCGAGGGGTACGCCACCGGGAGCTCGGTCGAGGTCCTGGGGATCGTGGACTCGGTGCGCCACGGGGGCACGAGGAGCTTCGTGCGGTTCGACTACCCTTCGTCCCTATCCCGCCGGGTGCAGGCGCGGATGCGAGAGGTCGCGATCTCCGTCGTTCAATGGCTTGGATTGAAGCACACCTTGTTCAACATCGAGATGATGTACGACCTGAGGCGCGACCGGGTCTTCATCGTCGAAGTGAATCCGCGCATGTGCGGTCAGTTCGCCGACCTCTATGAAAAGGTCGACGGCAGAAGCGGCTACGACGTGGCTCTCGCGCTCGCGGTCGGCGAGCCTCCGCCCGGGAAGCGCGCGGGAACCGGCTATCGGGTCGCCTCGAGCTTTCCCCTCCGGATATTCGAGCCCGCGCGGGTCGTCGAGGCGCCCTCCCCGGAGGAGATCGCCGAGATCGAACGACGATTCGAAGGGATACGCGTCTGGCCGGAGGCCGCGAAGGGGGACCGGCTCGAGGACTTCGAGAGTCTCGAAGACGGCAGGAGCTTTCGCTACGCGGTCATCAACCTGGCAGCCCCGGATCGAGACAGCCTCTTCCGGCGTTTCGACGAGGTGACGCGCGCTCTCGGTTATCGCTTTGAAGCTCTGTAGTCAGAGGCCGACGAAGGACCCTCCACCCTCGAGATTCTCGCAAAGGGCACGATAGACGACCGCGATCTCCTCGGGAGCCGGGTCCTTCCCGAGGGCCCTCACGATCCTTCGCGAGAGCGGCCCCTCTTCGAGAATCACCCGGAGATGAGGAGAGTCCAGACCTTCAGCATCCGAAAGAATCTCGACCAGGTAGAGCCATACTTCGTTCGCCGTCCCGCTGCGGTCGGGATAACCGAAGGTCCGGAGGTAGTCCTGGTTGCGGATCACGGCCTTCTCCGCGTCCCGCAGCGTGGCGAGGAAGATCTCGACGAGCGGCGCCGTCTCCCACGAGCGTTGATGTCCGTAGTCCGAGAGGGTTTCGGACACGAGCGCCTTCAAGACGGCGGCGGTGGCGGCTGCGATGGCGACGTCGGCCGCCGGGCACTCCTGGGCGTCGACGACGCGAATCTCGAGAGCACCCTTGTCGAACTTGGGGATGGCTCCTCGAGCATTGAGCCAGGGATGTCGGAGCGTTCCTTCGGGGTCGTGGGGCGCGAGCTCACGGTACATCTCCTCATAGATCTCTTGCTCGTACTCCTCGCGGCCGAAGACAGGCTCGGGGATTACCCGGCCGCAAACGGTCGGCAGCTTATCTCCGTTCGTCCGATAGACCTCGAGCCGCGTGCTCGCGAGACGCGTCACTTCACCCTCGACCACCGGGGAGCTCGCGGCGAGCGCGGCGAGGATCGGCAGGAGCACGCGGGTCGCGGCGTGGAGCCGGCCGAACTCCTCGTCGTCTCCGAACGAGAGGTTGAGCTGCGAGCTCTGGAGGTTCGCCCAGCCGTGCCTCCGGCAGTCGAAGACTCGATCGAACGCTTCGTAGACCTCGCGGCCCTCGTGCGGCCAGAGACGGGTTTCGTCGCGAGGACGCATGAAAGGATGCATCGCTCCCGGCATGAGCATCGCGCCCATGGGCTCGAGGAGCGCGTTCATCCTTCGGACGTGCCCGGAGAAAACGTCTCCCAGAGGAGCGAGCGTGCCCACGGGATCGGTGTTCTTGAGCTCCATCACGTGCAGCACGAGCTCGTTCGACCAGGCGGCGGTGTCGACTTCGACCTCGTTCGTCACCTCTCCCGCGAGAGCTTCGAGCACGCGGTCGGAGGCGGGCACGATTGCGAGGTCGTCGATCGAGACCAGCATGTACTCGATCTCGATGCCGTAGCCCTCGAAGAGATGAAGCGTCACCGTATGGCTTCGGCTTTGCGTCTTTCGATCCGCTCGAGGAAGACCGACATCACCCGGCGATAGAGCTCGTCTTTCAGCACACCGTCCTCGAGGCCCGACTCGACGTTCGGATTCTCGTTGACCTCCATCACCACGCAGTCGTTCCCCACTTCCTTCATGTCGACGCCGTAGAACCCCTCTCCGATGAGGCTCGCGGCGCGGAGCGCCACCTTGACCACTCTCGCGGGAGCGAGCTCGACGGGAAGGGTTTCCGATCGTCCGAAGCGGCTTCTCCCGCCGTTGTCGTCGTGCTTGTAGACCTGCCAGTGGTCGGAAGCCATGTAGTACTTGCAGGCAAAGATGGGGCGGCGGTCGATGATCCCGATGCGCCAGTCGAAGGGGGTGGGTAGGAACTCCTGCGCGATTACCAGGTCCGACTCCTCGAAGAACCGCGAGACGGCCGTTTCGAAGGCCTCGGCAGAGTCGACCTTGACCACTCCATGCGAGAAGGAGCTGTCGGGCTTCTTCAGCACCAGCGGAAGTCCGAGCTCCTTGGGTATCGTGTCGGCGTTGTCGCGATGGACCACCCGGGTCCGGGGCGTCGGGACGTCGTGCCGACGCAGGAGCTCCGCGAGAAACACTTTGTTCGTGCACTTGACGATGGACTCGGGGTCGTCGATGACCACCAGCCCCTCGTATGAGGCGCGGCGCGCGAAGCGATAGGTGTGGTGGTTGACCTGAGTGGTCTCGCGGATGAGCAGACCGTCGAACTCGGCGACGTGCCCATAGTCGTCGGGTCCGATCACCTCGGCGCCGAGCCCGAGGTCTTCCGCCGCGCGGACGAACTTGCGGATGGCCGGCTCGTCCGATGGGGGAAAGGACTCGTCGGGATCGAACAGGATGGCGATGTCGTACTTCGTGGGCTTGCGCCTCTTGACCCGGGGGCCCTTTCCCAGGAAGTACTCCTGAGCCACCTGGAGCACGAAGTCGCGGTGAGATTCCGGGACTTCGTCCATGCTGATGGGCGCGATGTGCTTCAGCTGCCACTTGCCCATGCGGACGAAGCGCGCCCGCAGGAGGGGCGCCTGGAAAAGGTTGAAGATCTCGCGGCTCAGGCGATCGTAGCGAGACGCGAGGTTCCGTCCGAAGTACACGCTGAGCGTGAACTCCTCGCTCTGGATGCGGCTGAGCCCCTTCTGGATATGGCCGTCGAGGTCCTCGGACACCATACGGGCCATGGAGGGCGAGCGCAGGTCCTGGAACGTCGAGATGCTGGGAAGGGGGCGGTGGCCACGGGCGGCCGCCAGAAGCGTCACGTAGTAACCGATGCTCTGGTAGCTGTAGGAGCGGCAGAGGTTGAAGAGCTTCACGCCCTTCATCTCCCCGAACTCGGGCTTCGTCAGGTAGGAACGGGCCTCGA
>Ga0214473_10009834_pt1 | contig 11290 bp, 8 predicted proteins | sample RVTome_7_FD_203509 | JGI IMG/M metagenome (GOLD analysis project Ga0214473, IMG submission 203509) | Soil microbial communities from uranium-contaminated site in the Upper Colorado River Basin, Wyoming, United States - RVT98D197 | ecosystem: Environmental > Terrestrial > Soil > Contaminated >...
GTCGCGCGAGGGCGAAGTTTATGACGCGGTGCGCAAACTGATTGCCGAATCACTCCGGCAGGATGGCATCATACCCACATTGAAATCAGCAGTTGCTTCGACTAGTACCGAATACCAGCCCAGAGAGTCATGTGAATCTAATTTTGCACGAACGCCGACTTTTATCCCCGGAATGAGCCGTGTCTCAAATGCCAGCACCGGCATGATAGCCGATTTGTACAGAAATGTTACACCCCAATCCTCGGTAGAAAACAATCGCATAGAGCAAGTCACAATTGATAAGACGACCGGAGAAGTTCTGACCGAAGAAAAACATATCGGGCCGTCGCGGGGCTTTCGCTTTATCGGACGGTTCGATAATCTCTATCTTATTATCGAAGCCGGCGGGGCGCTCTATATTGTTGACCAGCACACGGCGCACGAACGAGTGCTCTATGAACAAATGCAGGAAAAAGTTGAGAAACAGTCCGTCAGTGCTCAAAATCTATTGTTTCCCGTTCAAATCGAACTCGACCCGGAACAATTCTCCGTTTTCGAAGAATCAGCTGAACTCTTGAACAACTCGGGGTTTGGCGTTTCAGCGTTTGGCGGACGAATGGTCAACGTCGATGCGATGCCTTCAATTATGTCCAAAAAATCCACCGAGATTACTTTTGTAAAAGTTATCGACGATTTGGCGTCTTTAAAAAGCGCCGGTTATGATCTCAAAAAAGCCATGGCGCAGTCAATCTCCTGTCGCGCGGCCGTTATGGCCGGTGATTATCTTTCAGAAAGGGAAGCAATCGGATTATTGGAACAACTGCTCAAATGTCGTGACAAGTACAGCTGTCCCCACGGGCGCCCCACTTTCATTCGTCTAAGTCGCGCCGAACTTGACAAACAATTCGGCCGCTAGCATAGCTAGTTTTTTTGATGACCTTCACTGGAAACATTCCCGTAATTTGCGGTCCCACCGGCTCCGGCAAGACCGCCATCGCTTTGGAAATTTCTAAAAAGATCCCCATCGAAATTGTGTCGGCTGATTCCGGCCAGATGATCCGCAAGCTTGACATCGGCGCCGCCAAGCCCAGCAAAAAAGAACAGAAACAAGTGCGCTTTCATCTTATAGACATTATAAATCCCGGCGATGATTATTCGGCTTTTCAGTTTATCAAAGATGCCGACCGGGCCATCGCTGAAATTATCTCCCGCGGCAAAGTTCCGGTTGTTGTAGGCGGTACGGGTCTCTACTTAAAAGCGCTCGTCGAGGGTGTTTTTGATATTGAATCCGAGGACCCTCAAATACGTATCCGGCTGGAGAAAGAAATGGAAGAACTGGGCGCCGAGGCGATGTACAATAAACTCAAGAATGTTGACCCTGAAGAAGCTGCGAAAGTTCATTTGAACAACAAAGTCCGGGTAACTCGCGCGCTGGAGATTTATTATCTCACCGGATGGCCCAAATCAAAACTGATAAAGTCGGGACAGCATAAAAAGAGTCGGTTTGAATTCCAGTTCTTCAGTCTGATGCCGCCCCGAGCCGAGCTTTATGAAAGGATAAATAATCGAGTCGATGAAATGCTCAAAAATGGACTTCTAGGCGAAACAAAGGGGTTTATTAAAGCAGGAATTGCAGAACTTGTTCAAAAAATGAACGTAATTGGCTATAACGAGCTATTCGAGCATATAAATGGAAACAAAACTTTGGAACAGGCGGTTTTATTGGTTAAGCAGAATTCCCGTCGTTACGCCAAAAGGCAGTTTACCTGGTTTCGCCACCAGATTTATAGCGAAAGATTTACCACCAGCGGAGCGCTCAAAAAGGCCTTTTTAAAGGCATATGCAGGTTTTAAGTTTGGGCCAGTAATAAAGCTTGACTTAAATTAACGGTATTGATTATATGGCAACGAGTTACCTGTTTTATGGTCAAGGTTGTGAGGATTAAATCCGATAATCTTGTGTGACAGAGGGCTTTTGCGGTAACTTTTAATGTATGAGAGAATTATGAGCAAAATGAAATTGGTATTTACAACTCTGCTATTAATGGTTCTGGGATCAGTCTTTTTCGTCGGTTGCGGCGGCGGAAGCAAGACAATTAAGAACCCATCTGTTTACACAGCCACTCCATCGACCAGTCCGGAATCAGCCAAAGACAAGGGTACCAAAAAGGAAATTGAGCCGGTCAAAAAGAAACCGGTTTATATTTCCTCCAGGGATAAAGAAGATGCCAAGGGAAATGGAAGCGGAGAAATCCCTGCCAAAAGTCTTGAAGCCCACCGGATGGAGACTGCTGAAACCTCGGATTCATTTGAGTTTTTTGGACAGGTTGATTTCGATGATTCGGCCGCAGCTGTTGACGACGAAATCTGGCGCCAGTTGGATCTGGCCGATGAATACCACTCCCTGGGAGTAATTGCAAATCGCGAAGCCAGCTGGGAGGAAGCGCAGTTTTATTTCGAAAAAGGGCTGAAAATCTTATCACAGCTAGATATTGAGACTCCGGATGAAAACGAAACCGACGCTGAAAGCGCCAAAAACGGTGACGCTGTAAATGAAACGACACCTGAAGCCGCCAAGTACAGCCAAATATTGAATAATACCGTAGCCGATTATAGAGTCGCTTTAAGATCACTGGGAAAACTGGAAGAAGATGTTTCTGCCGCTGTTTTGGTGGAAAGATTTGGCGATCTTGCCTCATCTTTACACGACGATGTACATCTTTATCAGGGCGAATCCAAGCCGGTCACTTATGATTTGCCGGTAGTCATGAATGAGCGCGTCAAGAATTCCATTGTCTATTTTCAGACCGTGGCCAAGGAAGCTTTTGAGAAATATCTTCGTCGCTCCAAAAAATACACTCCGATGATGAAAACAATCATCAAGGAGTACGGTCTTCCCGAGGATTTGATTTATCTGTCATTGGTAGAGTCCGGCTATAATCCGCAGGCCTATTCGTGGGCGCGGGCTATGGGACTCTGGCAATTTATTTCTTCGACCGGACGTCTTTACGGTTTGGATCGCGATTGGTGGACTGATGAACGCAAGGACCCGATCAAATCAACTCGCGCCGCCTGCCGATTCTTAAAAGACTTATATGAACAATTTGGCGATTGGGAACTGGCCATGGCGGCCTATAACGGCGGCCCCGGTCGAGTCAGCCGCACTATCAAGTCGCAGGGCACCAGAAATTTTTGGAAAATGCGGCTGCGCCGCCAGACAATGGACTATGTGCCGCTGATTATGGCCGCGGCCATTATTGGTAAAAATCCCGAAATGTACGGATTTACTGATACTGATTTTGAGCCGGAAGTTGTCTGGGACGAAGTCACCATCGACCGTTGTTTAGACCTCAAAACTATAGCCAAGTCCTTGAATTGTTCAATAACAGAACTCAAAGAACTCAATCCGGAATTGCTGCGTAACTATACCCCGCCCAATTCCAATAAGTACGCGCTTAAAGTCCCCAAAGGAACTTCGGAAAAATTCTGGGCCGAATATCAATCGATGCCTTCACCCAATGAAACCAGCTGGGTCAAGCATACCATTCGCCGCGGCGAGACACTCTCGACCATCGCTTCCAAATATGGAATTTCGCATTACGCTCTTAAAGAAGCCAACAATCTTCGCAGTTCGCGCATTGTCGCCGGCCGTCAGCTGATTATGCCGGTGCCGTTGGACCGGGAGTATGCCGCACAAGCGCCGCGCGAGGATAAAGAATATGCGGCTTCTAATTCAATTTATCGGGTGCGTTCGGGCGACACCATGTGGGACATTGCCCGAGCTTTCGGCACGACCGTTTCGGCTCTTCGCGAAGCTAACGCCATCGGCCGGGGCGCCCGGATCTATGTCGGACAGAAAATGAAAATTCCCTCGGCTTCCTCACGACTGGTTGACAAGAACAAGATTACCCGCGGCGCCGGACCGGTTGTGGCGGCAAACAATGCTCCTGACAATTCTACTGAAGTTGTTACCAACGCCTCCTACAAAGTTCAGCGCGGCGATACGCTCTGGGATATCGCCCGCCGCTTTGGCACGACCACTTCCTATTTGCGCCAGATTAATGGTCTGGGGCGCTCCAGTAAGATTACCCTGGGCATGACTCTGAAAGTCAGCGGCGCCGTCAGTGAATATGTCACCCACAAAGTAAGACGCGGGGAAACACTGGACTTGATTGCCCGCAAATATCGTACAACGACCGCCAAAATTATGTCACAGAATAATATTGAAGACCCGGACCAGATTCAGATTGGGTCCAGTTTAAGGATTTCTTTAAGGTAATGGCCAAAAAAAGAGACGTTATTATCGGTGTTATTATTGTGGCTTCGTTTTTGGTGGCCTTTGCCTTTTTTGGCTTAATGCTGGCCGGATTATTCAGCGCCGAAGGGGGGATTGACATTGCCGGGTTCGGCGGTGATGTCGGCGTAATTGACATATTTGGAGCGATCTCCGACGCGACCAGCGCCGCAGTAATTAAGCAGTTAGATAAATGGGCTGAAAACAATTCTATCAAAGCTATCGTAATTCATATTAATTCTCCCGGCGGGGGCGTGGCTCCTTCGCAGGAAATTTATGACGCCGTGCTTCGCGCCCGTGAGAAAAAACCGGTCGTGGCGTCAATGGCCTCGGTGGCCGCTTCGGGTGGATACTATATCGCCTGCGCCGCTGATAGAATCATCGCCAACCCCGGTTCACTGACTGGCTCAATCGGCGTCATATTTCAATTCCACACATTTGAGCTTTTGATGCAAAAAATTGGCATGGGGACAGAAACGGTAAAATCAGGAGAGCTTAAGGATGTCGGCAGTTATTCCCGTGAAATGACTGAAGAAGAAGCGTTGATGCTGAGAGCGGTCGTAATGGACACTTATGAGCAATTCGTAGAAGCAGTCGCAGAAGGCCGCTCCAAGACCAAGGAAGAGATCTACCCTCTGGCAGACGGCTCTATTTTTACCGGTCTGCAGGCCTACAATCTTGGTTTGGTGGACACCCTCGGGGGATTGCACGAAGCGGTCCAGTTAGCCGCTGATTTAGCCCATATTGATGGAAAGCCCAAAGTCGTCAGACCAATAGAGCGCAAGGATGTCAGTATTTGGGACGTTTTAGGGGGACTGGCCCGAAAGCTTGACAATAAGGTTGATGATGGTCTCTCGGGTCCCCAACTTCTATACCAATATAAGTAATTGATAAATAACAAAAAAAAGTTGCTTTGGGTGCATGTTTTTGCTTTTCAAGGCAGGCATGAAGTTGTATCTTAATCCGCCACAAAAGGTTATCTAATCTGATGACAGGGAAAGTGGCAAATGCTCTAAAATGCGAAAAGATTTGATTTATCATAGAACCCTAGGGAGGTTGTTGTGACTAAGGCAGATTTAGTCGAAAGAGTAGCTGAAAAGACAGGTTTGACCAGAACTGACGTGGCCGTAGTGGTTGACTCATTTCTCGATACGGTAAAAAAATCTCTGGAGACCGGGCACAATATCGAGATCAGGGGATTCGGAACATTTAAGGTGAAATTACGGAAAGCCCGCAAAGCTCGGAACCCCCGGACCGGCGATGTCGTTCCGGTACCAGATCGGAAGGTGCCGGTATTTAAACCTTCTAATGAGTTTAAGAATTTAATTACGAAATTGTCTGTTTAACCATATAACTGTTTAGAGGAGACTTAATGCCCTGCGGAAGAAAACGTAAGCGTCATAAAATTAATACGCATAAGAGGAAAAAGCGCAGACGCGCCAATCGCCACAAAAAGAAACTTCGTTAACAAAAAATCCAGTCACTATAGTGACCTCCCGAAATCCAGCCCCCGGCTGGATTTTTTGCTTTTAATATTAATGTTTCCATTCCCTGAAAACCGATATTTTTTTCTTATTTTGGCTGAACCTAACTGTCGCTATTTACGTAAAGAAGTATAGTTGCATAACGAGTATCTGGAGGAATAATGGATAGATGTTCGACTCGGGTATTTTATGTGCTGGGACTGTTATTAGTTCCGGCACTGCTTTTGGCCGGCGACACGGGCAGAATCTACGGGAAGATTTACACCAACGACAATGAAGTGTACGAGGGGTTGATTCGCTGGGACAGGAATGAAGTGAACTGGGTTGACGTGCTCAACGGCAATAAAGAGCTTTCGGACAAGAACAAACGCGAAGCCAAAAAGTACGGTTCCCCAAAGCGCAACCGGGAGCATTCCGTAGAGATATTCGGCCTGAAAATGGGCGGAGGCGATTTATTCATGTGGTCGGACAATGCCCAGTCAGGTATCCGTTTTGGACATATCAAGACGCTTGAAGTAATCGACGATGACCGGGTGCTATTGACTCTAAAATCAGGAATTGAAGTGGAGCTGGCCGAGGGTTCAACGGATATCGGCCAGGATATGCGCGAACTGATAATCGAGGACAATAGCAAAGGGGAAATTGAATTAGTTTGGGACGACGTCGAGAAAGTCGAGTTTTCTGCCGCCAAACCAAGTGTTGAGTCAAATTTAGGCGAAAGACTGTATGGCACACTGACCACCCGCCGGGGCGATGAATTCACCGGCATGGTCTGCTGGGATGTTGATGAAGTTCTTACTAAAGATGAACTCGACGGCGACGAGCGCGACCGTAGCCGCAAAATTGCATTTGGAAAAATTTCTGCTATTGAAAGATACAGCTCCAGTGGGGCCACAGTCTTTTTGAAGGACGGCGGCCAAGTGATTCTTAAAGGAACTAATGACGTTGATGAATCGAATCGCGGAATCATAATTTCGGATCCCGGATTCGGTCAGATGCGAGTTGACTGGGATGAGTTCAAACGATTGGATTTTAAGCCGGCCAAACAACCGGTAACTTACGAACAGTTTGATGGCGGTCGAAAACTTAAGGGTACAGTCGTTACCGAAGACGGCAAATCATTTACGGGCGAAATTCGCTGGGACAATGATGAAGAATATACTTGGGAAATACTTGACGGCGACTATCGCGGCGCGGAGTTTGACATCGAGTTTGGGCTGATTAAAAGTATTGAAAAGAATTCCACACGTACGGCTTTGGTCACGGTTTGGGATGGCCGTTCATTCCGTCTGCGGGGCTCCAACGATGTTGATGAAGAGAACAAGGGGATTTTCGTAATGCCGGCCAACGGTGATGTCGAAGAAATCGGCTGGGACGAATTTGCAAAGGTTGAATTTCAGAAGTAGTTAGAATTCGTCAGGTTAATGAAAAGGCCGCGCCCGACAGGGCTTGTTGAAAAACTCCGTCATACTTCGACTCCTTCGACTACGCTGGTTCGTTCACGCTGCGCGCAACGCAAGCGACAAAGCTCACCACAAGTCAGGGCAGGTCCGCTCAGTATGACTTGGAATGGATTATGACTGAGAACGGATTGGGCTAATAACAAACGCGAGTATCGTCATAGACAACCTACTGCATAATGGACATAAGTATGTAGGCAAGCATTCTCTGGTCACGTCACCCTGAGCGGACCTGCCCTGAGCGTAGTCGAAGGGTTTCCCCAACAATACGGCGGTCGATATCTTCGCACACGAGAAAAATTTTTCAGCAAGCTCGATATGGCTCGGCCTTCATTTATTATCAATTTCAATTCAAGAGCTACTGCAGGTCTTTTTGCTTTTTGGCCTCTCGAAGTTCTTTTAAATGATTTTCCGCTTCGGCCATTTGTTCTCTGGCTTTGGGATTGGTTTTGGCCAGCCGGACGAACTTCTCCCAGGCCTCGATGTTCTTGACATAGTTTTCCGGTTCTTGTGATTCGACCGCCACGGCATAGTTAAAGGCGGCCATATGTTTGGTCGGACTGGCTTTGAGCGCCTGATCAAAATAATTGGCCGCGTTCAAAAATTTCCCTTGGCTCAAAAACACCTGTCCTAATGCAAACAAGGCATTATAATTTTTCTTCTGCAACTGCACTGATTTCTCAAAACAGCCGATAGCTTCGGTCGGTTTTTCCAATTTTTGGTAAGACTTACCTTGGATAAAGTGAGTTACATGATCGGCGCCGCCTAACTCTTCGCATTTCTTAGCGGCTTTAATAGTCTCTTCATAGTCACTTTTTGCAAAAAGTACCTTTCCCAAATCTTTGTACAGAGAGGCATCTTTAGGAGCGACGCCGATGGCGGTATTGAGATGCCCTTCGGCTTCGACATATCGTTTGAGTTCATATTCAACATTGGCCAAATTCGATAGCGCCGTTACGTTCTTGGCGTCTTTCTCGGTGGCCGTCCGATACATGGTCAGGGCGCTCTGGAAATCGTTTTTTTTAAAATAAATTGCGCCCAGGTTTATGTAGGCATCGATAAAAGCAGGGTCTTCGGCAATGGCCGCCTGATAGCCGAGAATAGCCGCATCGGTTTTGCCGTTTTGCGAAGCCGTCAGTCCGTCGTTAAAAAAACCTTTGGCTTTTTCTTTGTCGCCGGCCGCAAAAGACGCCACCGATAATATGAATAGCCCACTCAATACACTGAAGAATCTCAAATAGCTGTTGGCTCTTTCCACTGGTTTCATTAATTGTTTCCTTTTATTAAATTTCCTTATGTTCTTCTACAATTTTTTTGGCAAACTGTTCCTTTGGTTATTTCAATGATTCCCGGTGCTTGAGCAGGGCTTTTTTGACAGCTTCATGTTTTAAGGCCAAGATTCTGGCCGCTAAAACAGCGGCATTTTTGGCTCCGGGCTTGCCTATGGCAACTGCCGCCACCGGAATTCCAGGTGGCATTTGTACGGTTGAGAGCAGAGCATCCAGGCCTTCCATAGCGGCCGGAATGGGAACTCCGATAACCGGCAGATTAGAATGAGCCGCGGCCACGCCCGGAAGCGCCGCGGAAAGCCCGGCCATGGCTACTATAATTTCATAGCCATTTTTCTCGGCTTCGGCCGTTAATTCGGCGGTTTTCTGCGGGTTGCGATGGGCCGAACAAACCTGAATTTCTCCGGAGATTCCAAACTCAGTCAATTGTTTCTGGCAGATTTCGGCATATTCCATGTCCGATTTTGAACCCATAATTATCAAAACTTTTGGCATTATGACTTTACCACCTCTTGTCGCGGTTGTTGCGCCCGGAACCCTATATCGCGACGATACATGGCTCCTTCAAAGCGTATCCTTTTGACCAAATCATAGGCACGGTTAAGCGCCAGTTTCAAAGTGTTATCAATTCCGACTAGTCCCAGAACTCGTCCGCCGGCGGTGACCCAGTCATCGCCTCGTTTCTCGGTGCCGGCGTGGAAAATGTAACTGCCGTTGCCAAGTTTAGTGTCGATTCCGGTTATGCGCAAACCGGTACGATATTTTCCGGGATATCCCTTTGAAGCCATCACAACACAAGCCGAAACTTGATTGCGCCAATTTAATTTCCCAACCGATTGCAGTTTGCCGGCGGCAGTGGCCATAAGTATATCAAATAGGTCGCTTCGCAAAAGCGGAATCACCGCCTGTGTTTCCGGGTCTCCGAAACGGCAATTAAATTCCAAAACTTTGGGACCATTTTGGGTCAACATTAATCCGGCATAAATTGTACCGCGATAGATTATGTTTTCTTTTTCAAAACCCCTCAGAACCTGATTAAGGATATGGGACGTTATGTCCTCCATCAATTCCGGTGTTACAAATTCCGCCGGAGAGTAAGCGCCCATGCCGCCGGTGTTGGGGCCTTTGTCGCCATCGAAGGCCTGCTTATGGTCCTGACTGGGTGGAAAAGGAAGTAGAGTTTTGCCGTCGCACAGAGCCATAATCGAAACTTCCTGTCCCACCAGAAAAGATTCCACAATGATTTTTTTCCCGGCTTCGCCAATGAGGCCTTTTTCCATTACTTGATATATTATGTCTGCGGCTTCTGCGAAATTACGAACTACAAAAACTCCCTTGCCGTTGGCCAGGCCATCTCCCTTGATGACCAGAGGAAACTCGGCCGATTTGCAGAACCCGATAGCCGCTCCTGACGAAGTGAATGACTTGAAGGGGGCCGTAGGGATTCGGTATTTCCGCATGAATTCTTTGGCGAAAATTTTACTGCTCTCAAGTTGAGCGGCGACTTTGTTGGGACCAAAAATTTTAAGCCGATGTTTATTGAATTCGTCCACAATCCCGAGAGCCAGCGGAACTTCGGGGCCAACCACTGTTAGATCGATTCTATTTTCAAGTGCAAAATCAGAGAGTCCTTTAATGTCGGTCGGTTTGATATTGACAGTCCGGGCTATTTTGGCAATTCCGGCATTGCCCGGGGCGCAGAAAAGGCGCTCAACTTTTGATGACTGTTTCAGCTTCCAGGCGATGGCGTGCTCCCGGCCGCCCCCGCCAATTATCAGGACACTGGCGCGCTTGCTTCCCGATTGTGGCTGTGCTTGTCTTACTGGTCTGGGCATAGAATAACTAATAAGGCGGCATATGACTGAAATTTCAAGAAGTATTTACTTATTCTAATCGTTCTGTACTTGATTGCCAAATATTTGCCAAATGTTATTTTAAACGTCGGCTATATGTTACCTCACAAAGAAGCCGCTATAGCACATCCGGGAATGACAATTTTGGAGGATAAAGGAGCTTTCACTCATTGTCAACCTGCCGGATTTAACATTCCTGGTTGACCGGATATTCCGCGGAGGCCCGGCGCCGTCGTGCCCGCTTTAGCCGAAAAAGGGAGACTGCACATAATCAATTGACAAATCGTCTGATAGTTGTTTATTTGGCAGCTGTTGCGGAATAACAAATATAGAGGAATGAAATGAAAAAACTGATTCCAATCGCATCAGAATTGTCTTTCCAGCGCTTGTCCCGAGCGAAGTCGAGGGGAAAGCTGGAATCCATCTTCACAGTCACTCTGGTTCTTGCTTTAATCAGTGCGAACTCTGTCAGAGCCCAGGAGCAAGAGGGGTACGTTAAAGATTTGATGGAAGTAAATTTCTTTGGCGGGGGCGGCGTACCCTCAGGCGATATCAAAGAATTCAGCGACACCGTCGGCGCCAAATTCGGTTATGATTTTGGTTTCGACGCCGGTTTTTTTATTACTCAATCATGGGTAGCCGGGTTAAATTTTACATACACCGCATTCAAGATTGACGATGTGGCCAAAGTGCCGGGATTGCATCACAAACTCTACAGCCCGAATCTTTATTTGAAGTACTATTTTACCGGCCAATCCGATTTTGTGCCTTACCTGAAAGCCCAAGGTGGTCCGGTCTTTCCCAAATTCACCACTTTGGTTGGAAGTGTCGGATCGAAAAGATACCGCGAAATGTCTTATGATCCGGTTTTTGCTTACGGCTTTGGCGCGGGACTTTTCTATTTTACAACCGACTTTAGCGGCCTATTTGTT
>Ga0214473_10009835_pt1 | contig 11289 bp, 8 predicted proteins | sample RVTome_7_FD_203509 | JGI IMG/M metagenome (GOLD analysis project Ga0214473, IMG submission 203509) | Soil microbial communities from uranium-contaminated site in the Upper Colorado River Basin, Wyoming, United States - RVT98D197 | ecosystem: Environmental > Terrestrial > Soil > Contaminated >...
GGTCCGCGACATCGAGACGGAGGAGCGTGTGCCCGAACATCGACGCCGGGTTGTTCATGAAGGCCTCGGGGAAGATCAGCGTGATGCCCCGGGGCGAGAGGTTCTCGCGCCACTCGTCGAGAGCCGGGCAGGGAGCGGCCCCGAGCCTCTCGGAAGGGACCCCGAGCGCCTGGGCCAGCCACTGAGCTCGAGCCGGGAAGCGGCAGTGAATGGCTTCGTCGCCGCCCGGGCCGGGCTCGAGCAGGCCGCGGAGCGTCGCCTCGAGCTCGGCGCCCGGGTCGGAGCGGCCGTCCGGTGCGAGGAAGAACTCGCCATCCGGGAGCTCGCTCCTGCGCCGCAGCCCGAACCAGCCTGGCCTCACGTGGAGGAGGGCCTCCCAGGCCGGGTGGCGGGCAAGCTCGAGGGCATCTGCGCGCCGGAGCAGGGACTCCACCTCGGCGCCGCTCGGTCCGGAGCTTCCGTGCGCCAGGGCCAGGACCAGGATCAGGAGGGCGCGCCGGCTCAAGGCAGGTCGGAGGATGGGTGGGGTCGAGGCCCCCGTCGCTTCGAGACGACGGGGGCCCCGAGCCGTCAGCCCTGGAATCGCTGCTCGTCGAGCAGCCGGTACAAGGCGTCGAGCACTTCGTTCGAGGAGACGCCCTGATTCGGGAAGAGCTCCACGAAGTGGTCCCGCACAAAGAGGCCGAAGGCGTCGTGCTCTTCGGCGGGCAGCTGGAGCAGGTATGCGAGCGCCGAGAGACTCTCTCCCTCGCCGCGCGCGGCGTCCCGCGAGAGCTGGTCGATGTTGGCGGCTGCGAACTTCCGCAGCTCCGCATCGGCAGTCACCGCGCCCGTGGAGTCGCAGCCGAACATGTTGAACGTCAGCGACACCGACTGGAGCGTGTAGCCGTTGGTGCAGGACGCGAGGACGTGCGGGAGGAGCCCTGTCTTCCCCTCCATCAGCCTGGTTCCAATCCCGCAGCCGACGTCGTTGTCGGCGAGGGCGGGTGTCCCGAGCCCCGAGCCCAGGAGAACGCCCAATGCCAGCGCCGAGAGACGGATTCCCTGCTTGCAATGCATGTTCCTTGATCCTCCGATTGTGGTCGCTTGGACCGACAGGAGAGTACCCGAGAGCGGCGGGGTCGAACAACCGCGGAGACGAGCAGGATTCGCGCGTGGCGAATCTGCCGCGGGCCTCGAGGTGGCACCTTCGAGTCGCGCCGGGCACGCCGGGAGGCGAGAGCGGCTCCGGTCGGGCCGCGCGCGTTGGGCCCCGGGTGGGTTATCTTCTTCCCCGAGCCGCCCCCGTAGCTCAGAGGATAGAGCACCGGTTTCCTAAACCGGGTGTCGCACGTTCGAGTCGTGCCGGGGGCGCCAGCGATTCCGGGGAGTTCCGCCGAAGGTAAGCCGCCGAGGCGCAGCGCTGTCTGCCAATAGTGTGCGAGCTGCAGGGTTCGGGGGATTCGCGGCAGACAGGCGAGTGCTGTGGGAAAAGCTCCGAACGGCACCAAAGGCAAGTCCGGGGTCCATGCCGAGATCCACCGGCTCGTGAAGCTCAGGCTGGTGGATATCTACCGCACGATCGACCGTGATCCAGCGAGAATCGGGTGTTCGGCAGGCTGGATCTTGTAAATTAGGAATCAACTCCTATTTTACAGATCATGCCGATTCCGCGACTGATGGAGAGTCGCCTCCGCAGCTTGCTGAGGAAGAGCCCGGCCGTGGCGCTGCTGGGTCCACGCCAGTCTGGGAAGACCACCCTCGCGACCCGAGTCGCCCGATCGCTTCGGGGCCACTACTTCGACCTCGAGCTCGAGACCGACCGGCTCCGCCTCGATCTCGAGTGGGAGGAGCGGGTGGGTGGCTCCCGGCTCGTCGTGCTGGACGAAGCCCAGGCCTGGCCCGAGGTGTTCTCTCGCCTGCGGGCGGCCATCGATGCCGACCGCCGGCGCGCCGGCCGCTTCCTGCTTCTCGGGTCGGTTTCCCCCGCGCTGATGCGCGAGGTGTCCGAGTCTTTGGCCGGTCGTCTGGCGCTGGCCGAGCTCACTCCCTTCCTGTGGAGTGAGCTCGAAACAGACGCTCGACGACGGCGGCTGTGGAGCATGGGTGGCTATCCCGACGGTGGCGTCCTGCGTCCCTCGCGCTACCCCAAGTGGCAATCGGACTATCTCGATCTGCTCGCCCAACGCGATCTTCCCAACTGGGGGCTTCCAGCAGCACCCGCAACGACTCGGCGCCTGATGCGCATGCTCGCCTCGGTACACGGCCAGACGTGGAACGCCTCGATGATCGCGCGCAGTCTCGGCGTCGACTTCAAGACGGTGAACCGGTACGTCGAGTACCTGGAGGGTGCCTATCTCATCCGACGCATCGAGCCCTTCCATACCAACCTGAGGAAGCGCCTCGTGAAGAGCCCCAAGCTCTACTGGCGCGATCCCGGTCTCCTGCACTCGCTGCTGCAGCTTTCAGACACGAAGCGACTGCTCGATCAGGCGTGGGCGGGATCGAGCTGGGAGGGATTCGTGATCGAGCAGATCCTTGGTCACCTCGGGGCCTCGGAGCGAGAACACCACCCGTCCTTCCTGCGCACCAGCGATGGGCGAGAGCTCGATCTGCTGATAGATCTGGGCGACCAGCGGTGGGCCATCGAGATCAAGCTGAGCTCTCGTCCCACGCCGGAAGACATGAGGCGACTCGACGCGCTTGCTGACTGGGTCGATGCCGGTCGTCGGATCCTGATTTCCCGTGTCTCGGCTCCCACCGAATCAGGACGGCGGATCTCCTGCGACCTACCGTGGCTTCTCGAGAATCTAGCCAGGCTCTCGCGCTGACTGCGCCCCGTTTCGGTCGACTTCGACGGCTACTGCGGCCGGTGCGCTCCTCTGAGCGTTGCCCTCGGGCGGCTGGGCGTGCTCGAAAGCGGTCGAGAAGCGGAGTCGTGCGGAATCGAAGAGAGTGGAAAGTGACCCGGAACGCGGATCGGAGAAAGCGATGCGCTTTCAATAGGTTGCGGTCCAAAGATAACCTGGTTTCCTAAACCGGGTGTCGCACGTTCGAGTCGTGCCGGGGGCGCCACGAATTCGGGGACTTGCGCGGACCGACGGGGAGGGGCGTGCAATCGGGCGTCGGTGCCATGCGAATCTCTCTCTGGGGATGGCGCCGCGAGAGATAGGGCAGCATCTGTGCGGCCAGGGCGGGGTCCGATCTGAAGAAGATGCTGTACTCGGGCTCGCGGCTCGGAGTCACCTCTGCACAGAAGGTGAGCTGCTTTCCGGGGGGCGTCTCCCCGATCTGCCTGTCCAGTGCCACGAAGATCTCCCGCGAGCGCGCGCTGAGGCGAACCGCCAGGTCGACCTTCTCCTTGACTCCGATGGCCATCCAGATCGCCGCCAGCAGCACCGCGCTCCACGCCGTCACCCGCCAGGCCAGGCCGAAGTCGGGCAGCCGCTCCCCGCCCATCACCCACAGGTATGCGAGGGCGAGCGCCACGAAGGGCAAGAGCGCATAGGAGTAGAGCTCGGACACCTTGCCGAGCGCGATCGCGGGCACCATGGACCCGCCGCACAAGACCAGGAGAGCCGAGAGCGTCGCCCACCTGGATCTGCGCTCCTGCTCCGTCACGCTCGCCCCGGGCCAGATGAGCCTCGAGAGACCCCGTAGACTGATCACCGCCGCGATCAGGGTGATCGACGAGGAGAGGAGCACGCGGGGCAGCCTGATGCTCGGGAAGAAGTCGAGACTGCTGCCGATGTAGGAGGTGACCGCGACGAGCTGGAAGGTGTTCCCGAGGATCGTGATCGGGTTGATGGTCGGTTGGTAGCGGTCGCCGTCCGGAATCCTCATTAGCCGGTCCAGGGACAGGTCGGCGTCGGACGCACTCCGCGCGAGAAAGTAGACCGCGAGCGCGAGCGCACTCGCGCCCATCCCCAGGAGCAGGAGATTCCGGTTTGAAGTCCTCGCCCACCTCGGGGAGCTCCCCGTGATGAAGAGGACCGCGAGCGGGCACGCGCAGACCAGGCCGAAGCCCGTCTCCTTCGACGCCAGGCAGAGGAACCAGAGGGTGACCAGGCCGGCGAAATGCAAGGCCCGGCCTCTCGCGGGACCGCTGATCGACCAGAGCAGTCCTCCCAGAGCGAAGACAGTGGCGTACTGCTGACTGATGGTATCGATCTGGATGACGGAGGAGACCGCGGAGGAGTGGAGCGCGAAGTAGCCCGCCGCGAGCAGAGGGTAGACGGGACGGCCGGGCAGCAACCTGCGGGCGATGGCGAAGACGAGGCAGGTCGAAATCAGGATCCCGGCCAGGCTCACTCCGAGACTCAGGATGCTCGAATCCGGCCCGACCAGGGAGAGGTTCAGGGCATGGACGAAGTTCTCCAGAGGCCGGAAGAAGAAGTCCTCGCCCCGAAAGATCTCGAATCCCTGCTCGATGGCCCGCTGGTACTTGAAGAAGTCATCTCCTTGGACCCACCTTCCCGTTCCCGGGATGTAGAGAAGCAGGACGCACAAGAGGATTCCCAGGAGGAACGCGTCCGTTCGGGGAGTGCTGGCCTCTGAATCCACGCCGGTAGGATAGAAGCGGACCACCCCGATTCCCATCCTGTGGCATCCTTCGGCCATGGATCGAGTCGCACCCTACGGAAGCTGGGCCTCGCCTCTGCGCGCGGATCTCGTCGCCCGGTCCGCCAGGCGCCTTTCACAGCCCCGTCTCGACCGGGAGCTCGTCTACTGGCTGGAGGGACGACCCCACGAGGGCGGACGCCAGGTGGTGGTTCGGGCTCGAGGCGGCGGAAGCCCCGAGGACGTCACACCGGAGTCCGCGAACGTCCGAACCCTGGTGCACGAGTACGGCGGCGGCGACTTCCTGATCCGTGCCGGCCAACTGATCTACGCCGACCTGAATCAGTCGGGGATCCAGCGGCTCAGCGCGGGTGGACCTCGGCCGCTCGAGGGAACCCTGGCCCGCGCGCGCTACGCGGACTTCGATCTCTCGCCCGACGGGCGCTGGCTGGTCGCAGTGGAGGAAGAGCACCGGGAGGGAGGGGAGGTCGAGAACCGAATCGTTGCCTTCGATCTCGCCGGGGGCGCCCGCCGCGTCGTCGCAGCGGGTCACGACTTCGTGAGCACGCCGCGCTTCTCGCCGAGAGGCGATCGGCTCGCATACCTGGCCTGGGAGCACCCGAACATGCCCTGGGACGGGACGACGCTCTTCGTCGCGCCCTTTGCGGCGGGAGGCGAGACGGGGACCCCGAGGCCGGTCGCGGGCGGGCGCGAAGAGTCCATCTTCCAGCCCTCCTTCTCGCCCGGCGGACGGCTGACCTTCGTCTCGGATCGCTCGGGCTGGTGGAACCTGTACCAGGAGCGGGAGTCGGGGATCGTCGCGCTCTGCCCCCGGAATGCGGAGTTCGGGCTCCCGCAGTGGTTTTTCGGTCTCTCGACCTACGGCTTCGCCGACGAAGGGACGGTTCTCTGCATCTACCGGGCGAACGGGGTCGAGCGGCTGGCGCGCCTGGAGCTGACGGGCGGGCGGCTGGTCGATCTCTCGACGCCCTACACCAGCTTCGACGGTCTCGACGTGGCGGGCCGACGCGCCTGCTTCATCGGAGCGAGCGCCACGACCCCGCCCACGGTCTGCAGTCTTGATCTCGAGGAGGGCCGGATCGAGGAGGTCTGCCGGAGCTTCGAGATCGACTTCGATCCCCGCTTTCTGGCCAGGCCCGAGGCCATCGAGTTCACCTCCCAGGGTGGACGCAGCGCCTACGCCTTCCTCTACCGGCCCGCGAATCCGCAGCAGCGGGCGCCGGATGGTGAACGTCCACCCCTGATCGTCAAGAGCCACGGGGGGCCGACGGCGGCGACCTCTTCGGCGCTCAAGCTGGGCATCGTTCAGTACTGGACGAGCCGTGGCTTCGCCGTCGCAGACGTGAACTACGGCGGCAGCACGGGATATGGCCGCGCCTACCGCGATCTGCTCCGAGGCGCCTGGGGTGTCGTCGACGTCGACGACTGCACCCGCGCCGCCCTCTTCGCCGCTTCCGAGGGGATTGCCGACCCCGAGCGTCTGGCGGTGAGCGGCGGGAGCGCTGGAGGATACACGACGCTCTGCGCGCTCACCTTCCGCGACGTCTTTGCGGCCGGCGCCAGCCACTACGGCGTGGGAGATCTGGAGGCTCTGGTCCGCGATACCCACAAGTTCGAGTCCCGCTACCTGGATGGCCTGGTCGGTCCCTATCCGGAGCGCCGTGACCTCTACCTCGAGCGCTCTCCGATTCATCACGCCGCCCGGCTCTCCTGCCCGGTCATCTTCTTCCAGGGGCTGGAGGACAGGATCGTGCCCCCGAACCAGGCCGAGGCGATGGTGGCAGCGCTCGCCGCCCGGGGCATCGCCCACGCCTACGTGCCCTTCGAGGGGGAGCAGCACGGATTTCGCCGGGCGGAGAACATCCGCACCGCGCTCGAGGGCGAGCTCTTCTTCTACGCCCATGTCCTCGGCTTCGCCGTCGACGTGCGGCCGCCGACGGTGCGAATCGTCGGGTAGTACGGTGAAGCGGAAGGGAATCCGGGGTCTGCGACACGCCCCGGCGCCTGGGAGTCAGCCGGTGTCATCCCCCTCCTGCGCTGCGCGGGACTCGAAGTGCCGCAGGAACTCCCGGTCCTTCGGCCAGTCGGCGAGCTCCTTCATGAAGAGCCGCTGCTGCCACATCGCCCGCAGGACCCAGGTCTTGTCGGTGCCGGGCCGGTTCCAGGAGCGATCCTGCAGCTTCCGAGCGAGTCGAACGAGCCGTTCGCGCACGGATGACGAGCATAGCCGACCGATCCGTGCGCCGCGCGGGAGAGACTGGGCCTCAGCCGGACGGATTCGCTCTCGGGACCGTGGCCTTGTAGAGCGTGGCCGGAGCGGCGGCGCTGAGCGTGTAAGGGGTGCCGAACCAGGCGAGAAAGACGTCGCCCCTCCTGAGCTCGAGCGACCGGTCCCTCGACTCGACGGTGACCTGCGCGCCTTCTTCCGCGGCGACCACGATCGCGATCTCGGCGCTGTGATCGGCGGCGCTCTGGTGGGGCTCGCCGGCGGTGATCTCCATGCGCCGGAGCTCGAACTCGCTCGCGAGCGTGTCGTACCTCCACTCCCGGCTCCCGGGAATGCGTGCCGGGGGCAGGATCTCGGCGGATCCGCCCTCGAACCTCAGGGTGGCGAGCAGCTCGGGCACGTCCACGTGCTTGGATGTCAGTCCGCCGCGCAGGACGTTGTTCGAGTTGGCCATGATCTCGATGCCCGATCCCTCGAGATAGGAGTGGAGAATTCCCGCCGGGAGGTGGATCGCCTCGCCCGGCTGCAGGTGGACCAGATTGAGGAGAAAGATGGAGAAGAGACCGCGGTCGCGATGTCCATCCCTCGAATGATCCCGGTCCGCTCGCAGCACCCAGTACTCCCGCTCCTCCCGGGTGAAGCGGCGCTTCGTGTCGGCCTCCTTCAGACGCCGTACCAGAGGGTCGAGCATCGCGTCCACGTCTCCCTGCGGGAGCCTCATGAACCTCTGGTAGAGCGCCTTCAGGGATGCGGTCGTCGGCTCGAAGCCGGACATCAGCTCCCGGAGCTCGGGGGTCTGCCGGAGGAAACGTGCGATCTCCGGGAGAGGGCGGAAGCCCCGCAAGGCGTAGAAGTCGGTGAGGGCCGCGATCAGCTCCGGCTTGTGGTTGGCGTCGCGATAGCTTCGGTTCCAGGCGTCGAGCGGGAGGCCAGCGGCATTCTCGCGGGCGAATCCCTGCCTCGCGGCTTCTCTCGAGGGATGGGCCTGGATGGAGAGGGGCGACTTCGCGGAGAGCACCTTCAAGAGATAGGGCAGGCGGCCCTCGAATTCGCGAGCGACCGCGGGTCCGAGGAGCTCCTCGGGCGATGCGCCGATCAGTTGATCGAGCGGGACCCATTTCCCCTCGAGCTCGACCTCGGCCGGCAGGTCCGGGTGGGCGCCCATCCAGAGCTCCGCGCAGGGCCTCCGCTCAGGGTTCGGGGTTCGGAGAAGCGCCGGGATGAAATCGGTGTCGCCCCACTCGTAGTGCTGGACGCGACACCGCAGCCTGGATAGACCGTAGCTCATGGCTCAGCCGCATTCGTGGCAGGAAGGAAAGGCTCGATTCGCAGCCATGTCAAGGTCGAGCTTCCAGGCCCTCGTCTGCGGCGAGAACTCGAAGCAGGGCGTGCCGCACCGCCTCCGGGGACCTCGGGACGACCCGTTTCAGATGAGGAGAGTCTCCGACCGGCGTCGACTCGAAGGCCGCCGGCTCGAGAAGCGCCAGGGCGACGACATCGTCCCACGGGCCGGTGTCACCATCCGCGACGATTTGGGGCATCCGCGCGTCGGCATGGAGCTGCGAGATCCACTTCGCGGCCGGCGAGTCGAAGCCGTCAACGGCCTCCAGCCAGCTCGCGTCGAGGGGGAGGGCCGCTTCCGCATCCCGCGGTGGAACGAGGTAGATCGCTACCCCCGCGCCGAGGACGGCGGCGGCGGCGCTCCTGTCGCGCGCGGTGTTCCAGTCGGGCGGCTCCTGCTCCGCACGGTCGCCGGAGTAGTAGACCGCCTGGATGCGGCTTTCGAGCTTGGGGTGCCGTTCGAGGAGGGAGGCGAGGTTCGTCATCGGGCCGAGGGCGACCCAGGTGAGGGCGATGTCCTGGCGGTCGAGAACCTCGCGCGCGAGCTTCGAGGCTCCGGGAAGCGCGTCGCAGGCGGGCGACTCGCCGGAGCCGAGCTGATCGAGAATGCGGCTGATCTCGCGCCAGGGTGGGGCTGGTGCCGCCAGCGACTCTCCCACCCCCACCGAAGCGCCGCCCCGGCCGAGCCTGGTGAGCAGCCGATGGACGCGCGAGGCGCCCTCGCAAGGCGACGAGCCGCCGTCCGAGGTCAGCACCGCGACCAGCTCGACGCTCGGAGAGCTTGCGAGAAGAGCGAGCGAGCGCGCGTCGTCGAGCGCCATGTCCGTATCCACGATCAGCGGGACCTTCGTCACCTGGTGCGCGAAGCTCGCGAGGGCTGGCGCGAAGAGCAGGGCGGCGATCGTGAGGCCGAGGCTCGCGGCGCTCTGCAACATGCTCTCTCTCCTTCGAGCGGGGCAGGCGACGATGCGCCGGGGCCCCAGCCGGGAAGGACTCAAGCGGCGGTGAAGCCGCCGTCCACCATCAGCACATGGCCGGTCGTGAAGGACGAGCGGTCCGAGAGGAGCCAGCAGGCGGCCTCCGCGACCTCCTCGGGGCGGGCGATGCGCTTCATCGGGTGCAATGACCTGACGTAGTTCTGGAGGTCCTTGTTTCCCTGGGTGAAGCTCTGGAAGAGCGGTGTGTCGACTCCTCCAGGCGCCACCGCATTCACGCGGATCCCCTTCTCGGCGAACTCGAGGGCGACGGTCTTGGTCATGCCGATGTCCCCGAATCGCGCTGCGCAATAGAAGCTGTTGTTGACCAGGCCCACCTTGCCGCAGATCGATGCAATGTTGACGATCGCACCCTTTCCGACCTTCAGCATCTCGGGGATCTCGGCCTTCATCGAATGCCAGTGGCCCTTCAGGTTGGTCGAGATGACGCGCTCCCAGTCCTCCTCGGTGGTTTCCAGGAAGGGCTCCAGGCTTCCCGCGATCCCCGCGCAATTGAAGGCGCAGTCGAGGCGCCCGAAGGTTTCGACACCTCTCCTGACCATCTCATCCACCTGCTCCCTCCGGGTGACGTCGGTGGGAAAGAAGATTCCCTTGCCACCTCCTATCTCGACCAGCTTCAGGGTTTCCTGACCGCCCTTCACGTCGACGTCCGAGAGGATCAGCCGCGCTCCCTCGGAGGAGAACAAGAGTGCCGACGCCCGCCCGATGCCGCTCGCGGCCCCCGTGACCAGGGCCACCTTTCCATCCAGCATTCCTCTCATGGACACCTCCTCTCGTTCATGATACCGCCTCGAGGGAGCGAACCTACCCGTCGTGGACAAAGCGCTGCGCGTCGGCTCGCGAGTCCCCTTCGAACACCATGCCGGCCATCTCGCGCCAGTAATCCGGAGAGACCTCGGCGTCGATCAGCGCGCGCGCCTGATCGAGGTCCCGGACCGCGGGGTGCTCGTGGAGCCGCACCGGCACCAGAGGGATGGGGTACGGGGGAATGCGCTCGAGGGTGTAGTGCAGCAGCGCTCGCTTCTCTTCGTCACTGGCCCAGGCGAGCCTGCCGAGGCCGAGGAACCGGAAGGCCTGGCGCAGATTGACCGGCTTGGGCAGCACCGGGACGTGTAGGCCCTCGAATCGTTCGAAGAGCAGACCGAGCTCGCGCTCGATCGCCGTGCGCTGCGCCTCAGGAGACTCCCTCCCTCCCCCGACGAAGACGAGGTGGCGATCGGTCCATTCGAGGAAGCGCTCGGCGAACTCGAGGAAGGCGCTCTTCCGGGGGCCGCGGATGTAGAGGGACTCGTCGAAGATCACCACCGTGGGCCGCACCACGTCGTCGATCTCCCCCAGCAGATCGGCGGCGTCCGCTCGCTTGATCAGCTGCTGCGCATCGAGGGAGACCACCTGGTGGCCCTGAGCGGCGAGCGCGGCCTCCAGGTTCCAGATCACCATTTCGGTCTTGCCCGCGCCCGAGAGCCCGGTCATCGAGACCAGCCGGACTCCGTCGAGGACGGCGCGCGCCGCCCGCTCCACCTCCTGCGCCCGGTAGTCGCGAAGCCGCGTCTCCGGCGGATCGGCCGGGACCGACCGGACGAGCGTGCCATCCGAGGCGCGGAACCCGAGGACCTGGAGCGGCGGCCGGGGCGGCGCCATCGAGTCGAGCTCCGGGATCTTCGGCGTCTCCCTGGGCAGTGGGAAGAGAAAGGGGCGGTAGGTGAGGAGCGAGCTTCGCACCCGCTTGGGGAGCTGGCTGAAGGGGTTGCCGAGCACACCCCGCAGCCGCTGAAGCGACTCTCGCCGGCGCCCCAGGCGCGCGGACTCGAGGAAGGTCGCGTAGGCGCAGTCGTCGGTGACCTGCAGGCTCATGCAGTAGGCCGGCTGATCGAGCAGAAAGGCGAGCCCGGGCCGGCGCGCCACGTCGAGCACCTGGTCCACCGTAAACCGAAAGCCCTGGGTCAGCACGATCTCGTCGACGGTCTCCATCCACGGCTCCCGGATCCGCCTCAGCACCAGGAAGTCGACGATCTCTCGCGGGCTTCGCAGGGTCTCGAAGAGGTCGGTATCGACCTCGACCCCGAGCAGGCCGCGCGCCTCCCAGAGCCGCCGCCCGATCTCGGCGCGGGTGGCCGCGTCGACCTCGACCCCGTGCATGAAGCGGTAGGCGTAGCGGCCGACCTC
>Ga0214473_10009836_pt1 | contig 11289 bp, 3 predicted proteins | sample RVTome_7_FD_203509 | JGI IMG/M metagenome (GOLD analysis project Ga0214473, IMG submission 203509) | Soil microbial communities from uranium-contaminated site in the Upper Colorado River Basin, Wyoming, United States - RVT98D197 | ecosystem: Environmental > Terrestrial > Soil > Contaminated >...
CCGGGTCGGTCTTTATCCGGAAAACCCCTTGTTCCAACCCGGTAGGAATGGCGACTCCCCTTTCCTTGTCGCGGACCAAGAAAAGAATGGCCCTCTCTTTCGCTCGGAACCTCGGCATTCCCGGAACGACGGTCACCTTGCCGCTTCCGGCGGGGCCTCCCACGAGACACACGGAAATCTGCTCCAGAGCGTCGCCGAAAAGGACTTCTTCGACGCTGAAAGTGGTGCGGGTTTCGGGGTATCCCGCCTTTTCGTTCATCCCGTAGGAAATCTCCTTCACGCTCGCCAACACGATCGAATCGCTCCGCTGTGTCAGCTCGTCCAGATTCATCGGCGCCACTGTGGTCGCCATGCCGGCTGCGGCTGCGAGAATGACAGCCAGCGCGATCGTAAGACTTTTGGTCGGCATTCCTTTTCCTCCCATTGCACTCCCCGTCGTAAAAGCTCGACTTCTTTCAGATCGACTGGGGCGTCTTCAACGTCTGATCCCGGAGAGAACTCTCAAGAGAAGACGCTGAGGAGCCCCCGTTCTATGATCGGCTCGTTTCGACCCACCTAAACCGTCGGACTTCGACGAGGTAGCTGGTTCACTCCACATCTTGGCTATGGTGAAAATGTCATTTTCGTCGATGACGCCATCCCGGTTGACGTCGCCGGGACGGTACGGAGCCACCGGAACGGTGTTGACCGAGCTCGACCCGGTCCTGAGGCGGTCGTGTTTGAACGCCGGCCACGGGAAATCGGCGGGGACGAGGTAGTCCCCGGTTGTTTTGGCCTGGACCGGTATTTCGACTCGGTTGACGTAACCCGCTTCGTTCGTGTATAGAAGATCCGTTTGAAGGTTGCCGTCCAAGTCGGCCACTTCGACGGCTCCGAGGATGGCCCCGGGACGGTCCGCACCGGGGAGCACCGGTTCCATGTGTTCTGACATTCCGGTCACCTCCACCAGGTTCTTGGTCGAAGGATCGAGATACCAGCCGAAAAGGTTTCCTTTGGTCTCCCGCCCGCCGCCGATGAAGAACTCGAATGCTTCGCTTCCCGCTTGCGGCTGGGCCTGGCCGAGGGTGGGAGAGGAGGACGCGAAAGCTTCTCCAACGTTCGGGAATTCTTTCCGGAAAATCTGCGCTCCGGAAGTCAGGTCGATCCCGACCAGCGCGTTCCTCGTGGCGAAAAGGGCCACCGGAGGGGCTCCCGGAACGTCGAAAAGCCGCCCTGCAATCGGGCTGGAAAGGGAGCTGTAGTCCTTGGGGGACTCGAATAGAAGCGTGGTGGAACCAATGACGGGGGTTCCGTCACCCCTGAGGAAATGCAGCTGCGCCCGGTCTCCCGCGGCCCCATCGCGTTCCGACAAGGCCACCAGGATTTCCTGGATGCCGTCCCCGTCCACGTCGATCAACGCCGGAGTTCGCAGGAAAGTGGGTTGCTGCAGGGACGGGTCGTCCAGGTCCAGAATCGGGGCTAGAAGCGGGACTTCCCCGATCACGTATGAAGCCAACTCGATCCCGTAAACGTCACCCGTGTCGCTGCCTACCACCACCTCCAAAGCCGGGTCGCTGTCAATGTTTCCAACTGCAGGCGTACCGAACTCCGAGGCAGTCTGTGTGAAAGGCAGCGTCAACCCCGCATTCAGCGTTCCGATCGTGATGGGCGATTGGGTCAACCAGTCTTCTCTCTTGTTGGTGTCGGTGACCCCCACCCGCTGAACCGAGGAATTCGGTGTCTCGAAAAAGGTGACGCCGGCTCCGGCCCACTGGTTCGCCGGGACGCTTATCGGAGACGTGATTACAGTCCGGTCTCCAGTCGTCACAAAATCGATCGGATTTCCTTTGTCGTCGCGAAGCATCACCGCGATCTGGGTCGACCGCGGCGCCCAGTTGAGATTGACCGGTTGAACCACACCGCGCACATCTTTGGCTTGGATGCAGAGGTTCGGGAAAGTGCCGCCTTTACAGCCCTCTTTCAGTGTAAAGATGCCCTGCGGGGCAAGTGTGAACCGCTGCGTGAAGTCCGGCGCTGCGTTGATGAAAATGGTGACCGCTGGATCGGGCCAGGAACCCCTGTCGTACAAGACCACCGACCAGTTGGTGATGTCCACGGTTTCCCCTGAAACGTTGGTGAACTCGATCCGGTCGGGGTTGAGGGTATTCTCCACTTCGGCACGCACCTCCAACTCGGTGACGAGAACCCTGCTTCGCTTGACCAGTCGCTCGACCGAAATCGAGGCCTTCACTTGGGGAGGAACGTTGGGGTTCGCGCTGAATGAAACGGCTCCCACGAGAGAAGTCGCCCCCTCCGCGGCGGGCCGGCTCGTGTAAACCACCTCGAGAATACCGTCCGCGTCGATATCCGCGACACAGGGCGTGCTGTAAACGGAGTGTCCGGGAGGCAGATAATAGATCGCGTTGAGCAACCCCGTCTGCCTCAAGAGGTTGGTATCCGGAACCACCCCCGCCTCCAGCAAGTTCCGGTACTTGCCGCGAAACTCCCCGTCGATCACGAGCAGGGCGTTCCTTTCCTTGAACGCCGGGTTCTCGTCGCTGTTGACCTGGTTGGTGCCGAGAATAATCTCGGTGACTCCGTCGGAATCGACGTCCGCTGTGATCGGAGCCGTGTCGACCGTGACGTTAAGATCCATTTCGTACGAAACCCACGAACGGCCGAGATGGTCGAAAACACGGAACATCCCGGACTGGGCCACGGCGATCACGTCGAGCTCGGTGGCCGAGACGACAATGTCGTCCACGGCCACACCGTGGACGAACCGGTCGTCGGCCCCCCCGCCCAGCAGCACCGGCCACCGGGGGTTCCCGCGGATGTCCAGCTGGTACGTACTGTAGTCGACTACGGTTCCCATGCCCGGGGACCGGAGGACACCGTACATGTGATACCTTCCCACCGGAATGCTCGAGAAATCCCATTCGAATTCCCCGGTCGGGAAGGAATCGGCCGGGATGGCGCCTGTTTCCGGCGGCGGACCGAAATCGGGATCGCTCGTCAGGTCGATCGTCCCCCAGTCCTGTTCGGGCACCCCGTTGTTCTCGATGACGACGTCGAACGGCAGGACGGTGCCGCCGCCCGCCACGATGGTCTGGAGGAAATTCCCTCCGCTGTCATAGACATCGAGGGTGTCATCCCGGTCGAAGAAGAGGGTAAGAGTCGCTCCTGCCGTCACTCGATAGGTATTCCAGAGAATCGCCAGCCGGTCGTTGGCGTCCATCTCCGGGTCCACCGGTCGGCCCGAAATCGGGTCCACGTCCGCTTCGACCACCATCCCGAACGGAAGCGGCGTCGGCGTCGGCCCGATCGGCGTCGGCGTCGGTGAGGGAGTGGGGGTAAAGGGAGCGATCGAGGTGGGGAAGATGAAAACGCCCGGCGAGTTCGTTCCGTAATACTGAACGGTCTCAGTCGACACGGAATCCGTCGAACGCGGCACCCGGTCGGTATAGACCGCCAGGACGACGTATCCCAGATTCGCTTCCAGGACTCCCTGGGCGCCAATGGACACGGCGTCGATGATTTCCGCAAAGTTGTTGAAACCCGACGGCCGGACGAGCCCCTCTTTGAGCAACAATGTCCTTTCGATGTTCGGAACGTCCGTGATCTCGGCGTCCTGACGAATGCGTTCCGGGTCGGTGGCGCTGTCCGGGTCGGTGGCGAGGATATCCAGAAACTTGGTAACCGGTTCCATGTAGAGGTCGATGACCACCTCGTTTTCCAGGTCGTCGGAGGTTCCTTGGACCTGGTAGACGCGTTCCTGGGCCTGCGCGACCGCGCCGAGGAACGCCAAACCTCCCAGTGCTAACGCGAAACGTCGCCCTATCCGTTTCATCTGCCGTTTCCAATCCATTCGTTTCATAAGCATCATCGCCTCTAGCGAACTCATAGACCGTCATTCTCCCCAACCGGATGGGTCAGGGTCACAACCGGTCGCTCGTTGACAATCTGGACTCTTCCGCCGACGACCAGCAAACGTGGGTTGTCGCCGTCGTCCAGAATCGCGGCCACCCGATACAGCCCCGGCGCGACCAGACGGGCGTCCCACGTGAAAACGTCGTTTCCAAGGCCGGTCGCGGGAGTCACATCCTCGTTGTCGTTGGCCAAGGGGATGTTCTCATAGGGTTGAGTGGTGAAATCGGCCAGGTCGTCACCCGGTCCCAGGCGGGCGAAAAGGCCCGAGATCACCTTGAATCCAAACGGCTCGCCGTCGGGTCTTCTGGACACGGGGGTTCTCGGGATGATCTCTCCCATGATCGGGTCGGTCAGCACCGGGTAGTAGACGAGGGTCACCGTCGTCCCTTGGTCGTCCTGGTCCAGGTCGTTCCACTTGAGCAGAACCGAGGCCGTCACCAGGCTCTCGCTCACCAACCGCGTCTGCGAGAAAGTCGGCTCCAGCCATCGCAGACTCGGAGGAGAGTTTCCGTCCTCGGTCGCCACGATGCCGGCCGAAGTCAGGCTCTTGTACGATTCGTACTGCGTGAAGGGCGTCTCGATCTGTAACAATTCCGGATTCTCACCCGGAACGGAGACACTCCCCGGTGAGAGCGGTTCTTCAGCCACCGAATTCTTCGAGGGAACGCTCCGGAAGTTCTGGAGCGGGTCGAAAAGGTAGGGTTGCCGATAGGGGAAATTCGGCCCCAGCCCCGTCGTCGAACCCGGCATGAATCCGAACGGAACCGCGAATACGGCCAGGTTGTCGCCCGGATATTCCGGGTTCACGCTCCCGGTCAGGACTCCGAGCCGGGCCTGGAAGGTGGTTCCCCTGCGCAGGAACCGACTCGTCCGAATGACTACAAAGTAGTCGTTGCCGGCGTTGAGCAGCTCGTCGTTGGTCGGGATCGTTTCAAACGGGTCCGGGTCCACGGGGTCTCCCTTGCCGGGGGACAGACCGCCGACGGGCGCCGTGGGGTCATGATCGAGGGCCAAAGCCACGTATGCCGAAGAACCCATGGGGAAGCTGAATTCTTCCTCTCCCGACAGGAAAACGGGGAGGTCGGGTTTGATGACCTTCGGATCCAGCGGATCGTCGAACTTCCCGTTCCTGTCACTGTTGGGCATGTCGCGGAACAAAGCTACGCCCGAAAGGGTCGTGTACCGATCCGGAGAGAAGTTGAAAGAGTCGCCCAAGCCCTCGTCCGTGAGGCCGTCCCCGTCGTTGTCCAAACCGTCGGGAATCGCGAAGGTCCGCGGGTCGCCGTCGTTGTCCTCGGCCGGGTCGAGGGGGATGTTGGTGACGATCTTGTTGGTCAAAGAAGCCAGGGAACTGATCGTGAATCCACCGATCTGCTTCAAAACCCCGCCCGACTCCGCTTCCGGTTCGACCCACGGCTCTTTCACGCCCTCCGGAGCGCCGGGTTTCTTGGCGGTAACCGTGTCGGTCTTGGCCCCGGTCGCGGTGCGAGTCTCGACGCTGACCCACGAAAAGCCGACCGGCTCGTTGCCGCTGCCCGGGGGATTCTCGGAGCAGTTGTCGATGTAATAGCAAGCCTCGCGCGAAGCGGTTTCAGGAACCACGTTCACTTCCAGAGCGATCTGGTCGCCAGGGACGGTCCCGATAAAGGGGCCGGCGGCGCTGTCCTCGAACAGGGTGGGGGTGGTGTTGGTTGGAAGGAACGGCAAGACTTCGGTGAATGAAGCAAGCACCGTCCGGGCTCCGCCCCGTTGGCGGACCAGCGTCATGGTGTAAGTCCCCGCACGCTTCAGCCAGAGATGGACCGTGTAGAAGTTGCTCGACAGCACACCATCCAGGGTCACGGTGTGGGTGAAGGTGGTGGCTCCCGTGGCGCAGATCGACTCCCCGCTTGTGCTGCACGAGCCCGGTTGAGTCTCGAGATCGCCAGGCGTGCCCGGGAGGTCTCCGATCCGCGGGTAAAAGGTCGCGGAGGTCACCTCGGCGGCCTCCAGAATCACACTCACCGTGGATAGGCGCGCCGGAGTCCCGTCGAACGTGTTGTTCGAGTCGTGAAGGTTGATTCCCAGCACGGGAGTTGAATTTCCGCCCGGCAGAACCCCCACCTGTGCGCCGGCCGATACCGATCCGGTGCTGCCCAACCGTTCCAGAAACACAGGCACGTTGGCCGCATAGGGATGCGTCATGCAAAACGACCCGGTGATGTTGGCGCCGTTGGTCAACTTGACGTCTCCGGGGCCGATGAAAGCGCGGAACGAGTCGCGGGCGTCGATCTGGTCGCTCGTCCGAACCGCGATGAAGAAATCGTACCCGCGATTCGGATCGAACTGACTGAGAGGGGCTCCCGGAATCTCGTCGTAGTCGCTGTTCGGAATCGGCAATGCCTCACCCAGAGGTTTCAAGTCCACGGCGTAGGCATTGCCCCGAGACGGAATCTTCTCCCACTCGATCGCGTCGAGCGCCAATTCCACGGGCGTGTCGGCGGCGTCGAATTCGCCCGGAATGCCCGCCGTCTTGCTGTCGACGTACAGCGCGACTCCGGAATCCGAAAACCTCGCCCCCGTAATGGAATCCAGGAAAAGCGAGTTACTCAGCGGTTTGAGGTCCATCGTCGGGTCAAAGAATCCATCGCCTTGGCTGTCCACGTTCACGAAGGTGACTCGAACGGATGTCAGTTTCGTGTTCCGCTCCGAAATGGCCACCGTCGAGTCGGCCAGGTTGATCCCCAGGATGGCCGTCGGTGCGGAGCCGGCCTCCAGGAAAGGACGTCCTCGGAATCCCCCGTCTTTCTCGAGCGGGCTGGTGAAGCCCATCATGTCGGAAATCTCGACGTGAGCGCACTGGCGTTTGGTCACCTGGTACGCCGTCGAACGCGCGGGCTGCGTCAGCAGGGCCGTGGCGGCCCTCAACTGTGCGGTAGCGGGGTATCGCAGCTCGGGAAAATGCGGCCCCGGAACCGGATCGATCCAGTAGTTGAACTCGGGAAGGGAAAACTTGACCGCGTCCGGGTATTCCGGATACTCGGGACCCCCGAGGTTCGGGACATCGTCCGTACGGAAATCGAATGCAAACCTCATGGCGTCCCCGATCATCGTGGCCTGAAAGTCCAATCCGGGCGGCATATTTGCCGGAACGCGGAAGCCGAGGAAGAAATCGTATTTCCCGTCGAAATAGTTCGGAGTCTCCGGCCCAGGAATCCCCGGAAAGACTCCTCCCGTAATATCCGGATCTCCGAAGTCGTACGTGATCAAGTATCGATCCGGATCGTCTTCGAGCAAGGAAACCGTGATCGGAGGCAGGAAAACGTCGGTACCCGGCCGGAAAGGCGTTACCGGTCTGTCCCCTGTACCGGTGCCCGTTTCTCCTGGATCGAACCGAGTGTTTCGAACGGTATCCTTGAAAAGGAAGCCTTCGGTGATGTACCCGCTTGTCGAGCGCCCCCGGGCGACAGTCCCGAACACGACGTCACGGCAGTCTTCATTCCACCCTTCGTCCGTCAGACCGTCGCCGTCGTTATCGATCCCGTCATACAGGGCCAAGGGCGGGGTCAATGGATTGCCGTCCTCACCCTCGGCGTCCAGGTCGTCGTCGATCGGAAACACCAAGCCGCTGTAGTAGGAAGCGCCGTGCCGGAGTGGATTGGACTGTCCCGCGGGACGCGAAACGAGCTCGTCTCGATTCGCCGCAATCAGGTCGTCCCGGCCGTCCTCGTAGATGCCGTTGTTGTTGTAGTCGATGTAGATAAAGTCGATCCCTTTGTCGGGAACGCCGAAAGTCCCGCCGAAACCGTCCACGAAAAAGTTGTGAATCTCCTCGTCGATGGCCATGTAGACTGGAACGAAGTTGACGTCCTCGTCCACGAGACCGTCGAGGTCGTCGTCGAAATGGTTCTCCGATTCTTCGTCGATCGATTCGTCGACCAAACCGTTCCCGGTGGAGTTCGGGTCGTTCGTGTCGGTGACGTTGTCGATTAGATCTGCGATCTTGAACCCGAATTGGACCGGCGAATTCATTTCACCGTCGCCGTCTTCGTCAAGCATCCGGCTTTGAATCGCACCGATCCGAAGTAGGGAGATGATGTACTCCCTCCGCTCGGGTTGTAGGCGGTCGAGCTGAATCCTCAGTTCCGGTTGATAGGCGTCGGTCAAGCCCTTGCCGCCCCGTTCCGGGTCATAACCCGGAGTCACGACGTCGCGATAGTACTTGGGGGACCTGTCGAAGGTGGTCTCTCGTCTCTGCTCGTCCATCACATGGACGACTTCGAAGATCGGGTCCCAACTCTTGTTGTAGACTCCACGCATCAGGCCGCGTTTGATTCGCACGTCCGTCCGCTGCTGTTGGCCGGGCACGAAATTGTCTGAGGAAACCGGAATGGCTTCCCCCCGCTGCCTTCCCAGCTCGTAGAGCTGATTGATGTTGGCGGCTAGAACGATCTCCGTGGCGGAAAGCGGACTCCTGTCGACCGCCAGTGAAACCACCGGTGTCCCCGCGGCGATGAATCCCAGGGTCTCTTCCGTGGTCAACGGGTTTCTACCTGTATCGAAAGCCAGCCGGCTTCCAAGCCCCCTTACTTCGCCGCTGTCGAAACTGCGGTCGAAAATTTCGGTGAAGAAGTCGAAGTCGTCGTTTCGTCCTGCGAGCTGGAGATCGTCGGTCGTGTCCTCGGCGCCCTGTTCGTCGATCAGACCGTCGCCGTCGTTATCCTTCCCGTCAGCAGGGATTTCCTGGACGGTTCCCAACCCCTGGATCTCGATCGTCATCTTGTCGATCCGGGGGGAATAACCACCGGGCCAGCCGCCGCCTAGATCGTACGCGAACAACGACTTCTGGTCTCCGGATGTCAGAACTTCAGGAGAGGGAATGGGTCCCGACACGATCCCGGAATCGGGATGGAAACGTCCGGGTGCTACGATGTAATCCGAGGCGTTGTCAGGATCCCGGGCCTGGAGGGACAGGATCGGATACCCCGGTGGCCACTGGGACCAGATCTCATTGAATCGAGGGATTGCCTCGGAGGGGAACTCGCTCCACGCACGGTTGTCGCGGAACTGATGCCCTCCCCGAACCGAGCTGTTGGGGACAGAAATCTCACGGCCTCCGTCCATTCCGATGTCGACGTTCTGAAGTTTTCTCAACGGGACCTGGTCCGCCGCCATGTCCACACCGATAAACCTCGGGCGCCGCTCGGAAACAGGCCCCCGGGGGATTCCGACGTCCTCGAAGTACTGATCGGGAATCCGGTAAACGACCACCGGGTCTTCTCCCTCTTCGGCCGGGAGTTCGACTTCTTCCACGACAGGGCGAGGCGTTCGAATGATGAGCCCGAAGTAGAGGTAAAAGAGGTAGGCGTCGTCGAAGGTCTGAAACTCGAAGCCCTTACCAGGTGAAAAGCCGGCTTTCAAGTCCCCGAAGGCCGGGAGTGTCACACCGATCTCGGCCTTGTTGGGAAGCGACTTGCTCGGTTCCACCAAAACGTAGAAAGTCGTTGTGTCGCCTCTCAGAGGTCTGGTTCCAAACGCCAAAGGGAAGACCGGGGGGTTTTTGTTTTCGCCACCAAGATCCGCGAGACTGTAAAAATCGCCGGGGGCCGAGGAAAAGGAACTGAAGTAGTCCCCCCTGGTCGCATAAACGGGAGTCACCCCCTGCATTGGGTACAAGTTGAAAGTCACAGAGAAGAACGTGTCATAGGGATCGAGCGGGTGGACTGGATCGTTGAGAAGCTGAGCCATTGGGACATAGGCGATAATCGGATCCTCGTCCGGCGAAAAGATCGAGTAATTCGGACTTGTGCCGATGGGGATGTTCCAGTCCCCCTGCCTCTTGCCTAACGCGTCCGAGTTGTTCGGACTCAAACCATCCGGAGAGGCGCCTCCTCCACCAGCCGCATCGAGACCGCGCGCCCATTCCTCGGCGATAGCTATCGCCGCCACATCCTTCGCCCGGGTCTTCTCGAACTGTACCGTGAGCGAGATCAGTTCTGTGATCGTGTCGATGTCCACATCTCCCGAAGCCTCGTTAACGTGCACCATATCGAGCCGCAGGATCGGAGTCAGAATGGAACCGGGCATGGTTGCTTGTGGAAAGGTCAGGTCGGGTTGGGGCGTGAAAACCTGTGTCGTCGTCTCGACTTCGGTGCTGCCGAAACCCGCGAGCCGAGCGTGCGCCCCTTCACACACCCCCAGGACTCCCAGAAGGACGATGAAAAAAGCGGGGACGATGTCGAACCTCTTTGGCCGGGAGAGACGCAGATTCCCGGTCGTTCGGGCTGCCCATTTCATTGGCGAATCCACAGACACTTCACACTCCTCAAATAGTTATTCACATACAATCTTTTCCACAACAACCAAGGGAACGCCCATGGTACGAGAAAGCGGTCTTGGTAATCCACTGCAGCGATCAGTTCACACAGAGTTACACCCCTCAAAGGTATCAACCACGCGGGATAGGTGTCAAGGTATTCTCCGTTTTATCAGTGCTCCCCGTCAACCTCCCAAAATCCACCCAGGAAACGCCTCTTCCCCGCATGTTTTCCGACAACCACATCGAGCCCCATCCGGACCTCCGTTTCGCCCACGTCGAGACGAGACGGCAACCGACCGGATGTACACTTCCTCCGTCGTTATCGACCCCCAGCCTACGTTATTTGACCCTTTTCTCCTAGCCGCAACGCTGGAAGGGGACCGTTCTCGGGTCTCTCTCCCGCAATCGGAACCCGGCGTCTTGCCGGCACGGGTCACCGGGGACGGAAGGGACACATACCGGTCCGAGGCCGGTGTTTCGATATCCCTGGGTTGCGGCGGAAGAAACAACGATCTGCCAAGAGAGTAGCAGTCCGTTGAAAAAGTCGTCCTTCTCCTGGATCCCCGCTTTCGCGGGGATGACGACGGATTCCTCGACGACGGATTCGGTTACGGCCCTGGGTCCCCGCTTTCGCGGGGATGACGACGTGGGAAAACCCTCCGTTTTTCGTCATTCCCGCGAAAGCGGGAATCCAGAGCGCGGGGCCGTGCGAAAAGAGACTAAAGTCTCCACTCCGTTCGTTCTAGCCTTCTGGCGGATCATTGAAAAAAAGTCGGTCGAAACCGACTCCTTCTCCCGGAGTCCTCTTCCAGAGGATTTGCTGCAACGAACCACCAGGAGTCGTACAGCGGTTTTCATGTCAATAGCGAGGAACTTGAGTTGCTCGCGTCCGCACAACGCCCCCTCTCGACAGATTTGTGGGTAGGGGTAGAGATCGGCCCGGAGGAAGAAGGGGGGGTGTTCACTTCTCCCTCCCAAAGGGAGAAGGGGACCGGTTCCCTCTCCCTCCGGGAGAGGGCTAGGGTGAGGGAGAAATGCAAGGAGACCTCTCTTCCCCAAAAACCGGTTCACTGAACGTTGAC
>Ga0214473_10009837_pt1 | contig 11289 bp, 8 predicted proteins | sample RVTome_7_FD_203509 | JGI IMG/M metagenome (GOLD analysis project Ga0214473, IMG submission 203509) | Soil microbial communities from uranium-contaminated site in the Upper Colorado River Basin, Wyoming, United States - RVT98D197 | ecosystem: Environmental > Terrestrial > Soil > Contaminated >...
GAACGGCACCTCGACCCGCCGGCCCACCTCAATGGGCCAGAACTCCTCCGGCACAAGATAATCGAACTCCGCATCCGCCCCCGACGACTCCACCGCAACCCGGATGACATGGGTTCCGCACGGTCCCTCCTCCCTCCGCCGCGAGAAATCGTCCGACGTATCGACGAACAGGCTTGACGTTACTTCTTTACCAGCCATGGCTTAGCGTTTCCTTATACCTCCCGCCCGGCAATAGAATACCGGGCGCGCCGCCGCCAGTCAAGCAGAAGTTGCTCTTGACAGACGGCTGATCTTGGGCCATCTTGTGCAGCGAGCGAAAGGCTTTGCGATGGGAAAAAAGGACATCAAGGACCTCAACGACCTAAACGCCTGTCGGCTGGCTCTATCACCGACTGCGCCATTTTGGTCCTTGTCGTCCTTTAGGTCCTTGTCATTTCTTAAGTCCTTTTCAGGAGCCCACTATGCCTGATGGCTTTATCCCTCCTCACGGCGGCTACGCCAGCCTGCTCTCCTACCGCAAGGCGGAGATCGTCTACGACGCCACGGTCTACTTCTGCGACCGCTTCTTCGGCCGCCGCGATCGCACCCACGACCAGATGATCCAGGCCGCCCGCTCCGGCAAGCAGAACATCATCGAAGGCAGCCAGGCCTCCGGCACCTCCAAAGAAACCGAACTCAAGCTGACCAACGTCGCGCGCTCCAGCCTCGAAGAACTCCTCGCCGATTACCGCGACTTCCTGCGGACCCGTGGCCTACAAGAATGGCCCCGCGACCACCCGCACACGAAGCGTCTGCGCGAGCTCAACCGCCAGCCCGACGCCACCTACGAAACCTTCCGCAAAGGCATCGAGCACCCCGACCCCCAAATCTCCGCCAACGTGATCATCGGACTGATCAAAGTAACCAACTACCTGCTCGACAAACAGATCCGCCGTCTGGAAAAGGACTTCCTCAAAGACGGCGGCCTCCGCGAACGCATGACCCGAGCCCGCCTCGCCGAACGCGACAAACAAAAGAGAGAGCGTCGCAAAGACTAAAGGCCTGTATAGGACAAAAGGACCTCAGCGACAAGAACGACCTAAAGGTCCTCCGGCCGAACCCACCGCCGACTGCGCCATTTGGGTCTTTTTCGTCCCTTTCGTCCTTTAAGTCCCTTTAGGCTCCTGCACTAGACTTCCCCGCCGTTGCTTCTTGACTCCATCGGCAACGACGCTATGATTGCCTCGTGCCGGCGGTTACTGGCGTGCACCGCCGGCGATGAGAGGAAATGGTAGCGCTCCTTAGTGGACGGGTACGGGATCATGGCCAAGCATAAGAAAGTCGTCTATGAGGTTATCTGCCCCAACAATCCCAGGCACATATTCCCTTTTGCTTTCGAGATCGAGGTGGGCAGCGAGAACGTCCAAAGCAAGGTGCAGGCATACTGCCCCCAGTGCGACAACTTTGTCCAGGTGACCGTCAAGGGCAAGCCGCCTCGCGATGAGGAGATTCTCAGGCGGTTCGAAACCCCGTAACATACCGAGATCGGAGGGAGTATGCCGGTAATTACGACATCCATTGAGCCCATTGTCACAGCGGAGCAGTTGCAGGCCCTCAGGGAGCACAACGCCCGGCTGGTCCGGCAGCTTGAGCATCATCTGCCCGTTGAGCGCGACGTGCTGTCGCAGATGACAAAGCTGCTGGGACAGGTCGTGCAACAGACGCCCACGTGGGTGGATGTGCTCCGGCAGGTCCACCATAGCGGCGATCACCACTTGGCTCGACTGCTCCATGACGACAACGAGGTCCTGAACATGCCCTGGGGCATGGCGACGGACCCGATCTCGAACCAGTCGCTCTCCACCATCCGCAGACTTCTGCTGGCCAAGTGCCCCAAGAAGCTCACGGGCGACGGTGGGTCCGGCCAGGCCGTCTCATTGGCCCCGCCTTTGAAGGTCCTCGTGATGATCTCCTCGCCCGACGACAGCGAGTATGACAAGCGCCTGTCCTTCGAGGACGAGGAATTCTTCATCCTGCAGGCCTTTTCGCCCCTGATGGAGAGCGGCCAAATAGAAGTCGATTTCACGGACGACGGCTCCCTGGAATCCCTGGAGCGAAAGCTCAAGGCCAACCGTTACCACATCCTGCACGTCTCCTGCCACGCCATGTTCAAGGATAATCAGGGGAAGTTACGGTTGGAGCATCCCTTGAGCCTCAAGAAGCAGGACGCTACGGCTGACGAGTTCGCCGAATCGCTCAACTGCAACCCGGATTACCGCGTACCTCTGGTAGTCCTGTCCTGCTGTCAGTCCGCCCAGGGCAATGTGGAGAAAGGCCTTAGCGGCGTCACGAATCGCCTGCTCCAGGCCGGCGTGCAGGCGGTGGTCGGTATGGGGGCCTCGGTGCTGGACCACTACGCCGCGTTGTTCGCCGCCAGCTTCTATGGCGAGATTGCACAGAGGCAGAATGTGCCGGCTGGCTTCGGCCAAGCGGTGGAGTTCCTTCGCCAATGCGAATACGAGGACCAGGTCAAGGCCCACGTGCCGAATCCGCAGGCTCTGCAGTGGATCATTCCGAACCTGTACCTGAGCTCGCCACTTGAGCACCTCGTGGACTGGAACAAGCCGCAGGAGAAGCTGAAGTTCTCTTCGCACCGGTACATTGTACAGAACGAGCGGATCGTCCTGCGGCACGACCCGCAGTTTCGCTTCATCGGCCGGCGCAAAGACAAGGCCCGCATCCTCCCGGCCCTCTACGATGGCAAGCCCATCCTCCTTCGCGGCCAGGGAGGGGTCGGAAAGACCGTCCTGGCCGAGCACCTGATCCAGCGACTGATCGCGGCCAATCCCAGAACACAACCCTTCGATTTCACCGAGACCACCAGAAACATTGGTGACATCCTGGATCGTCTGAAGAACTTTCTCATCCGGCGCAACGACTTCGACCTGCGGGCTTATGATGGGCTGAGCAAGGCATTGGAGAAACTGAGCCATCTCGTGGCGTGCGTGAGCAAGATGTGCAATCCGGTGTTCGTATTCGACAATCTTGAGACGTTCCAGTCATCGCCGGGCAAGGCGTTCAAGCCGGACTATGAGGATATCCGTGACGCTATCTCGCTGATTTGCGGCATGGGCATTGGCCATGTGATCCTCACCGCCCGGTACCCGCTGCCGGACTTTGCCGATGTCCGCGCTTTCGACCTCAACCAGGTAGGTCTCAATGACTTCTGGCGGAAGTGCCACCATCTGGGCCTCTATCGAATCGCCGGCTGGCTCCACGAACAGGACCCGGCCCGGACGAAGACGGTCCCCGCTGGGCAGGCTCGCCTGCAATTCATCGATGTGGTCAAGCTTCTCCACGAGACCTTCGGAGGCAATTACAGGGCGCTGGAGTTCTTCGATCAGCGATTCCAGCAGGACCCCGGCACGTGCAGGGAGGCCATCGACAGCCTGGAGGCATTCCAAGCCAAGTACAAGAAAGAGACTGATGATGTCCGACAGGCAATGGCGCAGAACCTGGCATTCGACTCGCTGCTGGCCATGGTCCAGCCGCAACAGCTTGCGCTCTTGCGATCGCTCGAAGGGTTCCGCATCCCGGTAATGCCCGAGGCGATCCGGATGCAACTGGAGGATGCTCCCGAAGGCATATCGGACACAGGCACGCAATTGCTCCGATTGCAGGAGTTGACCCTGGCCGAGATCTCCCTCGATCCCGAAATCGACTGCGTGTTCTACTACGTCACGCCCATCGTTCGCGACCTTCTGGCGCGTGCCGAGGCCGGAGGCCGCCCTGTACCGGCCGCACCTATATCCCATCAACTGGCCGGCGCCTATCACTATCATGTCTTTCATAACCGGATCAGCCCGACCCTTACTGAGCTGGAAGAGGCGTTCTTCCACTTCTGCGAGGCACGCAATGAAGGGCGAGTTGAAGAGGTCGGCGACCAACTGAGCGGGTTCTATCACAATGTCAGTCTCTATCGCAGTGCCCTGCATTATGCTCTGGAGGCAAGCAAGGTCCTTGGCGAGAAGACCTCGCCTTCTCTGCTGAATCGTCTCGGCATGATCTACCACCTACATGGGGACTACGATACGGCCCTGGAGTATCTCAAGCGCAGCTTGACGATCCTCCAGGAGATTGGGGACCGCAAAGGCGAAGGGGCCACGCTCAACAATATCAGCCAGATCTACGACGCGAAGGGGGACTACGATACGGCCCTGGAGTATCTCAAGCGCAGCTTGACGATCCGCCAGGAGATTGGGGACCGCTCCGGCGAAGGGACCACGCTCAACAATATCAGCACCATCTACCACGCGAAGGGGGACTACGATACGGCCCTGGAGTATCTCAAGCGCAGCTTGACGATCCTCCAGGAGATTGGGGACCGCTCCGGCGAAGGGACCACGCTCAACAATATCAGCCAGATCTACAAGGCCAGGGGGGACTACGATACGGCCCTGGAGTATCTCAAGCGCAGCTTGACGATCAGCCAGGAGATTGGGGATAGGCAAGGCGAGAGCGTCACACTGAACAACATCAGCAATATCTATCAGGCGAGGGGCGACTACGATTCGGCACTGAAGTACTCGCAGAGGGACTTGGCCATCTGCCAGGAGATTGGGGACCGCAAAGGCGAAGGGACCACACTCAACAATATCAGCCAGATCTACCACGCGAAGGGGGACTACGATACGGCCCTGGAGTATCTCAAGCGCAGCTTGACGATCCGCCAGGAGATTGGGGACAAGAAAGGCGAGAGCGTCACACTGAACAACATCAGCCAAATCTATGAGGCGAGGGGCGATTACGACACAGCACTCAAGTACTCGGAGAGAGACTTGGCGATCTGTCAGGAGATTGGGGACCGAGCCGGCATGATCGCGACACTGCACAATATGGGTAGTATTGCATATGCAAAGCAGGACATGCAACAGATGATGCAGTATGAGATGCAGGCCTATGCCATCGCCAAAGAGACCGGCGATGCCATGGGGCTTTTCAATGTGGGTCGCATCGTGGGGCAAATCCTCTTCGCCGGCGGAAAGAAGCAGGAAGGATTGGCGGTCATCCGCCAGAGCTATGAGATCGGCAAGAGGGGCGGCCTGCCGGGGACGGACGAATTGGCTGAGTTGATTCGGCAAATGGAGCAGTTACCATGAGCAAGAAGGACAATGCAGGCGAGGACAAGCCGGAGCGTGTGCAGGGCGAGCCGGCGGCGCCGGACACCAAGAGCTGGTACGAGCACATCTGGAAGGCGCAGCAGGAGACACCGGCCCGGCTGGAAGAGGCGGCCAAGTTCCTCTCCGGCGTGATCTCCATCACGCTGACGCTGTTTCTGACCGTGGGCAAGGGCTCGTTCGAGGGCGTCCGGCCGACCGGCTGGCCGCGGATCGCCGCCGCCATGTGGCTGCTATCGCTCGTGCTGTGCGTCCTGGTGATCTTCCCCTGGCGTTACCGCTTCTGCGATATCTCCTTGGACGACATCAAGCGAATGCACAAGAAGATTGTGCAAGTCAAGTACACGATGCTTGCGGCCGGCGTGCTGCTGTTCCTGATCGCCCTGACGATCCTGGTCTTCGTCTTCTTCGACACAGGGCAAGGCTGAATGGAGCAAGGCCGTGCGATCGGCACGAACGCCGGGGACATCTTACGAATTTCGGGAAGGACTCTGCGTCTCAGGGAATCGGTGGGCACGGCACACCCTACGGCTGCCGCCGATTTCGGGTGCATCCGTCCGAGCCCACAACCATCTTTAACCTCTGCGGCTCTCTGCGTCCCCTGCGGTTAAATATTTCTCGAACACATTTCCTTAGTCCTTGCCGGGCAAGGAGTTATGGGCGGTGACTTTTTTGCTTTTTCGTTTACAGGGGCGTATGGTTATATTACCATAACCTATAGAAAGTCCGAAATCCGAATATCGAAATTCGAAACGCAAACCGGACGGTGGCTGGTTCGTCAATCGGAAATTGAAAATCGGAAATGGTAAATCCCGGAGGGGAAATGGCGGAGCAAGAGAAATGCCGGCGGGAGAATGATGACCTGTCGCCGGAGGCGGTGCGCAGGGCTTGGGAGAAGCTTTGTAAGACGGCGTCGGAGCAGATCTGCTATCGTTGCGTCAACATGGTCTGGCCCAAGCGGCTGGAGACGGAAAAAGGGATGATGCCCTGGCGGCCGGTGTTTCCGGTGTGCGCGGATCATCCGGATTCGTCCGGCGTGCCGCGAGAGGTGCACCCCGCGGAGACGTGCCCCAATTTTCGGGCCAGGCCGAAGCCGGCGGTGCGGGTGAAACCGCCAAAACCTAAGCGGCCGGGGGACAGGTATATCCCGCTGACTCGCGGGCTGTGGGCGGTCGTCGATGCCGCCGACTTCGAGCGACTGAACAAGTACCGCTGGTACGCCTCGCCGAGCGGCGGCGGCAAGATGTACGCCCGGCGGAACACCAAGACCGGCACAGTCCTCATGCACCGCGAGATCATGAAGCCGCCCAAGGGGATGCACGTGGACCACAAGGACCGCAACGGCCTGAACAACCGCCCGGACAACCTGCGCAACTGCACGCCGGCACAGAACGAGTACAACAAGGCGCCGCGCGGCAAGAAGTCACGCTTCAAGGGCGTCTATCCTCGCGGCGAGAAATGGTACGCTGTGTTCAAGCACAAGGGTAAGACGTACTACCTCGGCACGTTCGACGATGAGGTCGAGGCCGCCAAGGCCCGCGACCGAAAGGCTTACGAGCTCGAAGGCGAGTATGCGTATCTGAATGTTCCGGAATCAATTCAGCGCAAAGACAAGGGCAGATCAGCCGCAAGACGCCGCAGACGCAGGAAATGAATGAAGGGTCGTGTACTCCCGAGCACCTGCGCCGGCAAGATGCCGGCGCGACGCAAGGCCGGGACGACCTCGCCACGGCGTGATTGCCGCTATACGCCGGCTCATCGGCGATTGTTGAGTTCGGCGACTTCACCTTCCAGTTTCTCTATGCGGCGCTCTTCGCGTTCCTCGCGAGAGAAAGTCTGGGTTGTGACTGGAAGCCGAGTGTGCGGCTATTTCTTCTTGCCCTTACCGGCAGGCTTGGTTTTGCGGTTCGCGTCAGGCTTGACGGCGGGCTTGTTGGCGCTGCCGGCCGCCGTGCCGCTGGGCTTGCTGACACTGCCGGCCGTGCTGCTGCCGGGGCTCGCGTTGGGCTTGGCGGCACTGGCATCCGCATTGCCCGCCGGCTTGTTGACGCCGGCATCTGCCGTGCCGTTGGCCTTGGCGACATTGGCATCCGCGGCCACGCTGGGTTTACCGGCACTGTTGTCCGGATTCACATGGGACTTGTTGGCATCCGGGTTGGCGGCGGGCTTGTTGATATTGGCATCTGCGGCACCATTGGGCTTGCCGGTGTTGCCGTTGAGTTTGACGAGGCTGTTGCCGTTACCGTTGAGTTTGATCATGGATTTGGCTTTGATCTGCAGACCGGGTGGCAGCCTGTCGATGCCGGCGGGCTCCCACGTCACGGCCCGCAGGCTGATCTCCCACAGGCCGCCGTGGAGCCGGTAGAAGTAGCCTTCGTGATAGTAGACATCGGTCACGCCGACCGCGACGTACACGCCGAGGCCCACGTCGAAGACCAGCTCAAAGCCGCAGACCTGCTTACGCCGATAGCCGTGTGCCGGAGCGTGTGCCGGCGGGCCGGACTTGATCCAGACACCTCGCAGGGGCGGCCGAGCCGCCGCTGTGTCACAGAAGGCCAACAGGGATAATATCGCCAGGCATACGCCGGCGGACCACATGTTCCGCTGCGGTTTCATTGTGCATGTTCCCCCAAAAACCGACCAGAAAAGGGGCGGGCGGCGAGTTCCATCCAAAGTATAAGAATCAGCGGCGGCCCCGCCAAACCGACCGTCGCCGGAGGCTATGGGCCCGTCCGGATAGTCGCTTCCTTGACCTGTCAGGGTCCATTCCGGGGACTGAGGTTTGACCGATCGTGCGTGGCAGCCGGCCGGCACGGATCATAGTGAGGCCGCGAGCCGAAAGCAAGGCGGCCGGTACAGGGCCGTCGGTCCGGGCCGGCGTGGGACCGAGAATCCGCAAAATCACGGCAGATTTCGGTTGACAGGCGCTGGGAACAACCGGTAGAATCATAGTTGCCAGTGCAAGGAGGGACCGCAGCTACAAGGTCGGGTCACGGATTTCCACAGCGGCAGGTGTGTTCGATTGGCAGTCCCGCGCGCCGGGGTCTTTGCCGGATGGCAGATCGCGAGTGATACCTGGCGTGGGATGGCTTGCCCATTACGGTGTTGGTGGATTCTGGAGGAGAAGGTGTATGGCACGCAGATTGGCATGCGCATTGTTGGTCGTCGCGGCCTTCGGGGCCAGTCAGACGGCCCTGGCGAATGTGGCACTCGATGATCTGAGCGGTCCGCTGACCGGCTGGTCCCCCTCAGCCAATTCAAACCACGGCTGGGAATTCGTGGCGAACAGCCCCATTACCGTGACGCATCTGGGCTTGTTCGACTACAACAACGACGGGTTCGACATCGCGAGGGAGATCGGGCTGTTCCGCCTGAGCGACGCCGCCCTTCTGGCCTCCGGCACGATCCAGGCGGGTACGGCGGACATGTTGCTCGATGGTTTCCGTTATACCGACACTCTCGACGTGACACTGGCGCCGGGCACAAGTTACGTAGTGAGTTTCTATAGCGCATATGATGGATTTAACGATTGGTTCTACACGGACCTTGACCCGCCGACGACCCTGACGGTAGATCCTGCCATCACGTACGTGCAGGCTCGCTGGGGCTGGCCGGAGCCGGCCCTCGGCATACCCCCGAATCCCGCGCTGTGGCGGATCGGGCCGAACTTCCTGTTCACTGAAGGCACTCCGCCCGTGCCCGCCCCAGGCGCCATCCTGCTGGCAGGGATCGGAGTGACCCTCATCGGCTGGCTCCGCAGACGCAGATCTCTCTGAGAGGCCTCTTCAGAGAAATCACAAACCAGTGATCCATTCAGGCTGTAAGGCATCCCCTTGCAGCCTTTTTCTTTTTGGCGTGGACGTGGGTCCAGAATCTGCCCCTTTCAAGGTGGAAGAGCACGGGTGGCAGCGGCCAGCGGAGAAAAGCGGAGCTTGCCGATGGTGTTGGGCCGCATTCTCACTATGTCAGAGGCTCTTCGCGGTGTCGATGATACGTCCCGTCGTTACGGCGGCGCTCGGATTTTTCGCTGATCACAGTGCCCTCGCGGACGTCGAGTCCGATCCGCTCGATCAGGGTCTTGATGTAGTCCAGGTGCGGGCAAGGCGGCGAGTGGTAGTTGTCCTTGCACACGCAGGAGGACAATTGCACGACGATCTGCTCCTTTTTGATTCCCTCCTTCTTCGCGACGGTCCGCAGGAAGTGGGTGAGCTTACGGTGCGTCGCCCTGCCGCAGCACCCGCCGCAGGTGATGCTCACGTATCGATAGGTCTTGTCCTTCGGATACTCGGCAAAGCCTCCGGCCCGCTCATGCAGGGCCTTCTCGCACAAATACCCCGGACATCGCTCCTTGACGATTTCGCATTGCAGGATGACGATATATTCCTTCGCAGCCAAATCCACCATCTTCAGCACTCCAACAGCCTCCCCGGTCCGCCGTAGAGTACAAGGTGACCCACGGACCGTCAAGCAGAATGAGCAGGGAGGCGACATTTGGCTTGCCATTCGCGGGGCCGGGTGATAGAGTGTTGGTATCGAGCGTAAACGGAATTCACCGCTACAAGGGCCTGTCCACTCGAAGGCGAAGGCTCTTTCACATCGAGGCCACAACCCACAACGAAGGGAAGGGTATCGCGCAAAGACGCAAAGATCGCCAAGAAGAACGGGAATGCAGGCCCTCTCCTGAGAGGGTTTCCTTGGCGCTCTTGGCGTCTTGGCGCGAGAAGGACGGGTTTGATTCGGGATTGGAGGATCGGAGACCATGAGAATGCTGCTCCTCTTGGAACAACGAATGGCACAGATCACACGAATGGGAGAAGAAGGATGGTCGGGGCGAATTCGTGTGATTGGTGTGATTCGTGGTTGAAAATGGTCTCGGTTGCGGCCGAAGGCCGCACTGGGTTCATCGGCGGTTTCGTGAATGATAGTGGTTTGACTCGGTGTTTCTGCTGGATTGGAGGTACGTTATGGTTACTCGATGCACATCCTGGGCGTATGTCGCGGCTGTCCTTCTCCTGACCGGCGTTTCCACCGCCACGGCCAAATACAGCGGCGGGACGGGGGAGCCGAACGACCCGTACCAGATCACCACGGCCGCTGATCTGATCGCCCTCGGTGAGACGCCCGATGACTACGACAAGCACTTCATTCTAACCGCCGACATCGACCTGGACCCCAACCTCCCCGGCCGAAAGGTCTTCGACAAGGCCGTCATCCACGGAGTATTCACCGGCGTCTTTGACGGGGACGGACATACGATCTCGGATCTCACGATCATCGGTGAATCTTATCTGGGGCTCTTTAGCGAACTGGGTAATTGGGATGGCGGTCCGTATGGCTACATCAATAATCTTGGATTGGTTGATGCCAACATAACCGGCTCAGGCAGTTGTGTCGGCGGCCTAGTGGGCGCGAGCTATGGACCCGTCTCTGCCAGCTACAGCACGGGTACCATCTGCGGCCGGTCATCCGTTGGAGGACTCGTGGGGTACAACTATTCGGACCAGGTGACACGCTGTCACAGCACGGCTTGCGTCCGCGGCTCAGGCCAAGATGTCGGCGGACTGGTAGGCTCCGTGGATGTCGCCGGCACTGTAACGCACTGCTACAGCACGGGCACAGTCAGCGGGAATGAGCATGTTGGCGGGTTGGTGGGATCCAGCCTCTTCTATGTAGGTTACATCAGCAATCTGACCCAGTGCTACAGCACCGGTGCGGTCAATGGTAATGCCTCTGTCGGCGGGCTGGTCGGGTTGAACGAGTGTCGTGTGACCCAGTGCTACAGCACCGGTGCGGTCAATGGTAATGCCCGTGTCGGCGGGCTGGTCGGGTTGAACGTGTCTCGTGTGACCCAGTGCTACAGCACCGGCAAGGTCAGCGGCAGCGAAAACGTCGGTGGGCTGATGGGGTATAATTTGTGGGACGAATGGGAGTGGCCTGGTTCTGTAGCAGACTGTTTCTGGGACATCGAAACGTCAGGCCAGGCGGAAAGTGCCGGCGGCACCGGCAAGACCACAGCCGAGATGCAAACGGCGAGCACGTTCCTTGGGGCTGGGTGGGACTTTGTCGGCGAGACGGCCAACGGCACGGAGGATATATGGAAGATAGCTGAGGGTTTGGGGTATCCGCGTCTGGC
>Ga0214473_10009838_pt1 | contig 11289 bp, 11 predicted proteins | sample RVTome_7_FD_203509 | JGI IMG/M metagenome (GOLD analysis project Ga0214473, IMG submission 203509) | Soil microbial communities from uranium-contaminated site in the Upper Colorado River Basin, Wyoming, United States - RVT98D197 | ecosystem: Environmental > Terrestrial > Soil > Contaminated >...
CGCCACCTGGACCGGAATCTGTATCGTCTGCGGCCAACCCTTTCCCCGCCGCCCGCGGGATGATATAGTCTAACGGAGTAATACTAGCATCGCGTGCAACTCCCTATACATGCGACGGAAACCGTCGCGAGATGCTGCAAACAGCAGTGGGATCGCGACCAACAGGGCAATCGTGACGACGAGCCGGTCACCTCGCCAGGCCGAACTCCAGGAGTGCAGCAGGCGGGCTACTAGCAGGACCGCCACTGCTATCAGAGTGTTAGAGTGGAACTGGTAGAAGCGATACCGACCCTCTATGATGGTCAAGAAGGCTGTCCTATGCTCATCGACTTTTGAGTAATCAATATCATCGCGCTTGTACCGGCGGAGGCAGTAACAGTCAATCGCAGCCCAGCGCGCGGCACTCACTGTTACCCCAGCGGCTAGTGACCCGACGAGCAGGAGTAGTGCAGATCCAATCGGCGAACGCGATGTCTGGCACGATGTGAACCAACATGTCACGACCGGGCTGAAATACGCAACGGCCTTGAGCGCGATGAGCCCCGGCAACAGGAAGGCTATGACCTGACCGAACCCCAGCGGCGAAAAGGCCTGCATACGGCTACCGCCCTCCATGGATTGTCTGCATACCATAGCTTAGCTAGCATGCCCCATAGTGTCAAGCGCGGATGTAGGGGCGCAACCGGAAGCATCGTGGCATGGGTCCAACCAGAGGTCAGACCTATAGGCCTCACCCCTTCAACCCACTCATCGCGATCCCCAGCGTGGAATACCTATGAGCGTTGACAGTTGGCGGAGTCAAGCTGACCGTGAGTGCCGGGGCCTCCCGGCGACCACCCGGCGCCGCGCCCCTCCCCGTCTCCCCCGCTCCGGCGTGCGGGTGGGCGCACTGCCTCTTCGCATTTCTCCTACGCTCTCAGGGGTGGGTCACCGCCGGAGCGGGGGAGACGATGGTTCCCTAGCCTTGACTTGGGCGATCCGAACGAATCATCACCTACACGGGGCCGTTGGCCCTCCCGACTCTCGCCTTTCGACTCTCGGCCCTAAACTTTCCCGCCTGCCACTCTTGACAGAATACTCAAAGCGTGATATGATATACGTGTAAGCTACTCAGCACCTTGACAACTGAATCTGGCCTGCCCTCTCCTGCCTGCCCTGGGCTGGCCGCCGCACTCTCCTGGGAGTGCTTTTCCAGGTACTCATTTCAGATTTGGAAAATCGCCCAGGACGCACCAAAACGGCGCTAGCAGCGATTGTTATGCGCGATCATGCGCGCTTCACGCGGGATTCCAAATCTGTAGTCTCCCCTCCCCGGCTCCTCCGCCCCGACGATCACCCCAGAACCCCCCTGGCGCCACCAGTGGCTATCCTAGACGAAATGCCATCCGGAATGTTCCACGTGGAACATTCCCATGTATCTCCCTCTCGCCTCCCGCTCCGCTCCCTCGCCGCAGGCGCCTCACCCCTTCAGCCCGCTCATCGCGATCCCCCGCGTGAAGTACTTCTGCCCCGCCAGGAAGACGATTAGTACCGGGATCGTCACCACCACCGTGCCGGCCATCAGCAGGTCCCAGCGCGTGGTGTACTGCGTCTGGAAAACCTGCAGCCCGATCTGGAGGGTCTTCAGGGAGTCCTTTGACGTGATGAGCAGAGGCCACAGGAACTCGTTCCAGGCCGCGGTGAAGGTGAAGATGCCCAGCGTGGCCAGCGCGGGTTTCGAGAGCGGCAGGATGATCCGCCAGTAGATCCCGAACTCGGAGCAGCCGTCCAGCCGGGCCGCGTCCTCCAGCTCGCGCGGCAGCGTCAGGAAGAACTGCCGCAGCAGGAAGATGCCGAACGCGCCCACCGCCGCCGGCAGCACCAGGCCGGGGTAGCTGTTCAGCAGCCCGTGCCCGCCCGCCCCCAGCCAGTCGTTCCCGCCCGCCAGGGGCCAGTGCTTGAGCATCACGAATACGGGGACCATCGTTACCTGGCCGGGGATCATCATGGTTGCCAGCACTAGCACGAAAAGCACGTTCTTTCCCCGAAACTCCAGCCGCGCGAAGGCGTAGGCCGCGAGCGAGCAGAGCAGGAGGTTGGAGAGCGTGACCAGCACGGAGTAGAGCACGGTGTTGAGGAAGTAGCGCCCGAACGCCGCCGCCTCCATCGCCGCGCGGTAGTTCCCCCACCTCCACACCTGCGGCAGCCACGTCGGCGAGGCAAAGATCTCCGACTCCGGCTTCAGCGAGGTCGAGACCATCCACAGAAACGGCAGGATCATCGTCACCGCGCCCGCGGCGAGGAGGAGGTGAAGTATAGATTTCTTGGTGAGGGAGAGTCTCATGCGTACTCGACCTGACCGGCGCGGGTGAGGCGCAGGGTGATGAGCGACAGCAGGAAGATCAGCGCGAACAGCACGAAGGCCATCGCCGAAGCATAGCCCATCTTCAGGTAGCTGAACGCGTTCTGGAAGATCTGGTGCACGATGGTCGTGGTCGCGTTGTTCGGCCCGCCGTTGGTCATCACGTAGACCTGCGCGAACACCTGCGACGCGCCGATCACCGAAACTACCAGGATGAACGCGGTAGTGGGCTTGAGCAGTGGCCACGTGATGCGACGGAAGCGCTGCCACGCATTCGCGCCGTCAATGGTGGCGGCCTCGTAGAGGTGCTCCGGGATGCCCTGCAGCCCGGCGAGGTAGATCACCGTGTTGTACCCCAGTCCCTTCCACACCGACATCGCCACGATCGCGGCCATCGCTTGGCCGGGGTCGGCGAGCCAGGCCTGTGGGGTAATGCGACCGCTCGATAGCCTTGCCAACAAGTAGTTCAGCAGCCCGTAGCTCGGGTCGTAGATCCACATCCACACCATCGCCACCGCCACCATGCTGGTGACCACGGGAAGGTAGTACGTGGTGCGGTAGACCCCCATTCCCTTCAGTCTCGCGTTCAACAGCAGAGCCAGCGCCAGCGCCAGGGCCAGGCCGAGTGGAATCGTGCCGAACGCGTACTGCAGGGTGTTGCGCAGCGAGAGATAGAACACCCCGTGATTCGTGATGTCCTGCCACAGCCGCGCGTAGTTCCTCACCCCCAACCATGCCGGCGAGTGGATCACATCGTACCGGCAGAACGAGAGATAGAGCGCGGCGAACACGGGGATCACCGTGAACACCAGGAAGAGGGCCAGGCCCGGGGAGAGGAAGGCGTAGGCGATGGGCTGATGGCGGGCGGCCTTCATTGCTTCACCCTCTCCGCCAGCAGCTCATCCAATTCTCGCGAGTAGTCCCGCAGGGCCTGCTCCGGCGTCTTGGTCTGATAGATGGCGGCCGAGACCGCGGACTGCAGCCCGGTGCGGATCTCGAACCACTCCGGGATGGCCGGCAGCGACCGGCCGTACTGGTCCATGAGGGAGACGAACTCCTGGAGCTGAGACGTCTCCTGCATGAACTTCGCCGCCTTCACCGCAGACCGCCGCGGCGGGATGAAGAAGAGCGTGGCGTTATAGGCCGCGAGGTTGTCCGGTTCCATCAGAAACGTCATCAACTCCCAGGCCAGATCCTGGTGCTTGCTTTGCGGCGACATCGCCAGCCAGTCGGTATACACCGAGACGACGCGCTGCTTGCGCCGCGGCGTCGGCGCGAGGCCGACCTTGGGGAGCAGCGCGGGCGCGTACTTCTGCACGTTCCTGATCCCGAACTGGTTGTTGAACTCCATCGCGGCCTTCTGCGAGGCGAACACCGGGATGGAGCCGCCGATCGTCGGCATGCCCGCGGTGGGGCAGACCTGGTACTGGTTGTAGAGGTCGGAGTAGAACTGGAGCGCCTCAATCGCCTCCGGGCTGTCCAGGCGCGAGCGCGTGCCGTCTTCATTGAAGATCTGCCCGCCGTTCTCCCACAGGAACTCGACGAAGACCTGCCAGGAGACGGGGAGGTTTATCCCGGCCAGCGTGGTGACGGTCCCGTCGCGCACGGTCATGCGCTGGGCCGCATCGGCGAGTTCCTCCCAAGTGTCGGGCGGGTGCGCGTAGCCCGCTCTCTGCAGCAGGTCCCTCCGGTAGAGCAGCACCCGCGGCGCGGAGAGGTAGGGGAGCCCATACGTCTTGCCCTGATAGACGCACGTGTTCCAGGAGGCGGGGAAGAAGTCCGACTGCTGGCCCCATTCCGCGATGCGGTCGTCGAGCGGTTGGGCCATGCCGCGGTAGGCCAGCCCGCCGACGTACTCCGCGCCGACTTGGAAGACGTCCGGCTGCACGCCTCCCGCGAAGCTGATGGCGAGTTTCTGGTCAATGTAGGCCCAGGAGATGTACTGAGTGTTGACCTTGACCCCGGGATGCGCGGCCTCGAAGCGCGGGAGGAGCTGCTTGTCGAGCAGTACCCGCGTGCTGTTGTCGGAGCTGAAGTCGGTGATCCACAGCTCGAGCTCGGCCGTCGGCTCGCCGCCTCCGCAGCCCAGGAGCAGCGCACACCCCAGGAGTAGCAGCAGCCGTCCCATCATCGGCCGACCAGGAACGGCTTGAGGTAGAACAGCGCGACGAACCCCGAGGTGACCAGCACGTGGAAGTGCTCGCGGTTCAGCAGGAATCGCTGCCAGCTCCAGGGCTGGCGAGAATCGGAGGCGACCGGGAGAGGGCGGGGCAGCAGCATCGGCACCTGCCGCGCCCAGGCCGCGTGCGCCTCCCCGTGGGCCGCCGCCAGGGAGCGTTCCTCCTCACCGACCTGCCACAGGTAGATGGCCATGAACATGGGGAGGACGACCGCCCAGGCCCACAGCGAACGCGCCATCACGCAGAAGCCCAGCGCGCCGAGGGCGCTGCCGAGGTAAAGCGGGTGCCGGACGAAGCGATAGGGGCCGCTGGTGCACAGCTCGCTCCCCTTCTGCAGCAGCCCGGCGGCCCAGATGCGGACCGCCATGCCCAGCGCCACCAGCACGGTCCCGAGCAAGCCGGCCGGCAGGGCCGGCCGCGCCAGCAGCAGCGTGATCAGCGCCAGAGGGAGGTGCAGCTTGATCCGCCGGAATCGCCCCACCGCTCCCCCTATCGTCCCAGCCCGAACGTCTCGGGAGACCGCACCCGCCACCACAGCACGGCGATCATCGCCGCTATCCCGAGCGTCACGCGCAGTTGGTGATTGCGCCTTACCGCCTCCCAGGACCAGCGCGCCTCCGACAGTTTCGTCCGCGGCCAGGGCAGCCAGCGGTTCACCGCGGCGCAGTATCGCGCATAGTCCTCTTCGAACAGGCCGCGGAGGCGCTTCTCCTCCCCTACCACCCGGGCCTGCGCGTAGCACGCGTAGCCAAGCACGTAGGCGGAGAGCAGGTACCACCGCCACGTCATCAGCACGAAGCCGAGTCCGACGAAGCCGCGCCCGAGATACATGGGGTTGCGGAGCAAGGAGTACGGCCCGGAGGTGACCATGTCCACATTCTTGTGGAGATGTGCGGAGGCCCAGAGCTGCATGAACTCGCCGAACGCGATCACCACCACGCTCGGCCACATCGTCCCCCGATCCACGAGGTAGAGGAGCGCCGCAACCGCAGGCACGGCCAGCAGGAACCTGAACCGAGTGGAGAGCTTCTGAAACGTGGTGACGGGGCGGCCGGTAAGCTGATTGGGTTTGTCCACGGACATGCCGGATCACGACTCCGCCGCCGATTCTACTCTCCCCAGGGCGCCGTTGTCTATTCCCACGGCATGGCGAGAGCTCCGGCTTGACACTGCGCGGCGCGGCTTCTATACTCGCAGCATAGCGTGTACGGGCCGTAGTCGCATCGGAGGGGCGTCTCGGAGGGGTTTCGCGGAGCTGGTCCGGCCTGGTATGGTTTCCTGACGCAGTCGCGGAGGGACACTGCCATGGCGGCGGTGCGATGCCCGAAATGCGGGACACTGAACCCCGACGCCCACCGTCGGGGCGTGCGTTGTTCTGCCTGCCGGGAATCCTTCGGCAAGTGCCGCTATTGCCAGTTCTACGATTCCCGCATCGTTGATTGCACCAACATCAACCGGCCGGAGCATGAGCGTATCATCGACGCGGATGAGGTGATGAATTGCCCCGAGTTCGCCAGCGTCCTGGCCCCCCACCAGCCCCGACGCGCGTGGTACGCAGTGGGGCGCACCTTCGCCATCGCCACGGTGCTGACCCTCGCGGCCGCGCTGGCGGCAATCCACTTCGTGCGCGGGCCGAAACGGGTCCCGTTATTGCTGCCGGTGCATGTCAGCATCTCCGCACCCGAGACCGTGATGCAGGACGAGGGGCTGGATGTTGCCGCCACGGTGTTCAACCCGACAGACCGGCCGGCCCAAGGGGTGGAGATTCTGATTACCGGAAAGGGAATGGCCGGTCTCACCTGTCAGTACGTCCGTCCCCCGGAGGCCTTCCTCGAGGCCGGGCCGCGGTCGGTATCCGCGACCTTCGGGGAGGTGCCGGCGGGCGAGCAGACCTCCATCCTGTTCCACTTTCTCACCAAACGCACGGGAGAGGTGTCTCTCGTCGCCAGCATCACGGTGGCCAATCACTCCGGATCCACCGTCGAGACCGTCCAGAGCGAAATTGTCCCCTGATCCTCTGGCGCGTGAGGCGCCGGAAGACCGGGCTACGCTGATGTGCGGCCACATTGACCTCCATCTTCACACCACCGCCTCCGATGGCTCCCTCACCCCGACGGAGTTGGTAGGCGAGGCCGCGGCGCGAGGACTGACGCTGCTCGGGGTCACGGACCACGACACCACGGAGGGGGTAGAGGAAGCGGTAGCCGCAGGGCGAGGGTATGGCCTCCGCGTCATCCCGGGGGTGGAGCTGGCGGCGGACTCAGCGACGCGTGACATTCACCTTCTGGGTTACTTCATCAAGTGGGAGGATCCGGACCTGCAGTCCGCGTTGGCGCAGTTGCGGGAACAGCGGGAGGTGCGGAACGCGCGCATCCTGCGGAAATTGCAGGACCTGCACCTACCGGTTGACATGGCCCGGCTAAAGGCCATCAGCGGAAGCGGATCGATGGGGAGGCCGCACATCGCCGCCGCGATGGTCGAGGCGGGCCACGCGGCCTCCCAGAGCGAAGCCTTCCGGCGGTATCTGGGGCGGGGCAGGTCTGCCTTCGTCTCGCGGGCCAGGCTCAAGCCCGAGGAAGCGTGCCGTATCATCGCCGCCGCGGGCGGCCTCGCGGTGCTGGCGCACGCCGCGAAAGTGGGATCGTGGGAGGTCATCCGGCAGGTGGTGGCCGGCGGCGCCGCGGGGTTAGAGGTGTTCCACAGCGATCACTCCCCGGAGGAGGTCGCGTCTCTGCTCTCGCTCGCGAGGGACCAGTCGCTGTTGGTCACTGGGGGGACAGACTCGCACGGTCCGCGCTCCGATCGTCCGACGCCGATTGGCAGCGTGGAGATCCCTGCCTGGGTGGGGGAGGCCTTTCTGGCGCGGGCGCCGGAGTGGTGGCGAGAGCGCTTCAGCCCGTGACCTGTCGTGTGGTCTTGAAATGCAGCTTCGCCACCTCGCCCAGCAGCGCGAGCCCGCCCTTCGCGTAGACCCGGCGCGCCGTTGGGAGGACGTGCGTCGCGCCGCGCGGGAGATCAACCCCAAGACGCGCGGAGAGCTGGTGGAGGCTCCGCAGAAACGCGGCTCGAGCGAGCACCGAGGCGGCGGCCACCGCGGGGTCGGACTCCGCGCGCACCTCCTGCACCAGTTGGATGCGGCGCCCCCGCGCCATCAACGCGTGCTGCAGATAGGCCTCGTCGCCGAACTTGTCGGTCACGGCCAGTTCGCAGTCGCGGCACTCCGGTTTGGCCAGCAGGCTCTCGATCGCCCGGGCATGGGCCCAGGCCAGGAGGTGGTTGAGGTTGCCGATCTTGGCCTGGAGCTGATTGTACCGGGGGGGGAGGATGAGCACCACCTCGAACCCAGGGCAGATCTGCTTGACCATTTCCTCTTTCTGGTGGAGGGAGGCAATTGAGAGGCGCTTCGAGTCCCTCACGCCGACCTGTGGGAGGCGCGCCAGGGCGGCTGTGTCGGCGTACGCGGCGGCCACCACCAGCGGGCCGAAGTAGTCTCCTTTGCCGGCCTCGTCGGTGCCGATATGGGGAACGGTGATGAGTGCGAGCGCCGCCATCTGTCTCCCCGCATTATAGCACTGGGCGAACAGAGAGGGCAGAGGTGAGGTCACCTCTGCCCGGCCGAAAGAGAACTCAGTTGGGGGCTACACCGGCTTCGGCGAAGTGGGCGGGAACGGCTTGCCGCACGCGCCGCAGGTCGGCTGACCCTTCTTCGTGGGCAGGCCGCACCGATCGCATACATTCCAGTACGGGTTGCCGGGATAGAGATAGAAGCGGACGGCGCGCTGTTGCCGCGCCGAGTTCTCGCGCACAATTTCGTACCGGTGCCATTGGGGGTCGAACTGGTGGGTCTTCCACCATTCGATGCTGCTCTTGACCAGTTTCTGGTGCTGCGGCTCATCCTTGTACCGGCTCTGTGCGTACTCGAGGGCCGGCCAGAGCTTCTCGAAATTGAGCGTTCTCTCATAGGTCTTATAGTACAGCCTAGCTGCAAAGGAGCGCGCGTCCGGTAACTTGCTGGCGCGGTAGAGGTACTCCGCCGCCCTGGGCATGTCGTGGGCGCGATCGAAGCAAGTCCACCCGAGCTCGAAGGCCATCTGCCAGGAATCCGGGTTCAGCGTCACGGCGCGCTCCAGCACCTGGAGGCCCTGATCCAGCCAGGAGCGCTTGTCTACTTCCAGAACGGACTCGGTGTTGAGGTTGTAAGCGAGATGCCAGCCGTAGACCTCCCACCCGAGGAGGAAGTGCGGGTCAAGCTGCACGACTGACTCCATGACGGAGGGCAGCAGATACCAGGCGCCGCCGTCCCAAAGCTGATCCACTTTCAGCCACAGCAAGTCAGCCGCGACGGTGCGAAATCCGCCCAGGGCTGCGATGAGCACCGGGGTCGGACCTCTGATGCTGGCGATGCTCTGCAGTGGATCGCGCCGGCTGGGGTCGAAAACGCGGGGACGGGCGCGGTTCACCGCGTCTTGAAGCGGAGCCTGCACCAGCAGCATCCCCAGGGCGAAGAGCACGACGAAGCCGAAATTGCGCCGTCGGTGCCGCATGGTCACACCTGTCTGCTGTCGAAGAAGATGGCCGCCACCACCAGCGCGACGATCGCGTAGAGGAGGCCTCGTTCAAGGGCAAACACGGCGGCCGGCATGCTCACCCCAATGTGGTTGGACACTTCCATGCGGAAGTCGAAGTTCTGGAGCGGCGGCACCGCATAGAAGAAGGCCAGCGTCAGCACCTTCGTGGCACCGGTGACTTTGGTGGAGAGATCGAGCAACATGGACTGCATGCTCCCCACCACCCACAGCAACACCGCGCCGATGACGGTCATGGTGGTGGAGGCCACGGAGGAGATGAGCATGATCAGCGCGGTCAACACCGCCAGTGCACAATAGCTCATTGCGGCCGCGAACAGCACTGGGAGGAGGTTCGGGTCGAACTTCGAGTTCGCCAGATCCTCCACCATGGAGTCTTGGAGCAGGAGCACGCCGACCAGGACCACCGTCATGATGGCGACCACCACACCGAGGATGATCAGCGCGCCGAGGTACTTACCCAGAAGGAACTCAGCGCGGCGCACCGGCTTGGCCAGGATGGGATAGAGGGTGCGCGCCTCGATCTCATGTGGGATCATGAAGGCGGCGATGAAGATCGCCAGCAGCATCCCGAAGGCGGCAATCGTGGTCAGCCCGCTGTCGATGATCATGCGGGCCTGCTCCTCGGGGTTGAGATAGGTAAAGAAGGTCAAGGAGGTCAGGATCAGGATGACCAGCACCACCACCGCTTGCAGCACGCGCTTGCGCCGCGCCTCTGCCACCGTCATCTTCGCGATCCGCCAGATGGAAGGCAGTCCGTGGGTCAGCGCGGTGCCCCAGATCCTGCGCGTCAACACCAGGACGGCGACGACAATGATCAGGCCGGCCATGAGGATGAGCTTGCTGACCTGGGCACTCATTCTTGCACCTCCCCGATGGTCCTCACGAACACCTCCTGCAGGCTAAGCCGCGGCTTAGCCACCTCAAGGATTCGCCCGCCACCGTCGTGGACCGCCTGCAGCACGCTCCACAACTGGTCTCCAGTGGCCTTGCTCAAGCGCACCGCGCCGTCCTCCACGTTGAGCACCTGAGGCATCTGGGCAATCCTCGCCGCGGCCGCGCTTTCCAGACCGGCGGTGGCGACCACAGTCTCGGTCGGCTCTCCCGCCAATTCGGCCAGCGTCCCCTCTCCCACCAGTGCGCCCCGATAGAGGATGCCGACTCGGTCGCACACCTCCTCCACCTCGGCGAGGAAGTGGGAACACAGCAGGATAGTCTTGCCCCTCCGCTTCAGCTCCAGAATCAAGCGCGTCATCTGGTGGCGACCGGCCGGGTCCAGGCCGGAGGTGGGTTCATCGAGGATGAGTACCTCCGGGTCGTTGACCAGCGCCTGGGCGAGGGCGAGACGCTGCCGCATTCCCTTGGAGCACTCCCGGAAGGGAACCTTGCGGTTTGCCTGCATTCCCACTAGAGTCAGCAGTTCGTCCACCAACGCCTTGCGCCGCTTCCTCGGATAACCGAACAGGCCGGCATAGAAGTCCAGCAACTCCTCCCCGGTGAACACGTCGTACAGATACGCATCCTCGGGAAGAAACCCGATCCGCTCCCGCACCGAGAGATCGCTGATGTCCTTGCCGAAGATGCTGATAGTGCCGCTGGTCGGGAAGATAAGCCCAAGCACCATCTTCAGGGTAGTGGTCTTCCCGGACCCATTGGGACCCACCATCGAGTAGGTCTCGCCCGGCCTGATCGCGAGGGTGAGGTTGTCCACCGCCTTCACCCCGGCCGGGGTGAAGAGGGAATGGTAGATCTTGGTCAGTCCGTCTATCTGGAGAACCGTCTCCACACGTACCTCCCGCCGTCACCTGGATGGCCCGGCCTGGCTCTGCTCTCCCCCTCCCGCAAACGCGGTGGGGCGAAAGTCTCGCCTTCCGCCCCACTGGGTCAGTATAGTACCCTCGCCAAGTTCGTGTCAAGCGCTTCCGGCCCCCTGAGCCAGGTGCGACGGCTCACTCGATTGTCGCGTGAAAACCTAGTAATTTACATGCTATACTCCGCGTTAGATCGCGAGGGTCGGCGCGTCTTCGTCGTTCCTTCCCAATATCGAGCGAAAGTGTTCACGCATGGGTCGCGGCGCGCGATCTCCCAGGAGGCACGCCGGGACGCGCCGAATGGTGCAGAATCAGGGCGGAGACAGGAGATGCGGTACGCGCTGGGCATAGACGGTGGCGGGTCGAAATGC
>Ga0214473_10009839_pt1 | contig 11289 bp, 4 predicted proteins | sample RVTome_7_FD_203509 | JGI IMG/M metagenome (GOLD analysis project Ga0214473, IMG submission 203509) | Soil microbial communities from uranium-contaminated site in the Upper Colorado River Basin, Wyoming, United States - RVT98D197 | ecosystem: Environmental > Terrestrial > Soil > Contaminated >...
CGCCATCTGCTATGCTTGAGCCGGATCGTGCCACGGCTGCTTACGATCAAATTGACAAAGTGCTTTCGATGCAAAAGAAAGCGTTCGACTTGGCACGGACACCGAAGCAAGCAGAGCAGGCTGACCGCTTATTTGAACGGACATTGGCTGATTTGAATTCGCAGATTGAAGCGCGAGCAACACAAGCCAGCGTAGCAAAGCGTGGCGCAACTGTCGCAGAAGGTAATTTGCAGCTCAACCAAGCAAAGACGCTAGCTGAGATTGCTGCTTCGATGGCAGATCAAGAGCTCAATCCAGCTAAGAAAGCACAGCTTGAAGGGCTTGCAAATTACTATAATGCAATGGCAGATGCGTACAAGTCTGGAAAGCTTGGCAACGACGGTGGCCAAGGCATCTCGCCGAATCTTCTATTCAATATCGCTTCCGGGATGAATGCATCGCCTGCGCAGCAGGACTTGATGAGCCTTGGGCTGCAGCAAAATGACACGTTGTTTCCTACAATGTCAGCAGACCAGCAAAAGCAGACGCTCAATGTCTGGGGACAAATGCTCGGAGGGCATGGAGCATCAGCGCCACAAGCAACTGTTCCACAGGCACCACCACCAGGAATTCCTCTGACCGCACAGCAGTTGCCATCAGGGAAATGGTTCTGGGACAATGGTGACGATACACTAACTATCTTCGATCCAGCTGATAGTGCTAAGAAAGTGGTGAAGAAAGCAGGGAAATAATGCCAATTACGGATGCGGATATCAGTGTGGCACTGCAACAATCGCAGGGCATCAATGATGCAGACATCGCCGCTGCTCGTGCTATGGCAGGAGATGTTGCATTAGCAACCCCAGAAGAACTGCAGCAGCTTAGTGCACAGCTTCCATCTGCTGCCACTAATGAACCAGGATTGCTAGAGCTTGCTTCCTATAAGTACGCACGTCCAGCGGAAGCATCGGCGAGTGATTTCAACATTGGTGAAATCGCAACCCGCTTTGGCAAAGGCTTTGCTCATGGCGTGACGGATATCACAGCTGGTGCTGTTCGTCCGTTTGCACCAGATATCTCAGAGCAAATGAAGCTTCTTGCTGAAGAGCAGTATGGAATGCGTACCCCCGGCATCGCAGGCACTATTGGCCAATTTGCTGGAAGTGCTGCGCTTTCCGCACCAGCTGTTGTAGCATCTGCAGCAGGCGCTCCAGTGCTTGGAGCTGGATTGCTTGTTGCCGGTGCTGGCTTATATGGAGCAGCTGGTGCTGGTAATATGCTTGAACGATTGGATGCTTATGAGAAAGAGACTGGCAGAAAGTTCACTCAAGCACAGCGTACGTTTGCTGCCACAGCTGGAGGTGTTATTGACGCTGGCCTTGAAGCTGCTGGCATCCACTTCGGTGTTAATCGTATCATTGCGTCAATGGCTCCGAAGACTGTTGGTGCATTTGCTGAAGCATTAATACACGGCAACACTGGCTTTGTCGTTGGAATGCTTCGTTCTGCAGCGATCGAAGCTGGTGAAGAAATCTCAGAAGAAGTAGCAGCTGACGTTACAGCACGGTTGACCGGTGTGAAGAATGCTTTTGAAGGTGCTGAACAACGATATGCCATGGCTGGAGTAGGTGGTGCTGTTGGTGGTGCTTTCTTAGCCGGGCTTGGTGGAGGTGTACAGCGATTGCGACCAAGCACGACGCAGCCAGCACCACAGATACCACCAACTACAACGCCATCCAACGCAGTAACAGCGGCATTGCAGACAGTCACTAAAGCGAACAAGCCGGTCAAGGTGGCAGCACCAGCTAAAGTGCCTGCTGTGCGACCAGCAAAAGCTGCCAAGCCGGTTAAGCTTGCGCCTGCAACTATGTCGTTGGAGCAGCTACATGATGCCCTTGTTGTAGATTATGGCTTTGCTCCAGAGCAGATACAAGCCCGCGAGGACGTCGTTGTTAATCAACCAGATGCAGAAACCGCTCGTGCGTTGTTCACCAAGCCACGTAAGACGAAGCGCCAGCGAATGCTTGATATCTATTCGCTGAAGTATATCGATGGACATCCATTTGCGCCGAAGGCAGCGACGGAAACGTTGATGCAAAAGGAAAGCCGACCAGCCGACTTCGCTGATGAACGGACTAAGCTGCTCTCGCAGCATGGCTTCGGCGAAGAAGAGCTCGTTGGCTATGAGCGAGAGATCGATGCAAAGGAAACGAAAGACGCAGCACTGAATCGCTGGAGCGGCAAGGTGAAGTCGCCTGCACAGAGGGCGTTGCAGCAATACATGCTTGGCTACATCGAAGCGAAAAACTTGCCGCAGATGGAAGAAGGAGAAGATTACTGGGTCGGTGGCGTGCGGGCAAAGCATCCAGAATCGCCCACCAAGGCACCAGAAGCACCGAAGCCTCCTACGGAAGCAGCATTGCCTGCGCCTACGGAGTTTCTTGCTAAGCTTCCGCAGCGATCACCAAAAAAAGAAGGTGTACTTGCTCCTGTTACAATTGCTCGTGCTATCATAGCACAAGGCGGAATGCATCCACGAGCCTTAGGCGATCAAACAGTCGAGCAGTGGGCTGCTGCACGTGGTGTGAGTGCTGAAGAAGTGTTTGCACATATCGAAGATCTGCAGCAACGTGGCATTCTGGATAATCAAGGCCACGTAATTGAACAGCTTTCGCAAGCACCTGCTGCTGATGAAGCAACCGCGCACCTCAATGAGATGCTGGCAAAGGGGCATAGCGAGCTTGCGGGAAAAGGTTCGCAGGCCGAAGCGCGAATGACTGCAGCGGACGAAGCTGCGACAAAGCTGCATGAGGCTGGATTCGGCTATGAAACGATTCATCAACACTACGAAAAGTTTCTGCATGGCAAGCACTACGTCGACAATCCTAAGCTGATCGAAACGTATACACAGTTGCTCATCCGAAATAAAGCGAAAGTGGATGCAAAGAAGCGAAAGCTGCCTGAGCTGTTGGCACGTATCCGAGCGAAGCAGGAAGGGACGACGGCTTCGCAAGCAGAAGCACAATCGCAAGAAGCGGCAACAATACCAACAGAAATTCTTCCAGTTCAGCCCGCAGAAGTTCCACGTGGAATAAGTGTTCATGGGAAAGAATCCGCACTTGCGGAGACGCTTGTTAGCCACGCCGAGTCCACCGATGACGCTGCGATGCTTGAACAGCTTATTCGTGAGCAAGCAGCCGACAATACCAATGTCGTTACAAGCACATTCGATGCCGAGATGGATACTGCTGAGCAGCAAACATTTCGTGAGCGGCGTGTACGGCGAAAAGGGCGTCGGCGGGAAGCACCGGAGCGTGGACTGAGTGACGAAGATATCGCAGATGCCTTGACAGATTATCAAACAAAGCGCGAGTTGCCCTCTCCAGAAGAACTCGCTGTAAAGGCACAGCAGCGGTATGGCCAAGTACCTGTGGATACCGTTGGCTTCATTCTTCCCAGCGGTCGAACCATTCCACATGCAGCACCACATCCTACGATGGCGAACTATTTGTTAAACACAAACTCGTTCAACGCCCTTGATACGCTTTTGGCTAACTATAACTGGATTCGTGTTGACGAGCATCTTCGTTTGATCGAACTTGAGCATCCACCGACAGCTGAACAACTTACTGGTATTCGCAGCATGCTCAGTAAATTCAAAGAAATATCCAAAGCGGCTCCCGTGATGTTCAGCTTAAAAAGCGAGAAGGCACCATACGGCTTTGATTTGACAGCAGCTGATGCAGATAAAGCTATTAAGAGAATAATGAATTATTATAAGTATGGAGCTACCAAATCTGAACTAGCACAATTTCATGAAGACGCACAAGGACGTGCGGCCCTTCAGCCACCACTTGATGCCCGACGTGAAACCAGCTTAGTGCACGATCTTGTCACGCCGTTGTTCAAGAGTGGATTAATCCATGGAGTAGAAATGGTCAAAGGACCGATTATTAATCCGCAGACTGGGCAGGAAGCCAATGCAGTAATCTTCCATTTTCCAGACGGGCGCAGCGTACTGCGCTTGGATCGTTACATTGAACTCAACACCATAGGACACGAGGGTGGCCATTCACTCATTCGAAGGTTGGGTACAGACCACCCTTATGTGGCTTCGCTGATACGGCTCTTTGGCAATGATGTGGAGGCTGCCCTCGATGCCCTTGGTGATATTTACCACAATCGGGTGACGCTGCCGGAAGCATTTTATCGGCGGGTGGTACGATGGATGCGCGGCTTGTGGACACAAGCGGAGCTGACACTTGGTCGGCAAGGTTTGCAGCAAGCAATCCTTGATGGGCTGGTAGATTACATGACACGAGATAAAGCTGTCCGGCCAATCGATCAAGTGCGGGCGGATTGGCAGCGCACCTTCACCCGCCGTGAGCGTGAGTTTCAGGCGACGCAGCCACCACATACGCGTCCTGATATGGCGGATTTCGGAGAAGACCCACTACGCCAAGAAGGTGAAAAGAAGCTGCTTGATTTCCTCGATGGCAAAGGACGAGCGTTTTATCGAGCTACGCTGAAAGCGTTGGAGAACAAAGAACGTCCGCCGTGGGGAGCAAACGCTCCGCGCAAAGAAGCTGAGAAGTACATGAATGCCAGTAGCATGTCACGCATTGTCGCAATGGCTCTGCGTAAGCAGGCGTTGACTCCAGCGGAGGTGCATGCGCTCGATGTATACACGCAGTATGCACTGCAAGAGATTCAACGTGCCGCCGATAGCACTGCCAACGCAGACGTCAAAGACGGACTACGTGAGCTTGCCGAGCCTTTTGTCAAGGCATATGAAATGGCAGGAACAATGGCTGGGCAGACACTGGAAATAAGGAAGCATAATGAGGAGCTCCGTCCAGTGACGATGGCTGAGTGGATTCTCAAAACTGAAGCGCAACTGCAGCGCAAACTTAGCGACATCGAAAAGAAGCGTTTGTACGGCTCGAAGGTAGACTGGCACGACCCCGTCGCTGCAGCCATTGAAATGCAAAAGCATGCCAAAGTCAGCGCAAACGAGCTGTTCAAGTGGTTCATTGCAACGAATTGGCTGTCCGGTACTGCAATTCCCACCAACTTTGTGCTGAACTTATCGAAACTCATGTACTTCAACACCGAAGCCTTGATCTCCGCTGGCATCAATGAAGCTGTGAATGCTGTTACTTTTGGCGCGGTGTCGCGACAACGAATGCTGAACGAGCTTGGTCCACGCCTTCGAGCACAGTATGCTGGATTAAAACGAGGAGCTGGCGCGGCATGGAAAGAGTTAATGAACCAGCAAGTTGATCCTGATTCTCGTGTATACCTGGAGCTCGGCCTCGATACGATTTCGGTGTGGAAAAAGATTGCACGGCAGACAAAGTCACCTGTTGTACGTGCAGTTGCACGTGCTATTGACTTCGGGCCTGGAATCTTTCTCCGTGCTATGAGTGCTGGCGATATCATGGTTCGAGGTGCGTACTATATGGATAGTATGGCGCAGCAGTGCTTAGCCGAAGCACGTGCTGCCGACTTGTATCAAGGCACTGCAGCCTTTGAAGCTTTTGTGCGAAGCTGGAAAGAAGGACCAGAGCATAAAGCTTTGGCGAAAGCGGCTGCTGCTAATGGCGTCTTCATGGGACCAGCGGGCAAAGTGCTTAGTGGAATCAAGAGTGTACGGGATGGGCTTGGACCAGTTGGTACGTATCTGATGCCGTTTATGCATACGATTGGGAAGGTCATGGAGTACGGATACAATCATATGCCAGTGCTTCCGCTCGCCACTCGCACATTTATGCATGGTACTCCAGCGATGGAAGGGGAAACATGGTCTGATGTTGCAGCTCGGCAAATTTTCGGAGCGACACTGCTAGCAGCTTTGATGGCCTGGATGGATAAAGATAAAGATCACTTTGTTGGCGCTCTTCCTGATTCACTCAGCGAACGGGATACTTTCTGGCGACGTGGTGTAGCTCCATGGAGTATTGGATCACCCGAATATGGCTATCTTTCAATCGACCGCGATCCACATTTCTTGTTTCTGAAGACAGCAATGCTTGCTAAGCAGGCAATCGACAAAGCGCAGCTTGATCCAAATGCTTTCAAAACAAGTGTGGACGTTTTCGCGTGGGCAGCTAACAAAGCGATGAATGAATTGCTACGGGATTCTATGTTCGGCGGGATTATGCAACCGCTCAGCGGACCTAGTTCAACTGGGAAGTTTTTCCAGGACATTCCAGCTAACATGGTGCCGCTGAAAGGAATGTTTCATGCTGCCTCTCGGATGTACGAAGCAGCTGCCTATGGGATGGTGCATGTGAAAGACCGCGATGGATGGATTAATAAAATCGAGCCGGATCCGCTCCGGCAGACCGTTGCACATATGTTTGGCCAGACTGGCGACTTACCAGATCGATTAACGGTATGGGGTGAACCAATGGTGGTAGAGACGTCGCTGCTTAATGAATGGCTTCCATACAAAGCGTGGCAGCCATCCCGTGAGCCACTGGAGCTGGAGTTGCATCGCCTTGCGGGTGTCGAACCAACGTTTCAGTATCCGGGTTTTCCCAGCCGAACAGTGAAAATCGGCCAGAAAGAAATCGAGCTCCCAGACGAGCTTTATCGGCAACATGTGCTGTGGTCTGGGAGCTTGCTTAAGCAATTTTATCAGAAAGCAATGGCTACTCAGCTGTATCAGAATCCTCGAACGAAGGATCCGATACGGACACTGATTCTTCGGCGGGTGGATGCTCGAATCGGGGAGGCTGCTTTAAGGAAGATAAAGTCGGAAATCGTTCTGCATCATCGAGAGCTGCTTGAAGCAGCTGGAATAGCTCTTGTGGACCGATAAAGAAGCACGAAAGCTTTACCCATTGCATAAACTGGCCAAATAGAAGATCTGTGCTGCCTGTCTTCAGCCAACGGAGCAAAGTTGCTGTATTCTGACCTGTGAGCAATGGAAGCTGATCACATAAGCTTAATACATCCACCAATATGCCGCTGTCCACAAGATAACTTACATCTAACAATTCGCGGAACAGCTGCAGCTTTGTGTGATCAAAGCTGCGGTCCGCGATTGTGCCTGCTTCAATGTTACTGATAGCATCGAATATTCTGCTTTTTTCGACGGCACCATTTGCTATCAATGCTTTAAGCAGCACTGCTTCAATCCTGCCTCGGTCTTCGCTCATCTCCATATCTCCATGCTTCTGGCAGCACAATGACACCGCCTGTCTCTAAGTGAACATGCACAACTGGAATGCTGTGTTCTTGGCAGAACGCTAGTTCCGCTTGACTTCCAGTTGACTCCTTGACAGTTGTACACACCGGTGCTTCAGGCACAACAAAAGCCACATCTGCGAATGCAAGAAGCTGTAAATCGCCATCCAAGAATGCTTTGTTCTCCGTGCAGCCATCGAAGAAGGCACTATTGGCTTGCGGGCATATCACTGTGTATCCATGATTCCACAGCATCTTGGCGAGTACCCGTGCCCGCTGAATGTTAGCGTCAACGAAGCTGATGCCTCGCTTGTCTCGATACGGTCCGATGATGTAGGCGATGAGGCGATAACTCTTTTGTTCTTCAGCACACGGCGTATGCACTTCTGTAAATGGATTTAATCGCCCTTTTCTTTCTTGCTGTTGAAGCATAGTACGTAATGAATCATTCATCATACACACTCCTTTTTTCTCCGTCTCCGAGGTACGCAATATACTTCGGATCGTCGTTTATACGAATCCGTCCCTGGATTTCCAGGGCGCTTAGAATCTTTGCCATATCCCCAGGCTGCACCATATCTCCAAATGCCCCCGCAATGATGGATGGCGGCACATGCCGTTGCGGATCCCTTAATGCTTCTTCCTTTATCAATGCCATGATGTCGTGCATGACATGGGCATATGTGTTAAGGCCAAATCCTTCGTATGCCATATACATATTAAGCTCAATTGCTTTCAATGCTGTCACTGCCCGCTCTAGATCGCATGGCTCCAGCAACATCGAGTTTGTTCGACTTGCATTCATTATCATACACAGTTTGTAGATGTGTGCAAGCCTTCGACCTTCGTATGAAGCGAAGCGTTTGTCCTTGAACCTGCGCTTCGAATCTTCTGTGTAGGCAAACTCATCGAACGTGGCCCGGAAGTTGTCTGACATTCGAAACTCACCGCGTAGGCTTAGAATCACTTCTAGGTCGTGTATCAAATTGCGCTCAATGGATTCCGCTTTCTCCGGTGCTTCGAATGGTGAGCGATACTGTCCCTTTTTCCGAGCACATACGAAGATAACACGACTAGTGAATCCGCCATGGACAGCATCTGGTGGAAGCGATTCGTGTAAGGAAGCTGGTGTAGTGCCTCCTACAATGTTGAGGCAATGTCCTATGACTTCTTCAACACCATGCATACGAGTCTCGCGTATCCATGACGGACCAGCACAATCATACAAGTCGCACAGGTGAGCTAGCATCTCACGATCATTATAGCCGAGAAAGACAGTGAACTCTCCACTGAATACAGTCAGCGAAGAATGCCCGAAGTCAAGTAGATTATCTGTCGGAGCAGGTGTGTAAGAGCGCTGCATTGCTGCAATCAGCGCTTGTAGTGTTGTGGCATTAGCGCACATTTTGATTTTAGCCGCTTCAGCAATACGCCGTGCGGCAGACATGGCTACTGATTTCCTGGTGGCACTTGGGCCTAGCAGGACAATATACATATTGGCGTGTAACTTGTCACCACCAGTCCATTGTCCCCAACACTTGCGTTGCAACGCCGCAGCAACTGTGCCAATCGCTGTCCATTTGCGATAGCATGCAGGCGGATCGGTTAGCTCAGTGTATTGCATATAGGCACCAATCCAATCGTCGAAGATGCGAATGGTCATAGGAATGCCCTAAACATTTTTTCAGTTTGCACTGCCAAAGCTTCTGCCCCTTGTTGCCACCGCCAGCCTTTCACTTCACGCAGCCCTGATGAATTGTGCGTCGGTTCATACTTTCCGAAGTTATGCAGTGTCAGCTCAACGTCGGCTGGGATAACCAGCTCGCTGCCATGGCATAGAAGCGGCGTTTCCAGCGAACGGCACAGCTTCGTTATACATTCTGCGAATGCAAGTAATCCATAACGAAGCGGGAACTCAAACGCAATGGAATCATGCACTTGCCGTAAGACATAGAAGTTGCGGAAGTCGTCTGGATGCTGCGCGATGTACTCCAGCCCGTGAATGTTGGTCTTGTTCCCGACGGTGGACTGCGGCTCGAAGCTGTAGGCTGTCATCCACAGATGGTTGTCGAATGGTCCAAGGAAACGTCGGCGAAAGCCAAACATATCAGACATCCAACGGTTGTTTGCGCGGAGCTCCTTCTGTTTGGCTTCATGCACAGCCTTCAACTCAAAGTATCCGGTGTAGTAGATTGTGTGGATGATCTTGGCGTCTTTGATATCAAGCTCGTTCTTGATTGCAAACTTGTCTGGGCCAAGTCCGTAGTTAAAAGCATGGTTTGACCGCTTTCCGATGTCGCGCTGGCTGTATTTGCCAGCTCCGATCTTCGTCGATCCCTTCTCTTTGCTGATCTGCTCTGGTGGAATGCCGAAGATCATACTAGCGGTTAGCTTATGCACATCTTCTCCTTTGTCGAAGGCAGCTGCCATCTTTGATATCTGCCATTGGTAAGCAACAATGCGGTTTTCGGCTTGCGACAAATCGATCTGTCCACCGATGCAGCCGTTATCCACAAGGAAGCATGTGTTAACGTTTGGCGGAATGTTCTGCAAGTTCGTGCCATGGCCAAGCGGAGTGGCAAAGCTGCTTAATCGACTAATGGCTCCGGTTGGATTGTATGCGCACCGCCAGCGGTTATCGGGTCGGATGTCCGCCGTGTAAAATGTGCTCAGCTTTGTAGCAAGCGAGCGATATTCATTTATCATCAGCGCTTCTGTGATGCCTTGGTTGAATGCAAGCCGTTTGATTGCATCTTCGTCGACTGTCTCGACGCTTACTTTCCGCGCTTTATCGTACCGAGTGTACGGTGCAATGCCAAGATGGCCGTAGAAGTAATCTTTCAACTGCTTGTTGCTTCTGGGGTTGATTTCCTGTCCGAAGGCAGCGTTGATCTTGTTCTGCAAATCCGCCAGCTCAGCTTCTGCTTCCGACTTGAGCAACGCAAGTCTGTCCTGGTCGACGCGTAGCCCTTTCCATTCCATGCAGTGCAGGATTTCGTAGAGTCCGCACTTATGTTCAAAGAACCAGACCAGACCAGCTTTCTCCAGCAACGCCATCTGCGTCGGCAGAATCTCAAGAACCGTCGCAGCGTCGAGAGCATTGTATGCACGGAATTTTCCATCTGGAATTCCTTTGCCATAGCCAAGATGCTCCTTTGCTCCTTTTTTATAGTAAGGCTCACTGGTGTATAATGCGTTGAGGGTGTCGAGTCCTCTGTCGAGGTCAGCCATCAAAATTGATTGTGCTACGTATGTATCTTTGATATTGAGGGTTATAATGCCATAGCGTTCCAGCACAAAGCCGGAGTCGTGGATGTAGAACTGCCCAACTTTGGTGACGTTGCGGTCAGCCATAAGCGAAGCATACGCTTTCATAATCTTTGCTTCGGTTTCCGGTCCGAAGTTGTCTTCCATTCCATTGACAAGCGGAATGCACATTACATCAGTCGGCGACTTCGCTATAGCCATGTGTGTGAGCTCTGCATCGTGCTGTGGCTTCTCTCGGTAGCAGTTTTCGATGTCTGAGCCAACCTGAGGCAACTTGTGGCATTCATCGAGGTAGTAGTAAATCTGCTCCGGTGTTGGATCAAGTAGCATGTGCCGTTCAAGCCTTCGCAGCTCAGCAAAGGTGGACTCCTTGTTCGCTTTAGCGACGTCGAATGTTATGTAGTAGCGGAGGAGATAGTCACCACGGATACACGCTGCGGGGTGGAAGGTGGGGATAACTTTAAGTGAAGGAATGAGACTGGACTCGAGCACCGATCCATGCCAATTGCTGACAGCGACATGTCCAGTTAATGCATAACACGCTTCGCGGCCATACGTTACAACGACGTTCGGATTGCACCATAGCAGCTCTTCACGCAATCGTTCTCGCTGCTCCTTAAATTCGTCGCTTTCCCAAGTGCACCGGTCGTTCTTGCTGTCCAGTGTGAGATATTTTGAGGTGTCATCATTTGGTATGCGGTATGGGAATACATTGGTGATGAAAGTCTCGGTGCGGAGCAAGCCAGCCGATGTGAGGCATTCGTCAGACAGCCTGCCGGAAGGACCGACGAGCGGGCGGCCATGCTGCACTTCCTCTTTGCCGGGAGCTTGTGCGACGATTGCAATCTT
>Ga0214473_10009840_pt1 | contig 11289 bp, 12 predicted proteins | sample RVTome_7_FD_203509 | JGI IMG/M metagenome (GOLD analysis project Ga0214473, IMG submission 203509) | Soil microbial communities from uranium-contaminated site in the Upper Colorado River Basin, Wyoming, United States - RVT98D197 | ecosystem: Environmental > Terrestrial > Soil > Contaminated >...
ATGCGGTTGTTACGAATGGTGCTGTACGGCGCGTTCTTGAGATAGACGCCGAACAGGACGTCCGTCAGAACGTTGTCCTCAATGGTCGCGCGTGCGGCCAGGACGGTGATTCCCGCGTTCTCCCGGTCCAGGCTCCGGCCTGTGCCGCGAATGTGAAACCCGCGAATGACCACGTCCGCCGCTTCGATGCGAACCACGTCCCCCTCTCCGCCGCCCTCGATGATCGCGCCCGCCTCGCCTTCCAACGTCACCGGCCGGGTCATCACAAGCGGCCCACGGTGCACGCCCGCGCCCACGCGCAGCACCTCGCCGGCAGCGGCAGCATCGATCCGCCGTTGCAGGTCCGCAACGTCGGCCCGGACCGAACTAGCCGCACATAGAACAACGACCATGGCCGCCAAGATCAGCCGCCGCGCGGGACCGTCACACTCGACACGCCTACCGCTACTCATCGCTCTGCACCTTCTGGCCGAACGCCTGGTCGAATAGCGGCTTGTACGCGCGGCGATGAAACCACACGCCGAGTAGGATCATCGCAGAGGCCACCGTCGCCAACACGAGACCCACGTCCGGCATGGCGATCGTCGTGAACTGTCCGACGTTGCCCTGGCCGATCACCGGTGGCGTGAACGGCTTGATCGCGCTCGACAGCGGCGCACGAGGATCCAGATGATGACCGAAGTACGCCATCCATAAGTAGAGATCAAGCAGAAATCCAGCCGGAAACAGCACCGCCGGCAGCGATAGCAGCATCGCCCATCGGCTGTGAATGAACACCGCGCCGACAGTCAGTAGCGCCAAAGCCGCGATCATCATGCCCGATAGCGACCGCTCCAACGTCGCCGCTTCGTTCAAAGGACGCATCCCGATGTAGTGGTTCAGGCCGTCGATCTCATGGACGTCGCCCTCCAATCGATTGATATACGCCTGCACCTGCAGGCCGGAGGGATATTGCGGGGCGTGCAGCGTCATGCGCCAATACGGCAAGAAGATCGACCCGAGCAGCAACGTCGCCGCCAGCGTGAGCAGCAGCGTCGGCAGCAGGTATCTGCCACGATGCATTAGCCACTCCTGCGGCGGAACCCGTGGTCCGATCGCGATCTGCACCGCACGCCTCATGATCCGTCCAGTCCCATTTACTGGCTCATCGCCATCTCGGCCGGCTTCACCAGCAGATACCCCGCCATCTCCAGATGCAGCGCCGAACAGAACTCCGAACAATAGAACGCGAACGTGCCGGGTTGATCCGCATCGAATTCGAACGTCACCGCTTCACCAGCTTCCAGGCTGAGGTTGATGTTGTACGCCGGAATCGCCAGTCCATGCGTCGCGTCCTCCGCCCGCTCCACGTTGGTGATGCTCCAGACGACATGGTCACCTTCGTTCACTTCCACGTGCTCCGGATTGAAATGGCTGCGCACCGCCGTCATGTACACGTGCACCGTCTTCCCGTCACGCTCGATTCGCTCTTCGCCCGCCTTCGCCGCGTCGGCCCGGACCTGCTGCGTGTGCGGGTCCCAGCCCACTTCCGGATAAATCGCCCATGGCTTGAGCTTCGCCGCTTCGATGATCTGAGCATAGTGCGGCTCGCCCACGCCGATCGGCATGTCATACAGAAGCTGCATCTTGTCGCCGCCCTCCGTGATGTCGATTAGCTGGAAATTCTGCGGAAATAGCGGCCCGGGATGGAAGAACCGGTCCACCGACCACTTGTTCATCGACACCAGATACTTCCCATCGGGACTGACCGTATCGCCCTCGGCCGTGGCGATGTGGCCGACGTTGTAGTGCACCCGCACCTTGCCCGCGACCGTCCATGCCGGCTCAGGATGCAGCTCACTATAAGCACCCCCCAACGTCCACCGCGCCACCTGCGTGTCGAGGAATAGCGACGTGTACGCATAGCCGTGAGGATCGAACTGCGTGTGCAGCGGCCCCAGCCCGACCTCCACCCTCGCCTCCACCACCGCGTCCAAGTCCAGCACCGGCACGCCGTACGCCTCCAGCTCCCAGTTCTGATCGGCGATCGCCTGCTTGATCCGATCGATGCTGTAGATCGTCACGTGCGGATCGAGCTTCCCCGACACCACGATGAACTCACCCTTCGGCGCCACGTCCACCCCGTGCGGACTCTTTGGCTCGGGCGCGAAGAACAGAATGCCCTCATCGATGCACGTCTTCAGCGAGATGACCGCGAAACCGTTGACCCGATCGAACTTCCCATCCTTGTACGCCTGCTCGGCCTTCTTCAGGTTGATGATGTGTAGGTAATCGGCATCGCGCTGTGAGGCGCCGGCCTCGAATGGCGCGTTGCCCTTTTCGATCCCGCCGGTGGCCAGCTCCGTATTGAACGAATTGCCGAAAATCCACCCTTCGCTCGCGAGCTTCCCCGCGTCGAATATGTCCTGCCAATACGGCGGCAGCTCCAGCGCGAACGACCGCTGCGGATCGATCCGGCCGGCCTTGCGATCGAACTTCCAGAGCGTGACCATGCCACGATAGCTCTGGTTGTACTGCTCCAGCGGAGCATACGACCAGCCCAGCGGCGTGGCGTACTGCCCGCCCTCGATCACGTACTCGGTGTTCGGCGTGACCATCGCGCCGCCATGGTCATTGATCGCAACCGGGTTCTTGACGATCTGCTTGGTCTCGAAATCCCGCAAATCGATCACCGCAATACGCGCGTTGGCCTTGTCGTTGATGAACAGCCACTGGCCGTCGTAGTCGCCACCCGTCTCGCTCAGCGCCGGGTGATGCGTATCGCCCCAACGATTCGCCTTGCCATTGACGTCGCCCCCCGCCAGCACCTCGTCGCCCACGCCGTAACCCCATCCCTGCCACGATTCGGGCGTGAACACCGCAATCGAGCGCAGCAGCCGCATCGACGGCATGCCGATGACGAACACCTGTCCCGAATGCCCGCCCGAAGAGAACATGATGTAGTCATCGAGTCGGCCGCTCGGTTGATACGTCATCAAGGCGGCCCGCACGTCGTCGGGCGTCAAGCCGCGGTCGGCGGCGAGCTGGTTGATCGCGTCGGACCCGCCGCTATTCTGCGCCTGCGTCGGCGATGTCTCACTGCGCCCACAACCCACCATCGAAAACATCAAGACGATCAGTCCCACACTCAAGATTCGTGCCTGCATGATCTGCTCCTTCTCTAGCAGCCCGCCGTCCACGGGCCCTGCCTCATAAAGTGTCAATGTCCATCGCTCCCACACGCCGATGGCGCTTCAGTGCCGTGCCCGTCTTCCAGGAGCTCACCGATCGTCGTGCTGGCGAAGATCTGCTCGATCGTCGACAGCGCCTGATCCAGCTTCCGGTGCAGGGCACACAAGTCCCCCTCATGCGCCGCCAGCCCCAAAGGACACCCCGTGACCCGCCCCACCGGCCCAACGAGATTCACAACCTCCAGCACCGTCAGTTCAGAGGCCGGGCGAGCCAGCCGAAAACCGCCGCCCACCCCACGCTGAGCTTCCACAAGCCCCGCCTTCCGCAACGTGTCCAACAGCTTGGAGAGGTAATTCGCGGGAATCCGCGCACGCTGCGCAATCTCCTGGGTCGTCATGGGCCCGTTGTGCTGACTGGCCAACGTGACGACGGCTCGTAACGCGTACTCGGTGGTCTGGCTGAATAGCACTGCGGCCACTCAATATATCATTTCTTCATGAAGATAGCAAGTTTAGCCCCGTCCACTTCCAAATGCCCTGAGCCGACACGCCATAACCTCATATTACACAATGACTTACGCGCCTACCCGAGCAGCAGCATCACGTTGAACATGATCAGCCACACCGCGTCCACGAAATGCCAGTACATCGTGATGTACTTCACCGGCCCATAAGAGTCGGCGCTGTATCGCCCGACGGCCACTCGCCGCGTAATCACCAGTAGCGCTATCACCCCGCCGATGACGTGCGCCGCGTGCACGATCACAAGCATCGCCATCATCGCGTAGCTGTAGATGTCTTTCTGGATCGCGTCGGCGTGTCGCAGCAGCAATTCTCGCAAGCACGGGCCTTGGATGGCCAGGAACAGAATCACCAGCGCCGCGGTCCCGATCATCGCATTGCGGCACGCGCTGAGCCGACCGGCCCGAACGGCCATCAGCGCGAACTGTAGCGAGATCGAGCTGAGCAGAATCGCGAACGTGCTTAGCCACAGCCCCATCGGCAGCGTCAGCTCGCCCAGCGGCGGGTAAGCCTGCCGATCCGGATTGATCAGTTGCGTCCGCACCACGACGTACGCCAACAGCATCGCCAGAAACAGCATCCCCAGCGCCGCGAGAAATAGGAGCATGCCGAACGTGCCGGCCCGGCCAGACCGTTCGCCGCTCCGCCCCTCCATCGTTGCGGATTGTTCCAGCGATTCGTTCATGACGATAGGACTGCCGGTGGCGGGTAAATGTCGCTTTGATAAGCAGCGCTATCCATCAAGGCGATCGCCATGAAGGTGACCATCAAGAATAGCGCGCAGGTCAGAATCACCGCGTAAAACAGGCTCTCATACCGCAAGTGCATGAAGTACAGGACCACCAGACTCGCCTTCGCCATTGCGATCAGTAGCGCGATCCAGATCCCCGCCGCACCGAGATCCGCGCTCGCCGCGGCCACCGTCAGCCCCGTCAGCGCAAGTAGCGTGGCGATCACGATCACCAATACGCGTAGCGACACCGGATGCGCTGCGCTGCCGCCGCTCGATGAAGGTGAATCGATCTGCGTCATAACCGATCATCCTCCGTGTGAACCCGCGCCCGCGCCCCGCCGCACGTAGCCCTGCGTTTGCCGATCGTAGACCAGTCCGGTCATGTCATACGGATCGCCCACGACCGGCGCCGTAGCGAAATTGTCGTGAGGCGGCGGCGACGAGCAGGTCCACTCCAGCGTCGGCGAGCCCCAAGGATTGTCCGGCGACCGCCGGCCGCGGAATAGTGCGTGCACGAGCACCCCCGCCACGATGAGAAAACCGATCGCCTGCACGTACGAACCGATCGACGATATCAGGTGCAGGTGCCCGAACAGATTCACCTGCGCCTCGAAGCCAAGCTCGCGCATGATCTGCGGGCCCCAGTCGTGATACCGCCGCGGCATGCCATGACCGCCCAGCACGAACTGCGGGAAGAACGTCAAATTGAACCCGACGAACACGAGCAACCACCCCACCATCGCGCCGCGCTGGCTGTACAGCCGGCCGAACATCTTCGGCCACCAGTGATGCAGACCGCTCATGAACGCGAACACCGTTCCGCCCACCATCACGTAATGGAAATGCGCCACCACGAAGTACGTGTCGTGCAGGTGAATGTTCGGCCCAAGACTGCCCAGGAACACCCCCGTCAAGCCCCCGATCGTGAACACCCAGATGAAGCTCATGGCATAGAGCATCGGCGCCCCCAGGTCGATCGAGCCCTTGTACATCGTAGCTAACCAGTTGAACACCTTGATCGCCGACGGAATCGCCACCGCGAACGTCAGGAAGCTGAACACCGCGTTGGCGATGTCCGACTGGCCCGACACGAACATGTGGTGCCCCCACACGAACATGCCCAGTAGCGCGATCGCCAGCGACGAGAACGCAATGAACTTGTACCCGAAAATATGTTTGTGGCTATGCGTGCTGACCACTTCGCTGATGATCCCCATCGCCGGCAGAATCATGATGTACACCGCCGGATGGGAGTAGAACCAGAAGAAGTGCTGGTAGAGGATCGGATCGCCCCCCTTCGCCGGGTCGAAGATCCCCAGACCGAATCCACGGTCCGCAATGAGTAGTAGCAGCGTGATCCCCAGCACCGGCGTCGCCAGAATCTGAATCACGCCCGTCGCATACAGGCTCCACAGCATCAGGGGCATCCGAAACCACGTCATGCCGCGCGGCCGAAGCATGTGGATCGTCGCGATGAAGTTCACCCCCGTCAGAATCGACGAAAACCCCATGATGAACGCACCCGCCGTCACCGGTATCACACCCATCATCGCATGCGACCCGCCCGCCGCCGTCCCCGTGCTGTACGGCGTATAAAGCGTCCAGCCCGTGTCCAGACCCACCACCGACGTCAGCGCCACGATCGCGCCGATGATGAATAGCCACCAGCTCAGCAGATTCAGCCGCGGGAATGCCACGTCCTTCGCCCCCAGCATGATCGGCAGGAAGAAGTTGCCCAGCGTCGCCGGAATCCCCGGAATGATGAACATGAACACCATCACCACCCCGTGCAGCGTGAAGACCTGGTTGTACATGTCCGCATCCATCAGCGTGTCCCCGGCGCTGATCAGCTCCGTGCGGATCAGTAGCGCGAAGATCCCACCCAGGAAGAACGCGAACAGCACACCCACCAGGTACATCACGCCGATCCGCTTGTGATCGAGCGTGAATAGCCAGCTCATCACGCCGCGCCGATACGTCAGGTAGTTATCGCGGATCGGCGATGCGTCGACGGTCGGGGTCAGGCTTTGGGCGTTACTTGTGGCCATGGTCCGCACCTTTACTGTCCGGGCTGCGATTGCGTCGACTCCAGCGACCGAATGAAGCTGACCAGCGCGTCGATCTGACGATCCGTCACGCGACCCTTGTACGTCGGCATCACCCCTTGATACGTCTCGACGACCTGACCGCCCGGGTCCATGATCGAGCGGCGAATATAGTCTTCATCGGCCCGCTGCTCGCCGCCGTCGCGGAACACACGCTGTCGATTCCACAGCCCCTGAAACGACGGCCCGGTCTGACGCGATCCGTCCGTGCTATGGCACTGATAGCAGCCGAACCGGCGGTACAGGCGCTCGCCCGTGATCGTCGGCGGCTCCAGTTTCGCCGCACTGTCGGCCATCGCCGCGTCGCTCTGTCGAAGCTCGGCCAGAAATGCGTCCATGTCCTCGGCCGTCCGAAGCTGCTTCCACTTCTCATACATCGGCCCAGGTAGCGCTTCCAGCGGCGCCTTGCTCGCCTCGGTCAGCCACGCCTCGTACTCACCCCGCCCATGCACCACCACCTTGGTGATCATCCGGGAGTGCCGCGTCCCGCAGTACTCACTGCACAGCAGTGGATACTCGCCCACCTTCGTCGCCGTGAACCACAACTTGTTATACCGACCCGGCACCACGTCTCGCTTCAGCCGAAACGCCGGTATGAACAGGCTATGAATCACGTCATCGGACGTCAGCACCAGCTTCACCGGCTCATCGACCGGCAGATGCAATTGCGCGTCCTTGTACCCATTGGGATACTCAAACTCCCACGCCCATTGGTACGCCCGCACCTTCACTTCCACCGCGTTCGCCTTGGCGCTACTGATCCGCAAGAACCCCATCAGACCCACGTAGAACGCGACCAGCACGATGACGATCGGCGGAATCGCCCACACCAGTTCGAGCACCGTGCTGTGAGACGTTTGCGACCGCGCCTGATCCTCCGGCCCGCGCCGGCGATACCTCACCGCGAAGTAGACCATCAGCGCGATGATCAGCGCGAAAAAGAAAAGCGAAACCACATAGAGAAATAGCAGACTGTGGTCGATCTCCGCCGCGTGACTCGAAGCGCGCGGAGGCACCCAGAATGAGGCCAGAGTCGTACACAGAGAATGCGTGCTCTGAAGCATATTCGTCACGCCGGGTGCCACGGCTTTGGGCACAGCCCAAGCCGTGCCAGGCTCCATAAAACACCGGTCAATGGCGCCGGGTGCCACGGCTTTGGGCGCAGCCCAAGCCGTGCCAGGCTCCACAAAACACCGGTCAATGGCGCAATCAGAATGAGGTTCACGCGAATCATGCCTTCTCACCGTGGGATGGTTCCGTATGTAACGCCGTCCCATCGCCGCCCGCCGCCCGGGCGCGGCGCCGCGCACCGATCATCGCAAACAGCCCCACCGCTGCGGCCAACGCAACAAGCGTCGCCACGCCCGACAGGCGAAGCACGCTCATCGCACCCATGGCGTACGAGCCCGCCTTGGGGTCAAACCGAAAGCACGACAGATAGATCCGATCCGCCGTCGTCCCCACCTGGCCGTTCGACGCCTCCACCAGCGACAGCCGAACCGTCTTCGGCTCGAACATCACGCCGTACAGATAACGCGAGACCCGGCCGCCCGGCGTCAGGATCATGATCACAGCCTGATGAATGAATTGCTCCGCCTGCTCGTCCCATCGGTATCCAAACCCCACGGCATCGGCCAGCGCTTTCGTGTTCGTTGCATCGCCGACCAGGAAGTGCCACCCCCCCGCCGCCTCCGGCCGACCGTACTCCGCCAGATACCCCTGCTTCTTCAGCCTCGCCAGCTCCACCGTCTCCGCCGGGTTGAAGCTCACGGTGATCACCTCGAACTCACGGCCCGGCAGCCAGTCGAGGTTCTTCATCGCTTCAGTCAGGCCGTTGACCACCAGCGTGCAGAGCATCGGACACTCGTAGTAGACCAGCGTAAGCACCACCGGCCTGTCGCCCGTGAAGTAATCGCCGAGCCTGACCGACTGACCCGCTGAGTCGACGAACGTCAGGTCCATCGGCACCCGCTCGCCCAGCCGCTCTTCGACCTGAACCTCCTCGAGCGCCACCGGCAGCGCCTCAAGGCGGTCCGGCATTTGAGCACGCAAGGTCCCCGCCATCACAAGATAGATCAGCACCCCCGCCGCCACCGTCACGCGCCCCCATCGACGATCCATTCGGCTGCTCATGGCCCTGTCTCCACCTGCGCGGCTTGTTCCGCCTGCAACCCGCCCTGGCCTTGCTGCCCAGCATACACGCTCATCGCACGATCGATCGGAATCGTCACGATCCCCGCTTCACGATCGACCCAGCCGTACGCCTGAATCTGCTCAAGCTGGGCCTCACGATACGCCTGCCTCGCCTGATTCGGCGGCGCCACCACGTCCTGCTCGTACATCCCCTGCTGAAGATGATACGTCAGAGCCTGCACGGATAGCACAATCACCACGATCCATAGCGCCCCGCTCACGCCGATGGTCATGATCAAGCCCGCTCTAACGTCCGGCTGGTGTTCCATGGCCAATCATTCTTGCTCAGATGTTCTCGAACGCCAGCGACTCACCCAGACGCGGATCGCCCGTCGGCGCCAGCGGCTTGTTGCCGGCCAGCATCGCCAAGCCCGCGACATACACGCAGCTCAACCCCACCAGACACCCGATCTCCGGCAAACCGATCATCACGCGATCTCCCGAGTACGCCGGCATGATCATCCACCACAGGTCCACCCAGTGCATCACCAAGAGCCACACCGCCCACATCGCCAGCAGCACTGGCCGACGCTTGACCGCCCGGCTCAGCAGCCCGACGAACGGGATCACGAAGTGGCCCAGCAGCAGCACGATCACAACCGCCGTCCACGGCCCGCGATCGGCAGCCGCCGTCGACGCGCCCCGGTGAATGAACCACGCCGTCTCCTCCGGAATGTTGCCATACCAATACAGCATGTACTGGCTATACGCGACGTACGCCCAGAACACCACGAACGCGAACATCATCTTGCCCATGTCATGGTAGTGCTCCGTGCTGACCGACTGACGCAACACGCCCACCGACTGCAGTCCAACACAGATCAACACCTGCATCGCGTAGAACCCGACCACCGCGCCCGCAAAGTAATACACGCCGAAGATCGTGCTGAACCAGTGCGGATCCAGCGACTTGAGCAGGTCGAACGACGCCAGCGTCAGCGTCACCGCGAAGAGCACCAACCCCAGTGGGCTGTACTTCTGCATCGTCAACGTCAGCTTCGGATCGCTGCTCCGATCCTGACGCCGACTCAGCCGCAGATACATCCCGCCGAGACCGATCCACACGACAAAATAGACCGCCCAGCGCGCAGCGAACATCGGCATATTCAGGTACAAGCTCTTGCCGACGATCACTGGATCGACCGCCTCCGGCCCGGCCCACCGGTGGTACACCCGCCCGGCGCCCAGCAGCATCGGCACCGACGCCGTCGCCAGCACCACCATGTTCGCCGCGACCAGTTCCCCGATACGCCGCACCACCACAGACGCACCACTGCGGCACGCATGATTCACCAGCACAAAGAACATCCCACCCAGCGATAGACTGAGCAGCATCGCAAAGCTGATCAGGTAAGCATGCAGAAACCGGTCCGTGCCGTCCTGACCGCGCACCGCCCACGTCAGAGCCAACACGCCCGCGCCCACCACGCCCAGACCGATCGCCCCCACACGACCCGCCACACCCAGCGAGAGGCGATCGTCCACCCCGCTATTCAGCTTTTCATGACCTGCTTCGGTCACAATCGTTCTCCGAGGTCTACCGTAGTGTCGATCGCTCCTCCTCCGGCACGTCCTTCGCCTCCGCGTGCTGCGAAAGCTGCAATGCCTTGACATACGCGACGATCGCCCAGCGGTCGGCCACCGGGATCTGCGGGCCGTACGCCGGCATCGTTCGCACACCCGCCGTGATCACGGCGAATAGTTCGCCCAGCGCCCGGCCGCGAATCTCCTCACTGTGCAGCGACGACGGCGGCACCCACGACGGCGCCTCCAGAGCCATCGCCCGCTCATGCACCATGCCCGTGCCGTACCCGCTTTCCCCGTGGCAGACCGCACAGTAAATATCAAACCGCTGTCGGCCGCGACGCAGCAGATCCTCCGTCACCTCGATCCTGGCCGGATACGTCTGCGCCCACTGCCACTGGCCGGCCACCTCAACCTGGCCGTATTCGTAATGCTCGTCCTCACGAAGCTGCCCACGCGCAACTGTGCCCAATACCGGCGGCCGCATCGCACGCTCATCCGCGAACGTCCGGCTCGCCGCCTGCGCCTTGAGCTTCGGCTGAGCGTCCATGTCCTGAATGATGTGAACCCGCGGCCGCCGAGACGGCAGCTCCCGACTGCGGGCGATCAGCGCAAACGGTAGCGCCGCCAGCGGTAGCGCAATGACCAATCCGTACGTCACACCCCTCGGCAGTCTGCCCCGTCGGATCGCCATAGCTTCAGTCCTCCAGCCTTTCGACCGCCACCGCGCCCGCCGATCGCAGAAGCGCCTGCACTTCCGCCGCCCCGAACCGCGGGTCATCCGCTTCGATCACGATGAAGAACCGATCATCGCTCGCACCACGAAAACGCTCACTGCGCAACACCGGATGATAGAGCTGCGGCAGCCGATTCATCATCAGCATCCCAACCACCGCCCCGATCGCCGCCAGCAGAATCGTCAGCTCGAAGATCACCGGAATGAACGCCGGCAGACTGAATAGCGGCTTGCCGCTGATCAGATACGGATACCCACGCAGCGCCGCCGGCACGGCCATGCTCGTGGCGCTGACCCACCACGTCA
>Ga0214473_10009841_pt1 | contig 11288 bp, 8 predicted proteins | sample RVTome_7_FD_203509 | JGI IMG/M metagenome (GOLD analysis project Ga0214473, IMG submission 203509) | Soil microbial communities from uranium-contaminated site in the Upper Colorado River Basin, Wyoming, United States - RVT98D197 | ecosystem: Environmental > Terrestrial > Soil > Contaminated >...
GGCGTGTCGCCATCTCCCGGCACAGGGCATCCTCCGTCCACGGTCGCTTGAGCGAATCCTCCACGGCGGCGTAAAGGTCGGCGCGGGCGAGCTCCGCCACGGAATCCGGCAAGTCCAGGAACGTCAACCGGGGTTGGTCGAATCGCCCCAGCAGCTTTTCGTCGACGTGCGCTTCGAGGCGCGAGAGTCCGTGAGTAGTGCCGATCCAGGCGGCCAGCAAAAGGACGATCCAGAGCACTCGGCGCAACCAAATGCGATTGAGGCGGATCGAAAGCCGCGACCGCCAGCTCCCCCGTTTCGCGCCACCTGTCGCCTTCCTCTGTCTGGATCGTCGTGTCATGATCGTGTCATCCGGCGTCAGCCACGGACAGTTCGATGATGCGCTGACATAGCGTATCGAACCCGATGCCGACGCGCGACGCGGCCTTGGGTAACAGGGAATGGCTCGTGAAGCCCGGAATCGTGTTCACTTCGAGCACAAAGGGCTTCATCGTCGCCGCGTCCACCATAACATCGACGCGGGAGAACACTCGACATCCCAGCGCCCGATGGGCGTTCCACGCGACCTGCCGCACGCGTTCCAGGAACGGACCCGGCAGATTCAGATCAAATAGGTATTGCGTGTCGTCGTCGAGGTACTTCGCTTGATAATCGTAAAACTCCCGCTTCGTGCGAATCTCGCACACCGGCAGGGCCAGGTCGCCGAGAATACCCACAGTCAATTCCGGCCCGCTGATGTATTGTTCCACCATGGCCCGGCCGTATTCTTGAACGACCTTGTCCGTCCACTCCTCCAACACCTCCCTCGTCCGGGCGATGTACGTATCCACGCTGCTGCCGGAATCCACGGGTTTCACCACCGCGGGGACGGCGAAGCGCGAGGACAAGCCCTTCCGTTGGTCCGCGTTCACGACCTCATACGGGGGAGTGGGTACGCCGACCTCTCCGAACCGATGCTTGGCACCGGCTTTGTCCATCGCCAGCCGCGAGGCCGCCGCACCGGATCCGGTATAACGGATCCCGCGGCGATCAAGTTCGGTCTGCAAGGCGCCGTCCTCGCCGAACGCGCCGTGCAAGGCAATGAATACGATGTCGGCGGGTCGGTGCAAAGCCGATAATTCGTCGGGATGGATATCGCATAGTTCGGCGCGATGCCCCAGCCGCGTCAGCGCTTCGTACACCGCCCAGCCGCTTTGCACGCTGACCTCGCGCTCCGCGCCCGGACCGCCGGCGAGCACGGTCACGTCCAGCGGAATGATCGCGGTCTCCCGCGAATTGGTTGATGCGGGCAACACTTCGGTCATGAGGGTCATCGTTTCGGCCTCCCTGCCGATCACCGTCACCAGATATCAATCTCCACTTCCAGCTCCGTGGCGAACGCCAATCGCACCCGATCCCGCACCAGGTCAATCAATCGCAGTACGTCGGACGCGGTCGCCCCCTTGTACGCGACGATAAAATTCGCATGACGTTCCGAGACCCGGGCCGCGCCGCAGTTTTTTCCCTTCAACCCGGCCCGATCAATGAGCGCCCCGGCCGACTGACCCGGCGGGTTTTTGAAGATGCACCCGGCGCTTTTGTCGGCGAGGGGCTGCGACTTCTGCTTACACGCGAAGAGCTCATCATACCGTCGCCTCACGAGCGAAGGATTGTCCGCCCGTAATTGAAGCTTGGCGCCCAACACGACCTCCTCGCCGATGTCCGTATGACGGTAGGCGAAGCCGACGCGGTCGCGCAACCATTCCTCCACCTCCCCCTCCGGCGAAAGCACGGTCACCGAGGAGACCACGTCGCCGATCTCCCCAGAGCGTCCGCCGGCGTTCATACGGATCGCCCCGCCAACGCTCGCCGGGATGCCGGCCAACCCTTCCAGGCCGGCCAATCCCTGCTCACTACAACGCCGCGAAAGATTCATCAGATCCACGCCGGCCCCGGCGGCGACTCTGGAATCTTCACGCTTGATGCGCCGAAACGCCTCCTGATCCAGGCGCACCACGACGCCGTCAAACCCATCATCGCGAATGAGCACGTTCGCACCGGCGCCGAGCACCTTCACGGGGAGGTTCTCGGCCCGCGCTCTTTCCATAAAGCGCGACAATTCGCCGACCTCGCGCGGTCGATACAGGTATCGCGCCTTCCCTCCGAGCCGAAACCAGGTCAACCGACCCAGTGGCGCGTCAGGTTCCACGTGGTCCGCAAAATCGCGCCACCAGTTCATCCGCCACCTTCCACACGTCGCCCGCGCCCATGGTCAACACCAGATCCCCATCCGCGACGTTTTGCATCACGTGCTCCGCCGCCGCGGACAGGGAGGACAAATAGGTCGCCCGAACGCCGCGACCGCACATGCGCGACACCAATTCCGCCGATCCGCACCAGCCGTTGCCGTTCGCGTCTTCTCTGGCCCCGTAGACGTCGGGCACGATGACCTCGTCGGCCAGACCGAACGAATCCGCAAACGCATCCATGAAATGGCGCGTTCTGGCGTTTTGATGCGGCTGAAAAACGACCCACATGCGTCGCGGCGCGTAGCGCTGTCGCGCTGCGTCGATCGTGACGCGGATTTCCGTCGGATGATGCGCGTAATCATCGACGATGGTCACGCCGCCGCCGCGACCGCGCCACGTCAGGCGCCGCTCCACGCCTTCAAATCGCGGCAGGGCATCGGCCATCGAGCGCGCGCCCGCACCCGCGTGATGCGCGAGCGCTACGGCCGCCAAGGCGTTGGCGACGTTGTGCCCCCCGGGGATCGAAAGCCTCGAGGTCAGAAACCTTAGACCGTCGCGCCATATCGTGAAGCGATGGCAACCTCGATCCTGCCCCAAATCCTCGGCCCGCCAGGTCGCCTCCCTCGTCAACCCAAACGTCTCCACCGCGGAGGGCGAGAACGCGGCAGCGCGCGACGCCAGCGGGTCATCTCCGTTGCACACCAACACGCCGTCCGCATACACCTGACTCGCGAACATCGAGAAGGCTTCGACGATCTCGTCCAGGTCGTGATAACAATCCAGATGATCCGGTTCAATGTTCAGGATCGCCCCCGAGTGCGGGTGCAAGTGAAGGAACGAACGATCAAACTCACACGATTCCACGACGAACAGCCGCCTATCGCCCACGCTGCTGCTGCCGCCCAGTTGCGCTGACCGCGCGCCGACCAGAAACGACGGTTGCAATCCGGCCTCGCGGCACAGGTGGGCGCACATCGCCGTGGTCGTGGACTTGCCGTGCGTGCCGGCAATCGCTATCCCCTGCGTGTGATGGCGCATCAATTCGCCGATCAACTCCGCGTATTTGATAATCGGAATGCCCAGCGCTCTGGCGAGAGCGAGTTCATGGTTGGATTCGGGGATGGCCGCACTGATGACCACAAGATCGACGGCCGGATGAAGTTGCGATTCGCGGTGTCCGACGGAAATGGTCGCCCCGCGCTGGACCAGTTGCCCCATCCCTTCGAAGGCAACCTGGTCCGAACCGGAGACCCGGGCCCCCAGACCCAGCAACAGGGCGGCCGCGCCACTCATACCGCTGCCCCCGACGCCGATCAGATGCACGCGCAGATGGCCCATATCGCTAAGCGCATCCACGCGATCCCTCAAGGCTCCCTCCGTGTGGACCTTCATGGCGATCCCTCAAGACAGGTTGTCGATGGTTAAGCCGGAAAACGTCGTGGCTTTTCGCGCCGGACGCCACGGAATCGTTCTTGATTATCGGGTAGGCTACAAGGAAGGCTTCACCGTTTCAATGCTTCGCTGCCCCGAAGAGTTAATTTGCGCAAAAATACGTTCTGCCACCCGCGCCGCGGCGTCGCCTCGACCGATCCGCCTGGCCGCCGACGCCATTGCTTCGCGCGCCCCATCATTTCTCATCAGTTCTTCCAGTGCTGCACGAAGGGAGGGAATGTTCTTTCTCGTCGTCTTGCGGTCCGGCACGATGCGGGCCGCACCGGCTCGCGCTAAACATCCCGCGTTGGCCAGTTGGTGTTGGTCTCGATGATACGGATAGGGCATGAGAATGGACGCACGCCCGACGGCCGTCAGTTCGGCAAGGGTCGAGGCCCCGGCCCGGCTTACCACGAGGTCGGCCGCGGCCAAGGCATCGGGCATATCTTCCGTATAGGCAAGGACTTTGGCATCCGATCCCGAGGTTTGATATGCGCTCCGAACGGCCTCATAATCGGCCTCTCCCGTCAAATGAAGGATCTGCCATCCTTCGCTCTTCCTCAGATCGGGTAACAAGGCCGCGACGGCCTCATTGATGTTTCGCGCCCCCAGCGACGCCCCGGTGATGAGCAGCGTACGGCGATCAGGATCGAGTCGGAATCGGCCTATGCCTTTCTCACGCGACGCGCGGTTAAATGCTTCTCGAATGGGGCAACCGGTGACCAGTACCCGTTCTTTTCGACGAAACCAGGCGGTCGTATCCTCGAATTGCGTGAAAACCGCGTCTACGCGCGAGCCCAACATGCGGTTCGCGCGGCCGGGGATGGCGTCGGGATTGAGAAGCACGGAGGGAATCCCCGCACGAACCGCTTCCAGCACGGGCGGAACCGAACTCAACCCGCCTGAACCGATCACCATCGCCGGACGATCATCCCTGAACTGGGCTCGACAGGCGATTCTGGCACGATGAAAGGCGTGATAAGCGGCCGGCCATCGCCAGGGCCGCCGTCCCAGCGCTGATAAACGCTGCGGCACCAAGTCAATGTCAACGGATTTCACGATCCGTCGATCAATCTCCCGGTCCGAAACAAAAAAGCGAAAGCGAGTTCGTTCCGACAATCCGCGCAGGGCATGAACCACGGAAACGGCCGGGTATAAATGTCCCCCCGTCCCGCCACCGGCGAAGACCACCAGAGGACTGGATGGCGGACTGCATTCAAGACGTCGAGTCAAGGACCGTCACTCTTCGAAGCTGACGCACTTACGCCGGCTACCGAAAATCGTGGAATGTAGAGGGCGGTCAGCGGATCGTCGATTCGTCCGAGTCATTCGTGCTCGTCAGAAGCGTGAATCGAACGCGCCGGCGCCGGGGTTCTCGACTCCATCGCCTATCGGCGGTCGGAAATCAACCATCGGTTCCACCAATCCGGGCAGCCTGGCGCGCAGGGCAATCGCCGACAGCACTCCCGTCGCCATGCAGAACACGACAATCCCACTCCCGCCGGCGGAGACCAGAGGAAGCGATATCCCAGTCGTCGGTGTCATCACCGTCACCACGGCGATATTCATGACCGCCTGTAAACCAAACGTCACGGTCAGGCCGATCGCCAGCAACCGCTCGATGCGCGTGGCCGCCGCCAGTGCGATTCGCCACCCCATGAAGACAAAGGAGGCGTACAAACCGATCACGAGAAGACCGCCGAACACGCCCATTTCCTCGCAAATCACCGCGAAAATGAAATCCGTGTGACTCTCCGGCAGATAGCCGTACTTCTGCACCCCCGCCCCCAATCCGGTTCCGAACCACCCGCCGGACGCGATGGTCGTAAGGGACTGCAACGGTTGGTAGCCTCCGCCCCGCGCATCCGCCCAAATATCCTGAAAGGCCGTGATACGCTTCAGTCGGTACGGCTCCGCCCAGATCAAGGCAGCCAATCCCAGTCCCCCGATCACACCCATCAGGAACAGATACCGCCATCGACAACCGGCGGTCAGCAACATGACCCCTCCCACCGCGGCCAGAAGCGCACAAGTCCCGAAATCCTCCTTCCCGACCAACGCAACCGTCAACCCGATTATCATCGTCGCGGGCAAGAATCCTCGTGTCAGGGATCGCGGATCGGCGTCGCGCCGACCAAGCCACGTAGCCAACAGGCCCACCATGGCCGGCTTGGCGAATTCCGATGGCTGCACGCCCAGCAGAAAACCCGCCACGGTCAGCGACAGCCAGCGGTGTGAGCCGCGCTGCGCTTCCGTCACCCCCGGGATCAGCATGGCGACCAACGCCCCCGTCACCACGACAAAAAAAAACCAAGCGACCTTCGTACTCCACGAGGCCGACGACAAAACGGGACGAGCCAACCACACCGTCAGGGCCAGGGTGATTAACCCCAACGTCACGAACGCGCATTGGCGTCCGAAGGGCGTTCGCAGGAATCCAGCCGTGGATTCACCGTGCGGCGACAACGTCGTGGAGGCCACCATGACCAGCCCGACGGCCATCAAGGCCGTCGTCAACATGACCGCACCCCTGGGCGTCATGGATCCGTCCGCCACTGTATTCATCGCCATGGATTCTTCATCGACCCGATGTCGTTCACGGGCTGAAAGCCTTTTGCCGTTTCATCTCAGTTTCACCGTCGCCAGGGCAAACCCCGCGAACATGGCCGCCAGGAGCCAGAAGCGAACGACCGTCTGCGGTTCGCTCAGCCCGCCCAGGTGAAAATGATGGTGCAGGGGCGCGCATCGAAAGACGCGTCGTCCGCCCGACCACTTGAAATAGCCGATCTGTACAATGACCGACATCGCCTCGATGACGAATACGCCGCCGGCGATGAGCAGCATCAACTCTTGCCGCGTCACCACCGCGACATAACCAATGAGCCCGCCCAGCGGCAGCGACCCGGTATCACCCATAAACACCTTGGCCGGGTGGCAGTTGTACCACAGGAATCCCAGACAGCTTCCCACGATCGCGCCGCAGAGAATCACCAACTCCCCGCTTTTGGGAATGTGCGGAAAGAGCAGTTTGTCCGCCCATTCCGGCGTGCCCACGATGTACGTCAGCAGGAGAAACGCCAGGGCGCACATCGCCACGCAGCCCGACGCCAGCCCATCCATCCCGTCCGTGAAGTTCACCGCATTGGACGTGGCCGCCGTCACCAATACCGTCACCACCATGAACGAAATCGCCGTGAGCTGCACGCCCGTCTTGTAAAACGGAACCGCCAGGACCTTGTACGCCGCCACCTCTCCGGGCTCCACCAAGGAGCTCAACACCGCGTAGTTGTTCTCCCCGTGGCGATAGATGTAATAGCCCAGCACCACACCCAGACCGATTTGGAACAACAGCTTCTCGTGGACCTTCAACCCGTCGCGCGAGCCCCCCCGCCGCTTGGCCGTCAGCTTCAACCAGTCATCCACCGCCCCCAGGACCCCCAACCACACCAGGCATACGATCGCCATCTGTACATAGAAATTGGTCATGTCCGCCAGAAGAAGAACACCGGCGGCCATCGAGGAGAGAATCACGATGCCCCCCATCGTCGGAACGTTGGTCTTCTCTCGAGTCAGTTCGTTGAGCGAGACGTGATCGAATTCCGGCCGATCGCCGAGCTTCCACTTCATGAGCTGCCGAATCACTTTCGGAAGTGCCAGAAGGCAGATCACGAAACAGAGCAAGGCCGTCACCGTACCGCGAAACAACGTGTTTTCGTAGGCGTAATGGCGGTCGGGAAACCAGGACCGAAGCAGAAGGTAGATCACGTAGGAACACGCCCTTCGTCGTTACCGTAGGAACTCTAAGTCCCAGCCGCGGACGGCACCCCCAGCCGTTGACAAAGCGCCGCCACGATCCGCTCCAGACCGACCCGCCGCGAACCCTTGACCCATACGGCGTCGCCGTCGCGCACCTCGTCGATCAACACGCTCGCCGCCGATGGTGCGTCGAGGCACTCCCTGACCTGGTCCGCCGCTCTTATCTTCACGGACTCGTCGGCGCGGATCATCTCGGCGCCCACCAGCACGATCCGATCAATTCCGGCCTCGAACGCCCGCTGGATCGTGCGCCGGCGCCAGGCATCGCCTTGCTCGCCCAGCTCCCGCATGTCCCCCATCACCAAGATGCGCCGACCCCGCCGATGCGTGGAAAGGGTTTCAATCGCCGCGATCATGCTGGCCGGATTGGCGTTGTAGGAATCGTCGATCAAGGTCACGCCGCCCAGCTCGACCCGTTGCGTTCGACCGTGGACCGCCGCGAAGCTCTTCAATCGTTCAAGTATCGTCTCCGGCTTCAACCCCAAGCGTTCCGCCACGGCGAATGCCGCGGCCGCGTTGAACACATGGTGGATCCCGGGGAGGGACAATTCCAGCGGCCATCGATTGTTCAGCAGGCATCGCGTTCCCGACAAATCGCCGTTGACCTGTGACAGGCAGTAGTCAACCTCCGTCTCCGTTCCCAGTGTCAACAGCGCCACACCTTCGGGAATCTCCCGCAGGTAGGGTCGGATTTCCGGCCGCATAACGTTGACGATCGCCGCCCCTCCCGAACGCACGTGCCGCACCAGCGCCGTCTTTTCCCTCGCCACGCCGTCGATGTCACCCAGACCCTCCAGATGGGCTTCCCCGATGGAGGTGATGACCGCCACGTGCGGATCGGCGATACCGGCCAAGGCGGCCACCTCACCCGGCGCATTCGTCCCAATCTCCACGATGAGATATTGATCCCACGGACAGGCCGACAATATCGTGAGCGGCACGCCGACGTGATTGTTGAAGCTCTGGGGCGACGACCGCCCGGGCACGACTCCCGAAAGCACGTGGTCGATCATTCGTTTGGTCGTCGTCTTTCCGTTGCTGCCCGTCACCGCCACCACCGTCGTATCCGGCGACATGACCCATTGGCGATAATAACGGGCCAATCTTGTCAGTGCCGCCTGAGTGTCCTCTACAACCAGACAGGGAGCCGGCATCTCCTTCGATGGAGGACGTAAACGTCCTTCCGACGAGCGGATGCAGGCAAACGCCCCTCGTCTGGCCGCATCGCCGATGAATTCGTGTCCGTCGTGCGCCGCCCCGCGCAGCGCAATAAACAATGAGCCCGGCGTCGCCTCCCGCGAGTCCGTCACCACGCCGCCGATCCGCAAGCTTCCGTCGTCGCCGACCACCTCGGCCCCGACGGCTGCCGCAATGTCCCGCAACGTCATCGCCTTCACAACGATTCCCTCACGGAGGGACAAGCCTCCAAACATTCCCGCGCAATCGTCACGTCATCGAAAGGGTGCTTCACCCCGCCCACTTCCTGGTACTTCTCATGCCCTTTACCGGCGATCAACACCACATCGCCGCGGAGCGCTTCTTCCAGGGCCGCACCGATCGCTTGACGCCGATCCACCTCCACCCTCACCCGGCAACGGCGTTGGTCGGCCATGCCGAGAAGTATCTCCTCCATGATCCGGGTCGGCTCCTCACCGCGTGGATTATCGCTGGTGACAAAGGCGATGTCCGCAAAGCGAGAAACGGCCTGTCCCATGCGCGGCCGCTTGCTGCGGTCGCGGTCCCCGCCGCAACCGAACACGCAAATCAACCGTCCGTGGGTCATCGGCCTCAGCGCCGAAAGCACATGAACCAGCGCCGCGTCGGTATGAGCGTAATCGACGAAAACCGAAAACGGGAATCCCGGCGGTTCCACGCGCTGCAATCGACCCGGCACGCCCTCCACCTTTCGCAATCCCTCGAGGATGGCTGCGTTCGGCACGCCGATCGCCTCCGCCGTCGCCGCCGCGGCCAACGCATTGTATAGATTGTGTTCACCGATCAGCGGCCATTCGACGGGATTTCCATCCCCTTTCCACCCGCGACCCTGAAGCGTGAACCGCGATCCTCCCGCATGCAGGGCCTCCACGTCGGCCACGACATCGGCCCGCCTCTCATGCAACGCATACGTCACCACACGACGGGGCAATTCTCGGGCGAACGCGCGACCCGTCTCATCATCCAGGTTGATGACCGCCACGCCGTCCCGATCCAGCAGCTCGAACAATCGGCGCTTCGCCGCCGCGTAGGCGTCCATGGAATGGTGATAGTCCAGATGATCTCCGGACAGGTTGGTGAACACGGCCGCCCCGAATGCCAGCCCGTCGCAGCGCTTTTGGTCCAGCGCATGAGACGACACTTCGAGCACCGCGTAGCGCCCGCCGGCCTGATTCGCCGCCGCCAGGTGCCGAGCGAGCGTCACCGGACCGGGCGTCGTCTGGGGGGCTTCGAATCGCTCGGAAATCAAATCGTATTCGACGGTCCCCAACAGCGCCGCCGGCTCACCCGCCGCGCGGAGAATCGACCGCAGCAGCCACGCCGTCGTCGTCTTCCCGTTCGTCCCGGTGACGCCGATCAACCGGAGGGGCACGCGCCGCGTTCCGCGCAATCCGTAAAAAACCGCGCTCAACCTCGCCAGTGCCATGCGCGTGTCACTCACGACCACTTTGATGCAGGTCCCGGGAACCGCCATGTCCCGTTCCAGCACCACGGCGCCGGCGCCGGCGCGGATCGCCGGCAACACAAACTGATGACCGTCAAACTTCTCCCCCCGCACCGCGACGAACAGACTCCCCGCCCGCGTGTCCCGTGAATCATCCGTCACATCAAAGGCCATGACCTCTCCCGCGCCCGGGGGGAGTCGAGTTTCGATCCCCGCTTCACGTAGGAGGGTGGATAGTGATACGTCGTGACCGCGCGTGCCTGCGACCGTGGGCGCTTTCATGGAAGGATGATTCTACTCCCCTTGCCTGTTCTGTCACGACTTCGGGATCGAAACCTCCAACGGAGAAAACGAACCCGTCTATCGCCTCGTTCGACCGCCTTCACAACCCCAGGCTGACCGCTTCCTTGTCCGGCGGAACTTGCAGATACGCCAGCGCCCGGGCGATGATCTCTCCCACCACCGGCGCCGAAACCTGCCCGCCGTAATAGGCGATCGCCGGGTTCGCCCGCCGAATTATGGTCAACACGACGATTCGCGGATCATCCGCCGGCGCCGCCCCGACGAACAAACTTAAATACGCGCCCGGCTCAAACCCGCGACGATCCGGATAGGTCAGCTTCGCCGTCCCCGTCTTGCCGACCACCTGGTATGGACCGACCTGCGCCTTCTTCGCCCCGCCTTCTTCCACGACGGCAGCCATCAGATCATGCGTGATGAATCTCGCGGTATCCGAGGTCACTACCCGCCGCACCAACTGCGGGGACTCGTTGGATTCCAGGGGCGTGCTATCCGGAGCCAGCTTGGCCCGCACTAGTCGGGGCTGGATCAGCACGCCACCGTTGATGATCGCCGTGAACGCGTTGAGCAACTGAAGTGGCGTGACTAGAATCTCGTAGCCGATCGGAATCGACGTCGTGGAATAACTCGTCCACCGCTTGAGCGGCATGACAATGCCGGCCCCCTCGCCGGGCAATTCAATCCTCGTCGGCGTTCCAAATCCAAACGCCGTCACCGTCTCGTACAGCTTCTCATTGCCCATCCGTGTGGCGATCGTGCCCATCCCGATGTTGCTACTCTTGGCCACGATGCCACGAATATCCAACAGACCGCTGGGCTTCGTGTCCGTCATCAGTCGCTTGCCGAAATAATGC
>Ga0214473_10009842_pt1 | contig 11287 bp, 7 predicted proteins | sample RVTome_7_FD_203509 | JGI IMG/M metagenome (GOLD analysis project Ga0214473, IMG submission 203509) | Soil microbial communities from uranium-contaminated site in the Upper Colorado River Basin, Wyoming, United States - RVT98D197 | ecosystem: Environmental > Terrestrial > Soil > Contaminated >...
AGGTTCCGGGCCGCTTCCGAGTCGAGCGGTGCCTCCCACGCGGCCCGGACGCCGTCCCAGGGGTCGGTCGGATCACCCTCCTCCACGACCAGGGCCATACGGCGGAATTCGTCCACGGAATAGCCCGGCGGCGTGAACAGGAAACCGAACACGAGATTGCGGTTGCCGCTGGGGAGGTACTCCGCGGCCGGGGTCAGGGCCCAGCTTCCCAACAGGGCCAAGCCGGATAGACCGACGACCACGGCCACGCGGCTCGAGACCCGCCGGTTGATCCGCGCCACCAGAGAAGACACCCAGGCGGCGAAGCGCCACGGCTTCTCGGCGCCCATCTGGGAACGGGACGCGGCGAAGTAGCGGGAGGCCAGCGGGGGGATCACCAGCACCGAGACCAGCAGGGAAAGTCCCACGGCGGACGCAATGGCGATGGCGATGTCCTTAAAAAGCTGTCCGGCCTCCTCCTGAATGGTGATGACAGGCAGGAAGACGGCCATGGTCGTGAGGGTGCTGGCCAGCACAGCGCCCCAGACCTCGCGGGTGCCGTCAAGGGCCGCCTCCAGGCGGCTCTTGCCCTCGCCGCGGTGCCGGTAGATGTTCTCCAGGACCACGATCGCGTTGTCGACGACCATGCCCACCGCGAACGCCAGTCCCGCCAGGAGCACGACGTTCAGGGTCCGGCCCAGTACGGTGATCACCAGCAGCGTCCCGATCACCGAAATGGGAATGGCCAGGGCGATGATGCCGGTGGCGCTGCCGCTCCGCAGAAACAGCAGGAGCACGGCGATGGCCAGCAGCCCGCCGACGACGATGTTCTGTACCACCAGGCGAATGGAGCTCCAGATGTACGTGGTTTCGTCATAGACCTGGGTCAGCTCCAGCCCCAGCCCACGCGGCTCGAGAATCTCGCGGTTGACCAGGGCGACACGCTCCTTGAGATTGGCCATCGCCTGGATGACGTTGGCCCCCGTCTCGCGCCGGGCCGGCAGGGCAAGCACGAATCGCCCCTTGCTGCGCACGAACGAGCGCTGTTTCTTGAACCCGTCGACCACGGTAGCCACGTCGCCCACCAGGACGGGCCCGCCGGCGGTGTAAGCCACCACGGTGTTCTCAACGTCCTGCGTGGTGCGAAACTCCCCCACCGTGCGATAGGTGTAATCCCGCTTGCCCTGGGCGATGGTCCCGGCGGAGATGTTGGTGTTCTGGCCGCGGAGGGCCCCCTCCACGTCGCGCAACGTCAGCCCGCGCGCCGCCAGCAGGTGCGGATCGACCACCACCTGGATCTCGCGGTCCAGGCCGCCGAACACCGGTACCTCGGCGACGCCTTCGGCCCGCTCCAACTGCGGCTTGACGTTGTCCTCGATAAAGGTCTTCAGCCCGGCGACGTCCTTTCCCTCCCTCGAGTAGAGGATCATCCATGCAATGGTGTTGGCCATGTCGTCGTCGGTCGCGGTGACGACCGGCTCGTCCACCTCGTCGGGGTAGTCGGTCACCTGGCGGAGCTTGTCGGACACGTCGCGGAAGGCGATGTCGCGGTCCACGCCGACCGGGAATTCGAGCTTGATCTGAGCCTGATTCTCGCGCGAGGTCGAGGTCATCTTGTACAGGTTGGTGACGTTCTTGAGCTTCTCTTCCTGCCGGTCGACGATCTCGCTCTCGATCTCCTGAGGGCTGGCACCGGTCCAGTTGGTCGTGACCATGATGACCGGCTTGTCCACGTCGGGGGTGAGCTGGATGGGGATGCGGAACAGGCTCAGCAGGCCGAAGAGCACGACCAGGATCACCCCGACCGCGATCTTCACCGGATTCTGGATGGCGAACTGGATGAGTCCCACTAGCTTTCCCCTGAGGTTCCGGAGCGAGGCGGCTCGGGCACCTCCGGCCGCGGCATGCCTTGCTCGTCGACGACCACGACGGGCGTCGGAAACGGAAGAATATCCTCGTTGCCCCGAGTGATCACCGCCGTTCCTTCCTGTACGTTCCCCGCGCGGATGGCAATCCAGTCGCCGACCTCGGCGCCGACGGTCACGGGGGTGAGCACCGCGGAGGTGCCGTCACGGGACCCCGGCAACAGCACGGCGACATAGGTGACCCCTTCGCGCTCGACAACTGCGTCCTGCGGAACCGCCACCTCGCGGCCAGCCGGGCCCGACGGCACGGTCGCCCGGACGAACATGCCCCCGGCCAGCAGCGTGCCGCTATTGTCCAGCTCGATCTCCACCGGGAAGGTCCGGGCGCTCTGATCCGCCTGGCGAATTACGTGTTTGATGCGTCCTTCGAAGGAGCGCTTGAGCGCGTCCAGCTTGACGCGCACGGGGTCACCGACGTCAAGGTACGGAAGGGCCGACTCCGGCACGTCTACGCGGGCAAGGACCGTGGCCAGATCGGCCAGTTCAACGACTCGCCCTCCCGCCGGAATCCACTGCCCGACCTCGGCATAGCGTTCCACGATGAAGCCGGTAAACGGGGCGCGTATCGAGGTCTTGTCGATGTCGCTGGCGATGCGGTCGACGACGGCCTGTTGCTCGGCCACCTCGTGGGCCGCCTGGGCGATCACCTCTTTCCTGGGGCCCTCCACGGCAAGATCGTAGGCCGCCTGGGCAGCTATCAAACGGCGTTCCGCGGTTCGATGGTCGGCGCGGGTCTCCTGATACTCCTTGGCATTCGAGTCGTTGCCCTGGTAGAGCTGCTCGATGCGTTCCATCTCGAACGTCCAACGGTCGTTCTCGGCATCGGCCTCGTCCAGCAGGGCCTTCAGGCGGCGGAGCTCCTGCTGGCGGGTGCCGGCGAGCAGCTCCTGGTGTCGCGAGGTCAGGGCATCGAGCCGAGCCTTGGCCTCCGCCAGGCGCAGTACCAGGCTGTCGTCGTTGAGCTTGCAAAGCAGGCTCCCCTCCTCTACTCGGTCGCCTTGGCGGCAAGGCATGGCCTTGACGATACCGGCAATCTCCGAGGCAGCCTCGCTGTTGCGGACGGGGCGAAGCGTCCCCACCAGCGTGATCGTGGCGGGTGCGTCCATCTCATGGGCTTCGACTACAACCACTTTTATCGCAGGCATTTGCGCGCTTGACCGGGCCGAGGCAAGCAGGCCGGCCAAGAGCAAAACTGCGAAGGACCGTCGCGTGACCATAGGCTTCCCTATCGCACTTCGGGTTGGAGTGCTCGCTTTTGGGGCGGAAAGATCGTTTCAGCGCGTATATTATAGCTATCGGATTATTATTGTGAAGTCGGGTGTTTTTCCAGCCAGTGGTCGAACTACCTGGAATCACGGGTGATTGGCGGAACGTGGTCAGAGCCGTGGGCGCGGGCCTACGAACATGTGTGGGCCACTGTACCTCCGTCACCAGGCTGGCGCCTGGTGCTCTGAACGGGCGCCGCTCGCCGGTCCCGGTGGACGCCCGCCCGCGGTTTCCGTTGGAGTTGAGCACGAGAACGCCGCGCGGAACCTGCTCGGCAAACCCCGTTCACGGGGTTTGCCCGGCGCGGCGGGGCAAGCGTCGTCACGCTTCGAGTGACACAAACATGTCACCTACGGCGACGTGCCTGCCGTTGACGTACTCCGCCCAGGCCATGTTCCGCCCGGAGGACGGCTTGATCTCCAGCAGCTCCAGGTACCGGTCCGCGGCGGCGACGTAGCGGCGGGCGTCGATGGAGCCGGGGGGGGCACCCGGCGGCGCCGGATCCTCCGCGGGGCGGGCCCGGGTGATGGCCACGTTTTCCCAGCGCCCCTCCTTCGAGGCGTAGCGGGTCTGGGCCCCGGGCCAGGGGGTCATGCCGCAGATGTGGTTGGCCACCGCCCGTGCGGGCCGGTAGAAACGGATGAGCCCATCGATCTTGCTGATCTTGGGAGCCCGGGTGGCCTGCGACTCGTCCTGGGGCGTACCGGCAGGGACGGGGTCCTGCTCGAGCGAGCGCAGGGCCGCGTTGACGGCGTCGACCCCGATGCCCGCCAGCCGGTCGTGCAGCTCGCCGGCGGTCTCCTCCGGCTTGATCTCGGTCCAGCGGGAAGCGAGGACGGGCCCGGCGTCCATCCGCGCGACCATCCGGAACACGGTGCAGCCGGTGCGCTGCTCGCCGTTGACCACCGCCCAGTTGATGGGCGCGGCTCCGCGGTATTTCGGGAGCATCGAGGCGTGCAGGTTGATGCATCCCTCGGGGAACGCCGCCAGCAGCGCCGGCCCGAACTTCTGACCGAAGGCAATGGCCAGACCGAGCCGCGCCCCCTGCGACGCCAGCCGGGCCACCATCTCGGGGGCATTGACGTCCGCGGGGGCGATGGTCTCGATGCCCAGCTCCTCGGCCAGGGCCGCGGCGGGGGTGCGGGCCATCTTCTGGCCGCGGCCGCTCTTCCGGGCGGGTTGTGTCACCACGGTGACAACCTCGTGGTCACTCTGCGCCAGCCACCGAAGGGTGGGGCGGGCGAACTCGCCGGAGGCCAGCACGATCAAGCGCATGGGGCCGCTCGCTTCACCTCGCCGCCGCCCGTCACCGCCCGGACGGATGGGGGGCCGTTGAGAAAAGAGGTCGGTGCGAAACGCTCTACGTTCGGATCAGCCGGCCTCGGCCACCCGTTGTTCAAACGACGGAACTTGAATGTTCGAGGCGTGGCGGGGCGCTTACATGCGGCGGACGACCCCGGCCCCGCCTTTGAGCTGCTTGAGCGCTCGCCGGTTGGCAATCTCATCCGTCGGCGACATGTTGTCAATGATCAGCCGCCCGTCGAGGTGGTCGGACTCGTGTTGCCAGACTCGCGCCCGAAGATCGTCCGCGACGACCTCCACCGGCCGCCCGGCAAAGTCGAGGGCCTGCATGACCGCGTGCGCAGCCCGGCGCATGTTGACCAGAGCCCCTGGGATGGACAGGCACCCTTCCTCCATTTCCGCTGCCCCAGTGAGATCGGTGAAGGTCGGGTTGATGAAGACCTGGTCGTCACCGGGCTCGCCGGTCTCGTTGCAGACGAAGAGCCGAATGGGCACGCCCACTTGAGGGGCGGCCAGCCCGATGCCGTTACCGTTGCGCATGAGCTCGAGCATCCGGACGGCCAGCGTCTCCAATGCACCGTCACGCTGGGTGACCGGTGCACAACGCTTCTTCAGGATCGGGTCCGGATAGAGGACAATCCGCAGGCTCGCCGGATCGGGCAGGATCATGTCAGAAAGGCTCGCCGTTGCGACGACGGCGCCTGACTCCAGAGCAGCTTGACACTCTCATCCATGCTCAATAGTATCGCCGGATTGGCTCGTGTAAAGGGTGGCCAGGGCGGAACGACCGGGCGCTGCCGGGGTCGGGCACCCGCTTCCGGCCGATGGCCATTCGGCGGGGGCCGCAACGCGTCGCCCGCTTCTCCCGAGGTGCGGCTGGCGCTCCACATTCCTCGCGGCCTGTTTGGAAAGTCACCCGGCGTCCATGACGAAGAAGGACAAGGTCGTGTCGGACGGGGCGGCGGATGCTAACGCCCGGTTCGTGGCCTCGCCCGAGGACCAGGCCAAGGCCAAGAAGTGGTTCGACCGCGCCCGCGAGTTGGGGGACAAGCGCCAGTTCGAGCACGCGGTCGAGTACTACGTCAACGGCCTGGAGTTCTCGCCTGATTCGGTGGAGGAGGCCTGCAAGCCGCTGCACGGCTGCGCCGTGGCCCGGCGCCAATATGGAGGTAAAAAGCCCGGGTTCAAGGACACGATGAAGCGGTCCATGAACGACAAGGACGCCAAGAGCGCCTTCGTCAACGCCCTCTGGCTGTTCGGGCGAGACCCCGACAACGCGGCCTACATCGAGGGCGTCGCCAAGAACGCCAGCCGGCTCCGCGCCGAGGACGCGGCGACCTGGGCGGGCGGCGTGCTGCTGCGGGCGTACGAGTCCAACGCCAAGGTCAGCGGCAAGCAGTTTTTGGCCCTGGCCAAGCTGTTCGAAGAGATCGGGGATCGGGCCGCGGCCCGCGATGAATCGAAATTCGCGGTCGAAACGTGGCAGATGGGCGTCGAATCGCTCAACCTGTGGCGCCGCCGCTCCCCCAAGGACCGCAACACCGAGAACGCCCTGCGCGATCTCTCCACCAAGCTCACCATCCTCAAGGGCAAGTACAAGGACGGAGACTCCTTCCGCGACAGCATTGCCGATCGGGCCGAACAGGATGACCTGCGCGACCAGCAGCGATCCGTTCAGACGGACGATCGCGTCGACCAGCTCATCGCCAAGACGGAGCAGGAATACCGGGAGGACCCCGACAGCCCGACGACGTTGAACCGGCTGATCGACCTGCTCAGCCGCCGCGACGACGAGCGGGATGAGCTGAAGGCCATCGAGGTCCTCATGGCCGATTACGAGCGAACCGGGGCGTACCGCCGCAAGCACGCCGCCGACGACATCCGTATGCGGCAGCTCGTCCGCAGGGTGCGGGCCGCCAAGAAAGCCGGGAACGATGAGGCCCTCAAGGAAGCCCAGATCGCCAGCCTCCGTCTGGACCTCGCCATCTTCAAGGAGCGCATCGACCGCTACCCGACGGACAATCGCATCAAGTTCGAGTACGCGGTGCGTCTTTTCAACTCGGGGCGCTACGATGAAGCCATCCCACTCTTTCAGGCGGCGCGGGCGGACCCGAAGAACCGCACCGCCTGCGCCCTGTACATGGGCCGCTGCTTCTTCAAGAAAGGGTACCACTCCCAGACCATCTCCACGCTGGAGGCGGAGCTGACCGGCTATGAGTTCAGCGACGACGACTTGGCCAAGGGGATGCTTTACTGGCTGGGGCGGTCGGAAGAGGCCAGCCACCAGGTGGAGGCGGCCCGGAAAACCTACGGCAAGATCCTCGAGCTGGACTATACCTACCGCGATGTCCGTGATAGACTGGACGCTCTTGCCTCGTCGGACGCGGGCGCTGACGCGTGACGGCCGACGGGGCCCGCGACCGGCCCCCGGGGGCCTTGTTCAACCCGCGGACGGCGGCCCGGCGCGGCCCGGGCTTGACCCATTGACGGAGACGACCTCGTGGCGAACCTGGCTTCCGCGAAAAAGCGGATCAAGCAGAACGAACGCAACCGAACCCGAAACCGCGTACGCAAGTCGGTGCTGAAGACCGAAACGCGGAAGTTCCTCGACGCGGTACAGCGGGGCGACCTGGAGCAGGCCAAGGAGCTCCATGTCAAGGTCACCAAGAAGCTCGACCAGGTGGCCGCGAAGGGGACGCTGCACCGCAACACCGCCTCGCGGCGCAAGTCCAAGATGGCCCGCCGGCTCAACGCCGCCCTCGCCGCCAAGCCAAGCTGAGCGCGGCCCGGCGTCCCGGGGGCGAACCACCACCACCGTGCGGAACACGCGGGCGGATCGGCGAAGCGCCCGCTTTTGCTTGCGCGGCGGCCGCCTTGCACGGAGCGATGATGACCCCGGACGAGCGTAGCGCCTACGTCTCCCGAGGGGGTGACAAGCTGGCGGCCGCGCTGGATCGCTTCGAGCTGGACGTAGGCTACCTGGCCTGCGCCGATTTCGGCAGCCACGTCGGCGGTTTCGTGGACTGCCTGCTGCAGCGTGGGGCGGCACGGGTGTACGCGGTGGACACCTGCTACGGCACGCTGGCCTGGAAGCTCCGCCGCGATCCGCGGGTGGTGGTGTTGGAGCGGACCAACGCCATGCACGTGACCCTGCCCGAACGCGTCGACCTGGTGACCCTCGACGTCGGCTGGACCAAGCAAGCGAAGATCCTGCCCGGGGCCGCCTCGGTGCTGCTGCCCAACGGCAACACGGTCGCGCTGCTCAAGCCGCACTACGAGGCCCCGCCCGGCTGGCTGGTGGGCGGGCGGCTGCCGGACGAGGCGGTCGGCCCGGTGGTGGCCGACGTGCTGGTGCAGATCCGCACCGCGGGCTGGGAAGTGCTGGCCACCTGCGAGAGCCCGCTGCGCGGGCACGCCGGCAACCGCGAGTTTTTCGTGATGTTGAAGCAACGGCCGCGGTGACGGGCGGGTCCGCTATTCCCCGGCCAGAGTCGCCACCACGTCATCGGGCACGTCAGAGTTGGAGTAGACCGCCTCGACGTCCTCGTGTTCCTCCAGGGCGTCAATCAGTCTCATCACCTTCCGGGCCTTGTCGAGATTGAGGCTGATGAGATTGTCGGCGACCATGGACAGATCGGCCGAGCGGACCTCGATGCCGGCGGCCTCGATGGCCTTCTTGACCGACTCGAACGACTCGGGGCTGCACAGCACCTCGTGAATGTGTTGCGAGGAGGTGATGTCGTCGGCGCCAGCCTCCAGGGCGACTTCCATGATCCGATCCTCGGCGACCTGCTCGGCCCCGATGACGATCACGCCCTTGGCCTTGAACTGGAAAGCCACGCAGTTGGCCGGCCCGAGGTTGCCGCCGGCACGCTCGAAGATCTTCTTGATCTCCGCGCTGGTGCGGTTGCGATTGTCGGTTACGGCCTTGCACATCACCGCCACGCCGGCGGCACCGTAGCCTTCATACAGGACGTCCTCGTAGTTCTCGCCAGCCAGCTCGCCGGTGCCTTTCTTGATCGCCTTGTCGATGGTGTCCTTGGGCATGTTGTCGGCTTTGGCCTTGTCCACGGCCAAGCGGAGGCGGGGGTTGTCGTGGATATTCCCGCCGCCGAGCTTCGCCGCCATGGTGACCGCCCGGGCGAGCTTGCCCCAGTTCTTGCCGCGTTTGGCGTCCAGGGCGGCCTTCTTGTGCTTGATGGTGGACCACTTGGAGTGTCCGGACACGATCATGCTCCCCAACGGCGCGGTCGTCTCACGGCCACGCTGGTATCGCGTCTAACCAGCCTCGCGACGATCTGAGCCGCAGGTGTCAGCCTGGGCGAACCCACCGGACTCCGGCGACCCCCAAGACGCCCAAGGACCGGGCGGGCGACAGCCCGCGGCCCGGGTCGGGTGTATCGTGGCGAAACTCAGGAAACACGACACTAAGTCCTCGTGTCGCCTTCCGCGGGCGGAGGCGCCACGGGGGCGACCTCCGGCTGACGGCCGGCGCCCGCCTCTTCGATCTTCCTCGGCGTACCGTCGCGCACGCGGCGGACGTCGGAGCCGATCAACTCGTCCGCGCTTCTCTTCTGCACCGCTTCGACGGCGGAGCGCCAATGCTCCAAGGCCTCCTCGGACTGCCCGAGCCGCCAGCAGGTGTCCCCCAGGTGATCGCGGACCACCGGATCGTCGCCGAGGTCGGAGTGCCGCGACCGGAGCAGCCACGTCTTCGCCTCCGCGAAGGCACCCTTTTTGTACAGCAGCCAGCCGTAGGTGTCGAGATAGGCACCCTCCCACGGGCTGCGCCAGACTGCGTAACGGATCATCGGCTCCGCCTCGTTCAACCTCAAACCCCGGTCGACCCAGGTATAGGCGAGATCGTTGTTCACGCCGACGTCGTCTGGAATCAGCAGGGAGGCGCGTTCCAGGTAACCCGCGGCGGTCTCCTCTTCCGCGCGGGCCTGGGCACACAGGGCCAGCCAGCGCAGGTACTGGAATCGAATCTGCGGCTCCTGGGAGACCTCCAGCCACGCGCTCATCAACTCGTCCGCCTCGCGAAACCGGCTGGCCGCCAGATGGGCCGCGGCGAGCTGCAACCGGAGGGCGACCAGGCGATTGTGCAGCCCCTCGATGGCCAGGGGCTCGTCGGGGCGGCGGATGATATCCTCGGGCGTGCGCGGCTCGCGCCGGCCGCGCTGGCCCGCGTCCTGGGCTTGCTCCATCAGGGCCGCCGCTTCGCCCAGCAGACCCTCGACGAAGGCGATCTCCTCCTCATTCCGCCGAGCCCGGCGGAGGTGATCAATCATCAGATCTTGCCAGCGCTCCCGGTTCAGGGTGGTCAGGAGGCGGTTGCGGACGAGCTCCTCGAGATCATCGCGGCGCTCGGCCGCGGCGAGCACATAGCTCAGCAGCATCACCCCCCGATCATCGCCGGGATCGCGGTGGATCCAGTCCAATACCTGCTGGGCGGCGCGATCGAACTGCTTGGCCGCCAGCAGCGATTCCACCCACTCGTTCAACGCCGACACGTCGTCGGGATGGGCCCGATACGTCGCCTCGTAGATCGGCAAGGCGTCGGCGACCCGATCCTGGCGGAGGTACTCGCGGGCCAGCCGGTCGGCCCACACGCGGTTGTCCGGCTCCGCCTCCGCCCAGATCTTGACCTGCCCCAGGGCCTCGTCCCCTCGCTCGGTCAGATGCAGCGCGTTCACCATCCAGAGCCGGTAGGCGGCGCGGGTGTCCTCCTCGATATCGGCCCGGGCCTCCTGCTGCTGGGCCAACGTCAGGACGGCGTCATAGTCGCCCAGGGCGCGATAGAGCTCGATCAGGCCGCGGAGGCTGGGTGATCCGACGCGCCAGGCGTGCCGATTGGGCCGCCGCTGGAGAAGCCGGACCAGACGCTGTGCCGAGCCCTCGAAATCCAGGAGCTTCTGATCGATCCGGGCAACACCCAGGTGGGCGGCTTCGTTGTCAGGCTCCAGCTCGAGGACCTTCTCGTAGGCTGCCCTCGCCGCCGGCGCCTCGGCCAACTCGTTGTAGCTCTCCGCCACCGAGAGCCAGGTAACGGCATCAGGCCGCGACGCCTCCATGGCGGTGATAAGCGTACGGCGGTAACGCTCAGGATCCTGCTTCTCGAAGTGATCGAGGAGCGCCGCCGCCCGCGCCCTGGTCGTCGGCGTCGAGGCCAGCTTGTGCAGCTCCTTGAGTTGTTCGATGGCGGCATCCGCTTTCTGGTCATCGAGGTAGACGAAGGCCAGCGTCTCCCGAGCCTCTTCGTGGGCCGGCTGGTCGTTGAGCAGGGCCTTCAGTTGTCGTTGGGCCCGCAGGCTTTGCCCCGAACGCCGAAACACTTTGGCCAGGGCGAGCGCCGCCTCGGCGTCGGCGCGGTCGAGCTGGGCGGCCGCTTTGAAATGCAGCTCGGTCCGGGCCAGGTCGTCGAGCCGCTCGTAGACCGCGCCGACGATCATCTCCAACCGGGCGTCCTCGGCGACGTTCTCGTCCCGGCGCCCCGCCACGCGCAACGCTTCGTCGTAGCGATACTGCGCCAGGTAAAGCCGCGCCAGCGCCGCGCGTGCCGGGACGAACGCCGGGTCGCGTTCCAGGCTGGCCCCCAGAAGAGTCTCCGCGGCGTCCTGCCTGCCGGCGGCCAGAGCCACTGTGCCTCGCAGGTAGTTCGTGGCCTGATCCTGGTCCGCGTCAGCGCCGGGCGTGAGGATGGACGCGAGGGCCTCGTCGTTGCTGGCCAAGGCGGCGAACGGGGCCTCGAGCTCCGCGGTCCGGTTGGGAGAGTGGCGGAGCCCGGCGGCGGCTACGCGCAGCGCGTCGGCCCA
>Ga0214473_10009843_pt1 | contig 11287 bp, 9 predicted proteins | sample RVTome_7_FD_203509 | JGI IMG/M metagenome (GOLD analysis project Ga0214473, IMG submission 203509) | Soil microbial communities from uranium-contaminated site in the Upper Colorado River Basin, Wyoming, United States - RVT98D197 | ecosystem: Environmental > Terrestrial > Soil > Contaminated >...
CACGACCGCGTCCCAGCCGCCCACGACGGTCGCATTCGGGAGGATCACGACGGTCGTGCCGCGCTCCAAGTTCCCCGCCACGCCGCGGTCCCAGTTGTAGTGCAGCCCCGCGCTCTCCTGGCCCTCGACCGGGTACGTCCAGAACGTCCACCGGTAGCTGAGGCTCCCGGAGTCGAAGTCTTGGATGATGAACGAACCGACGGCCGAGGCCCGCGTGTCGACCGCCGCGGACCGGGCGCCGGCGTGGACGGGCTCGGGCGCCTGCGCGAGCCGCGCGTTGTCGTCTCGCCGCGTCCAGACGGCGAAGGACGGGTCCATCGGCGGCAGGTCAGGACCGAGGAGGACGCCGGACTCGAACCCACCGTCGGCGACTTGAGCTGCCGCGAGCGGCGTCCAGAGCAGCCCCGCGATCACGATCGCCGCCAAGAGCGGCGTCCGTCGCCGACGAACGGACGGAAGCCTCCGCGTCACCCCCTGCCTCCACCCCGCCGCACGTATGACATCCGGGCATCATAGCCCTTGCGGCAGGGCGCGGAAGGGAGTCCCGCCTTCCGGATTTGAACCGGAGACCTGATGATGTCAGCGGGCACCGCCGATCCGGCGGGAACCGACTACAGTCACCCGCTCTAACCAGGCTGAGCTAAGGCGGGACATCGGAGCGAACCCGCGCGCCTAGTAAAAGGCTTCCGGTTCCGTCCATACCCGGCGTACGGACCGTTACATAGGGACATAAGCCTTTTACTCCCCGCGCCATCCTCGTCCGTCGCGTGGTTGCGACATTCCTTGCGACGGTGGGTACGATGGTGAAACTTGCGCCGAAACCCAAGAAGGACACGCCGGAGGACGTGGAGGCCCGGCTCCGGAAGGCGAACGAACCGGCCCAGATCGCGATGAAACTCCACCCCTTCTATCAGGGAAAGATCGAGGTCAGCCTGAAGGCCCCCGTCCGCACGTACGACGACTTCGCGATCTGGTACACGCCGGGCGTGGCGCAACCGTGCAGGGAGATCGCGAAGAACCCGGAGCTCGTCTACCAGATGACGAACAAGTGGAACAACGTCGCGATCGTGACGGACGGGACGCGCGTCCTCGGTCTCGGGGACATCGGGCCGGAGGCCGGCCTGCCGGTCATGGAGGGCAAGTCCCTCCTGTTCAAGTACCTCGGCGGCGTCGACGCGTTCCCCATCTGCCTGAAGACGAAGGACCCCGACGAGATCGTCGAAACGGTCCAGCGGCTCACGCCCTCCTTCGGCGGGATCAACCTCGAAGACATCTCGCAGCCGAAGTGCTTCGCCATCCTCGCGCGGCTCCGCGCCTCGTGCGAGATCCCCGTGTGGCACGACGACCAGCAGGGGACCGCGACGATCGTCGTCGCGGGCGCCATGAACGCGGTCAAGGTCGTGGGCAAGAAGCTCTCCCAGGTGACGGTCGCGATGGTCGGCGCGGGCGCCTCGAACGTGCGGACCGCGTACGTCCTCATCTCGGCGGGCGTGAACCCGAGGCACATCATCATGACGGTCAGCAAGGGGATCCTCCACGCCGGCCGGACGGAATTGAAGGATCATTTCCCCGAGAAGTGGGACCTCGCGCAGCGGACGAACGGCGAGGCGCGCACGGGGGGAGTGCCCGAGGCGATGAAGGGGGCCGACCTCGTGATCGCCGCGTCGAGGCCCGGGCCGGGCGTCGTCAAACCGGAGTGGATCACGGCGATGGCGGACGACTCCATCGTGTTCACGATCGCGAACCCCGTCCCGGAGATCTGGCCGTGGGAGGCCCTCGAGGCGGGCGCGAAAGTCGTCGCGACGGGCCGCTCGGATTTCCCGAACCAGGTGAACAACAGCCTCGGGTTCCCGGGCATCTTCCGCGGCACGCTCGACGTCCGCGCGAAGACGATCACGGACGAGATGTGCTTGGCGGCGGCCGCCGAGCTCGCGAAGGTCGCGGAGGAGGACGGCCTTCGGGAGGACTTCATCGTCCCGTCGATGGAGAACGAGGATGTGTTCGCTCGCGAGGCGGTGGCCGTAGGCGCAAAGGCCGTTGAGCAGGGGATCGCGCGCGTGAAGAAGTCGAGGCAGGAGCTCTTGGAGCAGGCGCGGGAGATCATCCACCGCGCCCGGTCCATGGCCCGCCATCTGCTGCAATCCGGGTACATCCGGACGCCCCTGTAGGCGCCGCGGGACTTGCGGCGAGCTCCGGGGCGAACCGGTCGCGTCACCCGCCCGTGGAGACGAGCTTCCCTTCCCGCGCCCACTCCTTGTACAGCTCCTCGATCTCGTACGGAGGGGCGTGGCAGGAGAGGTACACGAGGAGCGACCGTCCGGCGTTCCGGATCCCGTGCGACCCGCCCGCGGGGAAGTAGATCGCGGTGTCGGCGCCGAGGACCTTCTTCGCCTTCCCGTCGGAGACCTCCGCGCGTCCCTCGATGATGAAGTACATCGAGTCGACGGTCCGGTGCTCGTGGAGCGGGGTCACCCCGCCCGGCCGCTCGTGGACGACGGTGATCATGAACCGCCGGGAGCCCGTGCTGTGCGGCCCGACCATCTGGTACGACACGCTGCGGTTCCCCTTGAGTCCCTTCGCCTTGCTTCGATGCACGACCTTCATGTGGCCACCGCGGTCCGCATCGGCGCTCCGTATTTGGAGTTTCCCTCCTGACCTCCGCGAGGGAATCCCCGGGCAGTCCCGCCAAAGCGCGAAGCCTCCGAGCGGCGTCCCGGCGGCAAGCCTATTAGGGTGCGACCGCCCTGTAGGGCCGGGGAGGGACCGTGAGCTCGATCGAGGACGTGAAGCGGAAGAACGAGGGCTGGATCACGGCCCTCCCGGGCGTCGTGGGCGTGGGCATCGCGAAGAAGGCAGGCACGCGCGTGATTCAGGTCCTCGTGAAGGAGATCACGAGGGAGGTCCGCGAGAAGGTGCCCGCGATGCTCGAAGGCCATCCGACGGACTTGGTCAAGGTCGGGGAGATCCGGAGGCTGTGACATGGACCTGTCCCACGCGAAGCTCCGGTGCGAGGCGTCCTTCCTCGGCATCGCCGTGGACGGGATGAAGGCGACGCACAACCCGAACGTCCAGGGCGTCGGCATCGGGTACAAGGTCGTCCACCGGATCCCGACGAAGGAACGGGCCCTTCAGGTGTATGTGAACCGCAAGGTCCATCCGCGCCTCCTCGCGCCCGAGGACCGGATCCCGGAGGAGGTCGAGGGCTGCCCCACGGACATCGTGGAGACGGGCACGTTCTCGATCGGGCGGAAGTTCCCGCCGATCTACCAGCGGCGCCTCCGGCCCGCCCTCGCGGGGGTGTCGATCGGGCACCACGAGGTCTCCGCCGGGACGTTCGGGGCCCTCGTCCGCGAGCGTGGGGAGACGTACATCCTGAGCAACAACCACGTCCTCGCGAACGAGAACGAGGGGAAGGTCGGGGACCCGATCCTGCAGCCCGGCCGGTTCGACGGCGGCCGCCCGGACCGAGACACAATCGCGCAGCTCGCGGACTTCGTCAAGCTCGAGACGGAGGCGACGAACACGGTCGACGCGGCGGTCGCGACGCCGATCGTGAGGGACGACGTCGCGCCCGAGGTCCTGCACATCGGGCGGGTGAAGGGGGACGCGGAGCCGGAGATCGACATGGTCGTCCGGAAGAGCGGGCGGACGACCCGCCTCACGGAGGGACGGATCTCCGCGACGGACGTCACCCTGCGCGTCATGTACTCCGACGGGTTCGTGGTCTTCACGGACCAGTTCCTCGTCAGCGGGGGCCGTGGCGGCTTCAGCGGGCCCGGGGACAGCGGCTCCCTGATCGTGACGCCGGACAACAAGGCCGTCGGCCTGCTGTTCGCGGGCAGCCCATTCACGACCGTCGCGAATCGCTGGTCGAACGTGGCGAAGGCGCTGAAGGTCAAGCCGGTCCCCTGAGCGGGTCTCAGACGAACCGGGAGAGCGACGCCGCCTTCGGCTCGTCATACCGGAGGTTCGACAGCCGGACCCCGAGGAGCCGGATCTTCCGGCCGTCCTCCAGGAATCCCCGGAGCAGCGCCCGCGCCTGTTCCTCGATCGGCTCGCGCTCCCGCGTGTACACCCTCAGGCTCTTGGCGGCGGTGTGGGTCTCGAAGTCCTCGAAGCGGACCTTGACCCCGACCGTCCGGTACACGAGCCCTTCGTGCGCGAGCTGCGGGTGCACCTCGTCCACGAGGTCCCGCACGACGGACCACACGACCTCCGGCTCACGCGTGTCCTCCTCGAACGTCGTCTCGCTCCCGAGGCTCTTCGGCGGCCCCGTCCACTCCTGCACGGGGGAGTCGTCGATGCCGCGCGCGACGTCCCGCATGTGGGCGGACCACGAGCCGAACAGGTCCGTGAGCTGCTCCTCGGGGAACGCCGCCAGGTCGCCGATCGTGCGGATCCCGAGGACCTCGAGCCGCTCGTCCGTCTTCCGCCCCACGCCCTGGATCCGGTTCACGGGGATCGGGGCGAGGAAGGCCTCCACGCGGTCCGGCTCCACGACCGTCAGCCCGTCCGGCTTCTGGAAGTCCGAGGCGATCTTCGCGACCGCCTTGTTCGGCGCGACCCCGGCCGAGCACGTGAGGCCGTGCCGGGTGCGGACCCCGTCCTTCAGCTCCGCCGCCAACGCGCGGGCGCGGTCCCAGTCCCCCGCCCTCGCGGTGACGTCCAGGTACGCCTCGTCGATCCCGCCCGATTCGAATGCGTCCGCGAACGTCCGCACGGTCGCGAACACCTCGCGGGACGTGCGCACGTAGAGCGCGAAGTTCGGCGGCGTGAAGATCGCGTCCTTGCAGAGGCGGAGGGCCTGCGAGACGGGCATCGCGGAGCGGACGCCGAACGCGCGCGCCTCGTACGTGGCGGTGAGGACGACGCCCCGGCCGCGGCTCTCGCGGGGGTCTGGCCCGACGACCAGCGGTGTCCCCCGCCACTCCGGGTGGTCCTTCAGCTCGCACGACGCGTAGAAGGCGTCCATGTCCACGTGGCAGACGATGCGCGGGGCCGCCATCCGGCCGATTGGAACGCATCCGCCGCCAAAAGCGTGGCGGTGAGGGGAGTGAATGTGGCGGTCCCGCTCCGGTCTGCACGGCGTTCCTCGCGCCTCGCGGGGCCCTCTGAGCCCCGATGCGCCCGACGCGCCGGGTCGTTCCCCGGTATGTACAATCGGCACAATCGATAGAGAAACGACAACAGGCGGTCGGGATTAATGAGATTTGTCTGAAAAGAATGACGAAAATCGCAGGACGGGCCATGGGCAACGGGGGGCGGAACGGCGTCCCCCGGGGACGGCGCGATGCCCACCCATGACGAGGCGACGCCGGTCGCCCCCGTATCCGAGCCCCACCCGCATGCTTCCGTGACGTTCCAGGCCCTCGGCAGCGATCTCCGCCTCCGGATCCTCCGGGAGCTCGCGATCGGGGACCGCGGGGTCGCGGAGCTCACCGAGGCCCTCGACGCGGCGGCACCGACCCTGCGCTACCACTTGGGCGTCCTCCTGCAGGACGGCATCGTCGAGAAGGTGCCCGTCCGCCGCGAGGGCCGGATCGGACGGCCGAGGGTCCAGTACCGGCTCCGGAAGAACCAGGTCATCGAGGGGTTCCCCGTCCGACGCTACGAGACCCTCTCCGAGATCCTCCTCTCCGTCGTCACCGCCTCCCTGCCCCCGGACCGCTGGGAGCGCGCCCTATACGAGGCGGGCCACCTGAGCGGGCGGCAGCTGATCGCCGCGATCGAGAAGGGTCCCGACGGCGCGGGGTGGAACCCGCAACGGTTCGTCCGCGACTGCCTGGGTGGCCACTTCGCGGCGATGGGCCTGCAGACGGAGGTCATCGACCTCCAGCGGGACCGGGTCCGGTACCGGGCGTTCACGTGCCCGTTCCAGGAGCTGGCGGTGAAGTTCCCCGACCGGGTCTGCGACCACCTCGACGTCGGGTTCCACGAGGGCGTCGCGGACGCGCTGGGGTCTGGCGTCACCACCCGCCGACTGGCGTGCATGGGCCACGGCGCCCCGTACTGCGAGTACTCCCTGCAGTGGACGAAAGGGTGCAAGAGGTAGGAAGCATGGCGGATTCCGAGCAAGATGAGCTGGCGGACATCGACGCGGGCCGGAGGCGGTTCCTGAAGGTCGCCACCGCGGGACTGGCGGCAGGCGCCCTGGGCGTCCTGTTCTCGGACAAGATTCTCGAGGTCTTTGGCGCGACGCCCCTCGACACTCGCGCCGTTTCTGGGACGGACGCGCAGTGGGTCATGCTGATCGACCTCGCGAAGTGCGACGGGTGCGGGCAGTGCACGGCCGGGTGCCGCGACGCCCACTTCGTCCCCCAAGGGCAGGAGTGGATCACGGTCTTCAAGGTCCAGGACGAGCTCGGGGCGCAGTACTTCCTCCCCCGCCCGTGCATGCAGTGCGAGAACGCACCATGCCTGAAGGTCTGCCCGGTCGGCGCGACGTTCCGGCGGGACGATGGGGTCGTGTTCATCGACCACAACCGGTGCATCGGCTGCCGCTACTGCATGGCGGCGTGCCCGTACAGCGCGCGCTCGTTCAACTGGGGGGAGCCCGCGCACACCCCCGCGGAGATGGCCCACGCGTACTCGATCGAGGAGCCGTGGCCGCACCGCAAGGGAACGGTCGAGAAGTGCATGTTCTGCGCGCACCGGGCGAAGGAGGGGAAGCTGCCCGCGTGCGTCGCGGCGTGCACGAAGGAGATGGGGAACGGCGCGATCTACTTCGGCGACCTGCGGGAGGACGCCGTCTCGAACGGCGTCGAGACCTTGCCGCTCGCGGAGACGCTCGCGAAGCGGGGCGGGTTCCGGTTCAAGTCCGAGCTCGGCACGAAGCCGCGCGTGTGGTACCTGCCCCCGCGGAGGTGAACGGATGGACGAGATGGAGGCTGACCCGGTCCTCGTGGCGCCGCTCCGGAGGACGACGTGGCGGTTCTACGTGATGTGCGCGGGCCTGCTCGCCGTGGTCGCCCTTGGCGTCTACGCGTACGTAACGCAGCTCAGCGGGGGCCTTGCGGTCACCGGCCTCAACGACACGATCAGCTGGGGAATCTACATCTCGAACTTCGTATTCTTCATCGGGATCAGCCACGCCGGCACCCTGATCTCCGCGATCTTGCGCGTCACGAACGCGGATTGGCGGCGCCCGATCACGCGGATGGCGGAGTCAATCACGGTCATCGCGATCGCGATCGCGGCGGTCTTCCCGCTCATCGACCTGGGACGCCCGGACCGCCTCCTGAACGTGTTCGCCTACGGCCGGCTCCAGTCCGCGATCCTCTGGGACTTCCTGAGCATCGCCACGTACCTCACGGGGAGCATCCTGTACCTCAGCCTGCCGATGATCCCGGACGCCGCGATCCTGCGGGCGAAGCACTCCCTCGGGCGGTTCCGCAACTTCCTGTACAATCTCCTCGCGAAGCGCTGGACCGGGAGCCGGCGCCAGAAGATGGGGCTCGAGAAAGCGATCGGGATCATGGCGATCGTGATCATCCCGGTGGCGGTCTCCGTCCACACGGTCGTCTCGTGGATCTTCGGAATGACCCTGCGGGTCGGCTGGCACACGGCGATCTATGGCCCGTACTTCGTGGTCGGGGCGATCTTCTCCGGCATCGCGACCCTCCTGATCGCGATGGCCGTGTTCCGCCGCGTGTACCACCTGGAGAAGTACATCACCGTGAAGCACTTCCGGAACCTCGGTCTCCTCCTCCTCGCGCTCGACATTGTGATCATCTACTTCACGCTCAGCGAGTACCTCACCGCCGCGTACGGGGCCGAGGAACAGGACGTCGCCTGGCTGAACGCCCTGTGGACGGGGCCCTTCTCGCTCCTCTTCTGGAGCATGGTCGTGGGCGGCTTCGTCGTCCCCGCGTTCCTCCTCTCCTGGCGGCGGACCCGGACGATCGGCGGGATCGTCGCGGCCGCGATCCTGATCGACGTCGCGATGTGGGTCGAGCGCTTCCTCATCGTCGTCCCCTCCATGGCGACCCCCCAAGTCCCGTTCGACTGGGGCGTCTACCAGCCGACGTGGGTCGAGTGGTCGATCACGGCGGCGTCGTTCGCCGCGTTCGCCCTCCTCTACGCGGTGTTCTCCAAGGTGTTCCCAATCGTGTCGATGTGGGAGGTCCGGGAGGAGTCGCAGGCGCCCGCCCCCGCCCCGTCGGTGGAGGGGGAGGTGCCCGCATGAAGCGAATCCCCGCGATCCTCGCCCTCACCGCCGCCCTCCTCCTTGCCATCTTGGCGGTGCCCGGGCCCCTCGCCCCCGCCCGCGTCGCAGAGGCCCACCACTCCGGCGAGCTTCTGTGCCCGAACGAAATCGAGCCCATTCACGACGGGATCCTGCATCCCGGGGAATACCACGAGAACTCCTTCGACCCGCGGACCAAGGTCCTCGTCTCCTTCGGGTGCGTCGACGATGCGGCGCGGATGATGCACGTCGCCCTCGTCACGCCGTGGGCCCACTGGACGGAGCTCCGCGTCCAGGCCGCCGAGGCGTGGAACGGCGACATGAACGTCGTCCGGACCTCGAAGGACGCGGTCGAGGACGGGTTCGTGAACAGCACGTCCACCCGGTTCGTCGACGACCTGGACCTCGGGGGCAGCTACGATGTCTACAATCCCGTCTCGAAGCAGGTGGGTGACGTCTACGTCTACGAGTTCGGCCTTCCCCTCCTCTCCCAGGACGACCTCGACTGCCAGCTCACCGGAAACGGCTCGTTCTACTTCCAGCTCGCGTACGTGACCGTCGCGGGCATGGACGGGCAGGAGTCCGCGCTCGTGGAGTCCGATCCCCAAGTGATCCGGTTCGGGCACGGCCCGCGGGAGGGACTGGCGACCTCCGTGGAACTCTCCCTGCCCCCGGGCGGCGAGGCCGGGGAGGCGTCGGAGATCATCGTCGGCGTCCGCGACGAGACGGACGCGCCGCTCGCCGCCCGTCCGGTGTCCGTGTTCGCGCGGACCGCGTTCGGCTTCCTCGACCTCGGGACCGCCTACACGAACGAGCAGGGGGTCGCGTCCGTGGAGTACGCGCCGCTCGGCGAAGGCGAATTCCTCATCGGGGCGGCCTTCGCGGGGGGCCCGGACCTCCTCGCGAGCGTCTCGTGGCTCCGGCTCGTCGTCGGCCCGGACGGGGCCTCCGTCGCCCTGACGCCGGAGCCCCGATTCATCGAGACGGTGATCGCGCTCGTCCTCGGCGGCGTATGGGTCACGTTCGGCTACTCGTTCTACATTGTCCGGACCGCGCTCCGGGATCCGAAGGATCGTCGCCATCGCGACCGCAAGTCGGAGGGCTGAAGAACTTGACCGCAACCGTGCAGAGGGTCGGTGGGAACGTGCGAACACCTCGGACGCGGGCGCCGGCGATCCTCGCGGTCGCGCTTCTCCTCCTGGCGGTGGGGACGAGCCTGGTGTCGAAGGCGCCCCCGGTCTCCATCACCGTCCCCTACTCCTCGTCGCCCGTGGGGGATCCAGACCTCGACGGGAACCCGGCGACGGGCGCGTGGTCGGACGCGCTCGCCACGGTCGTCCCCCTCGAGAACGCGGAGGCCGCCCCCTACGGGAGCGCCACGCTCTACGCGAAGCACGACAACGCGAACCTCTTCCTCCGGCTCGACGGTTCGGTCGACGTCCCGTGGACGAGCGCGGCGAGCAACCACTTCTGGGTCGGGTTCATCGTCTCGCCCACGGGCACGTCGCACCACGGGGGCGGGACGTGGGATGGCTCGTTCTTCGGCCTGTGGGACGGGACGGACTACGCGCCACAGCCGTCGTACCCGCCACGGGTGGTGGACACGACCGGGTTCGATCGCCCGCCGATCGCGGACGGGAACCAGAACGCGGTCGGGTTCCTCCGCTACTCGGGCGCGGCGGCGCCGTACGGCTTCACCGCGGAATGGCGGCGTCCGTTGAACAGCGGGGACGCGGAGGACCTCACGTACACGGCGGACGGGGTCGCGACGTACAACTTCTTCGTGACGTCGGACTCGGACGGAGGCGGCAGCCAGGGCGGGAACATCCGCCACAAGCAGGTGACGAACCTGAACACGCTGAAGCTCGCCCCGGCGACGGCGCCGAACACGGCGCCGACGGTCGACTTGACGACGCCGAACGGCGGGGAGTCGTGGACCGGCGGGACGGCCCACACGATCCGATGGAACATGAGCGACGCGGAGACCGGGGTCACCGGCCTCCTCGTGTGGCTGAACTACTCCCTGAACAACGGGGCCTCCTACTCTCCCATCGCCGGGGCACAGGGGCTCACGGGCCTCACGTGCCCGTGCACGTATGCCTGGACGACGCCCGCGGCGGACAGCACCACCGCGCTCGTGCGGGCGACCGTCGTCGACGGCGGCGGGCTGTCCGCGACCGACGCAAGCGCCGCCGTGTTCGCGATCGACTCCACGCGGCCGACGATCACCGGGACCCTCCCGCTGAACGGCGCGACCGGCGTGGCGCCATCGACCACGGTCCAGGTCACGTTCGGCGAGCCGATGAACCGCGCGTCGGCGGAGCTCGCGTTCTCCCTGCAGAGGATGGACACGATGGCCTACATTGGCGGGACGTCCTCTTGGACCGGCGCGACGTACACGTTCACGCCCTCGGCGGCGCTCCCCCAGGCCGTGACCTTCACCGGCCGGGTGAACGCCTCAGCCCTCGATGCGAGCGACCCGGGGAACGGGATGGCGGCGCCGTCCACGTTCTCGTTCACCACTCTCGACGGGTCGCCCCCGACGATCGCCTCCGCCGTCGTTCCCGCGCTCCAAGAGTCCGGCGGGTCCGTGAACATCACCGCTACGGTGACGGACAACCTCGGAGTGACGGGCGTATGGTCGGAGGTCCGGGACCCCGGCGGCGGGCTCCTCGGCAACTTCACGATGGCGTGGGACGGCAGCGGCTACTACTACTCCGCAGTCTACCGGCCGACGGGGACGTACGCGTTCCGCGTCGTCGCCCGCGACGCCGCCGGAAACTGGGCCGAGGATCCGGGGACGTTCGTCGTCCGGGATACGGTTCCTCCCTCGATCACGCACGCGCCGCCCGCGGGAGCCACGGTCGGCCTCCCAATCCCCCTACAGGCGTCCGTGACCGACAACGACGCGGTCGCGCAGGTCCGCGTGAACTACACGGACGTGCTCGGCGCGACGGCGAACACCACGATGACGCTCTCCGGCCCCTTCTATGTGTACACGATCCCCGGTCAGCCCGCGACCGGGACGGTCACGTACTTCGTGTGGGCCGCCGACCCGAGCGGGAATGCGGCCCGCACGGCGTCTTACAGCGTGCCGGTGTT
>Ga0214473_10009844_pt1 | contig 11285 bp, 11 predicted proteins | sample RVTome_7_FD_203509 | JGI IMG/M metagenome (GOLD analysis project Ga0214473, IMG submission 203509) | Soil microbial communities from uranium-contaminated site in the Upper Colorado River Basin, Wyoming, United States - RVT98D197 | ecosystem: Environmental > Terrestrial > Soil > Contaminated >...
TGGTGGCCGCCCCCATCCCGTTGAGCAGGACACCGCGCTGCCAGCCGGGTTCCCGCAGGCGCAGCCACCGGGCCACCATCCCGCTCTGGGAGAGGGTGAAGGAGAGGAAGACGCCCACGGCATAGAGGGGGATGATGGCGTGGGTGTCTCCCCGGAAGATCACCAGGAGCAGGGACGCGAGACACGCCAGGATCAGGATCCCGTTGGAGAACCCCAGGCGGTCGCCGCGATTGGTGAGCTGCCGGGGCATGAACCGGTCCCGGGCCAAGAAGTAGGAGAGGCGCGGGAAATCGGCGAAGGCCGTGTTGGCGGCCAGGATCAGGATCAACATCGTGGCCACCTGGAAGTAGTAGTAGAAGGCCCCCTCCCCGAACACCATGCGGCCCAGTTGCGACAGCACCGTCTCCGTGATGTTCGGCGTCACCCCGAAGGCGTAGGCCAGCGCCGTGATCCCCAGGAAGAGGGTCAGCAGGATGCCCGACATCCAGGTCAGGGTGATCCGGGCGTTGACCGCCTCGGGCGGCCGGAAGGCGGGGACCCCATCCGAGATGGCCTCGATCCCGGTGAGGGCGGCGCAGCCCGAGGAGAAGGCCCGGAGGACCAGAAAGATCCCCAGGGCGCCCAGCTCCGCCTCCGGTTTTCCCGCCGGGGCCGGGGGGATGGGGAGCCAGGCATAGCGGACCACGCCCAACAACAGGAGGGCCATGCCCCCCGCGATGAACAGGTAGGTGGGCACGGCGAAGAGGCGCCCCGACTCGCGGACCCCCCGCAGGTTCACCACGGCGATGATGACGATGGCCCCCACGCAGAGGGCGATCCGGTAGGGGAAGAGCCACTGGAAGGCCGAGGTGACGGCCGCCACCCCGGCCGCCACGCTCACCGACACCGTGAGGACGTAGTCGATGAGGAGGGCGGCGGCGGCCACCAGGCCCGGATAGTCCCCCAGGTTGGCCCGGGCCACGATGTAGGCCCCCCCGCCCCCCGGATAGGCCTGGATGGTCTGGCGGTAGGAGAGGGTGACGATCACCAGCAGGGCCCCGATGGCCAGCGCGATGGGAAGGGAGATCCACAGGGCGGCCGCCCCCGCCCCGGCCAGCACGATCAGGATCTCCTCGGTGGCGTAGGCCGATGACGACAGGGCGTCCGACGAGAACACGGCCAGGGCCGTGGGCTTTCCCAGCCGCTCGAGGGCCAGCTCCGCCGTGAGCAGGGGCTTCCCGATGAGGAACCGCTTGAGCCAGTTGAGCACGCCGGCCTCCGCCCCCCCTATCGCTTCAGGTGATACGGCACGCTCCAGACCACCGTGCCCTCTCGGAACAGGATGCGTTTCAGCAACGTCGCCATGGCGCGTTCGGGCCTTCAAAAGAAAGGCCGGGCCCTGTGCCCGGCCTGATCGCGCTACGCGTCCCGGAGCCTCCGGGACTCATGGAGCTAGCAGGTGCCTCAGCCGCCGCCGCAGCACCCGCCCCCGCCGCCGCTCATGGGCACGGCCCCGCGGGGTTCCCCGAGGCCCCCGCCGCCCCGCACCGCGAAGGCGGAGAAGAGCTTCTCCACCTCGCCCCCCTGGCAGCGGGGGCACGCCACCCTGGTGGCGTGGGACGGAACCAGCATTTCGAACTGGTGCTCGCAGGATGCACAGGCATACTCATAGATGGGCATCGGTTATCACCTCACAGCGTTCGAACGTTCGGATGTTCGAAAGTTCGGGCGTTCCCCGGCGCCAGGCTCGGGCCGGGCCCGCGGCCATCGGCCCCCGGCACCGGGTCCCTCTTGGTCATTGATCATTCAGTTATTGGCCGCCGCGCTGGACGTAGCTCTTCATGAACTCCTCGGCGTTCTCTTCCAGCACGCTGTCGATCTCGTCTACCAGCTTGTCGATGTCTTCCTTGATCTTCTTGCTGCGCTCGCCCGCCTTGGGCACTGGCTTCGGCGCGTCCTCGGCCGGCGGGCGCTCCTCGCGCCGCTGCTTCCGCTCCTGTTCCGCCATATCCGTCCGTCCTTTCGTCCAGCCTCGGAGTTGCGCGCCGGCGCGCGGCGGGGGTGCTCAAGCGGCCCGGCCGCGGGGCGGGGCGGCGGTCCCCTACCGGGCCGCCACCCAGAGCAGGTGGGGGAGCTCGGGGAGGAGCAGCTTGGTGAGGGCCAGGCGGATCGCCGCCGGCGACCCCGGCAGGCACACGATGGCCCGCCCCTGGTTCAGACCCAGCAGGGCCCGGCTCAGCATGGCGGTGGCCCCCACCTCCTGGAAGCTGAGCGCCCGGAACAGCTCGCCGAAGCCCTCCATCTCCTTGTCCAGCAGGGGGCGCACCGCCTCCACGGTGAGGTCCCGCATCCCGGCGCCCGTCCCGCCCGTCAGCACCACCAGGCGCGCACCCTCCTGGAGCCAGCGGCGGATCTCGGCCTGGACCGCCACCGCGTCGTTCCGCACGAGGGATTGGCCCTGCCGCAGGTGACCGGCCTCATCCAGCAGGGCGGCGGCGAGCTTCCCCGACTCGTCGGTGGCCTCGGTGCGGCTGTCGCTGACGGCGATGACCGCATACGGGACCGGCCCCACCCCCCTGGCCCGGCCCTCGTGCTCCGCCTTGGCCATGCGCCGTCACCCGATGAGAAAGGGATTGTACGCCCGCTCGTCCGCGATGGTGGTCTGGGGGCCGTGGCCCGTATAGACCACCGTGGCGTCCGGCAGGGCCAGCAGCTTCGCCCGGATGGAGGCGATGAGCTCCGGTGTGGACCCGCCCGGAATGTCCGTGCGGCCGATGGAACCGGCCATAAGCGAGTCCCCGGAGAAGAGCGCCTCCCCCACGTGGAAGCACACGCCCCCCGGGCTGTGCCCCGGCGTATGATACACCCGGACGGCCAGGTCGCCAATCGGGATGATATCCCCGTCGCGCAGGAACCCGTCCGGCTGGGGCGGGTCCGCCACGCTGAACCCGTAATGGCGGGCGTACTCGGGCATGCGCTGGAGCAGGGGCACGTCGGCCTCGTGAATCAGCAGGCGCGCGCCCGTCTTCGACGTGAAGTACCCGTCACAGTAGACGTGGTCGAAGTGGCCATGGGTGTTCAGGACGTAGTCCAGGCGGAGGCGATCCTCTTCCAGCGCCTCCAGCAGGTGCTCGCTCCCCATCCCGGGATCGATGATGGCGGCGCGGCGCGTGTTCTCGTCCGCCAGGATGTAGGCGTTGCTTTCCATGGGACCGAGGGGGAAGGTCTTGATCAGCACGGGCCCTCCGGGAGTCAGGCGCCGGCCCGGGGGCGCGGCGCCCCGACCGGCGCACCATCCGGGCGTGAAGCTTCCCTAAGATAGCGCGGGCCCGGTTGCGGGGCAACCGGCCGGAAACAAACCACCTTCCCGCCTCTCCGTGGGGCGTGGGGCGGTGTCCGGATGGCGCCGCTACGCCAGTTCCCGCTCGATGCGCACCACGGTGCCGTAGTCGAGCCCCGTCAGGGCCGAGAGCCGTAGGAGATCCCGTTCGGTGATCTTCTGGCCCCGCTGCAGGATATCCCGCAGCTCCCGCCGGATGCGCTCCACCGCGTCGTGCTGTGTGCCGGGCATGGGCTTCCCGTCTTTCCCGACCCTCTTCGGACTCCCAGGGTCCGAAACCTCCGCTAACGTCCTCTGCGTTTTCCGTGCCCGTGCCCCAGCCCGTGCCCGATCTCCCCCACTCCCGATCCCATCCCCGCCCATCTCCCCCGCGGTCCCGCGCTCCCAGCGGGCACGGGCAGGGGCAGGGGGGGCAAGCCCGGCGCCGCTAGGCGGCGCCGGGCTTGCCGATGACAGTGATCTGGGGCCCCACGTCGGCCGCCTCCTCTTGCACGCGGACGGCCATCTTCGCCGCGATCCCGCGGATGATCCCGGCGATAGAGGCCTCGGGATCCCGTTCCAGGATGGGACGTCCCGCGTCCCCGGTCTCGCAGACCGCCGCGTCCAGCGGGATGCTTCCCAGGAAGGGCACCCCCAGCTCCTCCGCCGCGCGCCCCCCGCCCCCCTTGCTGAAGATGGAGGTCTCCTGGCCGCAGTGGGGACACAGGAAGCTCCCCATGTTCTCCACGATGCCGATGACGGGGACCTTGAGCTGGCGGAACATGGCCAGGGCCTTGGCGGCGATGCCCACGGCCAGGTCCTGCGGCGTCATCACCACCACGACGCCGCTGAGGGGGATCTGCTGGCACAGCGTGAGCTGCGCGTCACCGGTCCCCGGGGGCAGGTCCACCAGCAGGTAGTCGAGGGTGCCCCAGTCCACTTCGCGCAGGAACTGCTGGATCGCCCCGGCCACCATGGGCCCGCGCCAGATCACCGGCGCCGAGCCGGGGGGCAGCAGGAAGCCCAGCGACATGAGGCGCACGCCGTGCTGCTCCAGCGGCTGGATCCGGTTGCCGGCGCTCTCGGGCATCCGGTTGATCCCCATCATCACCGGGATGCTGGGACCGTAGATGTCGGCGTCCAGCAGGCCGGCCTCGGCGCCGAACTGGCCCAGGGCCACGGCCAGGTTCACGGCCACGGTGGACTTGCCCACCCCGCCCTTGCCCGAGGCCACGGCCACCACGTGCTTCACCCCGTCGATGGCGATCTTGCCGCTGACGGGCCGGCCCGCCGCCACCGAGACCCCCCGCCGGATCTCCACGGCCTTCACGCCCGCCAGGCCGGCGACGGCCGCGCGGCAGGCGGTCTCGATCCGCTCCCGCTCCAGCCAGGCCGGCGGGGCGAGGGCCACGGTGAAACGCACCGTCCCGTCCTGCACCGCCACATCCCGGATCGCTCCGAGGGACACCAGGTCCTTCCCCGCCTGGGGCTCCCGCACCGTACCCAGCGCCGCCAGGACCTCCTGCTGCGTTGCCATCCCCCTGGTCTCCTTATCTCGAGTTATCTCGAGCGGGGCGCCGCCGCGGCCCGCTTCCGCTGTTCCCCCAAGCGCCACGCGCCTGTCGCGGCGGCGGCCGGGGGCTCCCTCCGGCGGCCCGATGCCGCGGGCGCCGGCCCGCCCTGGGCCGTCATCCGGCGCCGATCCTCCCCTTTATCAACTTTCCTACCGCATCGGCCGCCCCGCGTCAACGCCACGCACAAGGCGCCACTCAGACCTCAGTCCTCAGTCCTCATACCTGGTCGGCGCGGACGGCGACGTGGGGCCCCTCGAAGGTGAGGATGGCCCGGCGGAAGGACTCCGGCAGGGGGATGGGGCGGCGCGTCTGCAGGTCCACGATGACGTGGGCCGACCGCACCTCCGCCACGACCTCCTCGCCTCCCCCGCGCATCACCAGGAACTCCACCACGAAGCTGGTCCGCCCCAGGGACGCCGTGCGCACGTGGACGTGCAGCAGGTCGTAGAACCGGGCCGGCGCCCGGTAGCGCGCCTGCAGCTCCACCATGGTGTCGTCGTACCCCTCCCGGGCCATGCGGAGGCGCGGGATCCCCAGGCGCTGCCAGTACTCGTGCCGGGCCGCCTCGGCGTAGGCCACGAAGGTCCCGTGGTGGACCACCCCCTGGGCGTCGGTCTCGATGAACCGCACCCGGAAGGGCATGGCGAACCGGAACAGGGCGCGGGCGCCGACGGGGTCCACGGCGGGCGGGGCGGCGGGGCCCGGGGGCTACCGGGGCGGGGGCTGCTGGATGAGCTGCATCAGCTCGTTGCGGGTGGCCGGGTTGTCGCGGAAGGCGCCCAGCATGGCCGAGGTGACGGCCCGGCTGTGCTGCTTCTCGACCCCGCGCATCATCATGCACAGGTGGACGGCCTCGACGATCACCGCCACCCCCTGCGGCTGGAGCACCTCCATCAGGGCGTCGGCGATCTGGCCGGTGAGCCGCTCCTGCACCTGCAGGCGGCGGGCGAAGACTTCCACCAGCCGCGGAATCTTGCTGAGGCCCACGATCTTGCCGTTGGGGATGTAGGCCACGTGGCACTTGCCGAAGAACGGCAGCAGGTGGTGCTCGCAGAGGCTGTACAGCTCGATATCCTTCACCAGCACCATCTCGTCGTAGGCCTGGGTGAAGACCGCGCCGTTCAGGACCTCCTTCACGTCCTGGGCATATCCGGAGGTGAGGAAGCGCAGGGCGCGCTCCACCCGCTCCGGCGTGGCCAGCAGCCCCTCCCGGTGCGGGTCCTCCCCCAGCTCCTTCAGCAGGTCTCGGATCAGCGACTGCACCATGGAATCACCTCGCGGGGCGCGGCGTCGCGGCCGGGCCCACGGCACGAACGGGAAGCGCATCGCGTACCGTACTGGGACACCGGGAAGGTGTCAAGGCAAAAGGGCGCGGAGAACAGGCGCGGAGAACCTGCTTGACAACCCGGCAGCCTGAGGTTAGAAGTTAACGCCCGCACCGAAAGGTGACCGCGGACGAAGCGCCCCGTCGGACCTCGCATAGAGACCCGACCCCACGGGAGAAATCCATGGCCGCACGGATCCCGGATCCCACCACCGTCGCCACTGTGTGGCACGCCATGCAGACCACGTGCAGGGAGATGCGCCACATCATCGACCGCACGGCCCAGAACTACCTCATCGGCCAGCTCCACGACGTCTCGGTGGGGATCTGGCGCCCCAACGGCGAGACGGTGGCCGTGCCCGTGGGGCTTCCCGGGCAGTTCCTGGGGAGCCAGTTCGCCATCCGCTCCATCGTGGAGAAATTCAAGGGAAACCTCGGGCCGGGCGACGTGATCCTCACCAACGATCCGTACCACGGGGGCCACAACATCCACCTCCCCGACTGGGGGTTCTTCCGCCCCATCTTCCATCGGGGCGAGCTGCTCTTCTTCACCCTGGCCCGCGGCCACATGCAGGACACCGGCGGCTCCTTTCCCGGGGGCTACTTCCCCAACGGGTACGACATCCACGCCGAGGGGATGTGCATCCCCCCCACCAAGGTGGCCGAGGGCGACGTGGAGCGGGCGGACCTGATGGAGTTCATCCTCAATAACGTCCGCTGGCCCGACGGGGTCCGCATCGACTGGTATTCCATGGTGGCCGCCACCAAGGTGTGCGACCAGCGCCTCACCGCCCTGCTGGACCGCTACGGGGGGGAGACGGTGCAGGCCTGCGTGGAGGAGATGATCGGCCGCACCGAACGGGCCGTCCGCGAGGACATCCGGAAGATCCCCGACGGCACCTACACCGGCGAGGCGGCCACCGACGACGACGGGACCGTCCTGGACGAGAAGGTCTGGATCCGGGTGGACGTCACGGTGCGGGGGGACGAGATCACGGTGGATTTCTCCCGCTGCGACGCGCAGCGCCGCGGCTTCGTGAACAGCGTGTATGCCGCCACCTACGGGAATGCGGCCTCCGCCGTCGTCCTGATCCTGGATCCGGCGCTGGCAGACTACCACAACGAGGGCACGCTGCGCCCCATCCGCGTGGTGGCGCCCGAGGGCACCGTGGTCAACGCCCGCTATCCCGCCACGGTGGGCGCGGCGCCCGTGAGCATGGGCAACCAGATCATCGAGGCCGTGCTGGAGGCCCTGGGGAAGGCCCGCCCCGCGCGGGCCATCGCCGCCTGGGGGAAGCACCGCGGGGACTACACTTTCGCCGTGGACCCGCGCTCGGGCGAGCGCTACGTGCGGACCTCCTTCGATTTCGACGGCAGCGCCGGGGCCGTCTGGGGATTCGACGGCTACCAGGGCGTGGCCGGCATGACCACCATGGGCGCCGTGAGCCGCGGCAACGTGGAGGAGATGGAACAGCGGGTGCCCTGGCGGCAGATCCAGTACGAGTTCGTGCCGGACTTCAGCGGGGCCGGCCGCTGGCGGGGCGGCCCGGGCGTACACTGGGTCGCCCAGAACGAGGGGACCGACGGCGGGATGGCCACCGGCAGCTCCGACGGCGACGAGGTGCAGGGCTTCGGCGCCCTGGGGGGCCGGCCCGCCCCCGTGTGCCGCACCTACATCCGCCGGGGCGCCGAGGAGATCCGGCTGAAGCCGCACCGGATGTACGACATCAAGACCGGCGACATCGTGGTGAAGCACAGCAGCGGGGGCGGCGGCGTGGGCGACCCGGCCCAGCGCGACCCGGAGATGGTGCGCGAGGACGTGGTGAACGAACTCATCTCGCTGCAGGTGGCCCGCGAGGTATTCAAGGTCGCCCTGGACACCAGGACGCTGGCCGTTGACCCCGAGGGGACGCGGCGGCTGCGGGGAACCGAGAGGCGCTGAGGATCCCCCGGCCGTCTCGGGACGAGGAAAAACCATGGAACGCCCGTACCCTGATGCCATCACGGTCGCGACGGTGTGGCACGCCCTGCAGACGGCCTGCCGCGAGATGCGCCACATCGTCGACCGGACCGCGCAGAACTACCTCATCAGCCAGCTCCACGACTTCTCCGTCGGCCTCTGGGCCGCCAACGGCGACACGGTGGCCGTCCCGGTGGGGCTCCCCTCCCAGTTCCTGGGCACGGGGTTCATGGTCAAGTCCGTCCTGGAAAAGTTCGGCGCCGACCTGCATCCCGGCGACCTCATCCTCTCCAACGATCCCTACCACGGCGGCCACAGCCCCCACCTGCCGGACTGGGGGTTCCTGCGGCCGGTGTTCTGGGAGGACGAGCTCCTCTTCTTCGCCATGGTGCGGGGCCACCAGCAGGACACGGGCGGCGCCTTCCCGGGCGGCTACTTCCCCAACGGCTACGACATCCACGCCGAGGGGATGTGCATCCCGCTCATCAAGATCCACGAGCGGGGGCGGGAACGGGCCGACCTCCTGGAGCTGCTCTGGAACAACGTCCGCTTCCCCGACGGCGTCCGCATCGACAACTTTTCCATGATCGCCGCGACCCGGGTGTGCGAGCAGCGGGTCCTGGCCCTGCTGGCGCGCTACGGCCGCGACACGGTGCTGGCCAGCGTGGCCGGGATGATCGACCGCACCGAGCGGGCCGTGCGGGAGGAGATCCGGAAGATCCCGGACGGCACCTACACGGGCGAGGCCGCCACGGACGACGACGGGACCGAGCTGGACGTGCCGGTCTGGGTGCGGTGCGACGTCACGGTGCGCGGCGACACCATGACCATCGATTTCTCCCGCAGCGACCGGCAGCGGAAGGGGTTCGTCAACTGCCCCTACGCCCTCACCTACGCCGACGCCGTGGGCGCGGCCATCCTCTTCTTCGACTCCGCCCTGGCCAATTTCCACAACGAGGGGACGCTGCGTCCCATCGCCGTGGTGGCGCCGCCGGGCTCCGTGGTGAACGCCCAGTATCCCGCCACGGTGGGGGGCTCCCCCGTGAGCGTGGGCACCCAGGTGATGGAGGCCGTGCTGGAGGCGCTCTCCAGGGCCTTGCCCCACCGGGCCATCGCCTCGTGGGGCAAGCACCGGGGCGACTACACCTTCGCCCTGGACCCGCGCTCGGGCGAACGCTACGTGCGGACCTCCTTCGATTACGACGGCGGGTCCGGGGCGGTGTTCGGGTACGACGGCTACGAGGGGGTGAGCAACATCACGGCCCTGGGGTCCATCAACCGCGGCAACGCGGAGGAGATGGAGGCCCGGGTCCCCTGGCGCATGCTCCGCTACGAGTTCCTGCCGGATTTCACCGGGGCGGGGCGCTGGCGCGGGAGTTCGGGCGTTCACTGGGAGGCCCTGAACGAGGGGGGCGACGGCGGGATGGCCACCGGCAGCTCTGACGGCGACGAGGTGCAGGGCTTCGGCGCCCTGGGGGGCCAGGCGGCCCCCCTGTGCCGGACCTACATCCGCCGGGGGACCGAGGAGATCCGGGTCAAGCCGCACCGGTTGGTGGACATCAAGACGGGGGACATCGTCCTGAAGCTCAGCGGCGGGGGCGGCGGCGTGGGCGACCCGGCGGAGCGCGATCCGGAGCGCGTGCGCGAAGACGTGGTGAACGAGATGGTCTCGGCCCAGGCGGCCCGGGACGTGTACCGGGTGGCCCTGGACCCGGAGACCCTGGCCATCGACCGGGAGGGCACCCGGGCGCTGCGGGCCACGCCCGCACGGCGCTGAGGGGCAACCGCGATATTCGGGAGGGACCAATGCTGCCAGATGTTCCGCGTGACCGTCTCCTGGAGTTGTACCGGCGCATGCTCCTGATCCGCCGGTTCGAGGAGGAACTGCTCCACCTGACCGACGGCGGCCATAATTTCGGCCACTTCCACCTCTACATCGGCGAGGAGGCCATCGGCGTCCCCGCCCTGGCGCAGCTCGGCCCGGAGGACTCCACGGCCACCACCTTCCGGAACCACGGCCACCTGCTGGCCCGCGGCGCCGACCCGGGCCGCCTGCTGGCCGAGATCATGGGGAAGGCCACGGGCTACTGCAAGGGCAAGAGCGGCACCCTGCACGCCACGGTGCGGGAGCTGGGCTTCCTGTCCACGTCGGCGGCCGTGGGGGGCGTCCTCCCCCTGGCCACCGGCGCGGGCTTCGCGGCCAAGCAACTGGGCACCAAGCGGGTGAGCGTCTGCTGCTTCGGCGACGGGGCCATGGAGGAGGGCGCCTTCTACGAGTCCATCAACCTGGCGGCCCTCTGGGCGCTCCCGGTCATCTACCTGTGCGAGAACAACAGCTTCGGCGCGCCGGGGGTCAGCGCGGGCGAGTATTCCTCCTCCACCATCTCCGCCGCCCGGCTCGCCGACCTGCCGACCGCCTTCCGCGTGCCGACGGTGGTGGTGGACGGGACGGACGCCGGGGCCGTCCACCGGGCCACGAGCGACGCCATCGGGCGGGCGCGGGGCGGCGGCGGCCCCAGCTTCATCGAGGCGCAGGTCTATCGGTGGCCCGGCAATCGGCCCCTCTGGCCGAAGCTGCTCACCGGGACGACCGACCCGGCCATGGCCTGGGACCCGGCGCGCATCCCGAAAGACCACGCGGAGTGGCACACCACCCACGACTGCGTGCTCCGCTACACCCGCGAGCTGCTGGCGGCCGGCGCCGCCACCCCGGACGCCGTCCTGGCCATCGACGGAGAGGTCCGGGCGGCGATCGCGCGGGCCAGGGCGTTCGCCCTGGAGAGCCCCGAGCCGGCGCCCGAGGCCGCCCTGGAAGACGTCTTCGCCTAGCGCGCAAAGCGTTCGGTAGTTCGGGCGTTCGGCCGTTCGGTGGATCCCGCACACCGATCTCTGGCGGCTCCGACTCCCGCCCGGTGACCTCCCGGGCAGAACCCTGAGCCCAGGAACCACCGAACACCCGAACCAGCGAACACCCGAACGTGTTTGGTGGCCTGGCCGCGAATCCACACACCGTGTCGGAGGGGACCGTGCGAGAGATCAGCTACGCCGAGGCCATGGTCGAAGCGCTCCACGAGATCCTGCGGGACGACCCGCGGGCGCAGATCATCGGCAACCACTTCCTGGGGCTCA
>Ga0214473_10009845_pt1 | contig 11285 bp, 12 predicted proteins | sample RVTome_7_FD_203509 | JGI IMG/M metagenome (GOLD analysis project Ga0214473, IMG submission 203509) | Soil microbial communities from uranium-contaminated site in the Upper Colorado River Basin, Wyoming, United States - RVT98D197 | ecosystem: Environmental > Terrestrial > Soil > Contaminated >...
TCCATCGCGGGCCAGCCGAAGTCCTCCAGGATCTTCGTGACGACTTCCTTCGCCTTGGCGTCGTTGCCGGCGATGAACATGTCAGGCGGTCCCCCGTGGAACGTCGGCTTGAACATGTGGGCGTTGCCGACCATGTTGAAGGCCTTGACGACGCGGGAATTTGGCAACCATCTCTGAACCTGTTCTCCCGCAGAATCGGTGTGACCCAGAGCGAGAGTTGGCGGTGCGTTTTCATGGAATATCAGCGGGTTCGTCACGTCGATGACGATCTTGCCGGCGAGGTTCTTTGGGCCGGCCAGCTTGATGGCGTTCTCGGTGCCAGTCCAGAGAGTCGCGAGCACAGCAATATCGCCATAGGTTGCAGCCTCAGCGAATGTGCCAGCGGATGCTCCCTGCGCTGCCTTCGCCACCCAGTCCTTGACCTCTTTCTTCTTCGTATCTCGTGTGCCTATCTTGACTTCATGTCCGAGCTTGGTGAATGCCGTTCCTAGGACTCGACCCACGTCACCTGAACCGAGAATTCCTACCTTCATGCTGCTTCCTCTCCTGAGATGATATCAGGTTCACACGCCGCCGCATCGGATGAATCTGCGCAATAACCACCACACGGTGCCTGAGATGATTCCTGAGAGGTGCGCCTGAAAGACGAGATTTTCCTTCCTTCGACGAGAATCGTCGGCGGATTGTACCTAGGTGGCTTGGCCAAACTGTGCAGCGGGCTTCGACGGTTGCAGGAATTCCTTCTCCTCCCACATGTCGTAGGAGGTTGCGGCCGACGAGGCCTGGGTGATCATCGCGATGGCGACAACAAGGTGAAGGAACTGCACAATCCCCATGTTGCAAATCCCATAGAGGTTGTACACACCGCCAACGAAGACTATGATGCCGAGGATGGGCTGGACCGTCCCGAACGTTACCAGTGCCTTAAGAATCCTTTTGGTTCTATCTGGAGCGGCCGTCTTGTTCACGTTGACATAGTTGTAGACTGCCAAGGCGAGTACGAGTACGCCGAGCAGCATGTGGACATACTCGACGCCCTGAAAGTCAATCGCCTTTGACTGGAACAGGACTTCCAAGAGCATCAGCCAGATTATCGCGTAGAGAGTCTGCCAGACCTTCAAATAAACCGACCTCGGGGGCCGAGGAACTCCTCGAAATGCCTTAAGGATTTCTCCTGACACGGTTCACGACTGGATAGACATGGATGGCAGATGCAGCAGGATTTATAGAGGATGGTCCCGTTATTCCTTTGGCATAGAATGGGTGCGCTGACAGCCAGTCAGGCGGTTGTGAGGACTCTCGTTGTAGCAGCGATGGTGACGGCAGTAGCCAACACCGCAATCAGATGGGCGGTGGCTCCGTGGGCGCCTCAACCCCCAGACTTCTCAATCACGGACATCGATGGCCAAAACATAACGCTCAGCGGGCTCAGGGGAAAAGTGGTCGTGCTCGACTTCATGTTCATAGCCTGCGAGGGCTGCAGGATCGTGACGGACAACCTGCAGCAGATAATCCCCTCGTATGGCAGTGACATCGTCGTGATTAGCATCGACATCCTGCCCTCTGACACCACCGCGGCGTTGCAGAGCTATAGCGTCTCAGAAGGCATAACCTGGCAGGTGGCGCGAGACACCGATTCCGTTGCGTCGAAATACGGTGTTGGCGCGACTCTCCCGCATGTGATCATTGTGGACAGGTGCGGAGCTGCCGCTTGGAACTGGAAGGCTGTGGGGCCGATCAATCCTGGTACGCAGAAATCGGAAATGCAGGCGGCGATATCAGCGGCTTTGTCCAGTTTTGGGTGTCCAACACCCGGCGGGCAGACGGACAACGCTTTGCTGATCGTTCTGGCGGTGCTCGTGCCCTTGCTTGTCGTGACCATAGTCGCAGTCGTTCTGGTGACGATGCGCCGCAGGAAGAAACTGAGATAGTTCTGAGATCTGGAAAGAGCAGAAAACCCAACCTCAGGCCATACATTCACATACCTCCCCCCGCTATTGATAAGTCGTGTCTGAGAATGATAAACCCGGTGGAAAGATGCCCGCCAAAACCATAGAAGAACTACCGGGAGTTGGACCAGCAACTGCCGAGAAGCTCAGAGAAGCTGGACTGAACGACCTGATGGCCATCGCCGTCGCCTCGCCCGCCGCGCTAGCGGATGTGGCGGAGATAGGGACGAACGTGGCCCAGAAGATCATCCTGGCCGCGCGCGAAGCTGCTGATGTTGGAGGCTTCGAAACCGGTGACGTGGTACTCGAGCGCAGAAAGAGCGTCGCGAAGCTCTCGACCGGGGTGAAGGCTCTGGACGAGTTGCTCGGTGGCGGTCTGGAGTCGCAGGCGATAACAGAATGCTATGGCGAATTTGGGTCCGGGAAAAGCCAGCTGGCGCATCAACTAGCGGTCAACGTAACCCGTCCAGTGGAGGAGGGAGGTCTCGACGGCGACACGGTCTGGATCGACTCCGAGCAGACTTTCCGCCCGGAGAGAATCACGCAGATGGCGGATGGCCTCGGCCTGGATCCGGAGACGGTTCTCAAGAGGCTTCACGTCGCGAGGGCATTCAACTCGCATCACCAGATGCTCCTCGTCGACAAGGCGAACGAGCTCGTCAAGGATTTCCCAATCAGGCTCATAGTGGCCGATTCGCTCACGGCTCACTTCAGGGCGGAATACATCGGCCGCGCCGTCCTTGCAGAGAGGCAGCAGCTCCTGAACAAGCACATTCACGATCTGATGAGGTTCGGCGATGTGCACAACGCAGTCATCTACGTCACGAATCAGGTGCACGCGAAGCCTGACGCGTTCTTCGGAGACCCGACCAGGCCTATTGGGGGGCATGTGGTCGGGCACAGCGCGACGTTCCGCGTATACCTGAGGAAGAGCAAGGGCGGGAAGAGGATAGCGAGGCTCATTGACTCACCGAACCTGCCTGAAGCGGAGGCGGTCTTCACTGTGACGGAGGAAGGAGTTAGAGACTAGAGCGGGAGGGGGCTTCTCTTGGGGCTCGTCGATTCGAACAGCCTGGCAAGAACGCTTGATGCTGTGAACGCGGCGTTCTTCTTCGGAGAGCCTCCTTCAGCTTCTCAGAGAGAGCAAGCGGCTAGGTGGATCGCAGGCAGGCAGGGCTTGCCCGGATCGTACGCGAGGACTTTCGCACCGACTGAAAGGGATCTCAAAGGCGGAGCGAAGATGTTCACGGGAGAGGCTATCGATTCCAGAGTCGCGACGAGGCACATGCTTGGCGAGGAGGCGTGCAGAGCGCTGTTCCTTCTGGACGTAAGAGAGGAAGAGGTGCAGGACGCCCTGAATCGAGCGAGATCGCAGCTGTTCAGCTGGATAGGCAAGACGGACTCTCGTCCCGGCATTTTCTGCTGCGGGAAGTGCACCGTCTCATTGTGGCGGCATATGGCGGTGGCGGGAGACACCGAGGCGCAGGACATGCTCGTGAAGGGCGTGAGGGCACTGAAGAGCCGCCGCGTCGACGGCGGGAGGTGGCAGGCCTTCCCGTTCTACTACACACTCCTGGCGCTCACTGACATGCAATTTCCCGAGGCGACCGAAGAGATGAAACACGCAGCGCAAGCATGCGAGCGGTACTTGCAGCGCCAGAAGGGGAAAGACGAGACGGGTCGCCGTAGACGCGTTCTCGCCGAGAAGGTCCTTGGGAAGTGCTGAGGGGACTGGCGCGCACGCCCGCCGAGATTCCTAAGTATTAATAGCCGCCAATCGATAGGTCGGATTGTGAAGGTTCACCAGATAGTAGACCTCAGCTTCGAGGTCAACCTCTATTTCATCGACGCTCCGAAACCCGTGCTCATAGACAGCGGTCTCGGTCCGGATGGGCGGAGGATTGCGGCGATGGTTCACGAGCTGCTGGCGGGAAGGAAGCTCCAAGCCATCATTCTCACCCACCGCCATTTCGACCACTCTGGCGGGGCGGCGGAGCTCATGGCGAAGTTCTCGACCGACGTCTACGCGTCCCCGCCAGAAGCGCAGGCAATGGTCGAGGGGGATCAGGTCACCAGCGGGGCTCTCTCTTTTGGCGGGAGACTGATGACGATTCCCGCCAAGGCGCTCGCGTACAATAAGGAGTTCGACATAGGCGATGGAAGTCTCCTGGCGGTCCACACGCCCGGACACACGGAAGGCGCAGTCTGCCTCTATCACAGGGAATCAAAGTCGCTGTTCACGGGAGACGTAGTCTTCTCTGACGGGAATGTCGGCCGCTGGGACTTGCCGACAGGCGACTACGGTCAGCTGGTACAGTCGTTGGAGAAGCTGAATGAGATGGACGTCGAGAATCTCTATCCGGGTCATGGGCCATATGTGGAAAGCGAGGCGAAGGACCACATCCTGATGGGCCTCAACGCCCTCAGATCGTTCACATGGTGATGCATCCGATGCGCGTCTACAAGTGCAGGAAGGTGGGAGGCAAGTTCAGTCTCAGCAAGAAGGTCGTCACCGAAGTTCTAGACGTCGTGGCCGATGGCGGGCTGGTCGTCTATCCAACAGAAACGGTCTACGGTCTGGCCGCAGACCCTTTCAACGAGGATGCGGTCAAGAGGGTTTTCAAGGTCAAGCGCCGTCCGAAGTCGATGCCTATTTCGATGGCGGTGCCGAGCTACGCGGCGATATGGTTCTATGCTCTCCTGGATGAACACTCAATCAAGTTCTGTGAAAAGCACATGCCCGGCCCCGTCACGGTCATCCTCAGGGCGAATTCTCGCGCACCGACGAACCTCGTCTCGAAAGACAGACTGATAGGGTTCCGCGTCCCAGAGCATACGGTCGCGGCACAGCTTCTCAGGGTCATCTCGCCACTCACCGCCACGAGCGCCAACCGCCACGGTCGCCCGCCACCGGTCACTTGCGATGAAGCGATCGAGCAGCTCGGCGGCGATGTCGATATCTACCTGGATGCCGGCCCCTGCAAGTACCGCCAAGAGAGCACGGTGGTCGACCTCAGTGACGGCAAAACAAGGATTATCAGGCCGGGAGCATTGTCCCAGGAGGATTTCTGAGATGGATCCGGAAGTCTGGGAAAAGCTCGCATTGGCCGGAAAGGCCGGTTCGGAGGCGCTCAAGCTCGGCGTGAGCATAGCCAAGGACGGCGCCAAGTTGCTCGACATCGCAGAGGCGGTCGAGAACAGAGTGAGAGAGATGGGAGCCAAACCCGCCTTCCCCGTTTGCATCTGCATCGACGATGTGGCGGCTCACTACTCCCCGACGCATGACGATCAACTCAGGCTCAAGAGGGGTCAGGTCGTGAAGATCGACCTCGGTGCCCATGTCGATGGCTACGTCGCCGACACCGCCAAGACTGTGGAAATCGGCACGAGCAGCTGGATAGGTCTCATCAAGGCATCCGAGGTCGCGCTCCAAGCCGCGATTGAGGTCATCAGGCCGAACGTGCCGACGCGCTTGATTGGCGCCGCCGTAGAGAGGACGATCGAATCGTACGGCTTCAGGCCGATCGTCAATCTCACGGGTCACAGCATCGAAAGATACGTCCTCCACGCGGGGAAGTCGATACCCAATGTCGGCGACAGGACGAGCGACGTCATCGCAAAAGGCGACGTGGTCGCGATTGAGCCCTTCTCCAGTGCGGGAGCGGGCAAGGTGGAAGGGCGCAAGCTCTCCAACATCTACCGTCTCGTGAGAGCCCGCGACCTGAAGCACGAGCCGTCAAACCGGTTGATCAAGTACATCGACGAGAACTTCAAGGGCCTCCCGTTCGCCGAGCGCTGGGTCTACAGATTCGATGACAATGCCCCCGCCATTCTGAAGAAGCTCCAAAGAGCGGGGCTCGTCATGGCTTACAAGCAACTGGCCGACATCGGTGGCGGCATGGTCGCGCAGACCGAGCACACGATGCTCGTGACCGCCGATGGGGCGAGACTGACTACTGCCTGGCAATAGCACGGCATATACGAGGCTGCACCTCACCCGCGGATAGGTTGATTTACGATGAGGAGTTTGCGTCCGAGGCCATAGTCGACACAGCTTCTGCGTGAGTGAATTACAGGAGGTGAAAGGAATGAAAGCACCTGCACCGATCATTGTTGGACCTTGGACTGGACAGCTGAAGTACGGTGAGAACCCATATCAAAGGGCAGAGGCGGCGATCCCGAAAGGCATCGAGGTGTACGGCTCCAAACCGAGCTTCATCAACTGGCTGGATTTCTCAAGGGCATGGGCGAACGTCACGGAGGCGTCGCAGGCACTTGGCGGCAGGGCCATTGGCGTATCGTATAAGCACACGAGCATCGCTGGCGCCGGCTTCGCCAAGGAATTCACCGAATCCGAGCAGAAGGTGTTCACAAGAGGCAAGGAGCTGAGGGAGTTCTTTGAGGGCGGCAACAAGCTGTCGCCGCAGGCGAACGCATACCTCCGTGCGACTTGGTGCGACAGGGATGCATCTTTCGGCGAGATGGTCGGCCTGAGCGGCATCCTCGACTATCCTACCGCCATCGCGATGGCGGGGAAACGGATCGACGGGCTCGTATGCAGAGGCTTCGAGGATGAGGCGCTTGACCTGTTGCATCAAGAAAGGAAGGTGCCCGTAGCCATCATGACAAACGACTTCCAACCGCCTGAGCAGATAACAAGAGTGACTGATATCGGCGCCAGCCTCAAGCAAGAGAGGAACAAGCTGGTTTACGACAGCAAGCTGTTCAGGCCGAGGGAAGAAGCCAGGGACGGGGAACTCTACGGTTTCATCATGTCAAACAACAAGAGAATCAGCCAGCAACAGAAGGAAGATGCGATTCTCACCGCCTCGGGCGTCAAGTACTCCGAGTCGAACTGTGTGGGGATTGGACATGGCGGTTGCACGCTCAACTGCGCTGGCGGGCAGAAGCGGGTTCTCTCCGCCCAGATAGCGGCTGCACGGTGGATCGAATTCTGCTTGCTTCAGCATCCGAGCGTCCTCGAGTTCAAGCCCACGAGGAGTTCGCTGATATACGCCCACCAGGAAAGACTGGCCTTCATCAGAAGCATGCCTCTGGACAAGAAACTGGATTTCGTGAAGACGAGGTTCGCGAACAGCGTCGGCGTGTCGGATGCCATGTTCCCCTTCGATGACGGAGCAAGAGCGCTTCTCGACGTCGGAGTTGACCTGGTTATCCAGCCTGGAGGTTCCGCCAGAGATCAGCAGACGATCGACACGGTGAACAAATACGGAGCGACGATGATTTTCGCCAGGGTCAAGAAGGCGGGCAGCAAGGCTTGGGAAGAGGATTTCATGGCGAGGCTGTTCTCGCACTCCTAGCGCCCAGCAACTTTAATTATCGAGGCACACTATCGAACGAACCCCGAGGGAACGCCTTGACAGAGATACGCCGCATCGTGCTCGATGTCCTGAAGCCGCACAGCCCTTCGATTGTTGAACTCTCCAGGAAGATTGCAGCGCTGAAAGGGGTCCAAGGCGTGAACTGCACAATCGAGGAGGTCGACCAGGAGACGGAGAGTCTGAGAGTGACCATCGAGGGGGACTCGGTGGACTATGAGAAGGTCGCCGATGCGATCAGGGCGACCGGTGCGGTGATACATTCGATTGACAGCGTTTCAGCGGGGAAGAAACTTGTCGAGGAGCCTCATCCGCCGGAACACTCGTAGCCGCGGCCGCCACAATTGACGAAGCATAAATCCGCGCGGTCCATGGTTCTTAGATTGCATGTCGAGCAAATGGAAAGCGTTCTTTCGCCTCTCCCGCCCCATCTTCTTGGTAGGCGGTGTTCTGGCATTCGCGCTCGGCGCGCTGGTCGCCCGCTACGAAGGTCATGCGATAGACTCAATACTGTATGTTACAGGTCAGATTCTTGTCACGACTCTGCAGTTAGCGGCTCAGTATCTCAATGAGTACTGGGATGTCGAGGTCGATGCTCTGAACAAATCGCGCACATTCTTCACCGGCGGGAGCGGGGTTCTCTCTGAGGGTAGCATTTCTCGGAAGACAGCGGCGCGAGCAGCAAGCATCTTCTTGACAATTGCGGCCGTCACCGCCACCTACCTGATTGTCCGATACAGAATCGGTCCTGAGGTCTGGGCGGTCATGTTGTTCGCCTTCTTGGGCGCCATTTTCTACTCCAGCCCGCCATTGAAGCTTGAGAGCACGGGAGTGGGGGAATTGATCGCCTCGATTGAAGTGGCGGGGCTGCTTCCGATATTCAGCTATCTGCTTGTGGCTGATCGGCTTGGCTGGCTGATTGTGCTCGTCGTCTTGCCGCTTGTCATGCTTCACTACGCCATGCTACTCGCGTTCGATTTGCCTGACATGAGGAGTGATGAAGCTGGCGGAAAGAGAACTCTCCTGGTTCGAATTGGCGGGAATCGTGGAGCGATGATGCACAACGCGCTTCTTGTCCTGGGCTTTGGAATGGCGGGCGCGGCGTCTGTTGGCGGATTGCCAGCTCTCGCAGTCATCTCCTTGACAGCCACCGCACCACTGGCCGCGATCCAGGCGCTCGCGATGACTCGCGCGAAGAACGGCGAGAGCATTTCTTACCAGCGACTAACGTCCGGCGCCGCATCATTCTTCGGCCTTGCTACCGCCATTCTCGCGGTCAGCTTTTGGGCGCTTGCGTAGTTCCCGCCCTGGTCGCCTTGATCTTCTCCGCGATTTTCCGGACCACCGACGTCTTGACGAAGTTCCCCTGAAGTAACACGCGCCCTTCTTTCTGCCAGTGCGTTGTCGGGTGGGATTTGTCTGGGTCGATGACTACCTGGAGGCCGAGTGCTTTGGCCGCTTGGTGCACCTCTTCCACCTTCGGTCCGGAGACCGCCAGGTTCTTGGGCACTCTTCGCCCCTCGTCCCTGCTCCGCCCGGAATCGAAGTATGCCGGGTAGAGGACGATCGGCTTCTCTTTCTTTGCCACGGCCGACTTAATGGCCTGCGGGTATAAGAATTGCCCATGCCCACGCAGGGTCAACAGCCGACGTGGCGGTCCCGCCACCGCATAGGTTTAATGAGCCGCAAGCGTTTGCATCGACACCGGAGGCAAGAGACGGGAGATCCATGAAGGCTCCGATATACGACAGCGTCCTCGAGATGATAGGGTCCACACCGATGTTGAGACTCAACAGGATCGGGAAAGGTCTCAAAGCCGAGATTCTCGTGAAACTGGAGTACATGAACCCGACCTGCAGCGTCAAGGACCGCATCGCTCAGTTCATGATTGAGAACGCGGAAAGGAAGGGCGACCTGAAGCCAGGAGCCACGATCATAGAGCCGACTACTGGGAACACGGGCATCGCTCTGTCCCTTGTTGCCTCCCTGAAAGGATACAAGATGATCGTCGTCATGCCGGAGTTTGTCAGCAAGGAAAGGAGGGTCCTCTGCGAGGCTCTCGGCGCCCGAGTCGTCCTGACGAAGAAGAAGGATGGAGTGATAGGGGTCCTCCGCAAAGCTCAGGAACTCGTGAAGAAAACGCCCGGGGCCTTCATGCCCCACCAGTTCGAGAACATCAACAACCCTCTCGCGCACCAGAGGACCACCGGGAAGGAGATACTGGAACAGACCGGGGGGAAGCTGGACGTATTCGTTGCTGCCGCGGGGACAGGCGGCACGATATCTGGAGTGGCCCGGGCTCTGAAGAAGAAAGCTCCAGGAGTGAGGATAGTCATTGTCGAGCCCGCGGGCTCCCCTGTGCTCTCCGGAGGCGAACCAGGATTTCACAGGATCGAAGGAATAGGCGAGGGCTTCGTTCCCGGCGTCCTGGACACTTCACTCTTCGACGAGGTCGTGCGCGTAACCGACGAGGAGGCGATGCGGACGGCCAGGAGGCTCGCTAGAGAGGAGGGGGTTCTGGCGGGCATCTCGTCCGGCGCAAACGTGTTTGCGGCTCTGAAGGTGGCGGAGAGGATGAAGAAGGGGAGGATCGTGACTCTGCTTCCGGATTGCGCATTGAAGTATCTTTCGACGGACCTCTTCAGCTGTAGCTGCTAGAAGATGACACAAACGTCACAACCTGAATCCTTGGAAACTCGCGGTTTTCGTTTCGGACTCAGCATAGGTTTAATGTGACAAATGCATTCGCCAGACTTTGAAGAGGCGAATCCAATGCCGGATGAAGACCTGACTCATTTTGCTGTGGAATACGCTAGGAACAAGGGGGCGACATATGCGGAGGCCCGCTACGAGCATCAAGTCGGGGAGCAAGTCATTCTGAAAAACGGCGTGCTCGACGCGCTCAACTTCTCCGAGGACTCGGGGATTGGCGTGCGGGTCCTGGCAAAGGGTGGCTTGGGTTTCGCTTCGACTAACCGCCTGAACAAGACGGACTTGCGGGCGGCGGTCGACTCCGCCGTCAAGACCGCAAAGGGAGCAGCGAGGAAGGATCCGATATCATTCGTGCAGGAAGAACCGGTCGTCACCGAGTGGTCTGTCTCAGAGCGAATTAAGGTCGTCGACGTCCCGACCGAGCAGAAGATCAAGGACCTTCTCGAGGTAGACAAGGCGCTCCTTGATCTGAAGCTGAAGATGCCCGCCAGGCTTTTCGTTCTTGGTCACAACAGGATAAGGAAGACATTCGTGAACAGTGAGGGTTCTGAGATACGCTCTTATTCACCTCGCATCCGCCTCTACTACTATCTGACGGTCACGTCGGACGGCGACGCGGAGCAGACGCACCGCAACTACGGGTGGAGCGGCGGCTGGGAGGCATTGGATGAGTGGCATACATTGGAGAAAGTCACAGAGGAAGCTAAGAGCCTTCAGACGTCCCTGGCAAAAGGCAAGAAATCCCCAGAGGGGAAGATGGATCTTGTCGTCGGGCCCCAGGTCAGCGGCATCGCGGCGCACGAGAGCTGCGGCCATCCGACAGAGGCGGACAGGATTCTCGGGAGGGAAGCCTCGCAGGCTGGCAAGTCGTTCATCACTCCCGACATGGTCGGGAAGAGGGTCGGCAGCGACGTTGTGAACGTGGTGGACGACCCGACGATGGATCACGCCATCGCCTACTACGCATACGATGACGAGGGAGTCAAGGCCCGCCGGAGGTACCTCTACAAGGATGGCAGGATCAACGAGTTCCTGCAGAACCGCGAGACTGCGGCGAAGACTGGCACGAGGAGCAACGGCGCATCCCGAGCGACCAACTACGACCGGGAAGCCATCGTGAGGATGGCGAACACCTTTGTCGAGCCGAGAGACTGGAGGTTCGAGGAGATGCTGGCTGACGTGAAGTTCGGCGTCTACATGAAGTCGTTCATGGAATGGAACATCGACGACAAGAGGTGGAACGGGAAGTACGTCGGGCGGGAGGCATACCTCATCGAGAATGGAG
>Ga0214473_10009846_pt1 | contig 11285 bp, 13 predicted proteins | sample RVTome_7_FD_203509 | JGI IMG/M metagenome (GOLD analysis project Ga0214473, IMG submission 203509) | Soil microbial communities from uranium-contaminated site in the Upper Colorado River Basin, Wyoming, United States - RVT98D197 | ecosystem: Environmental > Terrestrial > Soil > Contaminated >...
CTCCAGGCGGAGGACCTGCCTCAGGGGTTCGTCCAGAGGAACGAACTGTTCACCACCAACGGGTATCAGGCCTCTTTGAGCGCCGACCCGGAGGCGAGGAAGGATCAACTCGAGAACTGGGGAAGGCTCCTGGGCTACGAGGTCACGTACCAGCCCGCCGGCGCAGTGGCGCAGGAGTCGCCGGTGCAGGGGATCAACGTCTCCTCTTCCCTCTACCAGACCGAGGAGGGGGCCGGCGAGGCCTTCTTCATCGACGCTGTGAAGGGGGCGGAGGAGAGGGACTGGGCGGCCGACTATGCCGGGCTGAGGGACTTCCAGCAGGAGGAGGTCGATGCCAGCGGCCTGGCTGATGAGGTCGTGTGGCTGCGTTTCAGTGGCTTTCAGCCCGTCGACGGCGGGCCCGACCCACTGGTCACCGATGACTTCATCTTCTTTAGGGTGGGCCGAGAGAGAGGGTTCCTGAGGGTCCAGACTAGCTCCATTGAGAGTGAGGACCGCCAAGTCATACGGCCCACGGTGGAGCAGTGGCTGCGGGCGCTGGTCCGGAACGTGGAGGAGGTGCTGGCGGAACCCGTCTTCGAGGTTGAGGAGGAGTAGCCGTGGGCCGCATCGGCTACCTGGACTGCTTCTCCGGTGTCAGCGGGGACATGCTCCTGGGGGCGCTGGTGGACGCGGGCGTCCCCCTGGAAGAGATGCGGGCGGAGCTGGCCATGCTGCCTGTGGCCGGGTACTCCCTGGAGGCGAGACGGGTGACCAAGGGTGGCCTGGCCGCCGTGCAGGCGGAGGTGAGGGTGCAGGAGACACCGGCGGCTCGGGCCCTGGCCGACGTGACGGATGTCATCGACAAGTCGTCCCTGCCAGCGGCGGACCGCGAAAGGGGGATCGCCGTCTTCCGGCGGCTGGCGGAGGCGGAGGCCGCCGTGCACGGAGAGACAATAGAGACGGTACACCTGCACGATGTCGGCGCCGTGGACGCCATCGTGGACGTGATGGGCACCGTCGTCGGGCTGCGGCTGCTGGGCGTGGAGGCGCTGTACTGCTCCGCCCTCCCTTCGGGCGAAGGGCAGGTGGAAAGTCGGCACGGGACGCTGCCGCTGCCGGCCCCGGCCGCGCTGGAGCTGCTGGCCCGCGCCGGGGCACCCCTTCGGCGGGGCTCAGGGCAGGCGTTGCGGCCGGCCGACGCTGGTCAGGGCGAGCTGGTGACGCCCACCGGGGCCGCCATCGTCACCACGCTGGCCAGGTTCGAGCGGCCGGAGATGACCCTGGAGCGGGTCGGCTACGGCGCCGGCAGCCGCGAGCTCCCGGAGCGGCCCAACGTCCTGCGGCTGTGGCTGGGCCAGGCGGTGGCCCAGGGGACGCGGCCGATGGTCCTCCTGGAGACCAACGTCGACGACATGACGGGCGAGATGCTGGGCTACGCGCTGGAGAAGCTCCTGGCCGGCGGCGCGGCCGACGCCTGGCTGACGCCGGTGCAGATGAAGAAGGGCCGGCCAGGGGTCGTGCTGTCGGTCATCTGCGCCGAGGCCCAGGAGGAGCCGCTGGCCCGCCTGCTCCTGCGGGAGACGTCCACGCTGGGCGTGCGGGTGCGTCCCGTGCGCCGCTGGGAGGCGGAGCGGGAGGTGGTGGAGTTCGAATCGTCCCTGGGGTCGGCCGCCGTCAAGGTGAAGCGACTGCCGGACGAGCCGCCGCGCTTGGCGCCGGAGTACGAGGCGTGCAAGCGGCTGGCGGAGGCCAGCGGGCTGCCCCTGGCGGAGGTGTACCGGATAGTGCAGGCGGAGGGGGAGGCCAAGCTCGCCGGGTGAGAGAACTCGAAGCCTGAAGCCTAGAACCTAGGCCCTTACAGCGCGAAGCGGTCGATGGCCCAGGCGACGCCGTCGGCGTCGTTGGAGGGGGCGATGTGGAGGGCGGCGCGCTTCACCTCATCCGGCGAGTTGTCCATGGCGATGCCCAGGCCGGCCAGGCGCAGCATGGCGAGGTCGGACTCGGAGTCGCCCATGGCCATCACGTCCGACAGAGGTACATCCGTCTCGCGGCAGACCGTCTCCAGGGCGCTCGCCTTGTCAGCGTCTGGGTGGGTGAGGACGACATAGGGAGGCAGATTGATGGGCCGGTTGAGGGAGAACTTGGCGCGCCGTGCCTGCCGGCAGGCAGGGCCGTCGTAGGCTGGCAGGAGCCGTTGCGAGATCTCATCCACCGCCTCCTGGCCGAAGACGAGGACGGCGGTGGGCTGTCCCCGCGCCAACTCGTCGGCCTGGCGATCGGAGATGCGGAGGCCGCCGGGCAGGCTTTCGGGGGTTACTCCAGGCCGCGCGCGCATGAATGTAGCGTCCTCGATGGTGGTGAACATCTCCCAGCCGCGCTCGTCGCCCAGGGTGGTGACCTCGCGGGCGACCTCCTGGTCGAGGCGCAGGTGGAGGAGTTCGCTGCCGTCGGAGGGGCGCCTTACGAGGGCGCCGTTGCTGCAAACGAGGGGGGTGTCGATGCCCAGGCGGTCGGCGGTGCGCCTGGCGAGGCCGAACCAGCGGGAGGTGGCCAGCACGACCTTGATGCCCCGGTCCAGGGCGCGTCTCACCGCCTCCCCGTTGCCCTCGCTCAGCCTGAGGGAGCTGTTGAGGAGGGTGCCGTCCAGGTCCAAGGCGATGAGCTTGATCATGTCGAAGGGTGTGAGGCGGTGCCGCGCAGGTCAAGGATACGGCATGCGTTATCGCAAAGGATAGAGCGCTTCTCGGCGTCCGCGAGGGGGAGGCGGCGGATGCGGGCAGCGTCCAGGACGGGGTCGAACCAGGGGTAGTCGGAGCCGAACATCACGCGCTCGGTGCCCACCTGTCGCAGGGCGGCGGCCGCCTCCTCGTCGCCCAGCGTCGGCTGCTTCTCCGTACCGTTGATGACGCCGCAGCAGTCGAAGAAGAGGTTGGGGTAAGCGCGGGCGAGGTCGGCGCAGGCGGCGAAGTCGCCGAAGGCGAGGTGGGCCATGACGGCGGTGAGGCGCGGGAACGCCGAGAGGACGTCCGGGAAGTGCTTGGGGTGGGCGTAGTCGGTGGTCTGCTGGCCCAGGGGAAAGGCGCCGGAGTGGAAGATGATGGGGAGGCCCAGCTCCTGGGCGCAGTCGTAGACGGGCCACAGGCGGCGGTCGTTGGGGTAGAAGCGCTGGTTGGCGGGGTGCAGCTTGATGCCGCGCGCGCCCCGCTCCCGGCGCAGGTCGATCTCGGCGACGAGCTCCTCCTCGCTCATGGAGGGGTCGAGGCTGATGAAGGCGACGAGCTGCGGATGCTGGCGGGCGACCTCGCAGGTCCAGTCGTTGCGGCGCTGGAGGCGGCCGATCATCTGGCGGCGGATGTCGTCCTCGGCTTGGGCGCGCTGGGCAGGGGAGAGGTCGGCGGGCAGCTTGGCGAGGGCGGTGTCCGCCATCTCGACCACGGGGGTCATGTTCACCATCACCGCCTTCTGGATGCCGGCGCCGGCCATCAGCTCCAGCAGCTCGTCGACGGTGCCGCCGTAGTCGGTCTGGCCGGTGCCCATCATCGCCTGGCGGCCTATCTCGCGGCTGCGGTAGGTGTGGACGTGGGCGTCGATGATGGGGACGTCGGACATGTCAGTCCGCGGGGAACCCCAGGTGGCGCTCGCGCAGGCTGACGAAGCCGTTGCGGGCCAGGACGATGTGGTCCAGGACGTCGATGTTGAGGAGGGAGCCGGCCTCCCTGATCTGGTGGGTTATCGCCACGTCGTCAGCGCTGGGCGTGGGATCGCCCGAGGGGTGGTTGTGGACGACGATGATGGCCGGGCAGCCCTCCCGCACGGCCTCACGGAACAGGTCGGCGGGCCGCACGTGGGTGGCGTTGACCGTCCCCTTGTACACCTCCGGCGCCGCCAGCACCTGGTTCCTGGTGTTGAGGAGGACGACGCGCAGGTGCTCCTGCTCCAGCAGGGCCATATCGGCCAGGAGGAGGTTGGCGATGTCCTGCGGGGAGCGGACGATGGGACGCTCGTCGGGGTGGGTGGCCAGGAGGCGGCGGCCCAGCTCCATGGCGGCCAGCATCTGGGCGGCCTTGGCCTCGCCCACGGCGCGCTCGGCGCACAGCTCGCCGACGGAGGCGCGGGCCAGGCCCGGCAGCCCGTTGAACCGCGAGAGGAGGCGCGTGGCCTGGGCGACGACGTTTTCGCCGGCGCCGCCGGTGCGCAGGATGATAGCCAGCAGCTCCGTGTTGGAGAGGGCTGCGGCTCCCCACCGGCGCAGGCGCTCGCGCGGCCGCTCCTCCGAGGGCATATCGCGGATTAGGGGACGGTACTCGACGGCTGGGGCGGTCCCGCCTTGGCCCGGCGGGCCGTTGTAGTCAGTCAAGCTTTGGCGGGCAGGCATCGGGGCGTCCTTTCCCCTTCCTACTGAGGGATGACCAGCACATCCCCCGGTTGGAGCGTGTCCTCCAGGGTTAGGCCGTTGACGGCGGCCAGCTCGACGGCATCGACGCCGAAGAACTCGGCGATGCCGTACCAGGTGTCGCCCGGCTCGACGGTGTACTCGATGGGTCCCGCTGGCTCCGGTGTCGGCTCCGGCGTGGGCTCCGGTGTCGGCTTGGGCGTGGGCTCGGGTGTCGGCTCAGGTGTGGGGGTGGGTGTGGGGGTGAGGGGGGGCGGCGGGGTGACGGGCTCGGGGGAGGCGGGTGGGGAGGGCTCCGGCGCGATGACGTCCGAAGGCTCGCCCGGGAGGCCGGGAGGACGGATCAGCAGCCACAGCGCCAGTACGCTGCCCACCAGGAGGAGGAGCAGGGAGGCGCGGAAGAAGGTGCTGGAGGGGGCGGCGTTGACGGGATTGAGGCAGTCGGCGCAGAGGTCTTCGCCGTGTTCGCGGCAGTAGGCGTTGCCGCAGCGAGGGCAGCGCTGAGTGGCTTTCTTCTGACAGACGTAGCAGTCCATGAGCTGTATGCGCAGCGGGGAAAGGCTCGCATCCTCCCCGGCCGCATTTTACAGGCTATTGCAGTTCGACGGTAGCGCCTGCGTCCTGGAGCTTCTTGGTCGCCTCTTCGGCGTCGGCCTTGGAGATCCCCTCCTTGACGTTGGTGGGGGTGGACTCCACCAGGTCCTTGGCCTCCTTGAGTCCCAGGGTGGTCACCTCACGAACGGCCTTGATGACGTTGATCTTGTTGGGACCGATGTCCTTGAGGTGAACCGTCCACTCCGTCTTCTCCTCTTCGGCGGGGGCCTCTGCGGGGGCACCAGGAGCGCCAGCGGCTGCCGGGGCGGCGGCCACGGCTACCGGAGCGGCGGCGGTGACGCCGAACTCGTCCTGGATGCGCTGGTTGAGGTCCCGCAGCTCCAGCATGGTCATCTCCTTGATGATGTCCAGCGCCTGGTCTACGCGGGTCCCGTCTCCAGAAGACTTGGCCTTGGCCATGACGTTCCTCCTTTAGGGTTGTGCTTGGGTTGTTTCCAACTGGCGGGCGCGGGCCTCGATGAGGCCGGGTAGCTCGCTCAGGGCCGATTGCAGAAGTGATGCCAGCTCCCGCAGGGGCGAGTCCAGCAGGCCGCTGAGGACGGCCAGAGGTGACTGGAGTTGGCCGGCGAGCTGGGCCAGCATGACCGGCTTGGGGGGCAGGCGGACCAGGTCCCGCAGGTCGTCGGGCGATACTACCTGACCCTCCATGAAGGCGCCGCGTATGGCGAAGGTGGGGGGGGCCGAGCGCGCGTATTCGGTGATGGCCTTGGCGGCTTCGATGGGGTCCTCGTAGCCGAGGACGAGGGCGGTGGGGCCCTCCACGACCTGCATCAGCTCCGGCATTCCGGCCTGGGCGGCGGCCAGGCGCAGCAGGTTGTTCTTGATCACCCTGACCTCCACGCTGGCCTGGCGCATGCGCCGCCGCATCTGCTCCATCTCAGGCACCCGCAGTCCGCGGTAGTCCGCGCTGATGGTGATGGTGGCGCGGCTGATGCGCTGCTTCAGCTCCTCCACCGTATCGATCTTCTTCTGGGTCGGCATGTGGCCGCTCCTGGCTTGGAGGCCTGAACGCCTGCCTGCCGGCAGGCAGGGCCTCCGCTACAACAAGAAGTCCCTTGCCCGGAGGCAAGGGACGACACTTGTAGCCGATGGAAGGTCAGGCTTAAGCCTGACCTTCGCCGTCTTCGCTTCGTCCTGACTGCCTCGGCGGGCCGATGGTTTAAGTCGCCTCGTGAGGCGACACCCGCTGTCTCGGGCGTTACCAAGCGTTGATTATACGCCAGCTTCAGTGCTAAGGGAAAGGGTAGGCTGGGGGTCCAGCTTGATGCCGGGCCCCATGGTGGAGGTGAGGGTGAGGGTGCGGATGAACTGGCCCTTGGCTCCGGCCGGTTTCTCGCGGACGATGGCGCCGACAAGGGTGCTGAGGTTCTCCAGGAGGGCTTCCTCAGGGAAGCTGACCTTGCCGATGGGCACGTGGATGAGAGACGTACGGTCGGTGCGGAACTCGACCCGGCCCTGCTTGGCGTCGCGGATGGCCTTGGGGAGGTTCTCGCCCTCAACGACGGTGTTGGTGCGTGGGTTGGGCATGAGCCCCCGCGGGCCCAGGACGCGGCCTAGACGGCCGACCTTGCCCATCATCTCTTTGGTGGCCAGGGCCACCTCGAACTCCAGCCAGCCGCCCTCGATCTGCTTGACCAGGTCGTCAGAGCCGACGTGGTCGGCGCCAGCCTCCCCAGCGATGCGGGCGGCCTCGCCGTCGGCGAAGACGAGGACGCGCTGGGTCTTGCCCAGGCCGTGGGGGAGGACGATGGTGCCCCGCAGTTGCTGGTCGGCGTGGCGGGTGTCCAAGCTGGTGCGGATCTGCAGCTCCACCGTCTCGTCGAACTTGGCGAAGGCGGTCTCCTTGAGGAGCTTCACCGCCTCCTGCGGCTCATAGGCGTGCTCGCGGTCGATCTTCTCCAGGACGGCGCGGTACTGCTTTCCCCGTTTGGCCATGGCTAGCGGGCCACCTCCACGCCCATGCTGCGGGCGGTGCCTTCCACCATGCGCATGGCGGCCTCGATGTCGTTGGCGTTGAGGTCCTTCATCTTGCTCTCGGCTATCTGGCGCACCTGGTCGCGGCTGAGGGTTCCCACCTTCTCGCGGATCTGGGTGGAGCTCCCCTTCTCCAGGCCCAGGGCCTTCTTGATGAGGTCGGACGCGGGGGGTGTCTTGAGGGAGAAGATGAAGGAGCGGTCCTCGTAGACGATGATCTCCACGGGGATAATGCTGCCGGCCTGGGAGGTGGTGCGCTCGTTGTACTCCTTGCAGAAGGCCATGATGTTGGCGCCGTGCTGGCCCAGGGCGGGGCCCACGGGTGGGGCCGGGGTGGCCTTGCCGGCCTCCAGTTGAAGCTTGATGATGGCGCGGATCTTCTTGGCCATGCGCCTACAGCCTCTCCACCTGGAGGAAGTCCAGCTCCACCGGCGTCTCCCGCCCGAAGAAGGATACGAGCACGCGCACCTTGCCCTTCTCCGCGTTGATGTCGTCCACGGTGCCGACGAAGTCGGCGAAGGGGCCGTCTACGATGCGGATGCTCTGTCCGATCTGGAAGCCGACCTTGATGCGGGGCTCCTCCGCGCGCATCTGGCGGAGGATGGAGCGCACCTCCGGCTCCTCGAGGGGTGTGGGCATTGTGCCGGAGCCCACGAAGCCGGTCACCCCCGGCGTGTTGCGAACCACGGTCCAGGCCTTGCTGGAGCGGCCCTTGTCCTGGTCGGACGCGGTTGGGTCGTCCTGGCGCATCTCGATCATCTGGATCAGTACGTACCCGGGGAAGATCTTGCGGGGGACGGTGCGGCGAGCCCCATCGCGGATCTCGATTTCGTCCACGGAGGGGACGACGACGTGGAAGATGAGGTCCTGGGCGTCCATGGACTTGATGCGCTGCTCCAGGTTGGCGCGGGCCTTGTCCTCATAGCCGGAGTAGGTGTGGATGACGTACCAAGCGCGTCCCGACAGGAACATCTCTTCGTCGGAGATGGCGGGCCCCTTCGGGGGCTGCTCCGCCGCTACCTCCTGGAGTTCGGCGCTGTCTTTGCTGGCGCCCTCTTGCAGGGCAGCCTCCGCGCTCTTCTTCCTCCTGGCCAACTCCTATCACTCCTAGCGCAGAAGCAGGTTATCGATGAGCCAGCCGAAGCCGATGTCGATGCCGCCGAGGACGGCGCCCACCATGAGAGAAACGATCACCACGACGAAGGTGAGGTGCACCGTGTCCTGACGGCTGGGCCAGACTACCTTTCGCAGCTCGTTAATGATGTCCATGAAGAAGCGAGGGCGCCAGGAGGCGACGGCGGCCAGGCCGGAACGGCCCTCTCTACGGGGAGCGGCGTGGGCGCTGGTGCGCGGCAGGGCGCGGGCGGACGCCTTGCCGCGGGATCCCTTGGGCTGCTTGACGGGCGGGTGGCGCCGCAGGGAGCGGCTCATCGCGCCTCCCGGTGCAGGCGGTGGCTCCGGCAGCGAGGGCAGAACTTGCGCAGCTCCAGGCGGTCGGGGTCGCTGCGGCGGTTCTTACTGGTGACGTAGTTGCGGTTCCTGCACTCCGTGCAGGCCATCTCGGCCATCACCCGATCCTCTTTGCGGGCCACGTGTCAGACCTGTCTCACTCCACGACCTGGGTGATGACGCCGGAGGCCACCGTGCGGCCGCCCTCGCGGATGGCGAAGCGGACGCCCTCCTCTATGGCGACCGGCTGGATGAGCTCCACGGACATCTTGATGTTGTCACCGGGCATCACCATCTCCATCCCCTCCGGGAGGTGGACATCGCCGGTGACGTCGGTCGTCCGGATGTAGAACTGGGGGCGGTAGCCGTTGAAGAAGGGGGTGTGTCGGCCGCCCTCCTCCTTGGCCAGGACGTAGACCTCGCCCTCGAACTTGGTGAGGGGCTTGATGGAGCCGGGGTGGGCCAGCACCTGGCCTCGCTGTACCTCCTCCCGCTCGATGCCCCGCAGGAGGCAGCCCACGTTGTCGCCGGGCTCTCCCGAGTCCAGGGTCTTGCGGAACATCTCCACGCCGGTGCAGACGGTCTTGCGGGTGTCGGTGAAGCCGATGATCTCCACCTCTTCGCCGGGCTTGACCACGCCGCGCTCGACGCGGCCGGTGACCACGGTGCCGCGGCCCTTGATGCCGAACACGTCCTCGATGGGCATAAGGAAGGGCTTGTCGCGAGCCCGCTTGGGCTCCGGGATGTACTCGTCTACGGCCTTCACCAGCTCATGGATGGGCGTGAATTCCGGCGCGTTGGGATCGGTGCTCTCGCTCTGCATCGCCTTAAGGCAATCGCCGCGGATGATGGGGATGTCGTCGCCGGGGAAGCCGTACTTGGAGAGCAGATCGCGCACCTCCAGCTCGATGAGGTCTAGGAGTTCCGGGTCCTCCATCATATCTACCTTGCTGAGGAATACGACCATGGCGGGGACCTCTACCTGGCGGGCGAGGAGGACGTGCTCCCTGGTCTGGGGCATGGGCCCATCGTTGGCGGCGACGACGAGGATGGCGCCGTCCATCTGGGCCGCGCCGGTGATCATGTTCTTGATGTAGTCCGCATGACCGGGGCAGTCGATGTGGGCGTAGTGGCGATTGTCGGACTCGTACTCCACGTGGGCGATGGCGATGGTGATGCCACGCTCGCGCTCCTCTGGCGCCTTGTCGATGCTAAAGAAGTCGCGGTACTCGGCCTGCTGTTTCAGGGCCAAGACCTTGGTGATGGCGGAGGTTAAGGTGGTCTTGCCGTGGTCGATGTGGCCGATGGTACCCACGTTGAGGTGTGGCTTGGTGCGCACAAACTTTTCCTTGGCCATGCGGGAGTTCCTCCTATTGCTGCGGATCGTGGGTTAGGGATCAAGGTATCCCCGGCCCACCCTCTATAATAGCCTGTTCTGCCTAATAACTTCCATTGGTGGAGCCCACGGTCAGAATCGAACTGACGACCCCGTTCTTACCAAGAACGTGCTCTACCAAACTGAGCTACGTGGGCACTCGCTATTCGACTCAGTAGCTGGAAGTGAGAAGTTTGAAGTTGGACGCTCCAATCTCCAATACCCAACCTCTAGTCGCTGTTATCTCCCAGCATGGTGGCGGGGGCAGGATTCGAACCTGCGTAGCCCTTCAGGGCGCCGAGTTTACAGCCCGGTGCTTTTAACCGCTCAGCCACCCCGCCGCTGTATCAGCTACCCCCAGTTTACTTCTGGAGCCGAAGGGGGGAATCGAACCCCCAACCTAGCGATTACAAATCGCTTGCGCTACCATTGCGCCACTTCGGCCCGCCCCGACTCGTCGGGGCCTAAAATTCAAGGTTCGTCGCACAGGGCGACGACCCATGCCGTAGTATAGGGGCCGCCTTCCGAAAAAGTCAAGGAAAAAGTCTCCAATCCAAGGCCGCTCAGTCCTTGATCCGCCAGCGCGTCCCCTCCGAGGAGTCCTCCAGGATCACGCCCATCTCGGCCAGGCGGGCCCGCAGCCTGTCCGACAGCTCGTACTGCTTGGCGGCGCGCAGTTCGTCGCGTAGCTCCACCAGCAGGTCGATGAAGGGGCCGGCGCTGGCCCTGTCGGCGGCCTGGGGCTCGGTCAGGGTGAGGCCCAGGACGCCGGCCGTCTCCCGCAGGGTGGCCTGGGCTTCGGCCGTCTGGCGGCCCTCGTCGCGGGCGCGGTTGATCTCGCGGGCGAGGTCGAAGAGGGCGGCCAGGGCGCCGGCGGTGTTGAGGTCGTTGTCCATGGCCTCCAGGAAGCGCTCTCGGAAGGGCTCGGGGTCGGGCGAGGGGTCGGCCTGGCCACCGGGGGCGTTGACCGCTATACGCAGGCGCTCCGCCCCCCGCTTGGCGGCCTCCAGGCTCTCCTGGGAGAACGTTATGGGACTGCGGTAGTGGGAGTTGAGGACGAAGATGCGCAGGCCGTCGCCTCCGTACCGCTGCAACACCTCCTGGATGGGCACCAGGTTACCCAGGTGGCGGGTCATCTTCTCCTCGCTCTCGGCCAGGCGCATGAGGCCGTTGTGGACCCAAAAGCGGACGAAGGGTTTGTGGTCATCGCTGGAGCCTTCGCTCTGGGCGATCTCGTTTTCGTGGTGGGGGAAGATGAGGTCCTGGCCGCCGCCGTGGATATCGATGGGGTGGCCCAGGTACTTGAGGGACATGGCGGAGCATTCTATGTGCCAGCCGGGGCGTCCTTTCCCCCAGGGGCTGTCCCAGGCGGGCTCGCCGGGCTTGGACGCCTTCCAGAGGGCGAAGTCGCCGGGGTACTCCTTGCTCTCGCCGGGCTCGATGCGTGCGCCGGCCAGCATGGAGTCCAGATCGCGGGCTGACAGCTTGCCGTAGTCC
>Ga0214473_10009847_pt1 | contig 11284 bp, 10 predicted proteins | sample RVTome_7_FD_203509 | JGI IMG/M metagenome (GOLD analysis project Ga0214473, IMG submission 203509) | Soil microbial communities from uranium-contaminated site in the Upper Colorado River Basin, Wyoming, United States - RVT98D197 | ecosystem: Environmental > Terrestrial > Soil > Contaminated >...
TGAACACATTGGCATCAAAATTCAAGAGGTTTTTACCGAGTTCATAGATCTTATAAGCCACAAAAGAATCCCGCATCCAATAGACGGCGTCCATCGTGCCCTTGGAAAAGGCATCGTATACCTCCGTGGGGGTCAAACTGACCGGCGTCATGCCCAGAGCCTTTAAAGATTCTCCCTGATACCCGCCGGGATTCCTCACCTTGATTCCGGCCATGTCTTTAAGCGACATGGGTTGCTTGCTTCTGAACAAAAAGGCGTAGGAGGGGGTCCCGGTGGAAGCAAAGAAATGGAGGCCTTTCAAATCATTCTTTGCATAGCCTTTGTTGATCAGCTCAGTGATCGCTTTGTAAATGTTGACCGGGTCTTTGCCCGCGTAAGGCAGCATACCAAGAGAAGCAATCTGGTAAACGTTGGATTGGGTATAGAGCATGGTCCTGCCAAAATCGGCCACGCCGTTGATGAGCCCTTCGTACTCCTCCGCAGCTTTGAGAAGGCCTCCCGCGAAGCTCATCTGCCAGGTGATCCTTCCATTGCTCTTCTGTTCAATCCGTTTCAATGCGGGAATGACGGCGTTTTTCTGTCCGCCCGAAGCTTCAATGTCCGCTGTGCTGTATTTAAGCACGAATTTCTGCGTCGTTTGAGCTGAGGCATTCTGATATCCGAAACCAAACAGGATTACGAGAAAAAAAGAAATGACAATGGCCGCGAACTTTGTGTTTTGTCTCATTCCAGTCACCTCCAAATAGTGTTTTACGGCCCCTTTCAGTGGCCGGTGCTTCTTGAGGAAAAAATATCTGCTTTCGAAAAGCCGCTGTGTTTTATGCTGCGATGATTTATTTTTCCCGATATTTGCCTGCGCCATAAGGACTTTCTTTATAGCGAATTGAATATATAAAAGAGAAAATTGGGTGTCAAGCAGAATTTGACACAAGATATTGGGGCGTTGATCTCCAATTCATCTTCCCTTAAATACCGGCTCCCTTTTTTCCAAAAAGGATTTCACTCCCTCTTCATGGTCCGCCGTTCCAAACAGGTGAACCAGGGCAAGCGCCTCGTATTGCAGTTGACTCGCCAGGTCTGGCGCCCGCAAACCCTGGTAAAGCGCACGCTTCGAGATCATCAGGGCAAGCGGCGGCATCTGGACAATCCTCTCCGCCATGGCGAAGGTCTCTTCCATCAGCTTTTCCGGCGAAACCACGCGATTCACCAATCCGATTTCTTTCGCTTCCTTGGCATCAAGGGTCTGCCCGGTGAAAACAAGCTCGCAGGCTTTGCCGATACCCACCAGCCGGGGAAGATAATACGTGGAACCGAACTCGGGAAGAATGCCCACGCGAAGAAAGGGAAATCCGAACTTCGCCGTCTCCGACGCGATGCGGATGTCGCAGCCCAGGGCCAATGTGCATCCCACTCCCGACGCCACCCCATTGACGGCCGCAATCGTGACTTTGCGGATTCGGGAAAGAGCCAAGGCGCCGCGTTCGGAAATCTCTCCCGTCACATCCTTACGCAATCCCTTTTTCCGCTCCTCGATCTTCGGCAAAAAGCGATCCTTCAAATCGGCGCCGGCGCAAAAAGCCTTCCCAGCGCCCGTAACGATCATCACCCGAACATCCTCGTCGCCGTCGACCTTCCCAAAACAATCCAGCAGCTCCTCGTACATAACGTCCGTCGAGGCATTCATCTTCTCCGGCCTGTTCAGTGTGACGACGGCAATCGATCCTTTTTTCTCGTAGAGCACGGAATTGTATGTCATGGCGCCCCCTTTGCTACCATACACCTGATTACACGAAAACGTCTTGATTCAGCAGTTCAATGAACTCTTCGATTGGCATTTTCAGTATGTTGGTGCAGACCCATTCAGTATGTTCGCCCATGCAGGGAGGCGGTAAACGTGGTTCTGCCGGAGTTGCTGACAGCTTGAATGGCATCGTATAGTAGCCAAATTTACCGATCTCCGAGTGATCCATGTACCAGACCGCCTCTCGATGTTGGAGTTGCGGATCATCGGTAATGGCTGATCCGGATAATACGGCTCCCGCAGGAATGCCCTTCTCCTGGAGTTTATGCATCAAGTCCCTGGGGGAAAACTGCACCGTCCACGCGCTTATGATTTTGTCCAGTTCCTGTTCGTGCATCTTTCTGCTGGCAAATGTGGAAAACCTGGGATCATCACCCAAAGAGGGTTTGCCCATGACCGCACACAGATTCCGCCACTCCTCATCGGAAAACACTGCAATCGCACACCATTTCTCTTTTCCGGCACAGGGATAAACAGAATGGGGACAACTGCCGGGTGAAGCATTGCCACAACGAGTGGTTTCTCTGTGATTGATACTGTAATCCAGGAGAAGGGGCGTCATTAAGTAGGAGCAGACATCCAGTTGATTCACATCAATCCATTGTCCTTCGCCTGTTCGATCGCGATGCTCCAGTGCAGCCATCAAAGCCGTCACGCCGAAAAATGGAGCAATCGCATCACCAATCACGAGTTGAAAATAGCTCGGATCCCGATCCGGCCAACCTACGAGATTCGACACACCGCTCATCCCCTCTGCAAAAGCGCCAAATCCGAAACGTCTTTTATACGGTCCATCCTGTCCAAAGAGTGAGACGCTGACCATGATGATATCGGGCTTGATTTTTGCCAGCTCTTCATACCCCAATCCCCATTTGTCCATTGTTCCGGGAATATAATTCTCAACGACCACGTCGGATTTCGCGACCAATCTTTTCACCAGTTCCGAACCTTTCGGGTGATTGAGATTGATATTGGCCGAATATTTATTGCAATTATACGTAGCCCAATAGCCGCTATTATTAATCGTTTGTTTCCCACCGTTGTAGGGGGGAGACGTCCGGATCACGTCGGGATGCGTTGTGCTTTCGATATGAATCACTTCGGCTCCAAAGTCCCCCAGACACCTCGTCAACGTAGGACCGGCCAATACCCAACTGAAATCAATGACACGAATGCCTTCCAGTGCTTTTTTCATTCTAAATGATCCCCGCTTGATTCAACCGGAACAGCTCATCGGAAGAAATTCCGATCGCTCCGAATATTTCCGTATTGTGCTCCCCGATGGTTGGAGCGCGGTGCCGGATTGCATATTCGAACCGTGAGCTTTTGGCAAAATATCCGGGATATTGTATCGATCTTCCCAGCTGCGGATGCTCGATATTTTTCCAGTAATTCCGGCTCAACAGTTGAGGATTCTGAAAAACGTCGCCGGTTTGACTCATATATCCCAGAATCACACCGCGCTTCGTTGCTTCTTCCGCAAGCTCATTCCTCCCTTGGCTCAGCAAAAAGGCTCCGGCAATTTTTTCCAACTTATCAACCTCATCCTGTGAGACCTTATAAAGATCCAGAGCATCCCAATGGATACTGTTAAAATATTCATCGCCCATGTTTTTTTCTTTTATCCACTGCGCCAATGCTTTGTTGCTCTGACTCCCGACAACACCGCCATAGAACTGAAATATCACGTAGCCGTCTTTGCATGGCCAGATAAAGCGAGTATTGAGATCCGGTCTTCGTGCCACATAGGGGCCGGTGCGCATTAACTCCACATGGGCCATCTGCCACCAGGCTCCCACATTCGCGGTAAACCAGGGAACACCCGCCTGCGCGGAAACATCGATGTGTTGACCTTTGCCGGTTTTTGTGCAGTGATAATGAGCAATCATTGCCGCAGTGGAGGCATGCACGGCAGAACTAATGAGCGCCAGCGGATAATTAATCCTTGTCGGCGGACGATCCGGATCCCCCGTACCGAACATGAAAACCCCCATTGCCATCAGTATCAATTCTGAAGCCTTGAAGTTCTTATACGGACCATCTTGCCCGAATGGGGTCAAGGATACAACAATGATACGGGGACAGATCGACGCCAATGCCTGATAATCCAACCCCAGCGTAGCCATAACCCCGGGGGGAGAAGATTCCAGCACAAAGTCAACTTTTTCGGCAAGTTTCCTAAATATTTCGATCCCATCTTTACTTTCTAAATTCAGCGTGACCCCTTTCTTGTTTGCATTTAGAAAGAATTCCCATAAGCTCTTCTCGGGATGGATTTCATTGTTGTAAAACGGCCCATGATTGCGCCAATCATCGCCACCGGGCTTCTCCACCTGTATCACTTCCACACCAAGGTCGGCTAAAACCCTTCCGCATAGTTGAGCCTCGCCACTTGTCAGGTCTAGCGCCCTGTAACCTTGAAGCATTTGGCCCCTCAAATTTGCGCTCCTTTTGTATACGATGGATAATTTTTCATCTATTTGAAAATAGGCTTTCTTTTTTCCGCAAACGCTTTCACCGCCTCTTTGAAATCGTCGGCTTGACGCGCGATAATTCGCCGATGTTGCTCTTCATCGAAAGTCTCTTTGCTGAGGGAGGATGCCTTGATTTTTGCCTTTTTATTGATCTGCATTGCCCACGGCGATAGCTCAGCGATCTTTTCCGCTGTTCTTACAGCTTCCGTCATGAGGTCTTCCTCGGCAACTACCTTATTAATCAACCCCACTTCGTATGCCCTTTGGGCAGATATTGGTTCTCCGAGACATATCATTTCGTTTATTATGCACAAGGGTATTTGTTGCATAAGATATCGCTCCGGGCCTAAAGGAATGGCTACCTTTATTTCCGGCATTCCGAAGGTCGCGCCTTTTACAGCAATCCGAATGTCACAGGCGATCACGATCCAACACCCCCCGCCCAGAGCAAATCCATTCACTGCCGCAATCATGGGTTTTGTCACATCGGCGACAACATAAGCGGCATGAACGGGATTGGGGGGTCCCCCGACTTCATGCATCTCGCGCACATCATTGCCGGCGCAAAAAGCTCTGCCTGTTCCCGTAAGAATCGCTACTCTGACTTCCGGATCGCTGTCAACTTTCTTACAGGCGTCTACTATCTCATCCGTAACTTCTTTCCCCAGAGCATTCAATCGCTCGGGTCTGTTTAGGGTAATCGTTACGATATGTCCCTTTTTCTTATATTCGACATATGACATGTCTGTTCCTCCGAATATTCATGCACTAACTCCCGTGCATGGAAAGCCTCACCGGCTAGAATTGCGATTATCGCTTGAGTATCGTTACGGCGCAGTTACCTCTCGCTCCAAGAACCTGGGCCATTCCAATCTTGGCGTTGGCAACCTGCCTTGCTCCCGCCTGCCCTCGCAGATGATAGACAATTTCTGCGATCTGACCGAGATGAGAGGCCCCGACCGGCTCACCCTTGGATATCAACCCTCCGCTAACGTTTACCGGAATCCTGCCGTTTCGATCGGTCGCCCCGTCATCGATGAGCTTCCCTGATTCGCCTTCCTTGCAGAGGCCAAGGTTTTCATATATTTGGAGTTCGCAAAACGCATCGGTATCCTGCAACTCGATCAAATCCATATCCATGGGTCCAACTCCGGTTTTTTCATAAGCCTTCTGGCTGGCCAGGGTTACCGGTGACGGATTTTCAATTCTTGCGCTCATGCTTTCGATGGGTACTCGAAAATCAGATGAATACGCGGCAACAACATGGACGCAGGCCTCGATATAGATGGGTTTGTTTGTATACTTATGGGCTTTCTCTGCGGGACACAAGATGATCGCCGCCGCTCCTTCGTTCGGGGCGCATATTTCAAGAAGATGGATCGGATAGCAGACAACCGGGGAGGCCAATATCTCCTCGATGCTGAAGGCTTTGCGGTACATCGAGTTCGGGTTATCTACACTGTTCTTATGGTTTTTGTAGGCTACTTTCGCAAGATGCATTTCGGTGGTACCAAAATCGTGCATGTGACGACGTGCAGACATTGCCCAATAACTGGGATTGGTGCTCAATCCCAGTTGCACCTGCCACTTATCAAAATTCATCATGGGGTCCATGAAACCGCGAGGCATCTTTTCTACGCCTACAGCCAGAGCCAGATCGCAGGCTTCTGCCTGGACAGCGAGCATGGCGCTATTCACCGATACGCCACCGCTTGCACAGGCGGCTTCCACATCAATGAGGGAGATCCCTGTTTCCCCCAGTGGTTTGAGGACTCTGCTGGCAGCGGTGGATGGCAGATATTGCGAGGACAAATAAGCCACCTGAATATCTTTCCAGGTTACGTTTGCATCCTTCAGCGCCATACGAACAGCTTCCTGCCCTATCTGTTGATATGATTTTTCTCCGAAACGGCCGAAAGGGTGAATGCCAACGCCAACAATAGCTATTTTTCTCATTGTGTTTCTCCTTTTAATAGAATCATCCTATGCCGGTACATAACAAAATGCGACGACGTCATTGCCCCCTTCATCTTTGGAAAAATCATACACTTTCAGCTTCAACGGCATATTGATCCTCGCATTTTTCGGATCGCACTCTAATACCGGGGCTACGATTCGAATGCCGTCCGGCAATTCCACCAAACCTTCCACAAAGGGAATGAACGGATCTTTGGGACCTTTATAGTCACCGGGGGGCATATACTCAATGACGGAGTAGGTATAAAGGATTCCTTGATCATTGAGAACAATTCCTTTCATGTTTTCGCTTCCGCAATGAGCGCAACCGATGGCGTGGCCCATGAAGACCTCACCGCAATCGTTGCACTTGGTACCTTTCAGATGAACCGCATTTAAATCATCCAAGGGAGTTGTGAACAGATCCTCTCGGATTGCAACTCTCTTGCCTTTTGCTGCCGGTTGACTTGTTGTCACGATTCGTCTCCTTCCTTATTCCCAGGGTGATCTTTTATACATCAATGAAAATTTCTGATCGTTTATGATAGAATAATAGATGGTTAAGCTGGACAGCCCTACAATATAATAATTTAGCATATTAATTTGATGTTGCCAAAAATAATTATACGGCCCACCATTACAATACAACCAAGGAAGGTTTATTACATGCGGCCAATTTTCCATTGACATAAAAGACCGTCTTGTCCTATGATTCCTCCACGAAAAAGCAATGCCTCATCAGAAAGATATTCCTGCCTTCCCAAATGGTTGGGAAGTAAAATAAATGGGGGGGAAATGATAAAACTGGAAAAATTGTTTCAGCCCGCAAAAATCGGTTCTTTACAGATCGCCAATCGAATCATCATGACCGCAGTAACCACTCGATACGACTTCGAAGAAAGCGATCGGCTATCCAGATTCTATGCCCAACGGGCCAAAGGTGGGGTCGGGCTTATTATCAGCGGGGCTCTCCAGACCATATACCCCAGCCGAAAAACGGGTACTGGTCGAGTCAATCTGTATAATGACAGCGGGATACCGAAGCTGAAGGAATGGGTGAAAGCCATCCATGACAATGGAAGCAAGGCTGCAGCGCAGCTGGCCACTTATAACTACTGGTCGAAGAAAGGAATGGAGGGGAGCTGTGCGGTCCGCTCGAAGAGCGATCGAAATTCACGGTTCTTATGGCATCATGAAGGAGTATCCCGTCCAGAGATTGCTCAGAGATGCTCTGGTCACCATTCCGGCCGGAGGAACCGGGGAGGTGGCGAAGATTGTCATGGCCCGGCATGCTTTAGGCCTGTTTAAATAAAGCGTTCGAATCTAGGAGATGAGGGAATTAAGATGATGCATATCCTTGTCTGTTTAAAGCCTGTCCCTGACCCAAAGCATTGGAGCCGTTTAGGGTTGGACCCCAAGACCAAGACCTTGATACGAGAGGGAATTCCAAACATCATCAACCCTCTGGACAGGAAAGCCCTTGAAGCGGCATTGCAGCTGAGGGAAAAAGAGGGTGGAGAGGTCATCACCCTAAGCATGGCCCCTCCTTCTGCTTTATCTGTATTGCGCGAGGGGTTAGCGATGGGGGCGGATCGGTCGATTTTATTGTCAGACCTGGCCTTTGCCGGTTCGGATGCCCTGGCCACTTCTTATATCCTCGCTACGGCAATAAGAAAATTGGCTCCTTATGATCTTATCCTCTGCGGTGATCAGACGCTGGATGGTGGTACGAGTCTGGTCAGCGCCCAGATCGCCGAATTCTTGGATATTCCTAACCTGATGCGTGTCCGTTCGATTGAAATCCAAAACAACAAAGCGCTCCATGTCCGGTCACAAATCGAACATGGATATATGGTCGTTGAGATGAAGCCCCCGGCCGTTCTTTCTGTGGTCAAAGAGATTAATGAGCCCAGGTATATCACTTTTGTGAACATCCTTGGAGCTGAGAAAAAGGAGATACAAATCTGGTCATCCAAGGACCTCTCTTTGGACGAACCGTGGGTTGGGTTGAAGGGGTCTCCTAGTCAAATGGCCGATCTGGTTATCCCTGAGGTGAAGAGAAAAGTAGAGATGCTCAAGGGCGAACCTTCAGAGATGACAAGGACCTTGGCCGACCGTCTCCACCGATTGGGGTATTGTTGAGCAATGGCAGGGAACGAAAGGGTCCAGAGCAAAATTTGGGTTCTCGCCGAAGAGAGACAAGGACAACTGGCTGGGGTTGGGCTGGAACTCCTGGGGAAGGCCCTCGAACTGGCCCGCCCCGTGGGGTGGAAGGTCGCCTCTGTTATCGTGGGCCACTCATTAAACGAGTTGGCTCAACGGCTCCTGTCCTTCGGCGCGGATGAGGTCTTAGTGGTTGATCACCCTCTTTTAGGCTCCTACTGCGGTCAATCTCATGTCAAAGTCCTCGAAAGTTCGATTCGAAAATATAGCCCTGAAATAGTCCTCTTGGGGGCAACAGCCATGGGTTCGGATTTAGGCGCGCGGCTTGCCGCGAGGTTAAGAACCGGTCTCTCTGCCCATTGCATCGGCCTTGAGCTCTCTCCGGAGAAGAAGCTCCTCGCCCTTGTTCCGGGGTGGGGTGGAAACGTCTTAGCAAGGGTTTACTCGCCTTTTACTCACCCTCAGATGGCAACCGTTATGCCCGGGGTCTTTGACCTGCCAAAAGAAGGAACCGTCCTTGGCCGGATCATTCCGCTTGATGCGGATGTCAGCCCGGAAGACGTGACCTATAAGGTTTTGGAAATAAAGAGGGAGGCCGATCAAGAAGATCAGTTGGAAAAAGCCGAGGTCGTGATCGCGGGCGGGTCGGGAATTGGGAGTAAGGCGGATTGGGAATGGGTGGAGGGGCTGGCCTCCGCATTAAAAGGAGCCGTTGGAGCAACGCGGCCCCCGGTGGATGAAGGTTGGGCAAGAGAGGATCAGATGGTCGGTCAAAGCGGTCGTACCATCCATCCGAAATTATACGTCGGGATTGGAATCTCCGGTCAGATGCATCATATGGTTGGAATCAAAGGAACAGAGTTGACCGTGGCCATCAACCAGGACCCTCAGGCTCCTATTTTTGAGCACTGTGATTTGGGATTGGTTGGAGATTTCAAGGAGTTGATTCCTCCATTAATCAAGGCGATTCAGGATTACAATTCTTGATCAGAATCAGTTTACTTCCTTAGGAGATACGAATTAGCAACAGCTGGGGATAAATGCTCCAGAGGAGGCTTTATGGAATTCCACAACATACTCTACACCAAAGACAAGGACAAAAAGACGGCCAAAATTGTGATTAATCGACCCGAGGTTAGGAATGCTTTGAACAAGGCCGCCCGGCGGGAATTCCGGATCGCCATGGAAGACCTTAAAAAGGATGAGAACGTCAGAGTGCTCATTATCACGGGCGCTGGCGACAAAGCCTTCATGAGCGGGATGGATATCACGGAGCTTGCAAAAGCAAGCCCGGTGGAGATCGAGGAGTTCGCTTCCACCTTAGGTCAGCAACTCTATCAAGACCTGGAAAATCTGGATATCCCCCTCATCGCCATGATCAACGGGTATTGCCTTGCGGGCGGTGGCGAGCTGGCCTTGGCTTGTGATATACGGATCGCCTCGGAGCGGGCCAAATTCGGATTTCCGGAGATTAATGTCGGCATCTTCCCGGGAGGGGGCGCTACGCAGAGACTGCCGAGGTTAATCGGGGCGGGCTGGGCCAAGGAGTTGATGTACACCGGGAAGATGATTGATGCTGCTGAGGCCGAAAAGATAGGGTTTGTTAATAAAGTAGTTCCCCACGATAAGCTGGAAGAGACCGTTAATGAGATCGCTGAAGCGATCGTCAATAAGAGCCCGATCATCATCAAGTATCTGAAGAAAGCAATCAATCGAGGTCTGTACACGGACCTTGCGGCTGGCTTGGCATTTGAGAAGACTCAGTGGGCCCTCTGCTTTGCCACCGAAGACCATAACGAAGGGATAAGCGCTTTCCTCAATAAGAGAAAACCTCAGTTCAAAGGAAAGTAACTTATTGTGAATTTAAGCTCACCGCCCACTCGCCCCGCGAAAGCGTGACTCGTTCGAGGCGCAAAGGCCGCTGAGAAAGGGTGTCTTTTTCTGGAGAATCGGTGAGAGGCCGATTCTCCAGAACCCCCGGGCTTGCGGCCGTAGATATGCCTGAAAGGCTGAGAACTTTTGATTTGTCCCGGGAACTTCCCGGGGCAAATCAAAAACGATCGCTTCTCCGCGATCTCGGCGTCTCTGGGGTGAAAGTAAACAATTTTTTGCTGTTCTTCATACCATAGTCAGAAGAAGGAGGTCCAAAAGAGAAAATGGGAGACGTGGTCATTGTGGGTGGCGTTCGGACGCCGGTGGGAAATTTCGGAGGAGCCCTTAAAAGCGTGCGGGCCTTTGATCTGGGTGCCCTGGTTCTCAATGAGGTCCTGAAGAGGGCAAAGCTCGATGCTAATAAAATAGACATGGTCATTATGGGACAGAACTATCAAAGCGGCGAATACGTCAATGTCGCCCGCGTGTCACTCCTCAAGGCCGGCTGGCCGGTCGAAATCCCTGGCTTGACCATTGACCGAAGATGCCCCAGTGGGTTTGATGCGATCTGTCTTGCTTCGATGTTTATCCAGAGCGGCAATGCGGATGTCATCGTAGCGGGTGGTGTGGAGAGTATGAGCACTGCTGAATTCTATTTGCAGGGTGACGTTCGATGGGGTATTGGCGGAACAGGGGATATGCCCCGTGGCCATGGTAGCCTTTCCATGTGGGGGATCCCGTTCTATGACAGAATCCAGCGAGCGCGCGTCATGTCCCAACCAGATGAAAGATTCGGCCTCTTACCCAGCATGATGAGTTGGGCAGAGACCGCCGCCAAGGAATACGGCATCACCAGAGAGGAAGCCGATCGATGGGCGGTCTTGAGCAATCAAAGAGCTTGTGCTGCCATGGACTCGGGCAAATTCAAGGAGGAGATTGTTCCTGTCCCTCTCGGCGGGCGCAAGGGTGAGCCGGCGCTGTTCAGCGAGGATGAGAGGCCTCGCCGGGACACAACTCT
>Ga0214473_10009848_pt1 | contig 11283 bp, 11 predicted proteins | sample RVTome_7_FD_203509 | JGI IMG/M metagenome (GOLD analysis project Ga0214473, IMG submission 203509) | Soil microbial communities from uranium-contaminated site in the Upper Colorado River Basin, Wyoming, United States - RVT98D197 | ecosystem: Environmental > Terrestrial > Soil > Contaminated >...
TGCGGCCCACCAAACCGTAGTGGTAAGGCGGCAACCCGATGAACGGAATCACCAACTCAAAGCCCGCCTTCTGAACCCAACCCTGGCACTGCTCAGGCCGGGGGCGGATACTCAGATCCGGGCCGCGTGGTGTCGTCGCATCGTGAATCCAGTGCATGACCCCAACCTTGCCACCCGGGCACACAACTCGATGCGCCTCCCGCAGCAAGCCCATGGGGTCTTCGGCGTGCAGGATATTGAAAAGCATGGCGTAGCCAACAGAGCCGTCCGGCAAGCCGGTGCCCTCCGCGACAAAATCACGCTGGATTACCTTGACATTGGCGAGGCCGAGCGACTCGGCTCTCGTCGCCGTCGCTCTGACCATCTCCGGCTCAAGGTCCAGGGCGTGAACCGTCCCGACGGTGCCTCTGGCAGCAGCGACAGTGAAGGTGCCGTACCCGCAGCCGAAGTCCACGACATTCGCTTGGTGGTCGGTAAAATCAAGCTGGCCAAGAATGATGCGGGCATCGAAGAAGCCCTCCCACATCTTCTCGTCCGGCATACCGCTGTCGCGAACTTTCATAAAGGCACACGATCCTACCTAACAAGATCGCCGTTCAGCCGCGCCGAGCGAGCGTTTTGTAAAAAAGTACCGGACACCTCTTGATTTCCAAGTGCGTAAGTTTGCGGAGTCATGGGAACAGTTCTGCGTCTCCCGCGTGAACAGATGTAGCGTCTCAGAAAAGCCGGGCTGCCCACGGCGCGGGGCCTGGCCACCAGGAGGACTGGGGCAAGGAGTTCCTCCACAAGGGAGGAGGATTTCATGCGGTCCCCACAGCGGATACCGCTTCCGAAGAATTGAAATGCCGCACCATGGAATTCAAGTAAGTAGCCTCCTAAAGGTGTCCGGTACCCTTTTCCACGGAAATCAAGTCGTTAGCTTCCAAAAGGAGTCCGGTACCTTTTCAGTCTCGCTCCGGCAGGACCTCATCTGAAGCTGTACTTCGGGAAGCTCGAAGTTTGGCCTCCAAGTCAGTGGGAATTTCCGCGTGCACGAACTCGATTGAGCGCGGCACGCGACCTCCCGCCACCTCCTTCATACACCTATCATACATGTCTTTCTCGGTGAGGACTACGATCCTACGGTCGGCCTGCGCGAGCAGCAGGAAATACATGTCCGACCGGATCTTCAGCATCTTTCCGACCGCGTGCTTACCACGCGCAGTGACAGCACCACTAGTGGTGATGGCTGCGACGATCTTGCGGTCGCCGCTTACAGCGTCGAAATCGTAGACACCGCCAGGCGAGAGTTTCACGCGTTCACGCAAGAACTGCTGACCAAACTTGCGAGGCATCCACTCGCGCCGGACCCAGTCCTCGACCTCGAGCTGGACTCGCGTGTCGGCCATCGGTCATGTTCCCCTGTAAGGCGTCAACAATTAAGCAGAACTATATGGATCGGCGGACGCTGACTGGAGTGCAGCGTATACGCATATACGGCTGAAGCACTCAGCCAACTCGCCCCGTCTCCACCACTGACACTGCTTCCGAAGAGTTGAAACGCCGCACCAAAACAATTAAGCAGTTCGCTGCCCAAAGGAGTCCGGTACCTTTTCAGGCACACCGGAATTTCGGATCGCGGTTAGCTAGCACCAGCCGATTTATCACGGATGATCTCCAAGAATCTCCTCCAAGAACCAAACACGAGATTGTAGAACCGGGTGTCGAGTAAACAGCTTCGATCGATCTCCAGCCGCGATGGTTGATGACCAAGCCTCTCTACTGCCCGTCGGTACTGGTAGATAAGGATACGCGCAATGTTGTGTCGTGTTGCGAAACGGGGGTCGAGCAACTGTCGCTCAAACAGTTCAATAATTCGCGTGTCGAAAGACACCCTACACCCAATGGGCAGGTTCAGTACCTCCCGCACGCTGCCGCGGCGGCCAAGGGACTCCCAAGACTCCTCGGCTTCCAGTGGCAGAAGCCCCTGGTATTCGGGGATTCGGTACGCATTCTTGAAATTCCCGATGAAATCGATGACCACGCAGTGAGACTTACCAACGTAGCGTCTGAGACCTCGCCCCAACTGTTGGTAGAAGATCCGCTTTGACTCAGTCGGTCGCAGGAACAACAGGCACTCAACATGCGGAAAGTCCGCACCCTCATTCAAGACATCGACGACGCACAAAACCGTCATGTCTCCTGTCTTGTGCTGTTCTAAAAGTCTTACTCGTTCCTTCCAGGGCGTATCCGATAGGTACGCCGCGGCCGAGACGCCTTGGCCCTGCAGGCTGCTGCACACGCGATTCGCATGGCGGTGCGAGCAGCAAAAAGCCAGTGACGGTTTTCCGGCCGCCAATTGTTGCCACTTCTGAACGATTGCAGTGTCCCGCTCCGGTATGATGAGGGCCCTCTCCAGATCCCGAATGTCGTATCGAATCCCATTGTGCCGGATCTTCGAATAGTCGACGTTGTCGAAGCATCCGTAATAGTGGTAAGGCGCGAGAATTCCAGCCTCGATTCCACTGCGAAGCTCGTAGTTGACCAACACGTTGTTGCCGCTCAGCCGTAGAATGTCTTGCCGGTCGCCACGAAAGGGCGTCGCCGTCAACCCCAGAAGGAATTTCGGCTTGAGACGTTCGAATAGACGGCGATATGACGGGGCGGCCGCGTGATGGAACTCGTCGACAACAACGTAATCGAAGGCACCAGGCGGAATGCGAGTCATGTGGTCACGCAGGAGCTGAATAGTTGTGAGGTTCACCATGGCCGGACGAGAAAGAGAAGAGCCACGCGAATGGCGCAGCACCTCGGCGGAACCAAACACCGCGTCGAACTCAGACTGCGCAACATCGAGAATCTCATGGGTATGCGCGACGTAGAGGACGCGTGAAGCGCCGTATCGTTTCGCGTCCTCTGCCGCTATCCTCGTCTTCCCGCTTCCTGGCGGAAGAACAACGAGTCCCGCAGCCTGCCCGAGATTGTGCGCTTCCAGAAGTTCGCGGAGAGCCTCGTCTTGGAGCACGTTCAATATCCGGTGTGTGGGCGAGTATCCACACTTGCACCGACCTGCTGCGACTCGTCGCGCGTCACGTGGGCAAAGGAATCCAAAGGCCACGAAAAGACGAGCGAGTTCGACCGCGTCTAGAACGAGATAGGGGCAACCGAGACGCGATGCGGTGGAGCAAAATTGTTCCTTTGCAGCATCAAGAACGGTCCCCGAATAGCCCAACACGGCCAACCCGAGGCTGTCGATCTTTTCGAGCCGATAGATCTGATGGGCTACGTCTTTGGGTCGAACAGTGGGAAAAGAACGACCCTTTAGAATGAAGGCTGCAAGAATTGGTGACCCCCGATAGACGACTTTGTGCGTAAGAATGTCAACAATCTCGGTTGGCCCGTGAGGAGTCTCGCCAACATCCGTTAGTATCGAGCGCAGGAATGGCTCGAGTTCTTCGCGTTCGTTGAGTGTTTTGACCGCGTCGATAACCTCGGAGGTTATATCTGAGGCCGGCCAGTTTCTAACCTGGCGGAAGCTATCGACCGCGTCGAGTGCCAGAAGTCCTGCTCCCACGACGTCGCCCCGCACTTACCGTCAATGCTCTGCGGCCTGAAAAGGTGCCGGACACCTTTCAGCTTCCAGGTGCTTGAACTTGTGGAGGCACGGGAACAATCCATAGCCTCCCAGGCGGGAGGATGTGGCGTCTCAGAAAGGCCAGGCCTCCGGCGGCGCGGGGGATGGCCACCGGTCGGACGGGGGCAAAGAGTTCCTCCTCAAGGGAGGAGGATTTCATGCAATCCCCACAGCAGATACCGCTTCCGAAGAATTGGGACGCCGAACCAAGGAGATCAAGCAGTTTGCCTCCAAAAGGAGTCCGGTACCTTCGTGCATAGTTAGGCTTCAGGGTTGTCCACCCTGAACGTACTTATCTCTCGCTGCCACCCATTGTTCAAAGAGCGTCTGATAACCCTGCTCTGCATCAATCCCTAGCCATGTGAGTATCTCAAGGCACTGCAAGACATCATAGTGGGCTGTAGCAGCCGCGACGATCAGGGCCCAGGCGGGAACCGCCATTAGTACCGGCTGGGTGTTTGGAACCTGAAAGACATCGAGAAACGCATATGAGAGGGAGGAACAATCCGCATGCACCACAGAGCTGGCAACTTTGTAGAATGAGAGGTATTCCCTCTCCAGACTGTGTCCCCGTAGGGCTCCTTTCGTGCTAACAAGGGTGTCCCGTCGGTTCGCCATGGAGCGCAGATCGAGCTTCGTCCAGTTCCGCTGGAACTTATCGCCGGCAACTGTGAAGCCCGGCGTGAGGTCCTGCTGAGTCTGGACAGCCTCTGTCTCAGAACGACCAAGGTCGAACAGCCCCGCGAGTTGTGCGGCGAGCTTCGGGTCTTCCATCGCCGCCTTCAGGCCCATGTGTTGCCCTATCGGAATGTAGGCGACAAACGGGCGGAGCCCCACCTCCTCATTCTCGTGCACCAGAAACGAGCAGATAATCGTCTGCTCAAGCCGAACACGGACCAAGGCCAAGGCGGGCAGACACAACGCCCAGCTGTTACTGAGGCGAATCCCCAGGCTGGTTGTCTTGGCTTGATAGCCAATGCGTATGAACAAATGATGAACCGGTCGAGAGAGCCGTTGCAGCTCAGCGCTTGTACGCTCGTCGAAGAGAGCGAAGGCCTTCTCGGAGATCGCATCGAACGCCTTGATGCTCTCCCAGGAATGATATGGCCCAAAGTTCGGTCCGGTGCGCACTGGGCAGCCCTTCTGAATCCGATCCATCCCGGGTGGTTGTTGAAGCCTAAAGTTCGGGCTGAGCGGGCGGTGGCAGCTGGTCCCCTCTAGCCTACTGTTAGCGAGACAGTGCTTTCATTGCCTCAACGAATATTGTCGTGGCGGCAGCGATCAGCTCCTCGCGCTTTGGAACGTAATCCTTTATCCTTGGTTTCACCGCCTGGTTGTAAGCCTTGAGCACCTGCGCAGTCACGTCTTCCGTGGTGGTCCGGAGAATGTGCTCGAACCGCGTCTCGTACTGGTCGCCATAGATCTTCTTGTTCTGAGCTTCTCCTCGCGTAAGCCCCCTCTCAAGCTCAAACATGCCACTATCGAATTCCTCGCCCAGGACAACAATCTTGATACGCCGAATGCTCTTTCTGGTAAGAGGCACGCCATCTATGAAGAAGGCTTCATCGTTGTCGTAAGGGACGACGATCTCGTCGATCAGCCGGCCGAAGGGGAGATTGAGCAATACGAGTTGCCGTTGCCGCCCTTCAACTTCGGCGACAACGCCGAGTTTCTCGGTCCGCTGTTGCTCTTCCGGCTTCGTCATAGGGACGTCCCTCCGGTCGCTAACCCCGGCCGCTAAAAAGGTACCGGACACCATTAAGATTCCAAGTGCTTTGATGTGCGAAAGCGCGCGAGCACTTCTGCGTCTCCCCCGTGGGGAGTTCTAGCGTCTCAGAAAGACCGGGGTGCCCAGGGCGCGGGGCGTGGCCATTTGGAGGATGGTGGCCAGGAGTCCTTCCACCGGCGGGTAGGTTTTCATCCGGTTTCCACCCTAGGTACGGCTTCCCAAGAATTGAAAGGTCCCACCAAGGAAGTCACCAAGTTAGCATCCAGAAGGTGTCCGGTAACTTTTCTAGAGTTGCTTTTGAACGAACGTCCCGCATTACATCCTCCTCTCCTTCCTTTTCGTGACAGACCCATCCTGCGCAGGCAAGCTTCTTATCAGTCCAAGCGGCGGAAGCAGGCAAAGCCAATCGTGAAAGCCACCGTGAGGATCGCAAATAGACTTCCGTAAAAGGCAGTCTGGACGGTATCAGCAACTATATCTCCGGTCCAGCTTGTTGGAGGATACTTTGTCAGAAACCGAAGCAACAAACGGTAGGGAGCAATCCCCAAGAAAACAAATCCGGCCAACCAAATCCAAGCGTACGAAGCGTATTTCGACCAGGGTCGCGTACGGTGCCGTACCCATGCACGTGTGCATACATACGCGACGATACAGAATGGAATCGCAATAAACGTCCCCAAGGACCGTAGACTCGGGGCAAGAGGTACTGCTTGGTAGGTGAGATTGGCGATCGCACCCGAGCCCGCAAGCAGGGGCGCTAATAGCTCCGCCCACTCCTTAATCTGCTTTGCCGGACTAGCCTTATCTTCTCGCTGGGACATAAGCTGCAGCGCCCGCCCGCAAGAGCAAGAGATTCTGAGGACCAAAGATTATAACACTCTGGTCCTGAACCGTTGGGGAATCTGCAGATTCAATCGAGACCTCTACCGGTTTGTCCGGTACAAGATTGAGGAGAATGCCGAGGCCCATCTTCTCTAACGCGGCCCTCAAGAGGGGGGTCTCCGCCGACCTCCAGTGGACCATGCTGTTTTGTGAGCCACTGAGCAGGCGGAGTTTGTACCTATACAGGAACCTGTTCGAAGTTGTTTGCGCTACTTCTGACGTTAGCGATAGTCTGACCGGATAGGTTCTCCCAAAGACGAAGCCGTCCACCTGAACGATCGTCGTAAGGGCCTGCGGTTTCGGCTCATCCTGCGCTTCATAAACCTTCGTTTGAGTTTTGTCATTCCCCCGGCCGTAGTTCAGCGGTCCTTCACGCGTAGTGTGCTCACCGTAGTAGGAACACGTGCGAGCCTTCCCGCCTCTAGGGGCAAGATTGTCCGACTCGAGTCGACCCACATGCCAGTCAAACCGCAGGGGCGCTGTCGGATGATGGTTGGTAACAAGCCGCTCGTAACAGTACCTTCCCTTCTCCTTTTCATATTTGTCTGCATCCGAGAACCATTCGAAGTCAAACCCTTCCTCGATTTTTTGTCGCCTCTCCGAGAAGGACGATGGATCACTTCGAGGAGCGCATGGGCAAGGCTTGTCTTGAGCCGAACCGGTCGTCGGCGACAATAGGAGATACAATAACAATAGAGCCCACATTGCGCCCCCCTCGCCATACTTTTTGGCTTCCAACTGGTTGAATTTGCGGAGGCACAGGAACATTTTTCCGTCTCCCACTTGGGTGGATGGAACGCCTCTAAGGGGCCGGGGTGCACGCGGCGCGGGGCATGGTGATTCGGAGGACGTGGACACATATACGCCGTCCGTAGAATTGAAGGGCCGCGTCAAGGGAATCAAGCCGTTAGCGCCCAAAGGGACTCCGGCACCTTTCCAGCTCTTGAACCAACGGTCCCCCTCCTTTACTCCTGCGGCGGTTGGCTCTAGTGCGTTCTCAGTCGGTCAGAAGAACCCCCATCCCTAGGAGCCAATCCAGCTCAAGCTCTCCAAGGGTTATGTCGATCTTCGGAAGAGTTGCCAAAGGCGTGCAAGAGTCGCGGAAATACTGCCACTTTCCCCTCCTCTTCTCATGTTCAAACCATGACGATGGAGCAGCTAGGAGAACAGCCCGACGAATATCGCGGGGCGCAGCCGGGGGCGCACACTCGGTAGAGCAAAGTAAATGAAGGAACTGGCGCACGACCTGCGAAAGCGCCGGAACGTCCCGTATATCCTCGTGAAGCTTGACCTCGATATAGATTCGATTTTGCCCCGAAGCCTTGGAGCGAGGCACGATATCGGGGATGATTCCTCCCCCAATGTCGACCATCCAGCGTTTGTCTGGGTTCCAGTCCGAGTCTTCCTGGAACAGGTCAAACTCGCGCCCGCCGACGAGGTCATAGAGGGTCGATGCATTACTTGTACTCCCCGTTATTGCCATGCGACCCAGCACGTTTGGGTCGGTATGACCTCGGCGTAACTCCCGAACGAGCAGGTTCTCCAAATCTTTTTCGGTCATGACTTCACTTTTCGGCGGATGCCGCATAATGAGGCGGCGGATAAGTTACCCACGGGGCGGCGAGGTGCCTCACCGGACCGACTGGCGGAGGGAAAACCGCCTGACTCGTCCTGGCGGGCTAGGAAGGTCTCGCGGGCCTCGGGGGTGTGGACGGTCGTGGCCACCGTACTCCCACGTCGATGAGATAGTTGAGGATCCCCGGCACATCCCGCCCTCGCCTGCCGTAACACCGCCTCACCCCCCGGAGCTGGGCGGAATGCAATACAAGTTGCTTTTAAATCTAGGTAGGCTGACTAGAATGGGACCGTGAAACGCGCAATAGTCACCGGCGTCCATGGGAATGACTCCGTATCTGAAACGAAGTGGTTACCAAAGAATGGAACGCCTACCCAATACTCTGGAGGATCGTCTTCTCGGATACCAGAGTGGAGGCCTGCCGTGTCGATGTACCAGCCTTTGTCTTCCGCAGGGCGGCTTGAGGATACAAGCACAGATTGGACAAATTCGCCACGCGCAAGATTATCTTCCTTGATAAGATCCGTTTCGGTAGTTATCTTACGGAGCATTTCCTCTAGTTCCGGTTTGAATTCTCCGTAAGCTTCGCGCATGGTCTCCCGACTGAAAAGAAACCGGACAGTCTTGGAGAATTGTGGATCGCCCTCAGAAGGCGTCGTGACATAGGGAACTAATTCGTATGCAAATATCACGTGTTCAAGAATCTGACTTGAGGCATGCAGAATACGCGGCGTGTTTAGGGAAAGAATTCGATAGCTGCGGTAAGTACCTGTGCGATACGGTGCCGAGGCAAGCGGACAAGAGTAGCGAATCCCAACCCGCACCCAGCGTTCGTCGACGCTCTGACTATACTCCAACTGAACGTATGGCCCAGAGAGGACTTTCAGATCGTTATACCAGTCTTCTTTTGTGTTTGTTGGCACTGTATCCGGACAGTCGACGATGTTGGCCAGCACCTTCTCGACCCCAGAGAGTACTTGGTTAGCGTTCTGCTTGACCACCTGAACATCGTCAGGCTTGACAGGGCGGAAGTGTGCCAAGGCATTTCGGACATTGCCTATCTCCTCCAGCTTCGTCCGCACGATCTCCTTGCTGGCTGGGAAGTAACTGGAGAACATTGGCCAATATGCATCCTCAAGAATGATTCGAATGAGCTCACCGCTTGTGAGGTGCATAAGCGGACTCGAAACAGAGTACCCCAGGTAGCCGAATGCTTTGTCTTGGACCAGCCGACGTTTCGCAACAGCCGAAACGGTTGTCTGGCCTCCATCTTCAGTCTTGATAGATATGTCGGGCCATCCGCTTTTTTTCTTGTCCTTCAGCACGACATAGACAAATATCCGTAACGAGTTCTCGATTCGAAAGAGGACGCTGAGCACCTCGTAGTAGTGCAGGAACAGCCAGTTGGTTGGCATCTTAACCGCATCACCTTCGAGATAGACAGGATCTTGCCACCGCATGTCAGACCTCCTGGGCAGCGGCTGTCAAAGACGTAATGGGAGACGTTACAGCTTTAGTTACTTTACGTTTGCCGCCCCGTCATCCCCTACCATTGCCTTATTCATTCTCTCACACCATGTCCTCCAAGAACGAGATGGCCCCTCGGGACCTAACTTGTCCGGAGGGGCCGTGGAGACGGAGTCATCCTGCGGCAGGCGGGACGGCTCGATTGGGGCTCCCCAGTGAGGGTCACTCGTCTCCTCCGGTCACGGGGGGTTCTGGCTACCACTGAACTGGGCGAATGCTAGTTGATAGCGGAGGGGGGTGTCAAGGTGAAAGACTCACTTTGTGGGAACGGCAGGCAGCTGGCAGCAGGCAGCTGGCAGCAGGCAGGAAACAGGGCCCAGAGCTGAATTGCGAAGGTCGAATTTTGAATATCGAATGGCGAAGTTCTTGGGCTCAATAACTCAAAAGACTCAACGAACCATGGAAGCGGGCAGCAGGCAGCTGGCAGCAAGCAAGAAACAGGGGGCAGGGATGAATTTCGAATGGCGAATTTCGAATATCGAATTTCTCGGACTCAACAACTCAAGAACTCAAGAGACTCAATGGACTAGGGCAGCAGGCAGGGAGCAACTCAATGCGGAATGCGGAGTGGGGAATGCGGAATGACGGAACGGGCACCTGAGAGACGAGAACCGTAAAGGGAAGCTGGCAGGTAGCAGCTGGCAGCTGGCAGATCGCAGAGACAAGGGGACAGGGGGACAAGGAGACAAGGGAATAGGGAGAGACGGAGAATCGGGGAGACGGAGAGCCAGAAGACAGCGGGCAGCTGGCAGCAAGCAAGAAAAAGGGGGCAGCTGGCAGGTGGCAGCTGGCAGGTCACAGAGACAAGGAGACACGGAGACAAGGGGACAAGGTGAAGGAGAAACGGGGAATCGGGGAAACGGTGATACGGGGAGCGGGAGGCGGGGAGCAGCGGTCTGGTCAATTGGTCAATACCGACAGATCGTTACGAGCCCGTTCGCTTCATCTGCCGCGGTCGCCGTGGGGCCCTGCGCACGGTAGTGTACTCCCCGCGTGCCTCACGCGCTGTGAGGTCCCGATAGAGGGCATTTAGGTCAAAGCCGAACCGTGCAAAATACCTTTCACGATTGCGGCGCACTTGCTCGACAATCTTGTCCCTTGCCATTGGCTCACGCTCCTGTCAGCTCTTCCGGTGTACACATGGCCGATGACATAGTGAGGGGTCCCCCGGCGATCAAGGGTTACGAGTTGCCCGGTTGTCGAGGTGCCGAATTGCCAAATGTGTAATGGGGTACAGCAGTTACCGCAAGAATGCGACGAGGTCAGTCGCTGCTTTGAGTGAGGCTTCGGCCTCTACTTTGGTCAGAATTCTTCCCTCATGGACGGCTTGATTTCTTCGGGTCGCCGACTCCTTGAACGCATGCCAGAAGGACTGCTGCTGGATCTCTTTCCCCGTGACCGCATTATAGAGGTTGCGAACCCGATCGTTTGCCAAGTCAGAGCAGGGTAACATCTCCTGTGCGGATTCTCCGAGGAATCCAGTGTCCTTTCCTTCATACGCCCGAGAAAGCGCGCGCTCAACACTGATCTCACATGCCATGTGAGCAACGACCACCGCAACGCCAAATTCCCCGTCGGCAATCATACGCCGCGCGGTGGCGAGCAGCGCTTCAGGATAGGCAATGACGTGTGTGGCCTCACGACCCCTGGGCGAAACTCCTTCTGACACTTCGCCGTCTTGCCTGGCGAGGACTGAGCCGCACTGAGGGCATGGCCTGGGCTGCGCCGGAGCCCCACCAGGAGACTCGTCCCGAATCGGTGTCCCACAGTTACGACAGAAAAGCCTGTCAGCCATTTGAGTTCTACCCAAACCTCCGCGACGGGGACGCCCCCCCCATAGGACGGGTTCAACTGAACCGCAGGCCTGAGGGGTATGGGGATTGTATACCGGGCTAGTCTCAGGGGGAAGGGATTTGTGGCCCGGCGGAGTCCTACAGGGATTGAGGCTGGCTTCGG
>Ga0214473_10009849_pt1 | contig 11283 bp, 12 predicted proteins | sample RVTome_7_FD_203509 | JGI IMG/M metagenome (GOLD analysis project Ga0214473, IMG submission 203509) | Soil microbial communities from uranium-contaminated site in the Upper Colorado River Basin, Wyoming, United States - RVT98D197 | ecosystem: Environmental > Terrestrial > Soil > Contaminated >...
TTTGTGACCCTGCCAGTGCTCAATAACAAAACTAAAAGGTGATCTGCACTTGTCAAGACATCTGTATTTGAGTGAAGTAAACTGGAAAGAACCCGCAAGAATTAGTAGCGAAGGTACAGCAACCCAGATATTGTTCTTGAGGAATGGAATAGAATTTACTACGAAATGCAACAGTAGATATATTAGATAGACAATCACTCCAAATGTCGCCCAGGCTATTATATAACCGATAACCACAAGCCCTACAAGCAATAACCGATCTTCTCGTGTGTTCGCTATTGTGTGGAAAATAGAGATGATCGGGAGGGTTGTAGGCAGCATCATCGCAACTATCATCACAGTCCAGCCACCTGCAAAAAGAAGCAAAACCGATCCGGAAACCTCTATATGGTGCCCTAAATGGTGTACGTGTAGAAAGCCATTAGCAAAATCGTCAGCGAACCAAAGTGCAACCCATGCTGCTAAAGCTAGAATTATAATCGAACCAAACAATATAGCTTTTTCGACTGCAGGGGGTGCAGTACCTCTGTACATTGACATTTATGTCAACCTCACAAGCTATAGAAAATGTTATATACCGGTAGTTCTACCGCATTTAATACATTAACAGGGTGAATGCTCTCTTTGACAACTTAGAGCACATTAACCAACGAAGCGGAATTCTCCCTGTATGGCGTTATGGTTCTTGAGGTCGATATCCTTCAACCCAAATTTCGAGCTATTTCGTTTGAAACTCGACGCCTTGCTTAGCCAAGCCGGTGATCCAGGAATGGTGGTAAAAGCAGAATCAACTAGAGTGGTAGTCTTACCAGTGGGGCCTCTGTAGGGCTCCATTTCGGCTTCTGCATATGGGCCGAGTTTTAATTTGCCCTTCCCCTCTACTACCTCAAATGTGATTGGCACCCGCTCTACGGCAACAACTTCGCCTGTCAATTTAGCCAAATCAGCAAGCGGACCGCCTAGTTTACCAGTAAATGCGTTCAAAAGTGCTTCCTCTTGCTCCTTCGTAGCTTTTTCATCTATAAAAAAAGCGACGCGCCAATTACCTTCAAGGATGTTTCCGGGAATATGGTTCATGGTACCAAAAACTACACCTGAGACGTCCACTCCGTCGATAGCACCCTTATCAACTCGGTACCCCCATGCTGCATCACATGTACCTTCACCATCTGGGTCCTCGGCAACCCAGCAAGGGCATAGTATATTGCACGTACATACCTCTAGAAGACTCCCTTGAAAATCATAAGCCATGTTATTCCCTCCATTGATTTAATTAGATTGCAGGTTGTATATTTTGATTATAATAGAAATCCAAAAAAATTCAAGCGGAAATGAACGAAAATCCTAGGTTTATTAAATTACATTTTTAAAAAAAGTTACTTATATGCTCCTAGTTTTGAACTGCTCTCGCCGCCGATTTTTATGGCGGCTGGTGATTGTCTTAGTCTATACATTGACCATACACCAAACAACGGCCCAATAGCCAATACAGAAAATGCCCAATGCCATGACATCCAGTTTACAAACGCAGGTAAAAGACGAATTGAAACTATTGTTAACAAGAACCCCATACATGTTTGCATTGTCAATGCTGTGCCTATATAGTCTGGGTGTCCCAATTCAGTAACGCTGGCAGAAAACTGCGCGGAATCTGCAGGAACAGCAAAACCCCAAATAAGGCATAAAATAATAAGCGCAACTGGACTGTAACCGAAAAGAAAACCGACTAACAAGCAACAACTTCCACTAATAGCCATCGATATTATTGTAATTCTCGTGCGACCATAACTATCTGCGAGAATTCCAGCAACCACACATCCCAGCCCTCCAACACCAATGACGGCAAATGAACCAATCGCTGAATATGCCGTAGCGTTTTCTATTCCACCCTTTTTAAAGCTCTCAAAGAGAAATAATGGAATCCATGTCCAAACTGCATATAGCTCCCACATATGTCCCAGGTAACCAAAGTTAGCCAACCTAACACCTTGATCAGTAAAAGTCTTGCCTATGTACCGCCAATCGAATCTTGCTGCAGAGGCAAAATAAGGTCCATCTTTTACAAAAAATAAACATATGAATCCGGCAATAACAGACAGCGACGATGACGTTAACATGAGCTCACGCCAATCGGGGTTCCCAATAATTTTCAATAAATGTGGTGAAGCAGAACCCACAGTTAATGCGCCTACTAATATTCCTATCGCCATTCCCCGACCATTCTTAAACCACGATGCCATGATTTTCATCGCAGGAGGGTAGACACCGGCAAGGCAGGCACCCGTAAAAAATCGAAGAATAATTGCAGGCCCTAAACTGTTTACATACAAACCTATTGCCCCATTAAGAAATGCGCCAATAAATGCACCAACGAAAAAGACATAACGGGCATTAAAAATATCGGATAGATTCAGTAGAGCACTCAGAAATGCGCCGACTACAAATCCTATCTGAACAGACATGGTCAACCATGCCTTGCCCGCATCGCTCAGATGCCATTCTGCTGCCAAAGTGGGAGTAACGGCTGAAGCAGAAAACCACAATGCCATTCCAAGCAACTCTGCGATCGAAAGCACCACTAAGATGCGCCATTTCATCGGATAACACTCCTACTTCCCTTAAAATATGATTAAAAGATAGGATTAAGACTTTATACCAATTTAAAAAACTAAACAATTCTGGTGGAAATTTAGTTGTAATCCTTCAGAACGGGTTCGGAAAAGACACGCAGAGCTTTGCGTCTCTACAATCTTCAATTAAGTAGGGATATGACACCATTTTCTGATCCGGCGATGTTCAGTTAAGATATCGTCTCAGGGGTTTTTGAAAGCCCTCTCGATTGTTATGATTAGAAAGAATTCGTTCAAATTCAATTGGTTCCAAGGGTCATGAGGGTTCCACATTAAAGCTGAAAATTCCAGACGTAGCTTAATTAATGCTCATATCTTAAAATTTTATCGACTACCTCTGAAGCATTATCAGGATAATCGATTTTTTGCGACTCTGTTTTTGTCTCTAACCACGTCCTCAACTTACCTCCAAAACTTTCATCAATTGCAGTTACGACTGTAGCACCAAGCTGTTTAAGGGCTTCCGCATTGCAAATCTGCTCATACTGACCCCTCATCGGTATTATCAGCATTCTTTTCCCCAAGAGCAAAGCCTCTGATGTTAATTGGAATCCGGCATTACAGATGATGCCACTACAAGAACTTAATCTGCTCAGGAATAATTCCTTTTTAAATGGATAAACAGTAACATTATATTTAGTAGTAGGTGAATTAAAGGTGTAATATTTACTGAAAAGTTCAAACTTAGCATCGACACTCCTAAAAAACTTTCCAACTTTAAGAGGGTCATAAGTCGAGAAATAAACAACAAAATGGTCTAGATTCGAAACGGTTAGATTCCTTACTTCCCCTCTGACGACAGGGGTAAGTATCTTGTCAGAATATCTTTGATAATGAAATCCAAGCTGTCGTATGCATGGGGCGTAATATCGTATCACAAATTCTGCTAGCAAGTCCTTTTCCCGTGGCCTTGGAATGTGATTGTCAAGTAATGCAATTTGATGTGATAGATGAATTGACGGAACCCCGTAGTATTTGGCAGACCAAGCTGTTACGGGTTCAAAGTCAGATACTACCAATTCATATTGTTTTACGGGACTGAATAATATGTCTTTAATAATTTTGATAAATTTCGTTTTTCTTATTAAGCCCCAATAATCGATTCCACCATTTTTCTTGAACCATGCTCCAGTACCATCCTTCCTATATTTAACTTCTAAATCTAAATCCATTTCATGCAATGACCCAGATATCAATATATCAACCTGGGCATTTTGCTTCAGTCTTTTTATAATCTCTTTGCTTCTGGATATATGACCATTGCCCGTTCCTTGAACACCGTATAATATCTTCATTCTATTACCTGCAGATTTATACCCTGTTCGCCGATAGTAATATAGGAAGCTAAATGTGGATCGGTCCAGCACCCTGTATTCCAATATTCAATTCCATTCTTCTTAAACCTCCTTATTGGATTGTGGGTATGCCCGCAAAATACTTTGTCCGCTCCACAAGACTCGGCGAATTTTAAAGCGCCAGTCAAAACCCTTTCCGTAACCCTCTTCCATCTTTCGACACCCCTTCTTAACCTTCTGGATAGATTGGTATTCAATCGCAGATCAAATCTCTGCGATATACGATAGATCGTACAAGCTATTTCTGTTAAATTTCCATGATTTAATAGGTACTCATCAAACTGATGACCGTGGATAGCTAAGTACTTTTTGCCCAAATAATCCCATTCATATTTCTCACAGGTTTGGGTATTCCCAATGATTTCAGAAAAGCCCCTTATCATTTTGTGATCATGATTACCTTCGACCCAAACAACCTTATGAGATTTTGAAACTTCTCGAAGAAAATTAATTAATTCCAAATGTTCGGAATTGAGTCTTTCCAGATTCATATCATCGAACAAATCGCCTACTATCACCAACTGAACATACAAATGTGAGTGAAGTATATTTATGAGGTCCCTTGGTCTAGCTAAATCGGAACCAAGGTGTATATCTGAGATTAAAATTGTATCTACTTTCAACTGTTATCTATCGGCTTTACTGCCTTACTAAATAGGAACATGCATCCACCAAGAAACTTTGCTCGCGTTACTCGTGAAATAATATTGTAATAATATATTATAGTTTAATTATGGGATGTTATCCCTATAATATCAAGTAATGAATTAGGTTTTTAACACAGCTTTAACAGTACTTTAACACTATGCAAATAATTGAAGCCATTTTTGGAGGTAAGATATCACCAATTACATGTAAGGGACTTGTATTCCAACAAAAAAATGGCTAAATGCTTATTCAAGAATTTAGAAGAAATACCCTTGGATTTAATCCCGATCGTTAGAGCCTAACGTAGGTCTTGCACAAGTTCGATCAAATGTCCATCAGGGTCACGGATGTATGCAGTGCGCTGTCCCCAAGGACGGGTAGTCGGATGCATTGCAGCTGTTGCGCCTTTTTCAATGACCTCTAAGAAGGCCGCATCTACGTCTGCAACCTTGAATCCGATTTCAAATCCAGGTGATTCATCACTGGGAGGTTTAAGCGAAAGGCCCAAAGTCATTGCCATAGCCTCCCTTGTATAAAACGCAAGGCGAGTAGCTCCAGTTTTAAGCTGTGCGTAATCTCCTGAACGGTGTCCCAATTGAAACCCGAAAACATCAGTATAAAAGTTTAAGGCTCTGTCCAGATCCTCAACGATTAAAACCACATAATCAGGAAAACTTAGTTTCAATAAATACCTCTAAATATTTATTCCAAAGACCCAAATTTACGCATACAATACACTGGCAAAAACCGGACGGTACTTCCTTGTTATTTCGTGATCTTCCCCCAATAATCTAAAGATAGCAATACATGCCTTCCTCGAACCATCATTGTCATAATAGCGGTCTTTACGAATCACGTCTATGAAACTATCCAATGCATCCGTGAAGTTTTGAGATCTTAAGCTCTTAATAGCAGATAAGTATCTCCCCCTTACAGCACCCTCTTTTAAGGGCTTGGAATCTTCTAGGTACAAAAACATTTCACCGAATGTTTTTATCGCTTCCGCTATATCTGAATATTCTGAGGTCGGCCCTATACGATCAACAATTTCTAAAGCCTTATGGGGGTCTGAGAAGACATAAGTCCTAGCAAGCAATGTAATTGCTAAATCGTTACTTTCTTCGGCACCGACTACTTCCTCAAGAATTTTCTGTGCCTCGACAATCCCCCCTTCATCGAGTAAATGCTCCGCATTTTTTACCTGATTATGATACTTACCAGGCAGTGCTTTACTTAGCCAGCCTGTCACCATGTTCTCAGGCAATGCCCCTATAAATCCGTCCACAACCTTTCCGTCAACAAAGAGTTTCACGTTCGGTATACTTCGAATGCCATAACGAGCGGAAAGCTCCGGGTGTTTGTCGGTGTTCAACTTTACCAAAGCCCACCTGTCCTTATTTTCGTCAGCTAACTTTTCCAGTACAGGTCCCAGCACCCTGCAAGGACCGCACCATTCCGCCCAGAAGTCCACGAGAACGGGGACCTTGTAACTTCTTTCAAGAACATCTATTTCGAAGTTATCAGTGCCGTAATTTACAGAATTGATGTTATCCATTTCTTCACCTCAACATTTCATTAACATAATCATTGTAAAAATTTATTCTTCTCCAGATACTTGAGAATTTGCTCGGTAGATTCTTTTATAGATTGATTCTCAGCATCAATTATTATTTCCGGATTCTTAGGTTCCTCATATTCTATCGAGACTCCTACAAAATTGTCGAGCTCCCCGCTCATCGCTTTCCTGTATAATCCTCGATCATCGTTACTTATGCAATAATCGAGAGTTGCACGAACGTATATTTCTACATAATTAATTAGGTTTATTCGCAGATAATTTCTTGTTTCCTCAAAGGGACTTTCGAACGATCCTATGACGCTTGTATTATTATTTTCAAGTATCTTAACTAACGAACATATCTTGCCGATATGTTCTTTCCTGTTCTCGGGAGAATATCCAATTTCTGGAAAAATTTCGCGTATTTTCCTCCCATTAAAATATTCAACCCGAATCCTCCTCTTTTGAAATTTCTCATATACTGCTTGTGAAATTTGAGACTTGCCACTTCCCGAAAGACCGGTGAACCACAAGACTAATGGCTTTTTTTCATGAATCCCAAAAGTGATTTTTGCCCAAGACCTTTCATGAATGAAATATACCAACATTTTTAGAAGAGCCTCAAGCAACCCGATTTGTATAGCTATATCAATCCTTCTCGTAATCGCCAGAGCAACTATAATAGTTGTAATAGTGGCTGTTACCCTCCACGATAACGTCTTCACGAAACTCCTAATCTTTGTCTCCATTATCATTGATATCTCCTCCAAAATTTTGATAGAAATTGCTACCAGTATTTAAAGCTGCAGTTCGCTACCCTATGGTCCACCCTCTGGAAAAAGCATTGTGTTATGCCGAGCAGTAGCTATCCCTTCTTTAGTAATCCTTATCTCGGTTGCTCCTGAGTTTCCGTATGTACCAATTGCATCATCCAAGCTATATACGTCAAAAAGGGAACGAAATAGGAGTCGAATACTCATTCTCGGAGACAAAGGATGTTGAAGTATGTGTTGCTTCCTCTTCTGAAGAAAGTGGAGAATTGGCCAAAAATCTTAAACAGATGAAAATAAAAGACCGAAAAAGCATAAGACCAAGCGATTGCTTCGGTAGTTACTATAACAGTGAAGATGTGATTAGCAAGCAAATCCTAGTGAAACCGGAGTAAATAAAGTTTAAGACGATCCAACGGTATATGAAGGTTCCTTTTCGCATTCCCTCGACATTAGCAATCCCCAGCCGAAAGGTGTATATTCTTGATATACTTCATTAGTACTGGTGGACCTTATATAATGAGGACAATTATAATAACGTTTATCTTGGGATTAGCGCTGGGCATTGTAGGATGCAGTCAAAAAGATGAACCCATAGAAGACGATAAAGAGATTGTTGTTGACGATAACACCGACAATTCTGAAGAAGAAGAAACCAAGGACGAGGATGAAAAACATATAGATGACCCCGCAGATATCTTGCAAGACCTCACATTCTAAAATAATAGATTATCCTCGGTTCCAAAACTAATCCGTATCCACATGAATGCGATAGAATTTATACTTATTGTCGCTCCATTATCCTACCGTGCGACAACCCGGTAACTTGATACAAAAGTAAGAGTCAGATGTTTGTAGGCCTGTCCATAATTCTCCTATACTCTGTCGTTATAATGATGATAGGGGTTAGGGAACGTTTAAAAAAAGATGTAAGTGTCGAAAAGTATTTTTTAAGCTCCCGGTCCCTTAAGTGGCCATAAATAGCTGTTTCCACAAATGAATTACTTCGTGAGGTCAGCCGGGTTATTGTGATAAGCTTTGCGATGGTGGCTTTGCCAACGGCGTTAAGGAATGGATGGAATTTACAAAAGGATGGTCTTTTTGTTATCTCAACAAACTTCGTTGCGAAATTTGGCGCTTTCTCAGCGATATCACTTATACCGTCCACATCATATTCCACTGAGCGCAAAGGCGAACCCTTCAGTCATTATTGTAGATGTTAGACATTTAGTGGACAAAATCCTTACAATTTCATAGATTGATCTATTTTCATTAATTCTTTTCAGAATTTAAAGGACTTGAAGGGCATTCCAAAAATTGCGTTAAGAAAATCAGAAACGAAAACGTGAAAATCCCCTACATCCCTCTTTAAAAAAGAGGGACTCCTCCTTTGTAAAGGAGGACTAAGGAGGATTTTCGCTGGATGTTTGGGCACGCTTGTCCTGAGCCCTGAGTCTCATCGAAGGGCCTGTCCTGAGTTTATCGAAGGATCGAAGGATTGCTTCTTTGTACTTGTGCTGAACCATGTCCTGACGATAGGTCAGGATCTATTCAGTATCAAGACAAAGAAGTTAGGAAGAGAAAATAAGATATATGAAGAAAATACTTTTAAAGATCATGCCCCTAAAATATCTGACTTTTACAATTATGGCAAGACTGATGCGGCATCTATTTCAACCGCGGACGAAAATACGCGCCCGCATATTGCCTGTGCAAGCTCCATGCTGCGGCCTTCACTTCCAATTAAGCCAACATGGAAATGAACTGGAAAGCATAAAAGCTCAAGGGCTCCTAAGCGGAAATCGCGAACAGCATCTTCCCAGGAATAGTCCCTAACTCCCTCTCTTATAAGAGCATCATACCAACGACGAAGCACCTCAAATTGATGACCGCTACGCTCTGAGGGTAGCTCGCTCCCACCGATAATCCGGGCTACATCAAAGACACCTATGCTACGAATTGCAAGCTGCCAATCCAGAATTAGGATAGCCTCATCAGAATTTGGGTTTCCAAATAATAGGTTGTCCTCCCTCAGATCAGTATGCACTATGGTTTTCGGCCGTCCTTCTATCTCTTTCTCAAGCCAGGATATCGAATTTCCTAGTCTCTCACCCACTTCAAGCCCCTTTTTCTCCACGTACGAGCCAAAGTGTTCAACAAATGATCCCCACTTTTCCTGATAGTCTATACCTATGGCATTTGTAGTAGGCATCCATCTGAGTCTCTCGAGTGCAATGTTATCCCAGTATCTCGCCTGAAGTTTCGCTAATATCTCAACAGTAGCCATGACCTGGTCCCTATGCATACCGATTACTTGATCACCTGGCGTGTAAGAGCTCAGGTCCTCCATAACCATCGAGTAAGCAGGAGCTTCGTCAACCGAGAAGTAAAGAATTGGAAGTCGAATCGGAACATTGCTCGCCACTTCTTTATAGAAGCGGATTTCTCGCTGAAATGCATTTAATTCATCCCCAAATTTACGGAAAGTATCTGATTCAGGCTCGATCTTAACTACAACTGATTTCGGCGCATCCTTATCCACTCTATCATAATCGAGACTCACTCGGACGACACTGCTCAAGAAGCCTTTACCACCCCCTAGAATTTCCTTCTTTACATTCCTAACAATTGCCTGATTAATAACTCCACCTGCCCTGAGGGCAAAAGTGATCCACTCAGCCGTAATTTCCTGGGGATGAAGAGGATTTGTGATTTTCATGGTAAGAATTTTGTAATGTTATTCAAACTGAACAAAATAACGGGTCACTTTGCATACTCTATGCCCTTTTGCACTTCTGTTATTGCCTGGTTGACGAGATCAATGGCTTTGGCACGGTGACCTCCTTTTTTTGAAGAAGCTATCTGGAGCTCGTTCCTTGCCGTCCTCAAAGCATTAAGAGCGGCTCTCATATGTGGTTGGTCGGCAGATACCCTACCGCTTACAAAAAACAAGAAACATACAACAATAGTTAAAAATATCTTTAGAAATAATCGTGAAGATATTGTTCTATTCATTGTAAGTCCTCCTTCGGAATATTATTTACCTGAAGTTGAAATCCACTGAAAGCCGATACATAAATACTACACATCCTTCGGAATAAAGTCACTACTTTAAAATCTAGACAAATCGGTATCCACTCAAAAAGTGGCACAAAACTTATCAGGTAGTATAAAATCTTAAGTTGTTGATCCGAAAAATCAGGACGAGCTATGATTGTCACAACTCACCAGCCGATCTTCTTACCGTGGCCGGGATTTTTCTTTAAGGCGATGAGGGCCGACTGTATGGTTTTACTCGACGATGTACAGTTTCCTCGTGGGCGTGGATGGGTCAACCGTAACCGTCTAAAAAATAAGCAGGGTGAGATGTGGTTGACGGTACCAGTCTGGAAAAAGGGACGAGGGCTTCAGATAATTCAAAATGTGGAAATATGCAATGAGTCAGACTGGCAAAGAAATCACCTACTCAGTATTCAGCAACATTATGCGAATGCTCCATATCTCGATGAATACCTGTCAATATTGGAATCGATTTATCGTGAGAATAATAACCTACTAGTCGAGTTAAATTTGCAAATGATCAAATTCAATTGGGAGAAGCTTTCACTGAAAACCGAATTGTATCTTCAGTCTGACCTGGGGGTGAGCGGAAAGGGTACTGAGTTAATCATAAATATTTGTAAACATCTAAGTTCAGATTCCTACCTAACTTTTCCCATCGTCGAAAAACATCTTGACGTTCCACTAATGAATAAATCAGGAATACAAATCAAATTCGTGAGCTTTAACCCGCCAGTCTATCCTCAGCTCTGGGGGGATTTCATTCATAATCTCTCGACGCTTGATATGCTGTTTAACTGCGGTGAGAAAAGTAAGGAAATTATTTCTAAGACATAATACGCCTGCAGGGACTCCTTGGAAGTCTATCCAAGGTCATAAATCTATTGAAGGCACGAGAGAGCATTTCATATCCAATTTTTAACGTAAATGTTCTCCATTTTAAATCTGACAAATTCTACAGAATTCCATATCTTTACTTCTTTCTAGATTACTTTGAACCCGTGCTTACTGAAAAAGGATCTCGCTACCAGACTTGACTCAGTATGAAGCTTCTTGACTCCTTTACCTTTCGCAATGCTCTCCAATTCCAGATAAATTTCACTTTATTGTACCCAGGCAATGTATACATGAGTGATATATGATTGTCCGGATATTATTGACCGAATGAAGCTATTTTTCCGTTAACTTCTGCCAAAATTGTTGAGTCTTTAACAATCAAAGATGAGAACGCACCCAAATCATTCGCAAAGGATGCCCATACA
>Ga0214473_10009850_pt1 | contig 11281 bp, 6 predicted proteins | sample RVTome_7_FD_203509 | JGI IMG/M metagenome (GOLD analysis project Ga0214473, IMG submission 203509) | Soil microbial communities from uranium-contaminated site in the Upper Colorado River Basin, Wyoming, United States - RVT98D197 | ecosystem: Environmental > Terrestrial > Soil > Contaminated >...
ACGGGAATCACTATCCTATTTTATCGGTAAAACCGCTCTCTTTCTCCCGCGTACCAGAGCTATCGTCCCGATCATAAGTAGCAACAGCCCCAGCAGCATCATTCCCCATTCCGAAAGCGTGGGAACCTGGGCAGACTCTTCATCGAGGACGGCGTTAAGCGTTGTCGTCTGATTTTCGAGAATGACCGCGCCCGGTATTACCAGATCGACATAGCCGACATGAGAGAACGTGACGGTATAATTCCCGGGAGGGAGACTCATCGTATAAAAACCGTTGCCGGCGGTAACAGCGTCCCCGGTATTTCCGCTGCCATCGTCGGCGTGAACCTGCGCGCCGGAAATAGGATTCATGCCGGCGTCCGTGACCGTTCCCTGCAAAGCGCCGAATACCACAGAACCGACATTAAATGTAACCGGAATAGTGATCAGAGGGGAATCCGGGTCATCCGAACCTAAAAGCACGTTGCCGTTATAAACCCCTACGCCGAGGTCGGTAGCGTCGAAAACGACCGATGCGGTGAATTGCCCCCCCGATCCGGGGACCGTGCCAGATGAGGGCTCGGCGGAGAGCCAGCTGCTGAAGATCCTGATACTCAGAGAGCTGTGCAGATACGCGGCGTTGTATACTATTTGCAGGCCGTCGGTAGCGTTAATGTTTTCGATACCTATCGTGGCTGAATTAAGTCCGTGGGAACCTCCGCTCAAGGAAGCGTAATTCATCTCGATATTGCCGTTGGGGTGAATCACAACCTGGGCATTGACAGAACCGGTTCCCGGATAGAATGGGATGCCGACCCAACTTACAACGAATCGATTGTTGACGGAATCGAAATAATAGTAAATTGTGCCCCCTGCGGGAGGATAAAGATCGTCCCAGCAGACCGGTATGAAGTTATTCGGAGCGCTGTTGTTGGGTATCCCTGTGTTCGAATACTCGCTGTTGCCCCCGCCGAACGTCACCATGCCGTTGGAACCGATAAACAACTGCGTATATGAATTTTCGTAAAAGGGGAAGTTGAATCCTATATTTACGGGTCCGGTATAGTCGTCATCGTCGAGATAAACCGGCGTGCCCGATCCCGATATGTCGATCCAGCTGACCGGTGGTCCGCCGGCTTCGTCGGAATCGATCCATTTATGGCCGAACGTATCAGGACCTCCCTGTCCGGTAATTACCGGAGGATATTCCGGAACGATTCTATCCAGTTCTTTAGCCTCGGGATCGGTCCGGTAGGCGATCGGCTGGCTGTCCGCCGTGCTTAAAATGCGATCGTCGGGATCGTCATTAAACCGGTTGGACGTTTGCGTCGCCAATGTGAAATATAAACCGCCCTGGCCGCTGTTATTGATATATAGATCCCGGGTAACGATTTCTCCGGCTCCCCCGGTAACATTGTAACTGGAGGGACTGGTCGAGATATTCGGCGGGACCAAATAAAAATCCTGGGTTACTGTACCGTCAACCGGAACCACGACCGTCGCTTCATCCATCACGTAACCGTGGTAGGTCGCTCTAAGGGTATAGGTATCGGACTGCAGTAGCAGGTTATAATAACCGGTTTGATCCGCGATGGTGGAGATAGACGTCCCGACGACTTCCACTACGCCCGGAACTGGAGTCCCTCCGCTCGTTTCATAAATATGACCCTGAACGTGACCGGTATTACCCATTATCGCCAATACTGCCTCATAGGCGTCGATCATCCCCCAGCCATAAGAATTGTCTTCTCCGGGATTACCGAGATCAAAGGCGGTATCGTAGATGACCTGTTTGATTTCGTTAACCGATAAATTGGGGTTGGCCTGACGCATTAACGCGACCACGCCGTTCACATGGGGGGAAGCCATTGACGTCCCGCTGAGATAGCCGTAACTGCCACCGGGGAGAGACGAACGGACATCCACTCCGGGCGCGGCGATATCGGGTTTGATAGCTGGAGTGCCGTTGGGCGTACAATAGGTCGGGCCTCTTGACGAAAAGCTGGCTATGGGCCAGCCGGAGGTATTGGCGTCCACGGCGGCGACAGCGCAGGTACGGTACGCGTCAGTCGCCCTGTCCGCCGGACGACGAAGCCCTGACGATCCCTCATTGCCGGCAGAGAATAGTATTACGGTTCCGGCGGCTTCGCAGTTATCCAGGTAGCTCCAGAATGTCTGATCGCAGGGAGGATAGCCATGACTGGTAACCAAACCCCAGGAGTTGGAGCAGACCGCGGGCACATCCCAGTTGGTCGACGGATTGCCGTCCGGGTCAAGCATCCACTGGAAAGATAGAATGGCGTCGGCTACCGTGGTGGGGATATCCACTCTGTCGATCGGGGCCGAGGCTATCCAGAAGGCTCCCGGAGCAACACCGATTTGGTCGCCGGGGGCGCCGCCGCATACGCTACCCATGGTATGGGTGCCATGACCGTTGCCGTCGGTGGGAGTACTCCATTGCCCGCGAGGATCATACCAAGCCCATTCGGGATGGCCAGCGTAACGCGGATCGGCGGTTCCGGCCCACCTGCTTGATAATGCGGGATGACTGCCGTCAACGCCGGTATCCATATTGGCGACAAGCACACCGGCGCCGGTGATGCCCAGGGCCCACACTTCCGGAGCTCTTACGGCGGTAACTCCGCTTTCAACTGTAATCAAATTCCCGTCATCTTTTCTCGATTCGACGGGCTTAATAAGCTCGATTTTGTAATTATAATACACCTTATAAACATCAAGCCGCGAGGCGAGGCGTTCGATATCGGATGCGAATATCTCCACCCGGAACGCGTTTACGATCCAATAAGCGCTAAAGCTTCTGACCACGCCGTCTTTTTCCAGATTCGATAGGTAGTCGGCCAACTCCTTCTGGGCGGTTTCGGCCTTATTCTGAAGCGCCAGCACGACCTCCTCATGCCGTTCTCGTAATGTCGCTTTTCTGGAATCCATACGTTCGGTGACACCGTCTACGTCAGCCTGGTCATTTAGGAAAACCAGGATCGTCATCACCTCGTCCGGCGGGGTCGTCCGGAGAATCTCAGCCAGATCCCCGTCGATTTCACCGGCTGCGACAGGCGCCACGCTTCCAACGACGATGGATAGAAGCGCGACAGCCATGACCAATGGTGCAAATCTGAGCGTTTTCACATGACTCCCTTCCCTAACCGCTGTTTTAATTTGTCTTTTGTAAACAAAACGCTTCGCAAAAGAAGATCAAAATTCCGACTCAAATTAAAGTATACATCGAATTTTGACATTGTCAAATTTTGATTGAGGAATTTCCGACAAAATTTAGAAAATGAAAAGTATTCTTAACATATTTAACGTTTAATTGACTATTTTCAACCAGGCCATTTTGACACAACAGCCACCGGGCGGGCTTGAACCGTCGACCTGCTGATTACGAATCAGCTGCTCTACCAACTGAGCTACGGTGGCATTGCGGATGCAAATACATAATTTGGCATTTGAAAATCAAGCTAAATGTTGCGGGAAAGGAGGCTCCCCACCGTCGTTGCGAATCCCGCCGAAGGCGGGATGAAGCAATCTCTACTTCAACAACATCATCCGCCGCGTGTCCTGGTAATCACCGGCCTCGATGCGATAGAAATATATTCCCGACGCTTGATTATCGGCATTCCAGTTGATCTTGTATGCCCCGGCAGCCTGTTTTTCGTTGACCAGCGTCTCGACCTTCCGCCCCAAGAGGTCGAAGACCTCAACCGTAACCTCCCCTGCTTCGGGCAGGCTGTATTCGATGGTGGTGGAGGAGTTGAAGGGGTTGGGGTAGTTATAGACGAGAAATGGTCTAACGGGTCTCGAAGACTCATCAACGATCCCAGTACGCCCCAACCCGCAAATAGATAACAAGCTATTATCTATCGAGATTAGCTCGTCGTCGCCGTCAATATCAAGATCCGAAACCGTGATGATATCTTGATGTCGTCCGGTATAAATAACAGTTATATTACCGTTGCCCCCGTCAATCAGGGCAAATCGATAATCGTTATCAGCCATACTGCATAATATTTGCGGCATATTAAAATACGACGAAAACCTATAGACGGATATAATTTCAATTATTCCGGCGATAGACTCCCTAATGTACATAAGATTCATATCGGGAAATGTAAACAAATATAGCGTATCCCCGGACGCGTATCCGAATTCGTCGCCAGGGATTTCGTAATTTAAATCTTCGACGATAAATCCCTGCCAGTCCAGATTTTGATCTATCCAAAGGGTATCTGTGGAAATCAAAGAATCCGCAGTAAAGAAATTCAGATATTTAACATGCTCGTCGAACGTCAGATATTGACTATCATAGAAATGTCTTTTCTGGCTGATCATATATATTAGAGACCTATCATCCAATTCGGTCGTGCCATATCCGATAATGCCTCCGACGTTCCAGGCGCCGATCTCATCATTATTCGTCGTATCGAAACACTTCACTTTGCCATGGTATAATTGTCGCATCCATTCAATGTATCCATCGGGCTCATAATATCCCTCCTCGCGAAACCAGTCGGTGAATATAAATGATCTATTCCAGGCCAAATTGTCCTTGATGCTCCCGGCGGAAATAAGTTTCGACGGTTGTTCTCTCGATAACCAATAGTATCCGTCGTCAAAAGAATAAACATCAATTACACCGGTCATAAACTGATAATGATCGTCGAAAGTCGGTCCGCTATAGCCGTCGATCCAGACTGTATCTATTCCCAATCCCTGGAAAGGCTGCTTGGTTACAATCAATACATCCGGCCATTCGTCTTCCGGTTCCATATAACCTAACGTGTAACATCTATAAACATCCAATTGAATAGTCGGACTTGACCAAAACTGGCCGCTGTCATGCGGATCAAATATGTAAATATGCGCGTCATCTTTGACCGAGAAATCTATCAATCCGTCATTATCAATATCCGCGAACACCAGATCCCGGGGATGATCCAGCGCCGGACTGGTCCAGATCGGTTCGTAGGTCAGGCCGTTGTAGATATGTACGTTGGCAGCCGTAGTCAGGATTATCTCTTTCAGGCTGTCGCCGTCAAGATCCTCGATATACAGCTCGTTTATCTCGGCTGGCGCCTCGATGCTGCCGATTTCCACCAGTTGCAAGGTATCGACCTGGGCGTAGGAAAAGGCCGTCATGAGCAATATTCCGGACATAGCCAATATAAGCCATCGCATAAAGGCCTCCTTCCGAGCATTAACCTCTATGGAAGAAATTTAGTGAGCAAAATAAATAATGTCAAGAATTATTTAAAAAAACCGGCGCCCCGAATTGCTCGGCGGAAAGCCGCTAAAAACGAAAACTCATGAGTATAGCCACGAATGTACGGTAATCGGAGATTTTGATCGTGTACCCATAGGCTTTCGATTTGGCGTTCGTATACAAGAGGCCCGCCTCGCAGCCCATACTGAAGGCCGGCGCGAAGGCGTATTCCGCCCCGACCGAAATCCATCCGCCATGATCGCTCATCAAATCCTTATAATATTTTCGATCCGAATTCGACAATACCGACGTATCAGCCTCGACCTTTCCGAAACCCTTATAATAATGAATCGCCGCAAAGGGCAATATCTTCATAGCCGCCGAACGGTCGCCTGAGAATACGCGGTAACGATATCCGAAATCAACGACAACTCGCCGTGAATAGGATAAAGTATCTCCCCCTTCCCGCTTGTAACTGTCGTAATCGATTCCGAGCAGAAAATCGCTGCTTTTCTCTCTTTCCCCAAAATAAATTCCGAACCGTCCCCTCCCCTCGTCGGTCTCGAACGGGGCAACAACGGGTCTGGTAACATTCGAATACCTTATCCCGAATATGACGGCGTTTGCCGCGCCGCAGAAAACGGCAATCAGGGCAACGGTTAATACGATTTTTTTCATTTTCAGGACTCCGTTCTCCCGGAAAATGTGAATTCTTTAATATGCAGGGCGGGCGCGCTGATACAACCTATGTCGCTCCACCACGTATCGCAAAGCTCGGTTTCTTTGGAGACTGCCCGTATGTTGGAAAACGCCCTGATAATCGATTCGGTAAACCGCAGGTTTTTCACTCCGGAGATTATCTTTCCGTTTTCTATTAAAAACGTTCCGTCACGGGTCATGCCGGTCATTAAAGCTCTGGGCGTGTCGAGGAACCCGTTGATATAATGAAATCTCGTCACCAGAACACCTCTCTTGATCTCCTTCAGGATTTTCGCGACCGGCTTTTTGCCGGGCAGCATGAAAACGTTCAATGGCACAGGCCCGGTAGCGGCCCCGAGCGCCATTCCGTGGCCGGTGGATTTGGTCTTGTTCTTGGCGGCCGTCTGAAGATCGTAAACAGGGCGTCCGGCCAGACCTTTCTTGATAAAATAGACTTTGCTTTTCGCCATCCCCTCGAAATCGAAAGGAAATGCAACACCGGAGCGGTCGAGGCCGTCGTCGTAAATAGTCACCGACGGGGCCATCACCCTTTTATTATATTTGCCGCTCAAAAAGCTGGTTTTATCGTGATACGGAACCGCCCCGAAACCGATAAAGGCAAGCCACTCCAGCAAGTTGGCCACGGCCATCGGCTCGAGAAGCACGTCGTATTTTCCCGGCTCCAGGGTAACGGGACCTAGCGATAGCAGGCATTTTTGTGTGGCTATATCCGTGAGCGATTTGAAATCGATCTTCTCCGCCTGTCGGGAAACCGCCTGGGCGTACCCCGAGGAGCTATCCGATGATATCACTATATTGATGGCGGCGCTGGTGAGCGGTTGATATAACGCCGCGCCGCGTGAATTTACGAAAGCTATTTCGCTTGCCGACGTGGAAAACGCGCCGGAGGCTATTAACCCCATTCCGGAGGACGCCCGGCATATTCGGCCGACAACCGCGGCCCTGGCAGCGGGAGTATAACGCGCGGCGCTTTCGAAATAGGTTTTTATATTCTTCGGTCTGATCTTATCGGCGATCCCCATGAAATACTTATTCGGCCGGGCATGCCCGGCAATCTCGATCGCGGTTTCCAGGCATCTCGATAGAGCGCCTTTTTCGAGAGTATTAGTCGAGGCGGTCCCGATCTTCTTACCCACGGATACCCTGAACGTTATCTTGCTGTCCGATTCGGCCGTATTCTGATGAATCTGCGAATTGGCGTAGCGTGTCAGGCCGCTTTCGTTGCCGATGAACAGGATTTCCGTGGTATCCGCCTTCGATTCCGAGACTATCGAACCCAGCAGTTTTAATATTCGCGCCCTGCCTGTCATCGTCCAATCCCCATTTCGATTTTCCTGAATCTTGCCGGCGCGGCTCCGTGAGCGACGTGGGCGGTCTGCATCGGCTCTCCTTTTCCGCATGACGGTAACCCCCAGATTTTCCAGTGATCTTTGTTGCAGATAGCGTCGCAGGAATTCCAGAATTCGGGCGTAATGCCCGTATATATCGGATTTTTATACATGGTTCCAAGTTTGCCTTTCTTGACCCGCCAGGCGGCCTCCACGCCGAATTGGAAGTTCAATCGTTTGTCGTCGATAGACCAGCTTTTGTTAGTATCAATTACTATCCCGTCTTCGCTGTCGGCCAGAAGATCGTCGTATTTCCATTCGCCCGGCTCCAGGTTGAGATTGGTCATCCTGATAAGAGGAATCCTGTTCCAGCCGTCCGCTCTCATTGTGCCGTTGGGATCGCGATCGACGACCTTGGCCGTCTCCCTGGAACTCAGGTATCCCGCGAAAAGACCGTCCCTCACGATATCGGTTCTGCTTGCGGCCACGCCCTCGTCGTCGTAGCCGAAACTTCCGAGTCCGCCGGGTATGGTGGCGTCGGCGGCAATATTGACGATAGGCGATCCGTATCTGAATTTTCCCATCTTATCAATCGAGAGGAATGATCCGCCGGCCAGCGAGATCTCTGTGCCCAAAACGCGGTCGAGTTCCACCGGATGGCCGCAGGATTCGTGCACCTGCAACGCCAGCTGGCTTCCGGTTATTATGATATCGAATTTTCCCGAAGGGCAGGGCGGCGCTTTTAGCAGGGCCAGCGCCTCGTCGGCAACCCGCTCGGCGTTTTCCAAAAGATTCATCTGACGGATGAATTCGTAGCCGGCGCAAGCATAATCTCCCCGGTGAGAATTCGGATAGCTGCGCTTCTGAACCTCGCGGCCGTCCACCGCCGTCGCCTCGTAACCGCCTCCGGATTCCACAATGACCTGCTCTATCATAGCCCCCTCGGTGGAGCAGAAAATCTTTTCGGTTCGAAAAAAATCCAGGCCGCCTTCGATAGTTTTTATTTTCGGGTGTTTTTTAAATATCCTGTTAATATTCATCAACATATCGATTTTCCCGTCCAGCGATACGGCGAAGGGATCTTCCAGACAGGGGGACATGTATTTTGCCCGATGAATATCCACCGAAGCCAATCGCACGGGGTTTTTCCTGGTGGTGGCCGAGGCCCTGGCGATGCGCACGGCTTTATCCGCGGTGTTTTTCAGAGCTGAAATCGTAAGCCCTGAACCGGCCGCGAATCCCCAGCATCCATTATAAAGCACGCGGATTCCTATCCCTTTGCTTTCATTACGCGATAGTCCTTCCAGTTGCCCGTTTTTTACCGTAATAGATTCCGTTTTGGAATCGACGAAACGGGCGTCGGCGTAATCGACCTTCTTGCGCTTGAGGTATTCTATTATCTCTTCAAGATTCTCTTTCAATCAGCGTTCCTTTCTATCGAACAATCGTTCAGAATATTAGGAGCATCGGCGATTCATGTCAAGGAACTTTGTGAAACGACAGCGCTACAAAACAATCAATTTCGGAGAGGGGCCGATACGATCCAGAATTTCCTGAATTGAAGAGAATCCCTGAAGGCCGGAAAACGTGGCTTTGGCGGTCGCCCAACGCGACCCCTCGATCGCCGAAGACAGAATGTCGCCGGAAATAAGATAATTATAGAGGGTCACAGCGGCTAAGGTATCGCCGCAGCCGGTGGAGTCCATCTCCCGAACGATATTCAAAGGGGGGATAAAATACTTCCGCTCGCCCGATTCGCCGGAAATCACCGCGCCCCTATTTCCCATTGTGACAATAATCGCGCCCGGACCTTGTTCGTGAAGCATGCGACATTGAACCGCGATCGCCTCCGGAACCGATTCAGATTGTCCGACAATTGAAAAAAGTTCCGCCGCATTTAACTGCAGGATGTCGGCGGCGGAAACATACTCCATCCATTTTTTATTGTATCTATAAAAGCGGCTGCCGTCGGGATTGCGCCCGAGCGCCAGGCTGTGATAGTCGAGATAGATAACGCCGTCGAACCGCCTTCGAAACATATCAAGATCATCTGTAAGGACGTCGTCGCCCGAGATGAAATTCATCAGTAGAGCGTCGATTTCGGCAGGGATAGCCTGCAGCGATATCGGCTCCGGTATTCTCGAATTCCACTCTTCCCGGCTACCATTGGTACTATAAACCAGCCTGTTTACAACATTCAGTTTGTCAGCCGTTTTTATCAACGAGTTATCCAGGACGGGGCAATGTTCGAAAATCCGGTCAAACTCCGCTTTGCGGTCGGAACCTATCCGGCAAACGCAATAAAGCCTGCCCTTCCTCATCATGGCGCACAGGGCAGCTATATTATAAGATATTCCACCGAGGGAGACCTCGGATTTCCCGCTCGGGAAAACGATCTCGTCGTAAACAAGATGACCGGCTACGGCTATCGATGGCCCAATATCTTTCAGTCCCATCATCGCCGGATATTATACCAGAAACCCTTAATGAGATAAACAAAAAAGGGCGCCCTAAACAGCGCCCTTTCGGATTGTCATCGCATCGCTGACTGCCTACTGGTTCAGGAACCAATCGATCATATTGGCCCCGACGACCATCGCCTGATCGTGCTTGATAAAGAACAGAGGGAAGGAGAAATATGAGGCCTTGAAGACCGACGTTTCGTTCCTTACGGCCACCGGGAAACCGTGGAATTGAGATGTATCGGGATTGACCGCCGTGAATTTGTAAATCGTCTCGGAATTAGCGTTTCTCATGAGGTATTCGACTCGCGGCAGAGCGTAATCGTAAGTTCCCGCCAGAGCCTGTATTTTCAGGGTATCTACCTCAATAATGGGGAATCCGGTTCCCGTGGCAGGATTAGCCCCCACGAATTCAGCCTGGTCGAAGGAAGTTGGAGGAAACATCGCGGCAGAAAGATCGATATAAGTGTAGGCCAGAGGGTGGCCGCCTGTAGGCCCATAATCCACACGCCCGCCCTGATTGGCGACGTTGGCGAAGCTGAATCTGCCATTTACCCAGAGCTTTCCGCCGACCGCCAGGTAATCGGCATAAGCCTGCTCCGGATTATCGGTTATTGGGCCATTCCAGTCGATATCGTCGACAATAACCATCCTGTAGTTGTACAGGCTCGAGTGAGGTTGTATCGTAACGTCCGACCAGTCCCATTTATCGCTGGAGATGTCTGCAGCGGTCATCAAGTCGCTATAGAACATTGAAACGGAATCCCGCCAGGCGGTACTGAGATTGCCGAGAAGCGTGCTGAACGAAGAATGATTGACAATCAATATGTCGTTGGTTTCATCGGGATGCCGAATCCAGTTAGGTTCGAAAACTTGAAAGATACCGATAGCAGGCTCCGCCGGCACCGAAGCATCATCGAAATTGCGGACATATATCAACCACCACCCTGTCACGAGATCGGTAAACGTATGTTCCTCGAGCGGAAGCAGCCAGTCGCCGGTTTCACTGTTGATAAGATTATAATACGGCCCCAGCGTATCCGCGTCGGCGGAATCGGCGAATGGTCCGTATTTTCTAATCTCCCAGAGAAAATCGGGCTGAATCCCAGTGTAATCGAGGGAGTCTTTCCCCTCCCAACTGACGCTTATGCCATGCCAGTAATCGGAGGTATCCGGCAGGCACCACTGCGGCCCAGCCGGAACCACGATGGAACACGTCGGCGGATGGTTATTACGCGAAAGGAAAAGGTAGATGATATTGGAATAGTCGCCCGCGGCGTCCTGGCAGCGCATGAAGACGTATTGACTGACAGAATCGGAAGGATCGGCCGAGGCGAAAAGAGGAACAACCGCCTCGGTGACATTGCCGACGGACGTCCACTCGATAGTATCCGGGAAAGCCGCGGCCGCCGCGGCCGGACCGCCCAGACTGTCCACAGCTTCTTCAAGCAATACCGCGTATTGATAATCAAGCGCCGTCAACTGGCCGTCTGTATCCTTGCCAACCCACTTGAGCGTGGGATTTTTGGAGTAAGGGATCGAATCTTGCGGCAAATTAGCCCATTCTATTG
>Ga0214473_10009851_pt1 | contig 11281 bp, 9 predicted proteins | sample RVTome_7_FD_203509 | JGI IMG/M metagenome (GOLD analysis project Ga0214473, IMG submission 203509) | Soil microbial communities from uranium-contaminated site in the Upper Colorado River Basin, Wyoming, United States - RVT98D197 | ecosystem: Environmental > Terrestrial > Soil > Contaminated >...
TGTGCGTTCCGCTCCTCGATGGTTAGGTGTGCGTCGCCAATGTGGAGCCCACGAGCAGGATTGAACTGCTGACCTCGTCCTTACCAAGGACGCGCTCTGCCAACTGAGCTACGTGGGCGCGCTCTTTTCTGGAGCGGGCGACGGGAATCGAACCCGCGACCAACAGCTTGGAAGGCTGTGACTCTGCCAACTGAGTTACGCCCGCAATCTTTGCAATCCTATTAGTTTATGGATAAAACTCATAAACGTCAACTGTTTTGGCCTGCCTTCTTTTCCCGGCGAAACAATGGTGGAGGGGGGAGGATTCGAACCTCCGTAGGCGCTGCCAGCAGATTTACAGTCTGCCCCCTTTGGCCGCTCGGGTACCCCTCCCCGGAGATCTTTGGAGCCGACGAGAGGAATCGAACCTCCAACCATCTGATTACAAATCAGATGCTCTACCGTTGAGCTACGTCGGCTGGACGCGTAAATTCCGAAACGAGATATTGGATATTATTCCCTTCCGAATGTCAACGCTTTTCGGGAGAGCGATCCCCTTTCGCGGACGGCGCTTCAGGCCCGCCGGAGCGCGCGCGCGCAGAACGCGAGGATGCCCGAGGTTACCCCGACATTGAGGGAGTCGCTGCCGGCCTCCATGGGGATGCGCACCGACCCGTCGCACTTCTCCCGGACCAGCCTCCGGATCCCCGTGTGCTCGCCTCCGAGAACGAATCCCGTCCGGTCGGAGGGCGTGAATGCCGAGACGTCGATTTCTCCATCCGCGGCGGACGCGTAGATCCAGAATCCCGATTCCTTGAGGGTCTCGATGGATCGGGCGAGGTTGGTCACCTGCACCACGGGGATGTGCGCGGCCGACCCCGCGGAGGCGCGGAACACGGCCGCCGTGACGGGGCAGGACCGGTCCCGGGGGATCACGACCCCGGAGAGGCCGAACGCCCGGGCGTTCCGTAACACCGTTCCCAGATTGTTGGGGTCGGTGATCCCGTCGAGGAGAAACGCGACGGCCCTGGCGGGGAGGGAGCCGAGCCATTCGGCGAGATCGGAGTACCGGAATTCCGCGATCTCGGCCGCGATTCCCCCCCCCTCTTTTTCGCCGGTCCGGCGGTGCCACTCCTCCCTCGGGCACGTGAGGCAGGGTACGCCGGCCGTCGACGCCCTCTCCCCGATGGCCTCCCTGACCTTGCCGGGGACCGAGTCGGCGAGAAGAACCTTCCTTGGCCGCTGCAGCCGGGAAGAGAGGACCTCCTCCACGGGGTGCTGCCCGGTGACCCACATCCCTTCATCCCCCCCGCGGCGTGCCCGGTTCTTTCGCGCTTTTCATCTCGGCCGCGAATCGCCTCGCGGCCGCCACCGGGTCGGCGGCCTTCGTGATCGGCCTCCCCACGACGAGGTAATCCGCCCCGTTCCGGATCGCGTCATAGGGCGTCACCACCCGTTTCTGGTCCAGGACCTCGTCCTCCGGCAGCCGGACTCCCGGCGTGACGAGGACGGCCGACTTCCCCGCAAGCTCCCGGACGGCGGCGACTTCCCGGGCGGAGCAGACGATCCCCCCGATTCCTTCCCGCACCGCCATCCCCGCCAGGCGCAGCACCATATCCGCCGGGGAAGAGGAAAAGCCGGCCTCCAAAAGATCGGATTCATCGAGGCTGGTGAGCACCGTGACGGCCAGGATCGTGGTCCCCGTCCCCCGCGCGGCCTCCGCGGCCCGGGCGAGCATCGCCCTCCCTCCCAGGGCATGGACCGTGGCGAACGTCACCCCCAGCGCGGCGGCAGAGCGCACGGCGCCGGCGACCGTGTTCGGGATGTCGTGGAACTTCAGGTCGAGAAATACTTCCGCCCCGGCCCCGCGGATCCGCCGGACGAGGTCGGGTCCGCCGCGCGGGAAGAGTTCCATCCCCACCTTGAACAGGCCCACCTCCCCCGCGAGTGATTTCACGACCGAAAGGGCGGAATCCGGGGAATCGGTGTCCAGCGCGACGATGATCCGCTCCTTCACGGGGCGCACTCCTTTCTCTTTTCCTCCACGGCGGCGCACACCCGGTCGACGATCCCGGAGATCTCCACCCGTTCGGTTTTCCCCGTCCCCCGGTCCCGGATCTCCGCGAAGCCCGCCTCGAAGTTCTTCTCCCCGAAGGTGACCCGCAGCGGAATGCCGGACAGGTCGGCGTCCTTGAACTTGATCCCCGGCCTCTCCTCGCGGTCGTCGAACAGCACCTCGACCCCCCTGCCGGAGAGTTCCTCCCCCATCCGTTCCGCCTCCTTTCCCAGTCGGTCGTTTTTCATGTTCACCGGCAGGACGCACACCTCGAAGGGGGCGATCGATATCGGCCAGACGATCCCGTCGGCGTCGTGGTGCTGCTCGATGGCCGCGGCCGCGGTCCTTCCGACGCCGATGCCGTAACACCCCATCACGACCGGCTTCTCCTTCCCCGCGCTGTCGAGGTAGGTGGCGGAAAGCGCCACGCTGTATTTCGTCCCGAGCCGGAACACGTGCCCGACTTCGATCCCGCGGGAAAAGCGCAGGGAGCCCGTGCACCGGGGACAGCGGTCCCCTTCCTCGACAAGCCGCAGGTCGGCGTAGCTCTCCGGGGAAAAGTCCCTCCCGGGAACGACGTCGACCAGGTGGGCGTCCTTCTCGTTGGCGCCCGTCGCCCCGGAGGGGATTTCCCGGACGGAATGGTCGGCCAGGATCCGCACGGAAAGCCCCACCGGCCCCGCGTATCCGGACGGCGCCCCCGTCAACTCCTTCACTCGGTCCTCGGCCGCAAGCTTCACCCATTCGGCTCCGAGGCGGTTCTTCACCTTGACCTCGTTCACCTCGTGCTTCCCCGACAGCACGACGGCCACGTCCCCCTTGTCCGTCTCGAACAGGAGGGTCTTGAAAAGGAGGCCCGGATCGATGCCGAGGAAGGCGGACACCTCCTCGATGGTCCGTTTTCCGGGAGTGGGCACTTTCCTGGGGGATCCCGTCGCGGGAGGGGCGCCGGGACCGATTTCTCCCGGCGGGCACTCCGCTTTCTCCACGTTGGCGGAATAACGGCAACTCTCGCAGGAGACGATCGCATCCTCCCCCGATTCGGCGATGACCATGAACTCGTGGGAACTGCTCCCCCCGATCGCCCCCGTGTCCGCTTCGACGGCCCGGAAATCGAGACCCATCCGCCGGAAGATCCGGCAGTAGGCCTCGTACATTTTCCGGTACGACCCGGCCGCCCCCTCTTCGTCCGCGTCGAAGGAGTAGGCGTCCTTCATGAAGAATTCCCTCCCCCGCATCAGCCCGAACCGGGGACGGATCTCGTCGCGGAACTTGTCCTGGATCTGGTAGAGGTTCAACGGAAGCTGCCGGTAGGAACGGACCTCCCGCCGGACGAGGTCCGTGATCACCTCCTCGTGGGTCGGACCCAGGCAGAACTCCCGTTCCGCCCGGTCACGGAACCGGAGCAGCTCTTTCCCGTAGGCATCCCACCGGCCGCTTTCCTTCCACAGCTCCGCCGGGATGACGGCGGGCATCAGAACCTCCAGCGCCCCGGCCCGGTCCATCTCCTCGCGGATGATCCCCTCCACCTTCCGGAGGACCCGGAGGCCCGCGGGGAGGTAGTTATAGATCCCCGACGCCACCTTGCGGATGAGCCCCGCGCGGAGCATCAGCCGGTGGCTTACCACCTCCGCGTCGGAGGGGGTCTCCTTCGTCGTCGGCATGAGGTATCCCGAATACCGGATCAACGCTTTCTCCTTCCATCCCTCGCCAGCCGCTGTGCGAACCGGACCACCTCGGCGACGATCTCTTTCTCCTTTACCTTTTTGACGACCTCCCCCCGGACGAAGAGTAGCCCCTCCCCCCGCCCTCCGGCCACCCCTACGTCGGCCTCTCTGGCCTCTCCGGGGCCGTTCACGGCGCACCCCATGATCGCCACCTTCAAGGGGATCGTCATGCGGGAGAGCCGCCGCTCCACCTCGCGGGCGATGCCGGCGACGTCGATCGAGACCCTACCGCAGGTCGGACAGGAGATGAAATCCGGTCCCCGCTCCCGCAAGCCCAGGCTTTTCAGGATCTGCCAGCCCACGCGGACCTCCTCCTCGGGAGGGCCGGTGATCGAGACGCGCAGAGTGTCCCCGATCCCTTCCGCAAGAAGGATCCCGAGACCGATCGACGATTTCACCGTCCCGGAGAATACCGTCCCCGCCTCGGTCACTCCGATGTGAAGGGGGTAGTCGAACCGTTTCGAGAAGAGGCGGTACGCCTCGACCGTGGTCGGAACGTCGGAGGCCTTGAGCGAAAACTTGACCTGACGGAACCGGGCCTTTTCACATAGCCGGACAGCCCGCGCGGCGCTCTCCAGGAGCGCCCGTGGGGTCGGGCCGCCATGCCTGTCCAGGAGATCCTTTTCCAGCGACCCGGCGTTCACGCCGATTCGAACCGGGATCCTGCGGGCGCGTGCCGCCCGGAGCACCTCGAGGGTCTTTTCCTCCCCCCCGATGTTCCCCGGGTTGATCCGCAATCCGTCCGCGCCGGCCTCCGCGCACGCGATGGCGACCCGGTGACGGAAATGAACATCGGCGATCACGGGGATCGGCGAGGAGGATCGGATCCGGCGAAACGCCCGCACGGATGCTTCGTCCGGGACCGCGACCCGGACGATTTCGCATCCCTCCCGCGCAAGCGACCGGATCTGGGACATCGTGGCGCGCACATTCCCCGTGTCCGTGTTCGTCATGCTCTGCACGGAGACGGGGGCTCCGCCTCCCACGGAAACGGTCCCCACCCGGATCCGGCGGGTTTTCCTCCTGGCAATCATCGTGCGGATTACTATATGCGAGAAGCGCGTTTTCCGTCGATCCTATTTTCCCGTGACCAACCAGTTTAACGAATCGTTACGATGCCCCCCGAGCACCGCGGAGAGGGAAACGCAAGAAGGCTCTCGCCTACCGGACCCCCATGGAGCGGTCCTGGACCACAGCTCCCCTCCCACCGACGACGATCGTGTATCTCCCATCCCTGGTCTCGTACTTCCCGGGAGCGGCAAGAGACCGCTTACCATCCCAGGATACGACGACCAGCTGCCGTTCGATGATCACGGCGCGGGATCCGTCCATGAGGACATATTCGTCCTCCGCAAAAGAGAACGGGACGAGAAAAACCAGGGAGAAAATCATGATCCACGGGAACAGCGACTTCGCGATCTTCATAAACCCTCCTTACGGCTTCTTGGGGGTCAGGTTCATCGTAATAACCGTTTCCCCCCCGTCGCTGTCGGAGATCCGGATGACGATTTCGGCGGGTCGGTCAAGATCCTCGTCGGAAACTTTCCAGGTGAGCACCGGACCCGCAAGGGTCATCCCCGCGGTTCCCTTGCCCAGCGTGTACGTCAACGGGTCGCCGTCGGGATCTTCCGCGACGACGGTATGCGTAAGCAGGCGGGAGGGAGGGATCGTCGTCGGCGGCTGGCTCTTCACGACGGGAAGGGCGTTGACGATCTCATGGCGGGGAGAATATCTCCATGCCCCTTCCGCAAACCCGTCGTTCGGGGTTACCCGGACGTGGACCGACGACCCCTTCCGGACGCCCGTCAGACTCATCGAATCCCCTTTTCCTGGCGTTAGTACGTTGTCTACGTACCACTGATATTGGAGTGTAAGGGGATCGCCATCCGGGTCCCGGGCCGTGACGACGGCCCGGACCGTGCTTCCCGCAGAGGGGGCTTGAGGCTCGATCCTGACTTCCTCAACGGCAGGGAGCGCGTTGCCCGCCTGGACTTCCGGAGTCGTGAGCACCATCTCGTTCGACCCCGCGCGAAGCCTCACGACGGCCTTGATCTTGTCCCCCCGCCGGAACAGGGAAGGGGCCAGAAGTTTCTCGTCCGCCTGCCTCGCATCGTTTACGAACCATGTGACATTCCCGATTTCCGCGCCCTGGCTAGGTGCTGTCCTGACGGAAACGGACGGAGGCGAGATCCGGCTGGGAGTGGAGGGGACAACGAAGACCGACACGTCTCTCCCGGCGATAGCGGCGAATTCTTCTTTTCCCTGTCCGGCGGGATTTTCCGCCGCTGCGGAATCGGACTCCTGTTCCGGAAGGGAACCTTTCAGCAGGGGCGCAACACCCTCCTTTTTCCCGCAGCCGGTCGCCGAAACGGTCAGGGAGAAGGCCAGGAGGGCGTAAGCGGCAGCCCTCCGACCCCATCCCGACGAACCGCGATATCCCGTTAAAACGTCTCTTTCCACGACTTGATCTCCTTCATGTTCGACGGCGAGTCGATCCTGATTTCGGTCATGGTCCCGTTCGAAAACCCGACGAAGATGGACGACTGCCCGGACGGGGAGATCGACAGGGAGGGGCTCGATGGAATGCCTCCCTGGCTCCCCGCATAAACGTGATAGGGGACTTTCGAACCGGACTCCCCGAGTGAGGAGAGCGCCTCCAGTCCCGGCTTTGCATTCTGAGTCTTGAGACCGTACACGCGCGCGATCCCGCCGCCGCTGCAGGGGTTCGCCGTGTTGGGTGTGAACGTCGTGAAGAAGACGTTGTTGTTGAAGATCACCGGATCGGAGAGAACCTTCTCCGCCGTGTGCGTATTGTTGTCGGTTAAGTTGGCCGCGGAGGGAATATTGATCAGGTTGACGAGCCATCCGTACTGCGTTGGTGTTACATTCCCGGTGGCCAGGTTGGAGGTCACGTCCGCCAGGCTGCTTTCCACCAGGGGAGAACTCGGCCAGAACGAATCGGTGTCGATAATCGAGTAGAATTTTCCCGTCCCGCCGTCGGACACCGGACTTTCCTGGTTTCCTGTCCCGAAGAACAGGTAGCGGCTGCTCTCGCTGATGCTGGCGGGCTCGACGCGGTGATAGGCCGGCTGCCCCGCGGAAGCCTGGAAGATCTTCTTGATGCCCCAGTCCGAGAACCCGTTGCTCCTTAGGCCCGTCGACCGGAAGTCGAACTTGTAGACCGCGCCGGAGAGGTCGACTGCATACGCGAACTTGATGTACCCGCTCGCATCGAGCGCCACCGAAGGGGGCGCTACGATGATGTTGTCGATCCCGGTCGTGAAGGTCTTGAGGGCCGTTCCGGTTGCGATGTCCAGAACTACCAGGGATTTTCCGACCGTCCCGGCGGCCGACTTCCCTCCGCCGAAGATCGCCACCCAGCGGTCCCTCGCTGATGGCCAGGCGGCCTCCTGCATCCGGACCTTTCCGATGAACGGCTCGGACCAGGTCTCGGCTACGTTGGCGGCATCCGAGTACTCCCAGAGCACCTTCGGATAGTTCGAATAATCGGTGCCGGTGGGCGGATCGGTGACATCCAATGCGAAGTAGCTTTCCCCTCCCTTTCGCAACCCCGCGATCAGGATGGTGCGCCACTCGGAGCTCTGCTTGGTTCCGTCGTTGTTTGCGTCGATCCAGACGTCGGCGACCCGGGGCGCGGTGTCCACGTAGTATCCGTGGGAGGTCAGATCCCCCGGGACGAAATCCTCGAGGTTTGGCAGGAGGGAATACGGGACGAATCCGAAGAGCTCTTCCCCCGTTCCGTTGTCGTACAGGCCGGTGGACGTATTGTACGTTCCGCTCAGGAACGCATGGAGCATCCCGTCATTGGTCCCCACGTAAAGGACCCGTTTGCGGGTCGCCTTGGCGTCGACGAAGCTTTCGCTCGCCCCTACGGCCGTCGAGTACCCCTCTTCGACGTAGAATCGAGAAGGGGGACCGATGACGACCGGCTTGGAGTGGAAAATGTCACCAAGTTTTACGTTGTTGTCGTGCCCGACTCCCCGGACGTAATTCACCACGGCATCCCGAAGCGCGGTGGTGCCGACCCCGAGCATCGCGGGAGTGACCGCGGAGGTCGTGAAGTTGATCCGGGACCAGGAGGTATTATCCGTGTACCCAGCAAAGATCCTCCGGTCCGCAGGGTCCGTGCCCTGGAGAACGGCGCCCGCGTCCCAATACGAGGTATAGGTATTGTCGGTGTTGATCGTCAGCGCCTCGAGGTGCCCTTCCCACAATGTCGCCGGCGGAGCCGCCGGGTTGAAGGTGGCCTTGTAGAGGTAGTTCCGGTCGGTCATCCGAACCGAGGCCACCGTCGGCGATGTGAAGGAGTAGGTGCCCGCGGAGATCTGATAGAAGATGTTCCGCAAGGCAACGGAGAGTTCGTTGGCGTCGGTGGCGAAGAATGCCCTGCCGGCGCCCCGCGAGGTGTCGTCCCCCGCAGCGCCGATGGTGGTGAATTCCGCGTTGGTCCCCTGCGCTCTCTGCTGCTCGGCGGCCCTTCGCAGGACCTCCCGCTGGACTCGCAGGTCCGGGTCGTTTCCGTTAATCCCGACGCCGACGGTGAAGAGCTTGACGCTCGGGTTGAATGCCAACAGGTTCGCGGATTGCTGGATGACCGCGTTGTGCCGCCCCACCTGTCCCTGTCCGCTGCCGGTGCATAAGTGAGAAGTACTGTTGAAACTGGTGCACCCATCCGGGTAAAACGGATAGGAAGGATTGTCGTTATGGTAATAGTTGGCCGTCCCGGGGATCGCCCCGTCAGTCCCTCCCATCGTGTCCTCTCCGTCGGTGATCAGGACGGCGAAGTTCGGCCGGCAGATCTGGCTCGGGTTGTAGGCCGTATTGAAGAAGGCCTGCGCGCTATTCAGCGATTTGGCCGTGGGCGTATAGGAGGAGGGATAGGCATACGACCTGACGGAGCTCCAGATATTCTGGTACGAAGGGCTGAATGGCGGGGCGTTCGGGGCCCCCGAGCCGACCTGGTTCCTGACGTTGATGTTGAAGCTCGACGGCAGGTTCCCGGTGAAGGTCATCAGCCCCAGCCGGGACTTGAGGATCTCCTCGTCCGCCGTCGTGAGGTTGTTCAGGAAGTCGGTGCTCATCGCCTCGGTGTTGTTGATCGGATACGGGGAGCTGTAGGAGCTCGACCCGGAAATGGAGACGGTCGTACGGTTCGAATAATTGTTCTGAAAGTTGCGGGACGGGGAGAAGTTGAAATAGTAATTGCCCCCGGAGATCGATTTGCTGCTGTAGGTGACCGTCTCCGACGTTCCCCCGCTCCCGATCTGGATCGTGCCGTTCGTGGCGGGAAACCGGCTCCAGTTCGCTCCGTCGACCTGGATTCTGCCGTACGGGTTGTCCTGCGTTCGAATCCGGGCGCTTGTGCGGCAGGTGTAAGTGCCGGCGGAGGCCGGGATGCTCAGGTCGGAGTTCAGAAGCGTGTAGACGACCTTCCAGAGGACATCCATCCGGCTGTTCGTGTTGCCCGTACCGTCGAGATCGCCTACCGACGAACCGCCGGCCGTGGTATTCATGGAGCCCGAGACGTCCAGCATCAGCAGCACGTTCGGATTGGCGGACGTCGTGAACAGTTCCGTGTCGTCGGCCAGGGCGGAAGGCGGCAGCGCGATCAGGCACGACAGAAACAGGGCCAACCATAGGGAAGCTTTTTTCGTCTTCATCTTTAATGTTCTCCGTCCTGCTTCGCCAGCTAATACATCGTCCCCACGGGCACCGGCCCGAAGATCACGACGGCTTGCACGTTTCTCCGGGCGATGAACTGGGGAGGGGCAATCCCCTGACTGGTCACACCGAAATCGGCGAACCGGTAATTCGCGCCGTACCCCGGAGCCAACGTCATCGTTCCCGTCAGCGCCGAAGTAACGCTGTAGGAAGTCTGGTTCGGCAGGGCGCCGGAAAAGGCCGTCGTCAGCACAACCGGAACCTGGTCGATGCCGTAATAGGCCCCCGCTTCCGCGGCATGCAACGTCCCGACCCCCACCTTCGACTGCAAGGTCACGTCGATCTCGGTCGTCGAGACGCGGATCGCATAGATCCCGATCGCCGTCAGGATCAGAAGCAACATCAGGGTGATGACCAGGGCGCTTCCGCGTTCGTTTTTCATGCACTCCTCGTTACGGGTTCCTGAGATCGGTCGCGACATCGATCGTCCTCCGCCTGTATTGGTCGGCTGCGGTCCCCGCGGCCCGGTCTCCCATCGCAGGCCGTACCTCCTGCCATTTCCTCTCCGGGTTGCGGGTCCGCGCCGAGAGCATCACCCGTACCTGCCGGATCTGGAGGATCTGCGCCGCGTTCGGGGAATTCACCGCCGTAGTGTCAACGACGAAGTCGCCGGTCGTGTCGAGTCCGTACTGAAACTGCATATCTTCGATATCGTCGGCCAGCGGCTGCGGCGAAACACCCGCCACCATCTTGTCGAGCATCAGGGTCGGATGAGCCGGGTCGGTCGTATCGATGAAATATCGGACGAAACGGGCCTTGGAAACCGTGGCCCCTGTTGTGTACCCGGGGAACGCGGCATGCGAGGCGGCTGCGTTGACTCCGGAAGTGTTGCGGGGGAGAGTCGTGTTGTCCGTGATCGCCGCCGTGATCTGGAAGAGATCGGCCGAGGTTCCGTTGGTTACGATGATATAGTCCCCGTTCGCGAACCCGTCGGTGCTGGTGACGCTGATCGTATTATTGTAGGCCCCCATGTTGGCGGAAAGCGTCGTCGGGGGGAGGTTGGCGTCCATGTCGTACATGTACAACAGGACGATCTGATCGGCGGCGGCGGTCGAGTTCAGAGGATCGATGGTCCGGATGGTGGTGCGCCCGCTGGGGAGAAAAGACGCGGGAAGGGTCACCGCCGCCGGGATCCCGTACCCCGCCAACCGGATGTCCCGGTTCAACACTTCCATGGCGGACCGGAGATTCTGCTGGGTCTCCGCCACGCGGTTCTGCACCGTGAACGAGGCGTGCTGGAACTCGAACGTGGCGTATGCCGCGGTCATCGCGATGATCAGGATCACGAACGCCGACATCATCTCGATGAGGGTGAAGCCTGCCTCGGAGAAAATGGCCGCACGCCCCTTCGACTTCCTTTTGGAATATTGCGGGTTCCTCATGTCAGACCCCTATGTTGGTCCGCTGCGTCGCCAGCATGACGTTGTGCCAGATCTGACGCTCGTCCCGCCAGCACACCCATACCGTGATCGTCCGGAAGGTCGCGCTGTTGTTGGCCACGTACCAGACGCGATAATAGGTCGTTCCGCGTCGAACGGAGTTGTCCCCCGCGGCCCCGGGAAGATTCGCGTATTGCGGCCTCATGGTCACATTGTCGTAGCCCGCCGCCGGAGAAGAGGCGATCGCCGCGAACGAAACGTTCTTGAACTGCTCCAGCCGGTCCTGGGCAAGCTGCGTCGCCACCGTGGATTTCGACGACAGGGCGTTCGCCTTGATCGCCGTCGTCTGCATGAGCGCGAGCGCCAGGAGGCCCACGGCGAGAATCGTGATCGCCACC
>Ga0214473_10009852_pt1 | contig 11281 bp, 8 predicted proteins | sample RVTome_7_FD_203509 | JGI IMG/M metagenome (GOLD analysis project Ga0214473, IMG submission 203509) | Soil microbial communities from uranium-contaminated site in the Upper Colorado River Basin, Wyoming, United States - RVT98D197 | ecosystem: Environmental > Terrestrial > Soil > Contaminated >...
ATCTCTTCAGCAGGCTTCCCGCGCAAACACACCGACTCGGCCGTAAATCCCGCCTGGATCAGCGTCCGCACGCTCTCTTCGAGTAATTTCCGGGCCTCCTTCAGCTCCTGGTAATTGCTGAACGGCATCACATGAATGACGCTCACCTGAATCGGCACCCGCCCGCCCTTGCCGGTCGAACGATCCGGCTGAAACTTGGTCCGCACAAACTCCAATGTTTTGGCCGATGCGTCCGACCCATCGGTGGCCAAGGTGATCCGCCGCACCGGTGCCGCCTTGCCCTTGACGACCAGCACAGGACACGTCGCATGATGGATGAGATTCGTCGACACACTGCCGAGCAGGAAGCGGTCAAGGGCGTCGAGGCCTTTACTGCCCACCACCAGGAACCCGTCCCGTTTCGGCGCGCGGTTCAAGATCACTGGGGCGATCGCCCCGTGCTCCTTGCGGACTGTGCCCTTGAGCTTCAGCGCCGCCAACTGCTTCTTGGTGTCTGTGATGGTCATGGCCGAGCGCGTTTCCATGCGCTGGATTTCTTCCTGGATGTACCGCTTGCTGCCGGCCATCGCTGGCTGCGAGCGAAACGGTGCGCGGACCGCGCCGATATCCAGCACATGCAGCGCCGTCACCTGCGGTGGTTCCACGAACGGCAGTTGGGCCACCCAGTTCAGCGCCCATCGTCCATACTTCGATCCATCCGTCGCCACGAGCACGTTCATGTTGCGCCTCCTTGCGATTGCGTTCCCACCACGTTCGGACCGACGGGCTAAAACTGGTTGTGATGTTGTGCCCCACTTGAATTGTGGATAGACATCTTAGATAGATGGATCCAGGAAACCCACTGAATTTATTCAACACCCATCGGAGTGGACGATAGCCGAGACCCTCTCAAGAGAGTCACGAGCGAATGCACCGGATGTCCCTTGAAAAATGGAGAATCGAAGAGGGCTGGATTCTCTGCAAAACAGCCTGCTGGTGCAAATGCCCGAGAGCCTCAAGGCGCGCTTCAATCTGGATGTGCGCAAACCAGTGGATAGGTGGACTGGTCCAGACAAACATCGCGAGAGGTCACTGCGGCTCTCGCCGTGCTCGGCCTCATGAGAGCTGGGGCGTAACGCATTCGGGGTCACGCAGGCGAGGAGACCATGGCGTTCCCGTTCGGCTCGTTCCCCCATCCGTTTTTCTGAGCGATCGTGCGCAGGGAAGACGGTAGAGATATTGTGCTTCCTCTATCATTTGCGGGTCTGGCCGGCAAGTTCCGGCGCGGTCTGCGGCTCGACGAGATTGAGCAACCGTTCGATGCCAACGGGCTCCTCGGTCTGCATCGGCACGAGCGCGACGCGTGAGGCGTACCGGGTGCGCACCGCCTCAATCTGAGTGAGCTCGAACGCGGCCCGCTGCTTCAACAAGGGTGACGAGGTTAGCGCCGCGGACAGACTATTGTTAATCAGCCAGGCCCACGGTTCGATACCGGCCCGGCGCAGCTCTTCCTGTAAATGGGCGGCTTCCAGCACCGGCGTGGTTTCCGCCAAGGTTACAATCACCACCTTCGTGCGCTCCGAATCCTGTAGTCGCATCATCGGCGTGGTGTGATGCAGATGTGGACCGATATGGCGGGTCGCTTCGCGGTGATAGGCTCCGGTGGCATCGAGCAACAGCAGGGTGTGTCCGGTCGGTGCCGTGTCCATCACGACGAATTTCTTTCCGGCCTCGCGGATAATTCGTGAGAACGCTTGGAACACCGCGATTTCTTCGGTGCAGGGCGACCGCAAATCTTCTTCCAGCATGGCCCGGCCTTCGGCATCGAGATCCTGGCCTTTGATGTCTAGTACATGTTGCCGATAGCGTGTGATTTCCGCCTGTGGGTCGATACGACTGACTTCCAGATTGTCCAATGATCCGGACAGCGTGTCGGTCAGGTGTGCGGCGGGATCGGACGTGGTCAAATGCACGGGGAGGCCGCGTTGGGCCAGTGCCACCGCTACCGCAGCGGCTAGCGTGGTTTTGCCGACACCGCCCTTGCCCATCATCATGACAAGGCCGTGGCCGGTTTTGGCGATCTCGTCGACAAGCGTCGACAACCGTGGAAGGTCGATTGAGTTGGTGAACGCACCAGCGGCCACAGGCACGGCTTCGTCTCGATCAGAGAATAGACTGCTCAGTGCCTCGACCCCGACGAGGTTGCCTGCCTTGAGAGGCAGGTGATCGGTGGGCAGGTTGCGCAGCATGGCAGGCATCGCGGCGAGCGCTTCCTGTTCATGGCGACGGATGGCAGAGGCCAGCGCGTCATGCCCCGCTTCGCGTTCCGGCAAGACCCCGTTGATCACGAGATGCTGCCTGGACAGGCCGATGGCGGCCAGTTCCTGATGCGTGCGTGCGACCTCATCCAGCGTGCCTTTCTGTGCGCGAGCCACCAAGATCAGACGGGTACGGTCGGGATCGGACAGCGCCTTGACCGCCTCCGCGTACCGCTGGCGTTGCTTTTCTAGCCCCGACAGTGGGCCGAGGCACGATGCGCCCCCCGGGTTCGTTTCAATAAAGCCGCTCCATGCGCCCGGTAGTTGCAGCAGGCGAATGGTATGACCGGTCGGCGCCGTGTCGAAGATAATGTGATCGTAACCGGCAATCAGCGCCGCATCGGTCAGCAATTCGGTAAATTCGTCAAAGGCCGCAATTTCTGTGGTACAGGCTCCGGAAAGCTGTTCCTCAATGCTCTTGACCACGGAGTCCGGCAACTGTCCGCGTACCGGGCCGACGATGCGTTCGCGGTACTGCTGCGCCGCCAGTTGTGGGTCGATTTCCAAGGCTGAGAGTCCCACGACGGTGCCGATGGAGGTGATCTTGTTGCCGATGGTCTGGCTGAACACCTGGCCGACGTTGGACGCCGGATCGGTGCTGACTAGGAGGACCTTCTTGCCCTGTCGAGCCAGATGAATGGCGACGGCGCAGGACAGTGACGTCTTGCCCACACCACCCTTGCCGGTAAAAAACAGGAATGTGGGTGGATGGTCTAGAAACCGCATGATGCACTCCTTTGACAAGATGAACCCATCAGCAGGGGCCGCCTCCACAGCAGCTGCCTGCTGTCTTGTTCGTGGTTGGTGCAGCGGCCACGTCTGCCCAGCGCGTCAGCTCAGCCCGGGTGGGATAACGCCCAGCCAGGGCCACTTCGCCGTCCACCAGAATCAGTGGGAGCGATTCCTCCCCCGAGCGCTGTAAAAAGCCTTTGACCGTAGTGTTGTTCGCAAACTGCACCGGTTGCTGTCCCAGGTTAAAACGTTCGATCGTCACGCCTTGCTGCTTCGCCCATTCAACATCTGCGGCAAAGGTCACCAATCGCTGATCCACATCCACTCCGCACACACCAGTGCTGCAGCACATCGCCGAGTCGTACACGTCAATCTTCGTCATGTTGAACCTCCATAAAATGGTGAAACACGAGTGACCATGAATACCTGCTACGACAGCGTGGCAATGCGGCCCAGTTCACCCTTGAGCTGTTCGCAATCGTGCCTGAGCCGGTCAATCGGCAGTTTCAGGAATGCTTCGATGCGGGCGCGCAGGGTGCGATAGGCCTGCTCGAACCGGGCGTCAATTTCGGTGTCGGTCCCGATTGCTTTGGCCGGATCATCCACGCCCCAATGGCTGCGCAGCACCGGGCCAAGATAGGCGGGGCAGGTTTCACCTGCCGCGTTGCTGCACACCGTGATGACGATATCCGGAATGGACGGCAGGCCGACCCACGACTTGCTGTGCAAGCCCTCGGTCGGGATGCCCTCGCGCTGCAGGAGCGCCAGAGATCGCGGATGTATCGTGCCGGTCGGATGGCTGCCCGCACTCATGGCGTGCAACTCAGGGCCTGCCAGCGCGTTAAACGTGGCCTCGGCCAACACAGACCGGCAGGAATTTCCGGTGCAGAGGAACAGGATATTCACGATGTCGTTTCCTTTCGAGTGCACGTTGTCGACTGTGGCGTCGCTCGATCACAGGGGAGTGCCCTAGATCGAGCCTTGTTCAGATTCCAGCGGTTTCCACGCGCGGATGAAGGCACTCATGAACTTACCATCCACCTGCGGCGCAAGCGCGTCCACATTAAGTCCCGCGCCGACTAAGAAGTCTTTGGCATCCTCGACGCGATAGATACGTGTGGGGACGATCTCGACATTGTGAAACCCCGCCTTCACTAATTTGTCTCGATAGGCGGACTCTTCTAAGGCCCCCGCGACACAGCCCATCCACAGTTCGACGCTGTGGCGAATCTCAGCCGGGACGTCGCCACGCACGACCACATCGGAGACGGCAAGCCGCCCGCCGGGCTTCAGGACTCGGAACGCCTCAGCTAGCACGCGATCTTTGTCGGCCGAGAGATTAATGACACAGTTTGAGATGATCACGTCGACGGAGTGATGCGCCAGTGGAATGTCCTCGATCTCGCCCTTGAGGAACTCTACATTCTGTACGCCAGATTTTTGCTGGTTCTCCCGTGCCAAGGCGAGCATCTCGTCCGTCATATCGAGTCCATACACCATGCCGCTCGGTCCAACCCGACGGGCAGACAGCAAGACATCAATCCCGCCACCTGACCCAAGGTCCAAGACTGTCTCGCCAGGATTGAGTTGGGCCAACGCCGTGGGATTCCCGCACCCTAATGAGGCTAATACAGCTTCCGCCGGGAGCGCCTCTGTGTCCTTCACCTCATAGAGATTGGAGGTGATCGGGGCGGCTCGTTCCGACACCGAGCCACAGCAGGAGCTGCCTCCTCGTTTCGCCTGCAACGCCGCCTGCCCATACTCGGCCTTCACAATTTCTTTGATCTCTTGGCTGTTCATCGCGAACTCCTTCTATTGATCAACGAATGTTGATTAATCGGCGCTAAAAAAAACTAACGACACCGGGATGAGGAGCCCACTCGTGGGCGTGAGCCCTGTAATGATTGAACCACTTCTTCCAATTCCTCCAAGACCGCTCTATTTAGGGAATAGTAAGTCCATCGGCCCTCTGGACGGTCCGCGATCAATCCCGCATCCTTGAGCACTTTCAGATGAAAGGACAGCCGCGACTGCCCCGCCTTGAGGGCATCGGTGAGGTCACACACACATTGCTCACCGTCTTTCAGACGCTCCATGATCTCCAGCCGCGTTTCGTCCGACAAGGCATGGAAGAGACTCACCCCTGTATCTCGCCGCTTGATAGTCGTCATCATACTTACATCATAACAACAATTCTTGATGAGTCAAGAGCGAGAGACGCCATGGGCATTTAGGGGATGAGAATCCCGCACGAGAAATAGGGTGTTCGGATTCGTTTCTATCTGGCTTTTTAATGATCTAGGCTCATCGTGCCGCCTGAAGATCGGGAAAGCAGTGGCGACATTGGAACATCCCCGCCACGCTAATCAAGCCGATCAGCACCGGCACTTCGACCACTGACCCAATCACCGTCGCGCACGCCGGGCCGCGCAGTTCCTGTTCATCATTCTCGGCATGGCCACGATTCTCCTACACCACGGTGATCACGGGTGAGTTCAGAAGGAGCAGAGCTCCAACGCAGCCTCGATCGTCCAGCGGTGGGCCTGGACCTGTGTCTTGAGAGGCGACCGGCCGGCCTCCAGGGTCAAGGAACACGGGATCCCATGGGCCAAGCCGTACAACGCCATGGGCTGCCCAGTGACATGTTCAGCGTCACGGGGTCTCGTGATGACTCCACCATTCGCTGATTTCCCGTCAATCGTAGTGTTCAGATTGACAGGTATGCTCGTGTGAGTTCGCTCGAGAATGCGATGTCCGATGTCTGATCCGGGCAGGCTGGTCTCATACAGGTAATAGCCAGTGCTATCCTGATCTACGTGGAGCTCCAGGCTCAGATCGAACCGTTGATGCAGCACCGATTGAACGAACAGGACTTCCTGCGGCGGGTGTGACGAGTTGAACTCCCGGTTCAAATCGTGCCCTTCACTGTTTTCGCGTGTTCCATGTTCATATCCCCACGGATTGATGCACGGAAGCATCGTGATGTCCCACCGCTGAAGAAACTTCACGTAGGCTCGCGTTTCAAGCCAGGCGCATAGCGCTTCAACGCCGGCGAGCTCATCGCCATGAATACCGGCAGAAAGCAACACCCGCCTCGGCGCTTCTCTTTCCAGGACGACTCGCATGAGCTCATAGGTCATACCTGCTGCCGTGATCTCATGAAGACACAGGCCCGCCTCACGATCCTCGCCCACGGCTGAACGGGCCCGTCTGACCAGGGCTGAATACTCTCGCAGCGCGGTGGGCTTCATCGGAGACCAAGAGCCGTGAGCCTCAGGCTTCACACTTGGCATGCATACGGATAACATCTGGACGCGTGATCATAGTGATACGTCTCCTCGCCGAGTCCAAGATCGAGCACGTGCGTAGATTTGCTCCCGTAACGATAGATGGTGACACCCTTGATGCCAAGTTCCCAAGCCCGCTGGTAGGCCCGCGCAACAACCGCCGACGTCGCCTCTTGCGGAAGATACACGCAAGAGGTGATCCCTTGGAATCATTTATGAGCGCCAGCTCTGCAACACTCGCACATAGTTGGCTCGCTCAAAGGCCGCTGGATCCGGGCACCGCGTGAGATTCATGCTGCCCTGCATCTGACGCAGCGAGTGATACTCATGCTCTTCCATCCATCGGACCATCTCCTCTCGAATCGTTTTGAGACGCTCCGGCCCGTGCTGAAGTAGCGCTGACACCAACTGCACCGCATGAGCCCCGGCCATGACGGCTTTAATGGCATCCACAGCGGTATGCACGCCACCGGTGACCGCAAGGGAGGCTCGAAGGTGTCCGGACAGGATCGCGAGCCAGCGCAGCCGCAGCAACAGTTCGGACGAATCGGAGAGCTGCAACCGGGGCACAACCGCCAACGTCTCCACGTCGATATCCGGCTGGTAGAAGCGGTTGAACAGCACGAGTCCGTCTGCGCCGAAGCTGTCAAGTTGCGAAGCCACGTGCGCGAAGGAGCCGAAAAAGGGAGAGAGCTTGACGGCCACCGGAATCGTGACAGAGGCCTTGACCCTACGCAGGATGTCTAGAACCCGTTGCTCGACGGCTTGTCCATGTTCCAACGGATCGGTGACGACGACATAGAAGTTGAGTTCGAGCGCGTCCGCGCCGGCCTGTTGGATCAAGCGCGCGTAGTCCAACCAGCCGGTCGCCGTGGTGCCGTTGAGGGAGCCGATGACCGGCACACGGACGGCGGCTTTGATTCGGCGGATCTGCTCCAGGTAGGGTTCCGGGCCGACGGAAAGTGCAGGGCGATCAGGAAAGTACGAGGGCGCTTCTGAAAAGGAGTCGGCATGCGCTTCGATCTGATGGAGTGTCCGCGCGCGTTCCCCGGTGATCTGTTCCTCAAAGAGCGAGTGCATGACGATTGCCGCCGCGCCGGCGTCCTCCAGACGTTTCACCATGTCCAGGTCATCGACCAGGGGCGATGCGCCCGGCATCAGCGGGTGCGGCAACGATAAGCCGAGGTAGGTCGTGGAAAGGTCCATGCGATCTCCATCTCCCTATGAGGATGAGGGCGTCTCCTCCTGCCGCGCGGCGGTCGGCGGCACCAGTGTGGCGAGCTGTTGGTAGAGCGCCGTGCGGTAGACGTTTTGCCGCTGTGCCGCGGCCACCAGCTCGCGAAAGCGCTCGGGATCTTGATGCTCGACGATCCTAAATCTGGTCTCGTTGCGCATGAACTGTGTCAGATCCGAGCGGCTTGGTACTGAGTCAAGCTGCAGGGGGGGCTCCCCCTTGGCGAGCCGCCGGGGATCGAACCGGTACAGCGGCCAATAGCCTGATTCCACCGCCAACTTCTGCTGGTCGATACCAAACTTCAGATCGTAACCATGGGCGATGCAGGGGCTGTACGCGATCAGGAGCGACGGGCCGGGAAACGATTCCGCTTCCTGAAACGCGCGCACGGTCTGGGTGTCTTTGCCGCCGAAGGCGATCCGCGCCACATAGGCCGTGCCGTATGTCATGGCCAGTAGGCCCAGATCCTTCTTCGGCGTCGCCTTGCCGGAAGTTGCGAACTTCGCGGCTGCGCCCATAGGGGTGGCCTTCGACTGCTGTCCCCCGGTATTGGAGTAGACCTCGGTGTCGAGCACGAGGATGTTGACGTCCTGCCCCATCGCCAGCACGTGGTCCAGTCCTCCATAGCCGATGTCGTAGGCCCAGCCGTCGCCGCCCACGATCCAGACGTTCTTTCGCACCAGATAGTCCGCGAGTACATGAAGTTGACGCGCCTCGGGAAACCCCAGCGTTGATAGTGTCTGCTTTAACATCGTCACGCGCTGCCGTTGGGCGGCAAGGCCGGCCTCGCTGTGCTGATCGGCCTGCAGGAGTTCATCGACCAACGTCGTCCCAAGCTGTGGAGTGAGACGGCTGAGCAAGGCCCGCGCCTGCTCGCGATGTTGGTCGAGTGCCAGCCGGAAGCCGAACCCGAATTCCGCGTTATCTTCGAAGAGGGAATTCGACCAGGCCGGACCCCGGCCATCCCGATTCACGCTGTACGGGGTCGTCGGCAGATTGCCTCCGTAGATCGACGAGCAGCCGGTGGCATTGGCAATCAAGGCCCGGTCACCGAAGAGCTGGGTTAGGAGTTTGAGGTAGGGCGTCTCGCCGCAGCCTGGACAGGCACTTGAATATTCAAACAGGGGTTCCAAAAACTGAATCCCCTTCACATCTGGTTTGACGGTCGTTCGGTCGGCTTCGGGAAGCTGGAGAAAGAAGGCATAGTTACTCCGTTCGACCTCACGAAGCGGACGTTGCGCCTGCATATCGATGGCCTTGTGCTTCGGATTGGATTTGTCTTTGGCGGGGCAGACCATCACGCAGAGGTTGCAGCCAGTGCAATCCTCGGGGGCGACCTGGATCGTATAGCGGAACCCGGGAAACTCGTGAGCCTTGTAGTTCACGGCCTTGAAGGCCGAGGGCGCTCCGATTAAGGCTTCAGGGGCATAGACCTTGGCGCGAATCGCCGCATGGGGACAGACCATCGCGCACTTGTTGCACTGGATGCAGAGAGCGGGATCCCAGATCGGAATCTCCTGGGCCAGGTTGCGCTTGTCCCATTTCGCCGTGCCCACAGGCCAGGTCCCGTCCACGGGAAAGGCGCTCACCGGTAACCAGTCACCCTTGCCGGCCAGCAGGAGCGCCGTGACCTTTTTGACAAAGTCCGGTGCCTCATCGGGGACCAATGGCGCTAATGAGCGAGTCGCCGTGACGCAGTCGGGCAGACGGACTTCATGCAGATGCGCGAGGGCCTGATCCACGGCGGCCAGATTCTTTTTCACCGTGTCGGTTCCCCATTTGCCGTAGGTCTCCTGGATCGTCTTTTTGATCTCGGTGATTGCCTGCTCAATCGGCAGAATCCCGGAGAGGGCGAAAAAACAGGTCTGCATGATCGTATTGATGCGTCGCCCCAAGCCCGCGTCGCCGGCGACGCGATAGGCATCGATCACATGGAACCGGAGGCGCTTGTCGAGGAGCTGCGTCTGAGCTTCACGCGGAAGTTGATCCCAGACCCTGTCGGCGGCATCAGGCGCGTTCAACAAAAAGATGCCGCCAGGCGCCGCGTACTCCAGCACATCGTACCGATCGAGAAAGTCGAACTGATGGCAGGCCAGAAAGCTCGCCTGTCTGATGAGAGAGGCTGAGCGGATCGGACGGGGGCTCATCCGGAGATGCGAGATCGTCATCGCGCCGGCCTTGCGCGAGTCGTAGACGAAGTAGCCTTGCACCCAGCGGTCCGTGCCTTCGCCGATGATTTTGATCGAGTTCTTGTTGGCGCCGACCGTTCCGTCGGAGCCGAGTCCGAAGAACACCGCACGGAGCACCTCAGAGGGTTCAATGTCGAATTCTGGATCCACGGACAACGAGGTCCGGCTGACGTCGTCCGTGATCCCGACGGTGAAATGACGTGTAGGACGGGCCTTGGCCAGCTCATCGAAAACCGCCTTGACCATGGCCGGTGTGAATTCTTTCGAGGACAACCCATACCGTCCGCCGATGACGGTCGGCACTTCTGTGAAGCGGCTCAGTTCCTCGGCACGCCCCTCGTGCAAGGCGGCAACCACATCGAGATAGAGCGGCTCACCCACCGAGCCTGGCTCTTTCGTCCGGTCCAGCACGGCGAGGGCCCGGGTGCTCAGTGGAAGAGCGGCCAGGAACTGCTGAACGGCGAACGGACGATAGAGGCGGACCTTCAGCACGCCGACGCGCTCGCCACGCTCACGCAGCCACTCGACCGTCTCATGAACCGTGTCAGCGCCTGAGCCCATCAGCACAATCACGCGGTCGGCTTCAGGATGGCCGGCGTAGTCGAACAGGTGATACTGACGGCCGGTAAGGGCGGCGAATTGATCCATGACTCTTTGCACGCGATCGGGACAGGCAGCATAAAACGGGTGGCAGGCTTCGCGTGCCTGGAAGAAGGCATCCGGATTCTGAGCCGTGCCGCGCAGGACCGGCCGGTCCGGAGTCAAGGCTCGCTCCCGGTGTGCCTGGATGAAGTTCTCGTCGATCATGGCGCGGAGGTCTGTGTCGGTCAGTTCCTCGATCTTGGCGATTTCATGCGACGTGCGGAAGCCGTCGAAGCAATGGATGAAGGGAATCCTGGTGGCCAGAGTCGCGGTCTGGGCAACACAGGCCAGATCATGCGCTTCCTGCACTGAGCCGGAGGTCAGCAGGGCGAACCCCGTCTGGCGGCAGGCCATCACATCGGAATGATCGCCGAAGATGGACAGGGCATGGGTGGCGACGGTACGGGTGGCCACGTGCATACAAAAGGAGGTGAGTTCCCCGGCGATCTTGTACAGATTGGGAATCATGAGCAGGAGGCCCTGCGAGGCTGTGAAAGTGGTGGTCAATGCGCCGGCCTGCAGGGCGCCGTGGACTGCCCCGGCGGCCCCGCCTTCCGACTGCATCTGCGCAATCTCGGGAACAGTTCCCCAGAGATTCGGTTTCTGTTGCGTCGCCCACTCATCAGCCAACTCGCCCATCGCGGAGGCGGGCGTGATGGGATAAATGGCGATCACCTCGTTCGTACGGTAGGCGACCGAGGCCACGGCTTCATTGCCGTCTATCGTGAGTACTCGTCGTAAGTTCATCGCAAAGGCTCTCTTTTCTGTTGGATGAGGTCGGAGCACTCATGCGGTGATGGTGATCGCCACGTCCCGCACACCGGGCAGCCGCCTGACCGCTTCCTCGCAACGTTCCTGGAATTCCATCCCCAGCGGGCAGGCCGGGGTCGTGAGGGTCAC
>Ga0214473_10009853_pt1 | contig 11280 bp, 5 predicted proteins | sample RVTome_7_FD_203509 | JGI IMG/M metagenome (GOLD analysis project Ga0214473, IMG submission 203509) | Soil microbial communities from uranium-contaminated site in the Upper Colorado River Basin, Wyoming, United States - RVT98D197 | ecosystem: Environmental > Terrestrial > Soil > Contaminated >...
CCTACTTCGAGAACCTGTACTTCGACATCATCACCTTCTACCAGCCGGCCCTGCGGTACATGGTAGACACTCTGGGCCCCGACCGCATCGTGCTGGGCACCGACTACCCGTTCGACATGATGCAGACCGACCCCGTGGGGTTCGTGGAGGGCGCGGGGCTCGGCGCCGAGGTCACGGGGAAGATCCTGGGCGGGAACGCGGCGCGCCTGCTGGGCATCTGAGCGGGCCCTCCCCGCCGCATCCGCGGGGGCATCCATCCGCGCGGGGCCGCCGCTGGGTGCGCCATCGGCATACCATCACTCGGGTCCTGGGCGAAACCAGGACAGCGGGATCGGGTGGCTCGAGGGAAACCCGGTCAACAGCAGGGGGAAATCCGCTCCACTTTGCCGCAACGCCCGGCCGCCCAGACTTTCGCCTGTCATAAGCCGCCGTCAGTAGCCCCTCCTTATCCTTCCCGGATTGGCTGAGAATCCAACCAAAGTTCGCATAGAACCTGGCCTTGAGCTTGCACTGGACCCTCGATGCCAAGTTCTACTCCGGGGATCGCCTGGTGGAGAGGCCCGCCTTTTCAATGCGCCAGAATACGTACCGGACGGCTATGGAGGAGATCTACCACTCCGCTGCGCCCGCCGCGTTATCGCCACCCACCGATCCCGCCGGCCGAGGCCCAACCACGGCCTGCGGGGTGTCTCGCGCGCTGGAGCAGGTGGCCGGGCGCGCCCTGGGCCTGCTGGGCGGGGCCGCGTGCGCCGTGTTCGCCATCCAGCCGGCGGACGGCCGCCTGAGGCTTCTCGGCGGCGTCGGGACCGGCGGCCGCCAGGACACGGTGGAGTCCGCAGCCGTGGAGGGCGGCGTGGCTTCCCGGGCGGTCGCCTCGCACGCGCCGGCCGCCACCGGGGAGAGCGCGATGCCCGCCGCCCTGGCCGCGCCCATCCTAGTGGGCGGGGAAGCCTTCGGCGCCCTGGTGCTCTACCGGGATCGGCCCGGGGGCTTCGGGGACGGGGAGGCCCGTCTGCTGGCCTTGCTGGCGGAGCACGCCGGCGTGGTCGTCGAGAACACCCGGCGCCAGGATCGGGAACGCGCGCTCGGGCGGCAGGTCGAGGCGGCGCGGGCCGTCAGCGGGGAGATCGTCGGGACGGCGGACGCCTCGAGCCTCCTCCAGGCCATCCAGCGGTGCGCCGTGGACCTGGTGGGGGGGACGGCCGGCGTCCTGTATCTGTGGGACGAGGAGGCGGGGGTCCTGATGCCGCGGGCCTGGTGCGGCTACGAGGACTGGATCCGCGGCGCGTGCGCGGCCCCGGGCCAGGGGGCCGCGGGGATGGCGGCCCAGCGGCGGGAAAGCCTGGTGGTCAACGGCGACCCGCGGCGGGACGGCACCGGCCTCCAGGTCCAGGACGGCGCCGGGGCCACGGCCACGGCCGCCGCCCCGATCCTGATGCGAGACCGCCTCCTGGGCGTGGTGACCGTGGATCATCAGGAGGCGGGCCGGGCCTTCTCCGAGCAGGACCGTGAGGTCCTGGCCCATTTCGCCGCCCAGGCCGCCCTCGCCATCGAGAACGCCCTTCTCTCCGCGCGGCAGCGCGAGGCCGCGGCCAGGGCTGAGCACCAGCGGGCGCGGGCCGAGGCGCTGGCCGCCGTGGGCAAGGCCATGGCGGCCAGCATGGACCTGGACCGACTCTTCCGCCTTCTGGTGGAGCGCGCCGCCGCCGCCACCCAGGCAGCCGGCGCCGCCATCCTGGAGCGGGATCCGGCCACGGGAGATCTGCGGGTGCGGCGGGCCCACGGGCTCTCGCAAGGTTTCGCGGAACGCCTGGCGGTCCCGCCGGGCGCCGGGATCGAGGGGATCGTCCTGGCCACGCGCCAGCCGCTGTGGACCGTGCACGTCCTGGCGGACCCCCGCTTCACGATCCCCGACCCGCTGCGGGCCGCCTTCGCCGAGGAAGGGATCCACGGCATCCTGGCGGCGCCGGTGCGGGAGGGGGAGGACTTCTCCGGCGTCCTGTGCCTCTACTGGCGGGACCTGCACCTCTTCGACGACGAGGAGATCGGGTTCACCGCCCGGATCGCGGAGCACGCCGCCCTGGCCCTCGAGAACGCCCGCCTCCATCAGCAGGAGCAGGCGCGGCGCCGGCAGGTGGAAGGGGTCCGGGCCGTCGCCGCCGAGATCCTCCGGGAGCTGGACCTGCCGACCGTCCTGGACCTCATCCAGCGCCGGGCCATGGAGATGGTAGGCGCCGCGTCGGGCGCCATCTGGCTGTGGGAGGAGGCGGAAGGGGTCCTCGTCCCGCGCGCCTGGATGGGGCTCGGCGAGTGGATGGCGGCGGTGCGGAACCCGCTGGGCGAGGGGGTCGCGGGGATCGTGGGCCAGCGTCGCCAGGGCCTGATCGTGAACGACTACCGGGACTGGCGGCGGGCGCTGCCCGTCTTCCTCGAACAGAGCGCGATCACCGCCAGCCTCGGGGAGCCCCTCCTCTACCAGGGCCGCCTGCTGGGCGTGATCACGGTGAACGATCACGGGACCGGCCGGTGCTTCACTGAGCGGGACCGGGAGACGCTGGCTCTCTTCGCCGCCCAGGCCTCCATCGCCATCGAGAACGCCCGCCTCTACCAGGAGGAGCGGAACCGGACGCGGGACCTGTCCGGCCTCATCCAGGCCAGCCGGGCCGTCACTGCGTCCCTGGACCTTACCCAGATCCTCGGGAGCATCGTGACGTCGGCCTTAGAGCTCACCGGCGCCGGCATCGCCAATCTCGCGCTCAGGGAAGAGGGACGGTCGGGCCCCCTGGCCTGGCAGGCCTGCGCCGACCACCTCCAGCAAGCTTTCGCGGAGGCCACGGCCTCGGGGCCCCTCACGGTGGGCCGGGCCCTGTGCGAGCAAGTGGGGGCGCGGCGCCAGTCGCTCTGGGCGCCCGAGATCGCCGGGGATGCGTGCGAGAAGGGGGCGGAGTTCATCGCCCGGCACGGGCTGCAAGGCTACCTCGGCGTGCCGATCCTGGCCGAGGATCGGGTGTTGGGGGTTCTCAGCGTCATCGGGGCGGCCGACGGCCGCGCCGGCGAGGGCCGGCGGGAACTCCTGGAAGCGCTCGCCGCCCAGGCCGCCCTGGCCATCGAGAACGCCCGCCTGTTCGCCCAGACGTGCGAGGCCTTCGACGAGCTGGCGGCCATCCAGGAGGCCGGCCAGGCCATCGCCCAGAGCCTGGACCTGCCGGAGACGCTCCAGCACATCCTGACCGCGGCCATGCGCCTCACGGAAACGGACAAGGGTATCATCTGGCTGCTGGACGAGGAGCGGCGGGAGGCGGTGGCGGCCTCGAGCATGGGGGTCGGGGAGGACGCCGGGATCCGCCTCTCCCTGTCCGAACCCTGCCTGGTGGCGGCGTGCGTGCAGGAGGGCCGGGTGCTGGTTTCGGAATCGCCGGCGGACGATCCGCGCGTCAACCGGGGGCTGCAGGCGAGCCACGAGAACAAGGCCCTCATCGTGGTGCCACTCCTCTCGGGCAGCCGGATCATCGGCGTGCTGGACGTGGCGGACATGAAACGGCCCCGCCGCTTCGGCACGCGCGAGACCGGCATCCTGGAGCGCCTGGCCCAGCAGGCCGTGGTGGCCATCGAGAACGCGCGGCTCTTTGGCCAGGTGCTGCGCAGCAAGAGCGAGTGGGAGCACACCTTCGATTCCATCTCCGACCTGGTGGCGGTGGTGGACCTGGAGGGACGCGTGGTGCGGGCCAACCGGGCCCTGCTGCACCGGCTGGGGCTGCCCCCGGGGCAGGTCCTGCGCCGCGCCTGCGGCGACGTCTTCGGGGACGAGGGACCGGCCTGGGGCGGCTGCCCCCACCGGCGGGCCCTGGGCCTGGGTGGGCGGGTCTCGCTGGAGGTGGAGGACGAGAAGCTGGGGGGGAGCTACTCGGTGGGCGTCTTCCCCGTGCGGGACGCCGACGGGAAGGTGGTCGGCACGGTGCACATCGCCCGGGACATCACGGAGCAGAAGACCATCCAGGCCAAGCTCTTCCAGTCCGACAAGCTGGCCTCCATGGGTACCCTGGCGGCCGGCGTGGCCCACAACATCAACAACGTCCTGGCGGCCATCGTGGCCCGGGCCGACCTGCTGCTGGTGTCGGCCACCGACCCGGAGGCCCGACGCTCCGCCGAGGTGATCCAGCAGGCCGCCATGGACGGGGCCGAGACGGTGCGCCGCATGCAGGAGTTCGCCAAGGTGAAGCCCCCGGCCGCGGTAGGGCTGGTGGACGTGAACCGGGCCATCGCGGGCGCCCTGGAGTTGACCGAGGCCCGGTGGCGGGACGAGGCGCAGGCCCGCGGGGCGCCCATCCTGGTGGAGACGACCCTGGAGGCGGCCTCGCGCATCGAAGGGAACGCGGCGGAGGTCCGGGAGGTCCTGGTGAATCTGGTCCTGAACGCCGTGGACGCCATGCCGCAGGGCGGCGCGCTCCGCATCGCCACGGCGAACCGGCCGGGGCGGCGGGCGGGGGGCGTGGTGGAGGTGCGGGTCCAGGACACCGGCGTGGGGATGTCGGAGGCGGTCCGGCGCCGCATCTTCGATCCCTTCTTCACCACCAAGGGACTGTCGGGCACGGGACTCGGCCTCTCGGTGTCCTACGGCCTGGTCACCAAGCACCGGGGCGAGATCGCGGTGCGCAGCCGCCCCGGCGGGGGGACGACCTTCCTCCTCACCTTCCCCGTGGCCGAGGCCGACGGCGGGGCGCCCGCGGCGCCGGACGGGGTGCCGGGCGCGCACCTGGGGCGGGTGCTCCTCATCGAGGATGAGACCGTCCTGCGCGAGGCCGTGGCCGAGGCCCTCACCCTGGACGGCCACCGGGTGGAGGCCGTGGCCGGGGGCCGGGACGGCATCCGGCGCTTCCGCCCCGGGACCTTCGAGGTGGTGCTGACGGACCTGGGGATGCCCGAGGTCTCGGGCCTGGACGTGGCCCGCGCCGTGAAGGATGCCGACCCGTCGGTCTACGTGATCCTTTGCACCGGCTGGGGCAATGTGCCCGGGGCCGAGGACCCGCTCCGGGAGCGGGGGGTGGACGCGCTGCTGGCCAAGCCCTTCCGGGTCTCCGAGGTGGTGAGGGCCGTGCGGGCGGGGCTGGAGGCGCGCGCCGCCGCGGCCGGCCGGCGCTTTCCCTCGGCCGCCGCCTGACCGCCGTCCGCCCGCCCCGACCCCCCAGGCCCCCGGGCCGCTCCCTGGCCGGCCGGGGACCATGCACACCTAGGCGCGGGGCACCCCTCTGTGGTACGATGCGTCCCCGTGCGGTGCTGTCCCCCGAGCCCACGAGGTGAGCGCTCCGATGTCCGATAAGCCGCGGGTCCGTTTTGCGCCCAGCCCCACCGGATACCTCCACGTGGGCGGGGCGCGCACGGCCCTCTACAACTGGCTCTTCGCGCGCCACGAGGGCGGCACCTTCATCCTCCGCATCGAGGACACCGACGTGGAGCGGTCCACCGAGGAGGCCACCCGGGCCATCCTGGACGCCATGCGGTGGCTCGGGCTGGACTGGGATGAGGGTCCCGAGGTGGGCGGCCCGGCGGGGCCCTACCGGCAACTGGAGCGGATGGACCTCTACCGTCGGTACGCGCGCCGCCTAGCGGACGCCGGGCGGGCGTACCCGTGCACCTGCACGGCCGAAGAGCGGGAGGCGCGACGCAACGCGGCCCTGGCCGCCAGGCGCTCCCCCGGGGGCCTGTGCCCGTGCCGGGAGCGCGGGGCGGCGCCGGACCGGCCCGCCGCGCTCCGCTTCGCCGTGTCGGCCACGGGGCGCACGGCCTGGCGGGACGCCGTCCACGGCGAGGTGGGTTTCGACCACGCCGAGATCGACGACTTCATCATCCTGCGGGCGGACGGCGTGCCCATCTACAATTTCGCCGCCGTGGTGGACGACGCCCTGATGGGGATCACCCACGTGATCCGGGGGGACGACCACATCTCCAACACCCCGCGGCAGATCCTGCTCTACGAGGCCCTCGGCCATCCCGTGCCGGCCTTCGCCCATATCCCCATGATCCTGGGAGCCGACCGCACGCGCCTCAGCAAGCGCCACGGGGCCACGGCCGTTGAGGCCTACCGCGACATGGGGTACCTTCCGGAGGCATTGGTGAACTACCTGGTGCGCCTCGGGTGGTCCCACGGGGACCAGGAGATCTTCACCCGCGAGGAGATGGTGCGGCACTTCACCCTGGAGAAGGTGGGCGGGACCGCCGCCGTCTTCGACCAGAAGAAGCTGGACTGGCTGAACGGGCACTCCCTGCGGCAGGCCGACCCGGACGCCCTGGCGGCCCTGGCCGAGCCCTTCTGGCGGGCGGCCGGCGCGCCCGCGGCGGCGCTGGTGGCGCACGGGCCCGCGTGGCGCGCCCGCGTGACGGGCCTGTTCCGCGAGCGGGCCCAGACGGTGGCCGAACTGGCCCGAGGCTCGCTGCCCCTGTTCCTGGAGACGGTGGCCGTGGACCCGAAGGCGGCGGCGAAACACCTGACGCCCGAGGGGAAGGACCGCCTGGGCAAGATCCTGCCGGAGCTCGAGACCCTGGAGCCGTTCGCCGCGGAGGGCCTGGAGGCCCTCTACCGGGCCCGGGCCGAGGCGTGGGGCCTGAAACTGGTGCAATTGGCGCAGCCCACGCGCGTGGCCGTGCTGGGGGTGGAGGCGAGCCCGCCCCTGTTCCCCATCCTTGAACTCCTCGGGAAGGCCGAGAGCGTGCGGCGGATGCGCGCCGCCGCGACGCAACTATGACAAATAACGAACTTCCGATTTCCAATATCCATCGGCCAGGGGGACACGGCCCGGGGTGGCCAGCGGGTCCGGATTTCGCACCCTGCATCCCACCACACGGCCGGCGGGCAAGTCCGCAATCCGCGGTGAGGGATGGGTGTTGAGCGGGTCGACTTTCCGCGGCTGAAGGCGGATCTGGAGGCGCTGGGCCGCATCGGGCGCACGCCCGAGGGCGGGGTGAGCCGCCCCAGCTTCAGCGACGCCGACATGGAGGCGCGCCGCTGGTTCCTGGGGCGCCTGCGGGACGCCGGGCTGGCGCCGCGCGTGGACGGCGCGGGGAACATTTTCGCCGGCTCCCGCCGGGGCGGCCCGGCGGTGCTGGTGGGGTCCCACCTGGACTCGGTGCCTAACGGCGGGATGTTCGACGGGGCCCTGGGGACGTTGGCCGCCTTGGAGGTGGTACGGGTGGTGACCGAGCGCGGCCTGCGCGCGGCGCGCCCCCTGGAACTGGTGGCCTTCACGGACGAGGAGGGGGCCTTCGGCGGCTTCTTCGGGTCCTACGCCTTCACGGGCGTCCTCACGCCGGAGATGGTCCGGGCCCAGCAGGACGCCCGCGGCCTGCGCCTAGTGGACGCCATGGCTCGCCACGGGCTGAACGCCCTGGACGCCCTCCAGGCCCGCCGCGACCCGGCGGCCATCCACGTCTACCTGGAGCTGCACATCGAGCAGGGCTCGATCCTGGAGCGGCTGGGTGTGCCGGTGGGGGTGGTGGAGGGCATCTGCGGCATCCGCCGGTTCCGCGTGGAGTTCCAGGGGCGCGCGGACCACGCCGGCTCGACGCCCATGGACGCCCGCCAGGACGCCCTGGTGGCCGCCGCCGACTTCGTGGTGCAGGCGCGCCGCCTGGGGCTGGAGGCGGGCCCCGACGGGCGCGCCACCGTGGGGGTGCTTCAGGTGGAGCCGGGCGTCGCCAACATCGTGCCGCACCGCGCCGCGCTGGTCCTGGAGGTGCGGGAGCAGGCCCCGGGGGCCCTGGAGGCGCTGGCCGCGCGGGGCGTGGAGCTGGCCGGCGCGGTGGCGAGGGCGTGGGGGCTGGCGGTGGAGACACAGCCGCTCCTCCGGATCGATCCGGTGCCCATGGCGCCCGCCGTCCAGGCGGCCATCGCCGCGGCGGCCGGGCGGCTGGGGCTGCCGGTGCACCGCATGGCGGCCGGGGCGGGGCACGACGCGCAGGTGGTGGGCCGCGTGGCGAGGGCCGGCATGCTCTTCGTGCCCTGCCGCGACGGGCGCAGCCATTCGCCCGTGGAATACGCCGACGACGCGGCCTGCGAGAACGGCGCCAACGTCTTGCTCAACGCCGCCCTCCGCCTGGCCAACGAATGACGGGGCCGGGGCCCGGGGCCATGGAGGGGGTCCGGGCCAGGCGTACCGGCGGGTGACCAAGAACGACGAACCGGAAACGGGGAACCGGGAACCGGGAACCGGGAACCGGGAACGGAGGGACGTGTGGCCATCGAGGACGTGGTGGCGGGGCTCCGCGAGGAGCTGGCCCGGCTGGAGTACGAGTTCCGGGTCGAGATCCCCAAGCGCATCGAGCACGCCCGCGAGCTGGGCGACCTGCGCGAGAGCGGCGAGTACGAGTCGGCCAAGGACCGGCAGGGATTCCTGAACGCGCGCATCGGGTTCCTGCAGGCCCGCATCGCGGAACTCCAGCGCATCGACCTGAATGCCGTCCCGCGGGACCGGGTCGGGTTCGGGTCCACCGTCCACCTGTGCGACCGGGACAGCGGGGAGGAGAAGGTTTACCGCTTGCTGGCGGCCGAGCAGGTGGATACGGCGCGGGGCTTGATCTCCGTGGGCTCGCCCATCGGGAAGAGCCTCATGGGCAAGCGGCCTGGGGACGAGGTCGCGGTGCGGACCCCGGGGGGCGCCAAGGCCTTCCGCATCACGAAGGTGTTCACCATCCACGACGACCTGAGCGGCGGGGGTTTGGCCTGAACCGGCGGCCGCGGCCGGCGGGCCGGGGGGAAGGGCGCGGGGGAGGGGAGGGGGCATGAACCTCAAGCTGGACTTCGTGGTGTCGGCCTACAACACGGCGCAGAGCATGATCCGCTTCTCGGACCAGAAGGCCTCCATGGTCTTCGTGTTCCACGGGATCCTCCTGGCCCTGCTGGGCACGCGCATGGGCCGGCTGGTGGAGGTGATCCGGGGGCGCGAGCTCTCGGGCCTCTCGCTGGGGGGCTTCATCCTGCTCTGCGTCTACCTGGGGCTCATGTGCCACTCCCTGATGTACGCGTTGCGCACCATCACCCCCACCTTCACCGAGGGGGTGCCCTCGCCGGACCACAAGAAGCTCTACTGGTTCCAGGACGTCCAGAAGCAGGACGTCCGCGGCTACGTGCAGGCCCTGCAGGGGCTGTCCGAGGACCAGGTGATCCAGGAGATGGTGTACGAGCTCTACAGCGTCCAGACCATCGAGAAGGTGAAGTTCGAGCGGGTTCAGCGGGCCACGTGGTCCGCCGCGGCCGGCCTGATGGTGTGGCAGATCGTGATGGTGATCACCATCTTCCTGTAACCGCTGCACCCACTGCAACCGCCGAGGCCGCCAAGAACGCCGAGGCGGAGGGCCAACAACCGGGAGGCCAAGCACGGCAGGACCGGCGACGCCGGCCGCAGGCACGTCCTTGGCGTCCTTGGCGATCTTGGCGGAGACACGGCGGCCCCGCTCTAACGAGCGGGGCCGCCGTGTTGTTGGCAGTTACGGGACGATGCGCCAGTACTGGGTGGCGCGGATGCTGGAGGGGGCGTTGAAGGTGGGGTTGATGGTCAGGAGGTTGCTGTTGCCCAGGTAGAGGACGGCGTTGGCCCCCTGGGCCCCGGCGGTGATCACCGGCCGCATGGTCACCCCGGCGTTCACCTGGTAGACCCGGCCCGAGGCCTGGGGCGTGTCGGCCCGGAAGAGGGCCAGGTCGGCCATGCCGCCGCCGGTCTTGTAGTACACCATGTAGATGGCCCCCGAGCCCACGTCGGCGGCGCACCCGGCCACGGCGGCCCCGGGCTTGAAGGTGGTGAAGATCACCTCCCCGTTGAACACCAGGGAGGTCTCGGCGAACTCCTTCTCGAACGGGCGCAGCCGGATGAACCAGCCCCCGGCCCGGATCGCGGTGGTGTCCAGGGTGTTGACGTTGGTCACATCCGTCAGGTCGGCCTCGCTGAGGGGCGCCGGAGCCGGGCTGCCGCTGACGTAGGTGTCCACCACGCCGTAGAGCCGGTTGGGCGTGGGGTTGTTGAGGAGGGGGCGGGACCGGTCGCCGGTGCCGACGAACACCCAGATCTTGCCCTTGTCGTCCACCGTGGCCGCGGCGGCGGTGTAGAAGGGCTGGGCGGGTCCCGCGGTCAGGAGCGTGGCGCACGACCAGTTGTCGGCCAGGATGCCGCTCGGCGGGTCCACGTTCCCACCACCGCGCTGCGCCACCGCCCCCACGTCGCACCGGAGCATCTCGCCCCCCACCGTGCCGGCGTAGATGCGGTCGGCGTACCCGTCGCCGTTGATGTCCAGGAGCACCGGCGACGCGGGCACGGAGGAGGCGGTGGCGACCTGCCAGAGGGCCCTCCCGGTCTTGAGGTCGATGACGTGGAGCATGCGCCCCTGCAGGCCGGTGGCGGAGTAGCCGTCGCCCACCACGGCCACCCAGCGGTCCACGCGCCGGCCGCCCACCTGGGCCCGGACCTTGGCGATGGCCGCCTCGGACCAGGACTCGCCGGTGGTGGCGTAGTTCCAGAGGAAGACCGGGAGGTTGGGGTTGGTGACGTCCAGGGCGTAGAGCCCCGTGCCTCCCTGGCGGAAGCCCCCCACGCAGACCGTGTGCCACTCGTTGCTGGTCTTCACCCCGTCGTTGTTGTCGTCCAGCCAGACGTCGTTGCACTTGAGGGATCCGTCCACGTAGTAGCGATGGCCCTGGTTCACGGCCAGGTACTGCAGCTTGGGGAGCATCTGGGTGGGAATGAACGCCCACTCCTCCTTGCCGGCGTTGGCCAGGTTGTCGTACTTGCCGGTGCCGGGGTTGAAGTCGCCCCCGCTGAAGGCGTGCAGCATCCCGCCGTTGGACCCCACGTAGATCCTGCGGGAGCGCTGGCTGTTGGCGTCCCGGAAGGCGGCGAAGGTGTCCGGCGCCGCCACCAGCGAGAGGAGAACCGGCGCGGCCGTGGGCGGCTGGGTCGGGTCGAAGGTGCGGTCCGTGAAGATCGGGCTGGGCGGGCCGACGACCACCGGGGTGGAATGGAAGATGTCGTTCAGCTTGAAGGGCTTGCCGTTGTTGCCGATCACTACCTGGCCCACCTGGGTGGCGTCGGCGGCGTTCACGGCCGCATCGCCGTTGACGTCCATGGTCACGGCCATGTCGGTGCGGACGGCGGCGTTGGTGGCGTCGAAGGGCACCAGGCCCGCCCCCGCGCTGGTGCGGGTGTAGATGGTGCGGGTGTTGGCGGCCCGGGCGGCCAGCAGGGCGCCGGCCTCGAAGATGGGCGGGTCGGTGATCGCCTCGCCGACCGTTGCGACGCG
>Ga0214473_10009854_pt1 | contig 11280 bp, 6 predicted proteins | sample RVTome_7_FD_203509 | JGI IMG/M metagenome (GOLD analysis project Ga0214473, IMG submission 203509) | Soil microbial communities from uranium-contaminated site in the Upper Colorado River Basin, Wyoming, United States - RVT98D197 | ecosystem: Environmental > Terrestrial > Soil > Contaminated >...
CCGGAAACTCGGGCTAGGGCGCGATTTTCATGCTGCGTGGTGCCGCCGGGGGCATGGCCGACTGCGAAGGAAAGGAGGGCGAACGATGGGGAGCGACTTCCCGAGGTGCAGAGCGGCGGCTGTCCAGGCCGCGCCCGTGTTCCTGGACCGTGAGGCGACGGTGGAGAAGGCCTGCGCCCTCATCGCCGAGGCGGGGGGCCACGGGGCGGACCTGATCGCCTTCCCCGAGGTCTTCGTGCCCGGGTATCCCTATTGGGTCTGGCTGGACAGCCCGCTGAAGAACACCAGCCTCTTCCGGCGCCTCTATCTGAACAGCGTAACGGTGCCCAGCGACGCCACGAACCGCCTCTGCAAGGCCGCCCGCGACGCCCGGGCCGCCGTCGTGATTGGGATCAATGAGGTGGACCCGGTGCGCGTGGGCACCATCTACAACACCAACCTGATCATCGGTCGCGACGGCTCCCTGATCGGCAAGCACCGAAAGCTCGTGCCGACCTGGGCCGAGAAGCTGGTCTGGGGCTACGGCGACGGCAGCACCCTGCGGGTCTACCCGACCCCCGCGGGCCGCCTGGGCACGCTCTGCTGCGGCGAGAATACCAACACCCTGGCGCGGTTCGCCCTGCTGGCCCAGGGCGAGCAGGTGCACGTGGCCAACTACCCGGCGATCCCCTTCAAGCAGCAGTACGACATGGAGGAGGCCATCAAGATCCGGTCCGCCGCCCATGCCTTCGAGGGGAAGGTGTTCGTGGTGACCTCCACCAGCGCCCTCTGCGAGGAGATCCTGAAGGAGGTCTGCGACACGGACGAGAAGCGCCAGCTCATGAGCAACCCCCACCACGCCGTATCGGCCATCTACGGACCCGCGGGGGAATATCGGGGCGGTCCGCTCATCGACAAGGAAGGGATCGTGTACGCCGACCTCGACCTGGAGGAGATGATCGAGCCCAAGCTCATGCACGACATCACCGGCTGGTACAACCGCTTCGACGTCCTGGGCCTGTACCTGAACCGGTCCCAGAACCTCCCCATCCGCGAAGTCGGCCCGTAGCGCCGGCCCGGCCGGCGGGCACGGGCGCGGAGGGTTTGCATGATCTCGTTCGAGGACCTGCTGGCGAGCAAGCCGGATATCCATCCGGGCCTGTGGGATATCAACGTGGAGCTGGCCAGGTTCCTGGACGAGAACGTCCGGCCCGGCATGGTGACCCTGGAGACGGGGGCGGGCCTCAGCACCCTGGTGATCGGGCGCAAGGGCGTATCCTCGCACATCGCCATTACCCCCAGCGCCGACGAGGTCCAGGCCATCCGCCGCTTCTTCCAGCAGGTGGGGATCGATGCCGCCTTCCTCACGACGGTGGCCAGCCGCTCGCAGGACTACCTTCCCACCACGGACCTCCCCGCGCTGGACCTGGTGCTCATCGACGGGGACTGGTCCTTCCCCGTGCCCTTCATCGACTGGTACTACACCGCCGAGAGCCTGAAGGTCGGCGGCGTGATGGTCATCGACGACACGCACATGATCACGCGGACGATCCTGGCCGATTTCATGCGCGCCGATGCGAAGTGGGAGGAGGTCGGGCGGTATCGGCGCGGCCAGTTCGCAGTCTACCGGAAGGCCCGCCACCCCATCCACGACGGCAGGCCGGCGGCCCAGGCCTACCTGTACGACGTCTATCCCCTCAAGGCGGTCCGCCGCATTCCCTATCACCCTGTGGGACGCGCTCTGCGCGCCGCCACCTACCGCTTACCCCCGGGCATCCAGCGCCCCCTCCGGGCCTTCTACCGGCGATTGGTGAGGTAGCCGCCGCGTCAGAGAGTGGACGGGGCCAACGGCTCGCTGGCCAAGCGCTTCCGGAGCTCGGCGGCCAGGATGTGGACGTCCGGTTCGTCCACGATGGTGGGGCGCGTGGCGGGGATCTCGCATATCTCGACGCCCCCCAGGGCCAACCTGTCCCAGCCCCAGAGCGGGTCGCCGTGGTGGCGCGCCGAGGGCCGGGCGGGACGGAAGAGGACCACCCGGCCCGGGTAGGCCGACGGCTCGTAGTGACGTCCCGCATTGCGGTGTGCGGCCTCCACGCGGCGGATGGCGTGATTCAGATAGGTCTGTGACCCTCCGTGTTCTTGGAGCCGCGTCAGGATTTTCCCGGGCAGTTCCCGCACAAGGGCGGTCGCCTTCTCCCCCAGGTAGCTGAGCTTCGCCGCGGCGGACAGCGGCGCCAGTTGGGCGCGCTCGTAGGCGAAGCGCCGGGCCAGCCGGACGGTCAGGCGGCGCCGCTGCGCCCAGGCGGCTGGGCCACCTCCCACCGACTCGATGAGTGCCACGAGGCCAACCCCCTCCCCCTGGGCGACGAACTGGCGGGCCATCTCGAAGGCCACCATCCCCCCGAAGCAGTACCCGGCCAGGTGGTAGGGCCCCGCCGGCTGGAGCCGCCGGATTTCCTGGATGTAGGTCTCGGCCATGGCCTCGAGTCGCGCGAGGGGCTGCTCCCGCCCGTCCAGCCCGCGCGGGATGAGCCCGTACACGGGCTGGTTCGCCCCCAGATGTCGCGCCAGATGCTGGTAACAGAAGAGGTGCCCCGTATGCTGGTGGACGCAGAAGAGGGGCGGCTGGTTCCCGCGGGACTGGAGCGGCACCAGGGCGGAGGAGGGGACCCATCCATCCTCTCGGAGGAGGACCGCCAGTTGTTCCACCGTGGGCGCCCGGAAGATCGCGGCCAGGGGCAGTGACCGGCCGTGCCGCCGGGCGATCTCCGCGAACACCCGCACCGCCAGCAGGGAATAGCCGCCCAGGTCGAAGAAGTTGTCCCGAATCCCCACCGGGCGGACTTCCAGCACCTCTTCCCAGACCTGGGCCAGGTCTTCCTCCAGCACATTCCGGGGCGCCACGCGGGCGTGCCCGGCGGCCTCCCGCGTCGCCTCCGGGGAGTGCAGAGCCCGCCGATCGACCTTCCCGGTGGGGCTCAGGGGGAGCGATGGGAGGGGCACGAACGCCGCTGGGACCATATAATCGGGAAGTCGCTCCCGGAGGAACCGGCGAAGCTCCGCGGGGTTGGGGGAGGGCGCCGCGGCCGGGACGACATAGGCCACCAGGCACCTCGAGCCGCGGGCCTCCTCGCGCAGCACGACGACGGCTTCCCGCACCTCGGGGTGGCGGCCCAGCGCGGCCTCGGCCTCGCCGAGCTCAATACGGAAGCCACGAAGCTTCACCTGCATATCCGTGCGGCCCAGGAACTCCACCGTTCCGTCAAGACGATACCGGCCCAGGTCACCGGTGCGATAGAGGCGGTCCCCGGCAACCGCAGTGAAGGGGTTCAGGAGGAACCGTTCGCGCGTCAGGGCCTCGTCGCCCAGATACCCCCGGGCCAGATGCGGGCTCCGCACGTGGATCTCGCCCGGCTCTCCCACCCCCGCCAGGTGCCCGGCGGTGGTCAGCAGCAGGAGTTGCATGCCGGGGATCCCGCGCCCGAGGGGCACGACCTCCTTTTCCGCAGCCATCTCCTCGGCCGGCACCACGAAGTGGGCGAGCGCCCGCTGCGTCTCGGTCGTCCCGTAGAGGTTGACCACTGTGCTCCCGGGGGCGAGTCGCCGCAGGCGGGCCACATCGCGCCGGGTGAGCACATCCCCCACGATGAAGGCGTGGCGGAGGGCGTCCAGCCGAAACCCCTCCCCGAGAACTCCCGCGCCCTCGGTCACGAGCTGGAGCATGGCGGGGGTGAGGTTGGTGACGGTGATCTGTTCCCGGCGCATCCACGCCGCCAGCCAGCCCGGGGCGCCGATCCGTTCCGGGTCCGGGACGCAGAGCGTCCCCCCCACCCAAAGGGGGGTGAAGATGTCCCGCTGCAAGGGGTCATGGGCGAGCCCGGACAGGAGGCTGAACCGGTCGGCAGCGCCGAACCCGAAGCTGGCCGCCTGCCAGGGGAGGAAGTAGGAGAGGGCTCCGTGGCGCCCCAGGACGCCTTTGGGCTCCCCCGTCGATCCGGAGGTGAAGGTCAAACACGCCAGGGAGTCGGGACCGATCTCCACCTCGGGGTCCCGTGCCGGATACGCCTCCAGGGGATCGCCGGCCGTCCCCGCCCCCGCCGATGCCTCCATGCCGGGGCCGAGCCGCCAGAGGCACGGCGACCCGTTCACGGCGGCGTGGAGCTCCGGCGGTAACGCCCCGGCCCCGTCGAGAGTGATCCATGCCCTCGGCCGCGCCTGCTCCACACAGGCGCGCAGCCGCGCCCCCGGATAGGCGGGATCCAGGATCAGGAAGGCGGCCCCTGCCTTGAGGGCGCCGAGCACCGCCCATACGAGGGCCGCGCTCCGGCAGGCGTAGATGGCCACGATGTCCTCGGGGCCGACCCCGGCGGCGCGCAGGGCCTGCGCCAACTGGTTGCTGCGGGCCTCCAGCTCCCCGTAGCGCCACCTCCTGCCCTCAGCCACAAGAGCGATCTGCTCGGGCCTCCGCTGGGCCTGGCGGGCGAACTGGGTGTGGACACTCCCCTGCCAGATGTCGGGCAGGGGGGCACAGGGATCCGGCAACACCGCGCGCGCCGCCGGGGTCACCAGGGAGAAATCGGCCAGCCGGGCATCCGGACGCGCCACGATCTGTTCCAGAAGGAGCTGGAACTGGCCCAGCATTTCGGCCATCCGCGCCGCCTCGAAGAGGTCGGTGTTATACGCCAGGCGCAGGGCGATCCCCTCGGCAACCTCCCGGCAGTACAGCGTCACGTCGAAGAGCGCGTGGGCCGCGGGCGGCGGGAGCTCCTCCACCGCCAGCCCCATGAGGGAAAGCGGCGTGTCGGGAACGGTCTGCATGTTCAGAAGGACCTGCACCAGGGGCGGCCGGCTGGGATCCCGCTCCGGGTGGAGCTCCTGGAGCAGCCTCTCGAGGGGAAGGTCCTGATTGGTGTAGGCCCCCAGGGCCACCTCGCGCACCCGCGCCAGCAGGTTCCGGAAGGTAGGATTCCCCGCCAGGCTCGCGCGGAGGACCAGGATATTGATGAAGCAGCCCACAAGGCCTTCGAGCTCGGCCCGATCCCGGCCCGCGACGGGCGCGCCCACGAGGATGTCCTCTTCGCCGGTGAGGCGGTGCACCAGGAGCTGGAAGACCGCCAGCAAGAGCATGAAGCGGCTGACGCCCTCATTCCGCGCCAGATCCTCCAGGGATTGAGAGAGGGCTCGCGAGAGGACGAGATCGTGCTCCCCGCCGCGGAATGTCTGTGTCGGCGGCCGGGGCCGGTCGGTGGGAAGCTCCACGCGGGGGAGGGTTCCGGCGAGCTGCCGCTTCCAGTAGGCGAGCTGGGCTTCCCCGGCCGTCCCCCGGAGGAGTTCGCGCTGCCAGACGGCGAAATCCGCATACTGTACGGGGAGGGTCGGCAGCGACACGGGCTCGCCGGCCAGGGTCGCCCCGTAGACGGCCCCGAGCTCGCGCTGGAGGATCCCCATGGACCAGGCGTCGGAGATGACGTGATGCTGGGTGAGGGTGAGGAGGTGCTCCTGCTCGCCCAGCCGGATCAGCGCTGCCCGGAGCAGGGGGCCCCGAGACAGGTCGAAGGGCCGGCAGGCCTCCTCGGCCATCAGGCGGCGGGCCCGATCCTCCCCCTGAAGGTGCGGCAGGTGCCGGAGATCGATGAGCGGCAGCTCCACAGAGAGCGCGGGGGAGATCACCTGCACCGGCATCCCGTCTCGGAGGGCGAATATGGTGCGTAGCGCCTCATGGCGGTCCACCACCGTCTGGAGGCTCCGGGCGAGGGCCGGCACGTTCAGAGGCCCGCTGATCCGGAAGGCCGAGGCCGCGTTATAGGCGGGGTTTCCGGGCGTGAACCTGTCCAGGACCCAGAACCGTTCCTGGGCGAAGGAGAGGGGCAGGTGACTTTCGCGGGACGCGGGGCGCAGGGGGGGCGCCTCCGGGGCCGGAGCAGCACTGCGGGCCGCCTCGACGGCTTCGGATAGCCCTGCCACGGTGGGCGTCTCGAAGAGGCTGTGGCGGGGCAGCTCAACCCCCAGGGCCTCGCGAAGCCGGGAGAGGATCAGGGCCGCGCTGATGGAATCCCCACCCAGGGCGAAGAAGTCGTCCTCCACCCCCACCCGCTCCAGGGAAAGGACGTGTGCCCAGATGGCCGCGACGGCTGCCTCGGTCTGTGTGCGGGGTGGCGTGGTGCCGGCGACGGCGGGGACCGCCGCCAGGAGGCCGAAGTGCTCGGCGAGCGTGCGCCGCTGGACCTTCCCGGTGGCCCCTTTGGGGAGTTCGCGCACGGTCAGGATCCGTCTTGGCACCTTGACGTGGGCCAGGCGGGCCGCCACGAAGGCACGGAGCTCCGACTCGTTGACCGACATCCCCGCCCGCAGGACCACCGCAGCGGCCACGTCCTCGCCCAGGGTGGGATGGGGGACACCGAAGGTGACCGCCTGGGCCACTGCCGGATGCCCCCCCAGGACATCATCGACCTCGCCCGGCGACACCTTCTCGCCGCCGCGGTTGATGAACTCGCTGAGGCGCCCCGTGATGAAGAGGTACCCGTCCGGGTCCAAGTACCCCTGGTCGCCCGTGCGCAACCAGCCGTTGATGAAGGCGATGGCATTGGCCTCCGGATCGTTTTCGTACCCCAGCATCACGTTGGGGCCGCGGACGGCGATCTCCCCCGTGGCCCCCCGGGGGAGGGGACGGCCTTCCTCGTCCAGGATGCCGATCTCCGAGCACCCCGCCACGCCCACGGACCCCGGCTTTCGCGGGCGTGGGGGCAGGGGCATGATGGCGATGGACGGGCTCTCTGTGAGGCCGTAGGTGTTTATGACGGGCGCGTCGAAGACCCGCTCGAGCTCCTCCCTGGCCTGCGGCGGCAGCGGGGCCGAGCCCGTGCGGATGAAGCGCAGGGGGCGGCGCGCGATCACCTCGCGGTGGGCGGGCACGGCGGCCAACACCGCCTGATGGATGGGCGGGATGGCCGAGTACCAGGTGGGGCGGAACCTATCGAGCCATTCGAAGAACCGCTCGACCTGGAAGCCCGGGGTGCAGACCACGGAGGAGCCGGCCAGGACCGCCGACAGCGCCACCACCACGAGGCCGTGGATGTGGAAGAGGGGCATGATGCTCAGGCACCGATCGGCCCCCGTGAGCTCCATGGCCACACCGTTGCGGAGGGCGGTACTGCAGATATTGATGTGGGTGAGGGGGATGCGCTTGGGCCGCCCCTGGCTTCCCGAGGTGTGGAGCAACAAGGCCACATCGTCGGGGTGGGCGAAGCCGCCGTGGCGCGTGGCCATCCCAGAGCCCCCGGTCAGGGCGAAGAGACCGGCGGCTTCCGGGGCGGGGTGCAGCTCAACAGTGGGAACCCCCCGCGCCCGTGCGGCCTCCCGGATCGACGAAGCCGTCCCTGCCTGCACGAGCACGGCCTTGGCATCGAGGTCGGCGAGAGCCAGGGCACACTCGTCCCCGGTGGAGGCCGGATTGAGGGGCACCGCCGTGGCCGCGGAGACGACGGCCAAGAAGGCGACGGCCATTTCGGGCCCATCCGGCAGCAACAGGGCCACGCGGTCGTTCCGGCCCACACCCATGCTGTTCAGTACCTGGCAGGTAGCTTCCACGTGGTCGTAAAGGCGGGCGAACGTCAGGAGCGGGCGGTCGAGGCCGAGTATGGCCGGCGCACCGGGGATCCGTTCGGCTAGGGCCCGGAGCAAGGGGTACACCGCGAGATCGGGGGGGAGATCTCGGGCCACAGGAGACGAGGTGGTCGGCGCGTCTCCTTCGGCAGCCGGTTCGCGTATCACCATTCCTCCATGCACGTGCCGCGTCCGTTCGCCATTTCCTACCCGTCAGCCGACCTTGGCCTCCTGCCTGTGAGGGTGGAAATGGAGGGGCACGTGGCGGGCCGGACTCCGTAGACTCACAAGGCCGGCTCCTTGGCTTCGCGGATGAGATCCAAGGCGACACTGGATTGGCGTGCGAAGGGTTCAAAGAAAAGGACTCACAGCAAGACACGTGCCCGGCCGGAATCCGGCAGGCGATTCACCTGGTCTCTTCCCGCCGTGTTGCAGGAAAGACGCGGGCATGATGAAGGAAAGCATGCCCGACTGGGACCCCTTCTCTGGAGATGCTTTCGGAAAACCGCATGACTGGCGCAGCAAAACGCCGCGGGTTTTATCATCAATCCCCTCGGGACGAAAGGGCCAAACGGGTGTATGGGAAGTGTAAGGAGACTTGCCAGGCCATGCGAAGTCCTCTTACAAATCGTTCCGCCCCCCCTGCCAGGAGGCGTATCCCGTGGTCACCTCCCGGAGGCCGTCTCAGGGTTCGGGCGTCGCGGCGCCCGACAGGGGGGCTGGGGCCCCTCAGCGCTGCCCCCGGAACCCTTCGGTCCTCGGCACGATCCGTGGCGCGGGGGCATGATGTATTCCCCCACCGAGAGCATGCTGGCCCCGATGCCGCTGCGGGGCACGCGCGGCGTGCCAGGCTGTCGGGTCCCCCCAGGTCAGGTCTGCTCCGTCGGACGCCGGACTTCTGGTAGGCCTTCCATCGGCATCTCGGCCCCCCGTGGGACGCACCAAGGCCGGCCGGCGGCCCGTGCCACTGACCAGCGGGCGATCGCCGTTTGCCCGCGGCGGTGCCCCCCATTTCCCCAATCGAAGAACTCAGGGACCGGCGACGGCCCGCCCCAGCCCAGTTGACGTGGGCGGATCGCTTCCGATAGTCTGCCGGGGCCGGTGAGGTGGCCAGGACGTCCGCTGGACGGTGACGCTCCGGCGGCCCCTTGGCGGTTGAGAGGCACGCGGCCTTGCCGGGGCCGAGGCGCGGGCGAGTGGACGAGCCCGGCAAGGCTCCACGATGGAGGTGATCATGAGCGACACACAGGCGATGGAGCAGTTCTTCCGGCAGCGGGGATTCGGGCTGCCCATCGGGTGGGGGGAGAGCCCGGCGCTGCTCCTCATCGACTACATGCGGGCGTTCACCGATCCGTCACTCCCGCTGGGATCCAATCTGGATCGGGAGATGGCCCAGAGCGTGCGGGTGCTGGAGGCGGCCCGCGAGGCCGCCATCCCCATCTTCTTCACCGCCGTCTGGTACGAGGAGAAGGACCTGAAGGATGCCGGCATCTGGGCCAAGAAGATGGCGGGGGCGATGACCCTGCGCGCCGGCAGCCCCGACGTGGAGCTCGATCCGCGCCTGGGGCGCCGACCCGACGAGCCCATCATCGTGAAGAAGTACGCCTCGGTCTTCTTCGGCACGGACCTGGTCTCGCGCCTGAACTCGCGGCGGGTGGATACCCTGATCCTGACGGGGTGCACCACCAGCGGGTGCGTGCGGGCCACGGCCGTGGACGGCGTGCAGTACGGCTTTCGCCCCATGGTGGTCCGGGAGGCCGTGGGCGACCGCGCCAAGCCGGCCCACGACCAGAGCCTGTTCGACCTGCAGGCCAAGTACGCCGACGTCGTCTCCGTGGACGACACCATCGAGTACCTCTCCCGGATCAAGGCCCGCCGCTGACGCACGGGGGCAGGAGGTCCCAGAATGCTGGACAACACTCGGTTCGACTATTCACCCATCATCACGCGGCCCCCGATCCGCTGGCCCAACAACGCGCGGGTGGCCTTCTGGGTGGCGGTGAACATCGAGCACTTCAAGATCGATCGGCCGGGGACGGCCATGCATCCCTTCCCCGGGATCATCCCCGACATCTACAACTACTCCTGGCGGGACTACGGGGTGAGGGTAGGGATCTGGCGGCTGATGAAGCTGCTGGACCGCCTGGGCATCAAGGCCGGCGTGATGCTGAACTCGGACGTGTGCATCCATTATCCGCTCATCGTCGAGGAATGCGTGAAGCGGGGGTGGGAGATCCTGGGGCACGGGATGACCAATTCCCAGTTCCTGGCCGGCATGACCGAGGACCAGGAGCGCGAGGCCATCCGCACGGTGATCCGGACCATCAGGGACGCGACCGGCAAGGCGCCCCGCGGCTGGCTGGGCCCGGCGCTGGCCGAGACGTTCAACACGCCGGACATCCTGGCCGAGGAGGGCATCGCCTACGTCTGCGACTGGTGCAACGACGACCAGCCCTACACCATGAAGGTCCGGAAGGGACAGTTGCTATCGGTGCCCTACGGGATCGAGCTCAACGACATCCCCATGTTCCTCGAGTTCAAGGTGACGCCCGATGGGTTCCGTCGGGCCATCTGCGACCAGTTCGACCAGCTCTACGCCGAGGGCGCCGAGACCGGGCGCGTCATGTGCATCGCCCTGCATCCCTTCATCATCGCGACGCCGTGGCGGATCAAGTACCTGGAACAGGCGCTCCAGCACATCCTGCGCCACAAGGACGTCTGGGTCACCACCGCCGGCGAAATCGCGGACTGGTATACGAAGCACCATTCCAGGTAGCCGGGGGCCGGGAGGGAGCGTAGCATGCCGGTGTCGGCGGAGTATCTCCTCCACTTGTTCGGCCTCGACGGAGATGTTGCGTTCATCACGGGCGGCGGCGGGGCGGTCGGCGCCGCCGCCGCCAGGGCCTTGGCCCGGGCGGGGGCGGCGGTGGTGCTGGCCGACAAGGCGCCGGATGCCGCCCAACGTGTGGCGGCCGAGGTCCTGGCCCTCGGCGCGCGGGCCAAGGTGGTGGCCATGGACGTGACCCAGGAGGACTCGGTCCGCGCCGCCGTGGCGGCGGCGGAGGCCGAGTTCGGCAAGGTGGATATCCTGGTGAACAACGCCGGGATCAACATCCGCAAGCTGCCCCAGGACCTGACGCTGGCCGACTGGCAGACCGTGATGGACGTGAACCTCACCGGATACTTCCTCTGTGCGAAGATCATCGGCCCCGGGATGATGGCGCGGCGATCCGGCCGGATCATCAACGTGGCCTCCATCATGGGCCACCGCGGCAGCTCCATCACCCCGAACCTGTTGTACAACACCTCCAAGGGCGCCGTGGTGAACTTCACCCGAACCCTGGCCGGCGAGTGGGCCCCCCACGGCATCCGCGTGAACGCCGTCGCCCCGACGTACCTCCTCACCCCCCTTACGCAAGCGCTTCTCCTGGACCCCGAGATCAACGCAAAGATCGTGGCCCGCACCCCCATGGGAAAGGTCGGCGTCCCCGAAGACCTGGACGGCGCCATGCTCTTCCTCGCCTCCCGGGCCTCCGGCCTGGTCACCGGCCACATCCTGGCCGTGGACGGCGGCTGGCTGGCCTGGTAGCCTTCGCGTCGCACCCCTTGTGCCGCAGGCACCACCCCAGGAGCGGGGATCATTCGACCCTCCCGGACCCGCAGGGCCTCCAGGCAAGCCAGGAAAAGGAGAGGGGAGCG
>Ga0214473_10009855_pt1 | contig 11280 bp, 10 predicted proteins | sample RVTome_7_FD_203509 | JGI IMG/M metagenome (GOLD analysis project Ga0214473, IMG submission 203509) | Soil microbial communities from uranium-contaminated site in the Upper Colorado River Basin, Wyoming, United States - RVT98D197 | ecosystem: Environmental > Terrestrial > Soil > Contaminated >...
CGGGCCGTTTGCACCAGAATATCGCGGAGTTCCTGCTGCAGAGGACGGTTGCGGGATTTTGCCCTCTGCTTCAGTTCTTTGACAACTTCATCGGGGATATCACGGATTAATACGTTTGCCATAGCATACCTCCTTGCTATCATAATGATAGCACACAGACGGGCAGTTTACAAGATATTGTTACAGTCCGAATTTCTCTTTCGCCCGTTTGCGGAAGGTGTGGGGTTTGACGCCGAGGTGGCGGGCCGCGGCCTCGCGGTTGCCGTCCTTTCGCCGTATCGCCTCCTCGAAGGCTGCCCTTTCCAGGTTCCGGAGGCAAGCGTCCAGATCCAGACCCTCGGGCGGGATGGGGATGACGCCTACGTCGGTCACGGATGTCTGCGCCGACGGGACCCTTCCGCCGGATGCACCGGGGGAAAATGCCTGCTCCGAACGGAGCGGGCCGCCGTTTGCCACCGAAAGAAGGGAGGGGGGCGTGAGGATCTCCGGTGGCAGATCGGCATCCTTGATGACGTTGCTCCCGGAGAGGACGAAGGCCCGCTCGACGGCGTTCTCCAGCTCCCGGATGTTCCCCGGCCACGGATATTCGAGGATACGCCGCATCGCCTCCCGGTTGAACTGCTTCTTCTGGCGGTATCGGTGGTTGTACCGGTCGAGAAAATATTCCACGAGGAGCGGGATGTCCTCGCGACGCTCCCGCAGGGCTGGCATGGGGATGTCGATCACCCGGAGCCGGTAGTAAAGATCCTTCCGGAATTTCCCCTCGGCGATCAGGGCGGTCAGATCCCTGTTTGTGGCGGCTATGACCCGGACGTCGGCAGTGATCGTTTTCTCACCGCCGACCCGCGTGATAGCCTTGTCCTGCAGGACGCGCAGGATCTTCGCCTGGGCGGGTAAGGGCATGTCCCCGATCTCGTCGAGGAAGATCGTGCCCCGGTCGGCGAGCTCAAATTTTCCCTTCTTCTGCCGGTCGGCCCCGGTGAAGGCCCCCTTCTCGTGGCCGAACAGCTCGCTTTCCACAAGGGTTTCGGGGATGGCTGCGCAGTTGACGGTGATCATGGGTTCCGTCTTGCGGGTGCTGTTGAAATGGATCGCCCGGGCGACGAGTTCCTTGCCCGTTCCCGTTTCGCCCTGGATCAGGACGGCCGAGTCGTACAGGGCGGCGGCCCGGATGGTCTCCATGACCTTCGTCAAGGCCGGGCTCCGGCCGATCATCTGGAGGCCCGAGAATTCCCGGGCCAGTTCCTCCCGCTCGGCTTCCAGTTTTTCCTTGCGCAGGTAGGTCGCGGCGATCTCCAGCGTTTCCGGCGACGGCAGCGTGATCCGGGGAAAGGACTTCAGGGAGAGACGGATCTCGGAGACGGCCTTCTGACCTGGTCTCAGGAAGCGCGGAGGCGTGATTTTGAGGAGCGTGGCGGGCACCAGGCCCGACTGGGCCAGGAGGAACCAGACGGTCTGCATCTGCGGCGTTCCGGAGGCCGTGGCGATGGAACATACCGGCTTTTGATCCCGATATTCCCCCAGGATCTCTCGGCAGAGCCCGCTCATACGCAGAAAGAGGGCCTCGTAATCGGTAGGATCGGGGATGTCGAGGTTGTGGATACGGGTGCGGCTGACGTCGCCCCCTCTTCGGCCGATCTCCCGTTGCAGCTCCTGTGCGTTTGCGAGGGTGTTCGGTGTGGTGAAGATATGGACGGCGGCGAAAGAGCGCTCCGCGAGCAGGGTAAGGACCGGTCCGTCGGTCACAAGGCCCTTCACGACTTCGGGATTGAACGGGTCCCGGTTTCCGGCGAATGTCAGCAGAATGTCCATAGCCATACCATGGATTATCTTGAGTTCTTTCTCTTCATGAGAATCGCGGACGCCGAATCGCGTTTACGCCGTTCTGGTTTCGACGATTCTGAGGGACAATCCGGGAATATCGACGAAATCCTTTTCGTTATGCGTGAGAACGGTCAATGCGTGTTGGATCGCCTGACTGGCAATCCAAAGATCCTGGATCCGGTGTCGATGTTGGAGCCCCGAAGCCTTCAATTGGGCGGCCAGGCTGCCAAAGATTTCGCCGGTGTTTTCATCGATGCGGAGGACGGGCTTCCGTTTCAGCCGGTGGAGGGACGCCTGGCGTTTCTGGCGGATGTGCGGGTCGCGGGTGTTCTCGGCGCCGAATTTCAGTTCGGCGATGCTGACCGGTGAAATATAAACGGGTTCCGAGCCTGTGAATCGGGCGACATCCGCCGGGGCCAAAGCGCCCCGCTCGACATCGACCCAGATGCAGGTATCGATCAGGAAACCCATGGATCACGAACCTCGGAAAGATCGGCCGTAGCGGCCTCCCGACTCTCTTTGATCCATGTCGCCCCCGCATCCTCAGGCAGGGTCCGATAAAGATCCGACATGGCTTCGAGAGCCGTCATCGCTGCCGGTCCGGGAATGATTTTAGCCACCTGGCGGTTGTTGCGGACAATCACCAGCTCCTCTCCCTGAAATTCGACCAGATTCATCATCTGTTTGAACTTCCGGGCCAGTTCGGTCGCCGTGATCTGAAGCATGATGGGACACTCCTTTGATAATTTGTTGTAATCATATAATCAGATTAACAACCTGTCAAGGAAGAAAGAACAGGAAGAAAAAACAAGGCGCATTGCCTCAAATAAAATGTTACCGAAGGATGTCCAGTCGGCATTATGACCGGGCGCCGGCATGCTCGAGAGCGGTCAGTTTTAAGATTCATGGACCGAAAAGGTAACCTGTGGATTAAGTTCTATCCCCATCACCTCCAGAATGGCGGGGTAAATCCGTGACATCTCCTCTGCGCCGAGAAGGGTGAGGGGGCCCGTGACCAGGCGCTGATTATCGATGGCGCGGATCTGATCGATCAGAAGGTCGGAATCCCGATCCAGGCGGTCCCGGGCACTGAGACGCAGGCGCAGGGGCGCGGCGTTTTCGATCAGACGGGTTGACAGGGGAATGATCAGGGTCGAGGGATGGCCGGCGTCTAAGAGGGCCTGGTTCTGGATGATCAGCACCGGTCTCGTCTTTCCCGGTTCAGTGCCTCGCCGCGGATTGAGATCGGCCAGCCAGACGGCGCCGTGTTCAGGTTTCCGGGTCATGTTCGATCTCCGCGAATTCCCGATTGACCGCCATGCTTTCTTCCCTTACCCGGGCGCTGACCTCCATCAGCCTGATCCGCTGCCGACGGCTCCGGGTTTCCCGGTTCATCGATACAATGGCCCGGCGCAGATACTCGGCACGGGGAATCTGCAATTCGGCCGCCCGACAGTCCACCTCCCGGAGGAGGTCATCGGGAAGACGGATGGAAATGGTATTCATGTATGCATCTCCTTTTGTATTCTTTACTTGAATACTAATTTGATGCAGCGCTATTGTCAACAGGAATTACTGGCGTAGTGGCCAGGATAGTCGCTTGCTACACGGGTGAAATTGTGGCAAAATAAAAACCTGTTTTGAGATCCTTTTCGAGGAATCAGGCCATCATGAGTGACATGGACGGTAAAGGAGAGATCCGCCGGCGGATCCTGAAACTGAGAAATGCCATGACGCCGGAGGAGATCCAGGCGAAGAGCGGCGAGATCGTTCAGTGGCTGAAGGAGCTGCGGGAGATCCGGGAGTCATCCACGCTGATGGTTTTCCTCAGTTTCGGAAGCGAGGTTGACACCGATGATTTGATCCGCTGGGGATGGGGGGAAGGGAAGCGGATCGTCGTTCCGCTCTGCTGTCCGGAGACGCGGGAGTTGATGCCCTGCCGGATCGATGGCTTCGACGAGCTGGAAACCGGCCATTACGGGATCAGGGAGCCGAAGGCGAGCCGCCTCCAACCCGTGCCGCAAAGGGAGATCGATGCGGTTCTCATCCCTGCCGTGGCCTTCGACCGGCGGGGGTGCAGGGTCGGTTACGGCGGCGGCTACTACGACCGTTTTCTTCCAGAGGTCCCGCGGGCGGCGAAAATCGGCGCCGCCTTCGCTTGCCAGATCGTGGCGGAGATACCGGCAGATCCTTATGATGTGACGGTGGACCGGATCGTGACGGAGAAGGGGGTCATATCATCAGGTATTTCTGCATGATCTCTTCACTATAAGAAGATGAAGAAGTATGGGATGTGATTTTGCCCGCGATTTGCCCTTGACAGGTTGACCGGATCGGGGCAAGATGCCCGACATTTTATTTATTGCATGAGGAGAGCCATGGAGGAACAGAATCAGAAGATGGAAGAGGAAGGCGACGAGAAGAGTTTTGCTGAACTGCTCGGCGAAAGCGAACCGGACCGCGGCTGGCTGAAACCGGGCCAGCGTGTGGAGGCGGTCATCGTGAAGGTCACGCCGGAGTGGGTATTCATCGACGTGGGCGGGAAGCATGAGGGATATCTGGACCGGCGGGAGTTTATTGACGCGGAGGGCAACCTGACCGTTAAGGAGGGTCAGACCATTCGGGCCTATTTCCTGTCGTCCCAGCACAATGAAAAGCTGTTCTCGACGAAGGTCGGCGCCGGTGAGGCGGGACGGGCCTTTCTCGAGGACGCCTGGCGCAGCGGCATCCCCGTGGAGGGGCTGGTCGAGAAGGAGGTCAAGGGCGGCTTCGAGATCAAAGTTGCCGGCGACATTCGAGGCTTCTGCCCGTTCTCCCAGAGGGGACTCTTCCGCGTGGAGACCCCGGCCGACTGGGTCGGGCAGCACTTGACCTTCCGGATCATCGAATACGGCGAGCGGGGGCGGAACATCGTCGTTTCCCACCGGGCGATCCTTGAGGAGGGGCAGGCGAAGCAGAAGGAGGCCCTGAAGGCATCGCTGAAAGAGGGCATGACGGTGAAGGGGACGGTCGTATCCCTCCAGAAATTCGGGGCTTTTGTCGAGCTCGGCGGCGTTCAGGCGCTCATTCCCATCTCCGAGATTGCGTGGGAGCACGTGGCCGATATCTCCGAGCGGATGAGCGTCGGCCAGGAGGTGGAGGCGGTCATCCTTAAGCTGGACTGGGAGAATAACCGGATATCCCTGAGTCTGAAGTCGAAACTACCTGATCCCTGGGAGCGGGTCGAAACGGAATTTCCCGAGGGGGCCTCTTTTACGGGGACAGTGGTCCGCCTGACCAAGTTCGGCGCCTTCGTAACACTGATTCCCGGTGTGGACGGCCTGATACATATCTCCAAGCTGGGCCGGGGGAAGCGGATCACCCACCCCTCCGAAGTCCTAACGGAAGGGCAGAGCGTTGCGGTGAAGATCGAGAAGATCGACCTGGAAAACAAGCGCATCTCCCTCGCTCCGCTCGGTGATGCCGAGGAGGAGAAGGCGGAGGAACTGGAGGATTTCCAAAAGTATGTGGGCAAGGCGCCCGGCTCCTTCGGTTCGCTTGGCGATACGCTGCAGAAGAAAATGGCTGCAAAACTGAAGTAACAGTGACGGTCCGAAACCGATGACCGGTGATCTGGAAGCGAAGATCCGGCACGCCCCCCGGCGCCCCGGCGTCTACCTCATGAAGGAAGGGACGGGGGAGATCCTCTACGTGGGGAAGGCCCGGGACCTCAAGGCGCGGATCCGGGCCTATTTCGCCCGGACCGACGCGCGGGCGATGATCCCCTTCCTCGTTTCCCGGATCCGGGATGTGGAGTTCATCATCACGGGGACGGAAAAGGAGGCGCTGATCCTTGAGAACAACCTGATCAAGGAGCACCGGCCGCGCTACAACGTCAATTTTCGGGACGACAAGTCCTACTACAACATCCGGATCGACCCGTCAGAGTCTTTTGCGCGTTTTCAGCTCGTGCGCCGTCCCAAGAAGGACGGCGCACGCTATTTCGGACCCTATCCCTCCGGCGGCGCCGCTCGGGAGACGCTCCGTTTCCTCCAGACGATCTTCCCCCTCCGGAGCTGCCGGGATCAGGAGCTGAAGGCCCGCCGCCGACCCTGCCTCGAATACGAGATCGGACGTTGCGTTGCCCCCTGCGTCGGTCGGATCGAAGACGCCGCCTATCAGCGTCTCGTGAGGGAGGGTGTGGCTTTTCTCGAAGGCCGGGAGAGGGCGCTGATCGGCGATCTCCGCGCCCGGATGAAGGAAGCGGCGGAGGCCCTCCGTTTCGAGGAGGCGGCCGCCATCCGGGACCGGATTACGGCTATCGAGGAAACCCTCGAAAAACAACGGATTGTCTCCATCACCAGCCGGAACCGGGATGTCTTCGGCCTCTACCGGGAGGGGGATCTGACGCAGGTCTCCGCCCTCTTCATCCGGAGCGGCCGGATGATCGGTCAGAAGACCTTCCCCCTGATCAGTCTCCGGGCCGAAACCGGCGAGATCCTCTCCTCCCTCCTGAAACGGTATTACGACGGTGTGGCGGATATCCCGGACGAAATCGTCATCCCGGAGGGAGTAGAGGATGGCGAGGTGATGGCGGAGTGGCTTGCCGAGAAGCGGGGAAGGGGGGTGTCCATCCTCGTGCCCAAGCGGGGAGAAACCCTTGCGATCCTGGGGATTGCCGGCAGGAACGCCGAAAGCACCTTCCGGACAGAACGCCTCGCGGCCAACCGTCCGGAGGTGACGCTGCCGCTGATCGAGGATAAACTCCAGCTCCGCAACACTCCCCGGCGGATCGAATGCTTCGACATCTCCAATATCGGCGGCAAGTACGCCGTCGGTTCAATGGTCGTCTTCGCGGCCGGCGTCCCTTTCAAGGAGGGTTACCGCCGCTTCCGCATCCGGACGGTCCCCGGGGCCGATGACTATGCGATGATGTACGAGGTCTTGAAGCGGCGCTATGCGAAGCGGGAGAACCTCCCCGACCTGATAATGGTGGATGGGGGAAAGGGTCAACTTGGCGTTGCCCTTGCCATCCTGAAGGACCTCGCCGTCGAAGGTGTCGACGTGATCGGCCTGGCCAAGGAGCGGGACGATGCTCCAACCGGGGCTTCCGATCTTTCACCGGAACTTCTCCGCACGTCCGGAGAGGGGCGAAAAGCTTCTGATAGCGGCCCGACGGTTTCCGTGCGTCCTGCGGGCGCCGGGGAGAATGGCGGCGTTTCCCCTCCGGCCAGCCGCGGTCGCCGGATGGACACGCCCGGAAAAGGTGAGGATCGCGTCTATCTTCCGGGGCGGAAGGATCCGGTCTACCTCTCGCGGTGGCCTGCGGCCCTCTTCCTCCTCCAGAGGGTCCGGGATGAGGCGCACCGCTTCGCCGTCTCCTACCACAGGAAGGTCAAGGAAAAGGAAGATTTAAGATCGCTTTTAGATCGAATTCCCGGCATAGGTCCTGTGCGGAGGAAAGCGCTCCTCGTTTTGTTAGGCGACGTGAGGCGGATCCGGGCAGCATCAGTCGAGGAGTTGCAGCAGGTCGAAGGGATCGGTCCAGAGACCGCCCGCCAGATTCGTGAATTTCTCGATGTGGGACAGCCCCCCGCACCGGCGGCTGACGCAGCCGTCGGTGGAAGGGGGGCGCCGATAAGACATGCAAGGTGTAAATCTTGACACGTGAGTAAGGAGGTGTCGCAATGAAGACGAGTTTTTCTTTTGTCTATGAACTCATTCCCTCGCCCATGGGTGAAGTGGGGATTGTCCGGCGTAAGGACGGCGGGCGTGACTCGATCCGGCAGATCTTCCTTCCGGTGGCGGGACGTTCAATGACGGGAAAGATCCGGGAAACTTTTCCCGGTGCGGCGCCGGGGAATGAAGAAAAAGAAGAAATCTGCGTGCAGATGCGCGCCTTTCTGTCGGGAAACGCGGTGGATTTTGCGCTTGAGGAAATCGACTTCGAGATCGTCGGTGGTTTTGCGCGGCGCGTCCTTCTTGCGAACCGGGAGATCCCGCGCGGGCGGGTCATGACCTACGGGGGGCTGGCGGCGAAACTGGGTCTCCCCGGCGGCGCCAGGGCCGTGGGAAACGCTTTGGCGGGCAATCCCTTTCCCCTCGTTATCCCCTGCCACCGGGTGGTCCGGAGCGACGGAGACCTCGGAGGCTTCGGCGGCGGATTGCCCATGAAAAAAGCGCTCCTGGCCATGGAAGGCGTCGTCTTCGATCCGCAAGGACGCGTTCTTCCCGAGTATATCCTTTAGTAACTGAACCTCCCCAGATGGACACTTCCACAAGCCCATGCCTGCTAATGTAGCGGGCAATGATGCCAATAGGAGTTGCCAGGGGATTGGCACACCGAGCCGCCTACTTGAACAGGTTGCGGAAGAAGTCCCCGATGCTGCGCATTCCCTTGCGGAGGGTATCCACGACGGGGTGCACGGGATGGAGAGGGCACGTTTCCTTCGGCGCCGTCCCCGTAAGGTAAGCCTCCCGTAGCGTTTGAGGGCATGAGGTGGTGGCAAGGTACCCGGACTCGGGATCGATCACAGCGGTCTCCACCCCCTCCGGCCGGGTCAGGGCCAGCGGCCCGGATTGGGGGTAGAGGGCTCGCAGGAACCGCGCCCAGATTTGGAGCGCTCCGCGCGCTCCGGTCAGCCCCGTATCTGCACCGGAGTCGTACCCCACCCACACAGCGCAGACCACGTCGGGGGTGTACCCCACGAACCAGGAGTCCCGGTTGCCGTCCGTCGTACCGGTCTTCCCCGATGCCGGGAAGTAAATCCCCAGCGTCTTTGCCGATTTTGCCGTACCACGCTCCAGCACCCCCTCCATCGCATACCCGGTAAGGTATGCTGCTCGCGGGTCGAGAGCCCGTTCCCGGTGAACCTTCTTTGCCATGAGGATCTCTCCGTCTGCCGTGGTCACTGAGAAGAGGGGAAACGGGTCGAAACGGATACCCCCTGAGGCGATCGTCGTGTATGCATAGGCGAGTTCCACCGGCGTGACTTCGAAGCTCCCTAATGCCATCGATGGGACGGGTGAGAGTGGGCTTGTGATACCCGCCGCACGCGCGGTTTTGAGTACTTCCTTCAGCCCGACGTCGTTCGCCAGCCGGACGGTGGCAGTGTTTACAGACTCCTCGATCATCTTCCGAATAGTGATCTTCCCGTACGTCTTTCTGTCGAAATTCGACGGAGTCCACATCCCCTCCGGGGTAGGGATTGACATCGGCTCACCGGACACGATCGTAGAAAGCGCCTTATCTCCCTTGCCCTGCGTCGACAGTGAAAGCGCCGAGAGAAGGACGAAAGGCTTGAAAGCGCTCCCCGGCTGACGTTTCGCGTCCGCCGCCCGGTTGAACTGGGTTTTCCCGTAGCCCCGCCCGCCAACCATGGCGGTCATCGCCCCGGTTGCCGGATCCACGGCGACCAGCGCAGCCTGCAGCGGTTCGCCGGCAGAGAGAGCCGTTTTCTCGATTTCCTCGAGCCCCCGGGTAACTGCCTCTTGTGCGGCGGCTTGGTGTGTGGGGTCGAGGGTGGTGTAGTAGCGGTACCCCGTGCGGTAGAGTTTCTCACCTCCCAGTTCTTCGGCGGTGATCCGCTGGATGTAGTCCATGAAGTACGATGCCGTGTGTACGGGGGCGCTGCGCGGCCCGATTTGCACCGGCGCGTTTGACGCCCTGTGGAACTCATCCTCCCGGATCATCTCAAGCCGGCGCATCTGCGCCAGAACTGAGTTGCGCCGCTCCTGCGCCGACTTGGGGTCCCTTGAGAGGGAGTATCGGTTCGGGGCACGGATGATTCCGGCAAGCAGCGCCGACTCCTCAAGGGAAATATCTTTTGCCTGCTTCGAGAAATAGAATCCCGCCGCCTCTTCGATGCCGTAGATCCCCCGGAGGCCCTCCTGCCCGAAGTAAATCTTGTTAAGGTACATCTCAAGGATCTGTTTTTTCGAGTACCGCAACTCAAGGATGAGCGCGAGTTCCGCCTCGCTTAGTTTGCGCCCGAGGGTCTTCCTTGGTGAGAGGAAGAAGTTCTTCGCCAGTTGTTGAGTGATGGTGGAGCCGCCCTGAGCGAACCGCTGCTCCTTGAGGTTGGTAAACAATGCCCGGCCGATCGCGAGGACGTCGATTCCGATATGGGAATAAAAGCGGGCATCTTCAGATGCGATCACCGCATTCTGCAGGAAAGGAGAAATGGCGGAGAGGGCAACCGGACGCCGAGACTCCATCTTCGGACCCATGATGCGGCCGATCTCCTCCGGCTCCAGGTGGATCGAGTCCAGCTGCACCCCGGCCGGTGAGACCAGCGACACGACCCGCCCGTCGCGAACCACGATGTGCACCGGGCCGCTCTCGTAGGAGAGCTTTTCGGTTCCGTTGTTGCGTAGAAATATCTGGATATTCGCCTGTTTTTCGGAGTACGTCCCGGCTGTCGATGGCGTTCCCATGACATTCCTGTAGGAGAGTTTATGTAATCGCTCGGTGAAGCGGAGGTTTCCGAGGTGGTCTCCCTTACGGATCTCCATGGGGCGGCCGTAGAGGATGGAAGGGGCTTCCCAGGCGTCCCCGGCAACCCCCCGACCTACCTTGTAGTACAAGTAGCCGATGTGGAGCAGCAGGGCCGCTGCAAGGGTTAGAAGGAGATATCTTCGGATCAAAGTGTCCTTACCGCCGCTTCTATGAAGGGCCGAAGCGTCGCCGTCGCGACGATGATTTCGATAATAACTTCTTTTTTTGTGGAGGGAGAATAAGAAAAGCTGTCTTGTGTGTCAATTGAATTTTGACCACAAAATATGGAGTGCGGTATCGGTGATGATGGAAGGTGTGTATCGGGTTGGAGAATCTTCCGAGGGAGGCGCATACAGCTCGACGTTACTATTCATCCGCCTCCGGTCACTTCACTGCCGATTCCAACTTGCGCGCGAGCTCCACAAGATCCTGCAATCGCCCGTGTTCCGCTATGCGTCCGGTCAACACCACCGCGCCGCCGGGCCCGATGATGACACTGACAGGATTGGAGAGAGGCTTTTGCATGTGCTCAAGGAGGATCGCCCGGATGGACCCGTTACGGGTCCTTCTCGATAGCAATCGGCGTTGTCCGCATTATTTATGAAGAGCCATTGACTTCAATTGAAGAATTCTCTATGGTTAAACCGTTGGTCCGTTGTTCTGCGTATAAAGAGTATCACAAAAAAAGTATGCCACAATGAATGAACAAGATGAAGGCCCCCCAACCGTGAAACCTCCGGACCCTTCTATAAACGTTTTACACAAAATAAGTCGCCGTCCTGTCTCATCGGCGATCCTGAGCGCATGTATTTTTCCCCTCGTCTGCTCAGCCGTTGCGGTCGGTATTGCCGGCCAGAACCCCTCTTCTACGCATTCGGCGGACGACATGCCCCCTGTGACCGTTGAATACAGCGCCCTGGATCAGGCAACAATTTACAGTGCTTCCAGCGGAGACTGCTCCGTCAAATGGATTGCCTACA
>Ga0214473_10009856_pt1 | contig 11279 bp, 6 predicted proteins | sample RVTome_7_FD_203509 | JGI IMG/M metagenome (GOLD analysis project Ga0214473, IMG submission 203509) | Soil microbial communities from uranium-contaminated site in the Upper Colorado River Basin, Wyoming, United States - RVT98D197 | ecosystem: Environmental > Terrestrial > Soil > Contaminated >...
GGAGTGTATCCGCTCTCCGGCCGGTTCTCGACGCTCAGCGGCGCATGCTCATAAGCCGGTGAGCGCTCGGCCAGGTCTTCGGTGAACGCCTGACGGAGCACCCTGCCGTCCAGATCGGGAGGGATGACGACGCCCATCATGTGATAAATCGTTGGCGCCAGATCCACGATGCGGGCCCCAGCGATCTCCTGATTAGCCTTCACCTTCGGGCCGGAGAGCATGAAGATTCCATTCATGTGATGATGGGCCCGGGTCCCATACAGATCGTCGAACACCCGGTTGGAGCCGAAGTCACTCAGCCCCATTGCCTTATACTTCATATCCCGGGTGAAAAAGAACAGGTCCGGTGCCCGATCGGCATATGGGCCTTGCCATAGCTCCGAGCCACGCCAGATCTCTCCCACGACCGGCTCGCCCGTTTCTGGATCGCGAAGCAGGCATAGCTCGGCCTCAAGCTGCTGGAGCACGCGTTCGTAGTGCTCGCCAGGTTCGACGCATCCCAGGGGCTCACGGCCCTTCAAGTTGACGTGCATTTGGCCGAAATTGCCGGCCGAGTAGACACGGGTGCGAGACCAGTCCACATCATCCAACGACAGGAATACCTTTCTTTGGGCGCGTTCCTGACTTCCGCGCCCGAGCCTGATGATCCAACGAACGATGCCCGTACGCGCGCCGATCTCCCACGCCAGGCGGTAGTCGTATCCCAGCCGGAATGCCAAATGGCGAAGCCAGGTCCAAGGGGATCGCTTCAGCTGGATGAAACCCTTGTACAGCAGCCAAGTGTTGAAGTTGATGTACTTGACCAACGGCCCAAAGCCATGGTCTGACATCACCATGACATAGGTATCGTCCGGAAGTAGGCGCAACAGTTCAGGCAGGCGGGCATCGAGCCGGCGGTAGAAATCGAGAATCACCGACCCGTACCGCTGATGTCCCTCAGGGGTATGTTGCGGGTGATTCGGATCCATGTCGTGCCAAAACGCGTGCTGCAGGACATCGCCACCCAAAACATGCAACATGAAGAAGTCCCAGGGCCTGGAGCTCATGAGATGTTTGGCAGCGTCGATCCGATTCTCCAGAATGGCACATTCCTCACGCAGCAACCGATCCGGGTCGTCGGTGACGTACTTCTCATTGTGTTGGAGGATATAGCTGCCAAGCGTATCGCGCAGCTCGTCGGCCAACTCCGTCGGGTAGGTGAAGACCACGTCGTCCTGTCGGGGAGTGAGCAGACCGCTGACCAGGAAGCCTCGGACTGCCTCGGGGGGCCAGGTCAGGGGGACACTCAGCACCCCGACATGCCTTCCGGCGTCCGAAAGAACACCCCAGATGCTCCGGCCATCGATATCGGTGCGACTGTTGAGTGCCAGGCTATAAGATCCGGGATCGCGGCGGAAGAACTCAAGCAGCCCATGGCCGGCCGGGAGCTTCCCGGTCATGAACGACGCCCAGGCAGGAGCGGTCAGGGGTGGGTAGGTCGATTCGAGCGGCCCATGGACGCCCGCTTCGAAAACTGCCCGCAGATTGGGAAGATGGCCCTGCGTCATCCAGGGGCCTAGCAGGTCGAAGGTGGCGCCGTCCAGCGCCAGTACAAACAGATGGCAATCAGAGTTCACTTGGCTCTCAGGCATCTAAGGGTCCTTGAGGAGACTGCCTTCGCAAACACAGTGCAGTCCGGCACATCCGACGCTCGCCGCAAGAGGTTGGGGGAGGACTAGTGGCGATCACCGACGCCTCGGCGTTTGAGCGGCCGATGGCTGGAGAAACTACCTACCCCAACCGTGCCGCTTGACCACCATCATACTCACGAAGAAGGAGGCGAATATCGCCTGCGCACCAAGGACAGTGAAAGTCAGCGCCACGATGGACAATCGCATCGAATTCAGGATAAACAGATCCCCCCTCAGTTTCATAAACAGGACCGTGATGAAGTTGATCATTCCCAACGCGAACATCACCAGTCCGACGAAGATCCCGTGTTCCATGCGGAAGGCTCGGGTGAAGAAACGGACCACTGAGTCGTCAGATCGATCGATGTGGCTGCTCAATGAGAAGATGCGGGCGAAGAAGCCCAGACTGATCACTTGAAAGCCGAGAATCGCCAGCAGGCTGGCGACGAACATCCAGTGAATGCCGAACGAGACGGAGAAGACCTCGATCGGGCCAAAAGCAAGCAGAAGCAAAGCAGGCAGACCGAATGCCATAAGCAGGGCGCCGGGTAACAGGAAGAGATGTGTCGGGCTGTAGAGAAGCATGAAGCGCAAGTGCCGCCAGCCGTCCTGAAAGGAATTCAGCTTCGATTCGCCCTTGCGTGGGTAATAGGTGATGGGAACCTCCGTCATCTTCAACCCGGCCTTGGCGGCGTTGATGACCATCTCCGAGGCGAATTCCATACCGCCGGTCTGCAAGCCCATCCTCAGATAGGCTTCCTGGCTGAAAGCCCGCATGCCGCAATGAGCGTCCCCGATGCCGGTGTTGAAAAAAAGATTGAGCAAACCGGACAACAACGGGTTGCCGATGTACCGATGCAGCCAGGGCATGGCGTTAGGCAGGATCCTCCCCTTGAACCGGTTGCCCATCACGGCCTCGTAGCCTTGCCGCAGTGGCTCGATGAAGCGGGGCAGGGCCGAGAAATCATAGGTGTCATCCGAATCGGCCATGAGGATGTAGCGGCCTCGCGCCTCTTCAAAGCCCTTCAAGTACGCGTTGCCATAGCCTGCCAGAGGCTGGTGGACAACTCGCGCTCCGGCGGCGGAGGCGATCGCCGGCGAACCGTCGGTCGAGCCGTTGTCAACCACAACGACTTCCCCGCGAATGTTGTTCACGTCTAAGGCGGCAATGGCCTTTTCGACGCAGATCCCGACAGTCTCAGCCTCATTGAGGCAAGGCATGACGACGGATACTTCGAAGTCCGTGCCCACCGACCCGGCCACCGCCTCGTCAGAGGGGGTCGAGAGTTTCAGATCGCTACGCTGTTCAACTTGTAGGTCACTCATCGAGTGATCCTCCGCGGGAGCCCGAGCGCTCGCCGTCTTCTAACGTCAGTTTCAAGCAGGACCGGTCGGAGAAAAGCCCGTCGCGGACAGGTCAGCCGAGTGGAAATCATCGATGCTTTCGGGGATGACCTCGCCCTGATCATCGAAGAGGTGGCGCCAAACAGCCATCGCCCTACGCAATCTGGTCCAGTAGTCCCCTTCCAGGGGGAGCTTGTCCGCCAACTCCTGGTAGCAGTCGCCGAAGGTGGTGCCAGTCAATACAACCTGGTCCACAGCCTGCCACAGGCTCTCGTTCATCTCTAGGGCAGCCGCTTCTTTGCGCAGGTTCGCCCACACGTTTGAAGCCCGCTGGTGGGATACCGCTGGTTCTCCGCTGTGGATGGCATAGCCAAGGTGATCGCAGATCTTTTTCACGAAGATCCCGGCCCAGATATCACCGAAGCGGTCGTACTCGTAATCCCTCCCCATCAAGAGGAAGTAGAGCGCCGGGACGACCTCTGTCCGGAAGGCGAGGTTCATCCCGCACATGGGAAAGTACTTGCCCGTGGGGATCGTCTGGTTCTCGAAGGCGAATGAACCGGCCAGGCGCGAACGGACCAGCTGCGACGGCGCGTCGTAGTCGGGCACGCCCAACCACATTCCGTGGTTGACCACGACGGGCCATTCGCGAGCCACGCTGTAGTAGGGGACACCGCGCGTAGCGATGTCTTTCGCTGAAGTCTGCCAGGCTTCACTCCGACCGGTGGTGAACAACCTCTGCCGGTGATGATCAAGAAACTCTCCCCCTCGTCCGTCGCTGGGATAGCAGTCGTCGTCCAGGGTGACGATCATGTCGGGCCGTTCCTGCCAGGCCTTGAAGTAACCGAAGGAGCGGATGCAATCGGTCCGGCGGGGGATTATCCAGCTGTCGCTGCCGAGCTCTCGATCGATATCCGCCCATGCGTAGTGTGTGACATTTGGCTCTTTCCCGAAGTCGATGGTACGGAGCGGATTGTCCTCGACAATGATGATGTGGCTTTGCGAAAACGGTTCACGCCACGCATCGAGAAATGCCAGGATGAATTCTTCACGGATCGTGGGAACGACGATTGTCGTTTTCATCACCGTGCATCCTCACTCGCCACGGGGACCGAGACGCGAGCCTGGTCCCATCCAAGTTGTGCCGGGAGCTCGAACAGCGGATCCGAAGGGGGCCCGATTCCCAGGTCGGAGTGCATTCTGCTCACATCCGCCACAAACTGGACAACCTCTTCTTCGTGAGCCGGGCCGATCTCGACCTTGCTCTGCGAGCCTGTCTCCCGGATGATTCGTGTTGCCAGCTCAGGCAAGGTCACTCCCATGCCGCTGCCGATGTTGATCGGCTCTCCGGTTGGACGACAGGCAACCTGCCACAACGCCTCAACCACAGTTCCAACGGAGACAAAGTCAATCACCTGCCGGCCACCGTGAATCACCAACGGCAAACCTCGGAGAGCGCGCTCGATAAAGATGGGGACGACCCGATCGTGATCCCCTGGCCCATACACATTGGCCAGCCGGACGATGGAAACCCGCACCGACCCGCCGTTGAACAGACGACAATAGGCTTCCCCGGCGATCTTGCTCGCACCGTAAGGATTCTTGGGGACAAGAGGAGAAGTTTCTGGAACCGGCAGTTGTTCCGGTTCACCATAGACTTCCCGTGAGGAGGTGAAGACGACATGCTTCACCCCGGCCTCCCGGGCGGCCTGGAGCACGCTAAACGTGCCAATCACATTCGAAGAAAACGTGTAGTCGGGATCCCTGACCGATTCCATGACGTGGGCTTGGGCAGCCAGGTGGAACACTACTTCGGCTTCAGGGAACACCCGCCGGAGGAGATCCGTATCACGGACATCGCCCTTGATGAGAGACAACCGTTCACTCGACGGGGACTCGCGCCAATCCCCATGATGCAGGTTGTCGAGACCTACGATTGTGTGTTGCGTTCGGCCAAGGAGGTATCGGACTAGTTGCTTCCCGATAAACCCCGCTGCTCCGGTGACGATGATCATCAGACCATCCCGTTTCTAGCCTGGCTCCAGATGCCATGTGCGCAGAAACCGTTGTCGAAAACTCCCCTTGTGTGAGCCCCATCTCAAACGAGACACATGCAACTGGCGGCTTTCCAGACTTGGCAAGACGGAAAGGCACTGGGATATCGCTGCGGCTCGATCGTCCTTACTGCGTCATCTCCAGAATGGACGACAAGGCATCGAGTCGGCCCCAACCGTAGATCTCATTGGGGAACTGATCGTAGGGTCGGGCCCCGCAGGTCTGAGGTCCGGGAGGAGCACCAAGGCCGGTCTCGGTGCCAAGACGCAGTGCATTCGCCAGGCTGCGAAGGTCGGCGTCGGGGGAGGCCGAAAGAAGTAGCGCCAGGGCGCCGGACACATGCGGCGCGGCCATGGACGTCCCCGAGAAAACGGCATAGGCTGAGTCACCTGAGCCTATGGAGGATCGGACCGAGCTGCCCGGCGCCACAATATCCGGCTTCAGCGGCCGAAAGCCTCCGGGCCCCTTGCTGCTGTAGTCGGCCAGCACGTCATCGGCATCGGTGGCGCCCACGCCGGCAACGAGGTTGTAGTCCCCAGGTGAACCGGCTGTGCCGCAATCGGGGCCGCTATTTCCGACGGAGAACACGGGGGCGATTCCCGCCGCGAGCCAGGCGCGGATGTACGACAGATACCAGTTGTCGCCGCCTGCGCCGCCCCACGAATTGTTGACGATGTCCGGAGCTTTGCTGCAGTCGGGATCAGAGCCATCCAGCCTGGTCGGGCACAGGATCCACTCGGCGGAGGCGATTAGGCGGAATTCGCTGCAAAAGAGGCTTCCGCACCCCTTGGCCGCGATCCACTGGGCGTCAGGCGCCACGCCGATGTCTCCGGAAAAAGGACCCGGACCGTCTCCACCAACCATGATGCCCATCGTGTGCGAACCGTGGCCGACGTTGTCGGCCGGCGCGGGGAGGTCCATCGCGGGGTCGTACCAGTTGTAATCATGGCTGAAGGTCCCGTCGCCGTTGTTGCCGCGGTAGCTGCTCACCAGCGCCTCGTGCGTGTAACGTACTCCGGTGTCGATGTTGGCGACGACGACACCCTGGCCGGTGTAGCCCAACGCCCACACGGCTGGAGCCTGAACGAGCTCGATATTCCACTCAACCGAATCCGTCTCGCTTTGTCCGGGTGCCTCGGCTACCGGAGTATGCATCGGGACTTCACGATCTCCCCGGATGTAGCCGACGTCGCTCCGCTGGGCCAAGGCCTGGACCAAGGGCTCATCTGCGCCGTACACGTACAGACTGTTGTTGATCCAGAAGGGCCGGAACTCTACCCCGCGTCGCCGGAGGAAAAGGCGAATGGCCTGCTGCGTTCGTGTCGCGTGCGATGTGAGGGTATCGTGCACGAACTGGAGGCGCGTGTTCCGATCTTGGATACCCTCGGCGCCGTCCAAGCTGGCATCCGAGGCCATCTTGACGAAGATGTCCGCCTGCCCGTTGGAGGCCAACTGGTCCAAGACGTACGGATCAATCTTGCCCCCGTCGTCTCCCTGGGTCCTTACAACCGCCGACGAAGCGCCGATCACGGCCGGCATCACCAGGACCAATAAGGCAAGGTAATACCGGACGCCGCTCGAGGAATGAGTCTTCATCGCTCCACTCCTTTCCAGGTGGTCGATCGCGCATCATCTGTCAAGTCAGGATCGGACTTGCCGGGGCGATGCCCTAGTCTGCAGACGAGACAAAATTTCCTTTCACGATGTCATCTACGGGGCTACAGGACAACAGCACCGCACTGTCGCCTGGGTCGGACACGCTTCAGACAGAGCAGCCGTTCTCCCGGGCCTTCGTTTCGGAGACGATGTCAGCCCGGGGAAGGAGAGACGGCGGACTCCAGGAGCTCCCTCTGATGAGCCCCGAAAGGAGGAGTGCCTTCCAGTCGCTCAATAGCTGGAAGTCTGCGCCTTTCTAAGCCAGAACATTATCACAGGTTGACGAGTTAAGTCAAAACATCCGCCCCGCAGTTTGCTGGGATCCATCCTTCCGGCGACCCCCGCCACCCTAAGATCCCTGCACTCCGGCGCGAGCGCGACTCCCGAGTCCATACAATGAGCGCCAGATCAGCGAATGGCGCCGTACTCCCGGGCCAGACTCGCGTAAGCCTGCCAGTCCCGCTCCAGCGGCAAGACGTTCCTCACGCCGGCCAGTTCCTGGCCGGATGACTTGAACACAAGCAAGGCGAAGGCTACCAGGAGCTCGTAATTCTTGAACTCGCAGTGACCGTACCGCAGGACGGGGATATTCACATGAAATGAACTGTCCCCGTTGGCGGCGACCTTTGCCCGGTAGGCCCTCTCGTGCCAATAAGGGATGATGGGATCCCCGGTCGTGTGAAGCGTGATCAACGGGGAGACCAGGTCGCCCGATGTCCGATAGCTCTTCTCGATCGTTTCCAAGGCCGATTCCTCGGCCGAGAAGCGGGCGATTGTGCGGTTCAGGGGCAGATCGTGGTCCGAGCCCCGGTAGACTCGGAGCCGGTTTCCGTAGGGTTGCCCGTTCAGCTTATCGACACCGTCATTCGTAGCGAACACGTTGTACCACAGCAGGCCGAGAACGGTCTCCTCCACAGAGGCAGGGTCCCTTGGGTCGATGGGCGCGCCAGTTACCTGTAACAGCTGGTCGGTGGCATCCGGATCCGCTTCGATGGCGTCCGAGACCGCCGGTGCGTAAATCGCGTCCCAGTTCTCAATGACCTCATCCGGAATGTCGACGGGGCTGCCCGGAATCAACATCGGGAAGAAGTGATCGAACACCACCCTGAAATCGCCCCAATAGTCAATTTGATCGCGGAAATCCCCGATCGGCCCGCAAGCCGCCAAACCGCCGTCGAACACCTCCGGATGCAGCTCCACTGCCAGGGCAGTGACAAGACCTCCCTCCGATCCTCCGGTCAGGTACACCCGCCCGGGCTCCCCGTGCAGCTGGCTGAAGACCTCCACAAGGTCGATCACGTCTTCAGTTCCCTCTAGCACCGCCAGGCCGTTGACGCGGTAGCTGGTAGTAGCGAAAGCATAGCCCAGACCGTTGACGAGGTCAGGGATCAAGGTGCCGTCGGGGAGCTCGAGATCCGGCAGCGCGATTGGCTCGTTGAAAGCTACATAGCCGTGGGCGAAGATCACCAGATCGCCGTTCCAGGGCCGATCCTCCGGGAGGCAGATGAGGTAGATCGCGCCGTCAGTTTGCGTTCCTTGCTCGCAGCGCTCGGGGGGTTGTGCTCCGACCTGCGCGAAGGGTGCAGACCCTTGTAGCGCGAGTAGGGCCACAGATAGAACCAGGATCGGCTGTTTCATGCTCACTCCTCCTCCAACATCCTCTGGGACACGGCTCTCATGGAACCGCACGCGTCTGGATCGAGCACGCCACCAGCCCGTGTGCCGCCCAGGCCGCAGGTCCCACCAAGCGGGGCGAGAGCTGGCAAGATCAAGGCGTCCATCCCAAGGGGATGCTCCGCGCGTCAGATCAATCGGACGGAGTCCTAGCGGGCTCCGATCAGCTTGATCGGTCCGGGCCGATGGAAGATCCAGTTCCCCAGCGCCTCCTGGAAGGACACGCCGTCGATAGCCAGCGTCCAGAATTGCTCGTCCTGCAACAACCCATGCGTTCGGGTGGCCGGGCTGAAAGCGGCCGCCACCGGTGTAAGTGAATCCCGCACGGCCTTCCCGAAGTCGAGCGCGAAGGACCGCTCTTTGTCGTCGAGGGGCAGGGTGATCCCCAGCCCGACGAGCTGAGGCCCGTCGTACTGGGCGATCTGCACGAAGAGCGGCGTCTGGATATAAGGGTACACCACCGGGCCCAGATAACAGACGCCCTCGGAGCCTGGATTCGCTGCGGCGCAGGAAGCGTCGACGCGTCCGCCCCACAACACGTACGCCTGCTGGGTCATCTGGCGCGGCGAGGGGACAGACGGACCGATGGAATTGACGTCTACGAACCAGCCGGCGTCGTCGACGCCCCAGATGGCGGCGCCGGGCAACTGGCCTGCGAGCCAGTCGAGGTGGACCAGGACTCCCGCCCCCCCGGCCGAGCTGCCCGACAAGAGCACCTGACGGGCCTGAGACAGATTCGGGGAGGGGGTCACCGCGGCGGGGTCCATCAAATCATCAATCACGGCCTGAAAAATGCGGGCGCCTCGGAATTGACGTCCCCCGGTAGCCTCGGAGGCTCCGCGGTCACCACTCCACAGGTCCGAACTGCAATAGTGGACGAAGACGTGGTTGGCCGAGGAGAAATCGCTCGGGCGAGAGGGTGAAGGGGCCTCCACGCCGTCCCCTTGACGGTTCGCGGGCAGGCCGTTCGATGTTAAAAAGCTGGGCTCTTCGGATTTGCGCTGGTTGCAGGAGGCCTTGTCGTAGCAGAAGCCGCCTCCTTGCAGGTGGATTACCCACACGCGGTTCCCCGAGCCGGTGCCAGGGCGGAAGTAGTACTTCGCCGGTGAACCGTCGTTGCAGACCGCCCCTCGCGAGACGGCGTTCGACACATCCCTCAGCGCCATCGAGCCGGTCCCCTCGCCGTTGGCGAGCGCTTGCGCCGGCGTCTGAACGGCCGGGCCGCCTGGCGGATTAGGGACGGCGCCTTGTGGGCTTTTGGCCGGAGCAGGCTCCGCCGTCGCGTTTGCAGACAGGGTGGATGCCCCAATGATCTTGCGAACGGGCAGTATGCACGCTGCCGACGCAGTCAAAGTCAGCAAACCGACCAGCATGACTGATCTCATCCTCGAGCTGATAACCATGTTCATCCTCGCCTGAGCTTTTCGATACAGCCACCGACTGAGGTTGAGGGCACTTGCCACTGGCAACAACGAACCGTATGAGATCTTCCCCTCCCCACCAAGACCCTTCGCAACATGCAACGTGTCCGTCAGTTTCAGCGCCAGATCACCAGGATGGGATCCGTCACCCATTCTAACTCCAACGAACCATCTTGGGCTGTCAGGCTCCGACTCTCTCCGGTGTAATCGACCACCATCGCCTGCGTTCGCCCGCCCGGGGGTTGGAGTGTCACCGACTCCGCCATGCCTTCCGTCCACAGCATTTCCAGAGTTGGCAGACCGTCCGCATCTTCGAACACATAGTGGTAGAGCGATGGGCCGGAGGCCGCGGTCGCGCGAAAGCGGTAGCCCCCATTCAGAGTCTCGGCGACGAGCTTGAAGGTTTGGCTCGCCGGCCGGGATATGCCCTCGCTTCCGAAAAGGCCGACCTTGTCTCTTCCCCGCAGAAAGGTGTCGGCTGAGAACCACACGACGGCCTCCAGGCCGAGTGTCTGGCTGGTGACCAGTTTCTTGAAGACTTGCTCGGCCTGCGCCTCGCTCTCGGCGAAGCGGATGTCCGGCCCACGCACCCCCATCTCGTTCGTAACCAGGACCGTGCGGTACCCAAGGCGCGAGGTGGTCTCTCTCAGCCAGGCGACGACGGCCGGCAGGGCGCGGTAGTCTTCGTAGAAGTGGAAGTTGATCGCGTCGACGGAGCCGGTCTCACCTTCCAGCATCACGCGGATTCGCCGGCATTGCTCCTTGGCCTGTGCCTGGTTCAACGCCCCATCCAAGTCGGCTCTCGAGCGGACACGGATCCTCCCCGTCTGAGCGCTATAGTAGAGTTGGGCGAACTCAACCGCTTCGTCCAGGCTCCATTGCCCGGTCTCTATCCTATCCCCTGCGATGCACAGTCCGAGAGCTTCGCTAACGAACCCGCTGTCGACCACAGTCACCGCCGGATCGGCCGCCTTGATGGCGGCGTACCCCGTCTTGAGCAGGCGAACGTATTCTTCGGCGGTTCCACCCCAAAAGCTCTTCGATTCAGCTTCGTTCTCCACCGCCACGAAATCGAAGTGGCCGCGATAGTGCTCGAAGAACCGATAGACGAAATCGTAGTACCCAGGACTGTATCCGGAGTCGTTCTCCCACTCGGTCCCGAGATCGGCCGGGGGATACGAACGGCTCCCGCCCCCAGCACCCTGCGGAGAATCCCCGGTCATCCAACCTTGGCCGACATAGAGCGTAGGAAAGAGACGTAGGCCCGCCCCTTCAATCCGCGCGATTCGGAGGTCGTTGAGGGTGTCGAAGGATAGATCACCGGGCTGGGGTTCGGAGATCGCCCAATCGAGGTTGATCCGCATGGTGTGCGCCCCGGAGGCAGCGACGGCAGCGACAGCCATCGGATCGGCGACGCTGCCTGAGCTGCCAGGCACAACAGCCAGGACACCCAACACAG
>Ga0214473_10009857_pt1 | contig 11278 bp, 6 predicted proteins | sample RVTome_7_FD_203509 | JGI IMG/M metagenome (GOLD analysis project Ga0214473, IMG submission 203509) | Soil microbial communities from uranium-contaminated site in the Upper Colorado River Basin, Wyoming, United States - RVT98D197 | ecosystem: Environmental > Terrestrial > Soil > Contaminated >...
CAATACCGTCATGCCCCAGTGCGTAGTAGTCGGAATGGGGCACTGAGGATCCTGTGTGTGCAGACACGCGTTGTCGACGCACGTATCAATCGTGCACTGCTCGCCGTCGTCGCAATCCTGATGCGTTGTGCAGCAACCGGCGATCGACACGTGAACGCAGGAGCCGCCCAGGCAACGGTCAATGGTGCACTTATCCAAATCGTTGCAGCCGCCGTCCACGCAGCATTCCGCGACGCACGTGTCTGTGACCTCGCAGCACACATCCGTCTGGCCTACGCACGGGCTGCCCGGCGAATGACACTGGCCGGTCGCCGGGTTGCAGACTTCCAGACCGTTGCAGAACTGCCCGTCGGAAAGACAAATCTTCGGTGTATACTGGCATTGGCCGTTGACGCAGGCGTCCGTCGTGCAGTTTAAGCTGTCGTTGCACTCCGGGTTCGAACAGCACTCTTCCTCGCACACGTCCGCGGCCTCGCAGCAAATCGGCGTCGGACCGCTGCAGGGACTGCCGGGCGAAACACAGTTGCCCGTGGCCGGATCGCACGCCTCCACGCCGTCGCAGAAGTTCCCGTTGGGCGGGCAGACCACCGGCGGGAACGTACACACTCCGTTCACGCACGTATCCGTAGTGCAGAGGTCGCCGTCCTCGCAGTCGATGTCGCCGCAGCACTCCTCCTCGCACACGTCTGCGGCTTCGCAGCAAACCGGCGTGCCGCCGCCGCACGGATTGCCGGGCGATACGCACATCCCCGTGGCCGGGTCGCACATCTCCACGCCGTTGCAGAAAACGCCGTCGCTCATGCAGACGACCGGCGTGAACTGGCACACCCCGGCGTTGCAGGTATCCGTCGTGCACAGATCGAAGTCATTGCAATCCGCGTCGACGCAGCACTCCTCCTCGCACGTATCCGCTCCCTCGCAGCAAATCGGCGTCGCGCCGCCGCAGGGGTCGCCCGTCGATTGACACACGCCGTTGACGCACACTTCGTCCCCGGTGCAGAAGAGCATGTCCGTCGGGCAATCGAGATCGTTGCAGCATTCGTCCTGACAGGTATCGTTGGCCTCGCAGCACACCTCGCCGGGAGCGCACGGGCCGCCGGTATTGATGCACGAACCGTTGACGCAGAGGTCTTCGCCGGTGCAAAACGCCCCGTCATCAGGACAATCGGCGTCCAGGCAGCATTCCGTTGCGCACGTATCGGTGTTCTCGCAGCAGATAAAGCCCGCACCGCACGGATCGCCGGGGGAAACGCACATTCCCGTGGCCGGATCGCACTCTTCCACGCCGTTGCAGAAAATTCCGTCGCTGGGACAGATGACCGGCGCGTTCTGGCAAACGCCGCTCACGCAGGTATCCGTCGTGCAAAGATCGGAATCGTCGCAATCCGCATCGAAGCAGCACTCTTCCTCACACGTGTCCGCCGCCTCACAGCAGACAGGTGTCAGCCCGCTGCACGGATCACCGGTGTGCACGCAACCGCCGGTCGCGGGATCGCAAACCTCGTCGCCGTTGCAGAACACGCCGTCATCGGGGCAACTGACCGGTGTGAACTGGCACACTCCGGCCACGCACGTATCCGTGGTGCATAGATCGAAGTCGTTGCAATCGGAATCAAAACAGCACTCTTCCTCACAGGTGTCCGCCCCTTCGCAGCAAACCGGGGTCAAACCGCCGCACGGATCGCCGGTGTGCACGCAAACACCGGTTGCCGGGTCGCACACTTCGTTGCCGTTGCAGAACAGGCCGTCATCCGGACAACTAACCGGTGTGAACTGGCACACTCCGGCCACGCACGTATCCGTGGTGCAGAGATCGAAGTCGTTGCAATCGGAATCAAAACAACACTCCTCCTCGCAGGTATCCGCGCCCTCGCAGCAAACCGGTGTCAGGCCGCCGCAGGGATCGCCCGTGTGCACGCAACCGCCGGTCGCCGGATCGCACACTTCGGCGCCGTTGCAGAACAATCCGTCATCCGTGCAGATCACCTGCGTGTGGACGCACACCCCGCCGACGCAGGCGTCGTTGGTGCAGAGCAACCCGTCGTTGCATTCCGAATCAAAGCAGCACTCCGCGGCGCACGAATCGGTATCCTCGCAGCAGATCGGCGTGCCGCCGCTGCAAGGATTGCCCGTGAACTCGCACTGCCCGTTGGCCGGATTGCAAAGGTTGCCCCCGTTGCAGAATATGCCGTCGTCATTGCATTTCACCGGCGTGTGCTGACAGACACCGTTGACGCATGTGTCCGTCGTGCAAAAGTTGGGATCAACGCAATCGGCGTCAAAGCAGCATTCCTCCGCACACGAATCCGTATCCTCACAACAAATTGGCGTCGATCCGAAGCAGGGATCGTTGATGGAAACGCAGTTCCCCGTGGCCGGATCGCAGACCTCGGTGCCGTTGCAGAAAATACCGTCGCCGGGGCAGGTAACGGCCGGATCAAAAACGCATTCGCACGTAGGCATCGCAAGCGGATCGCAAAAGTCGTTCGTACAGGCATCGTTGTCGTCACAAACGAGGGTGTCGCAGCAGGGCGTTACTGCCGCATCGGCGGAAAGCGAGCGATCCTGATTGCCGAGGTTGCCCAAATTCCAATCCTTCAGCCGCATGTGATAGGGCGACCCGCTGATGCCGCCCGCCGTGCCTTCTGGCGACCATTCCACTCCGTACCCGATGTGCCCGCCCCAGGCCAGGACGGCCGTTGGGCTGGAGGCCATAAAAGACACAATGATCTCGGTTTCGGACGTCGCGGCCGAAAGGTCCCCAAGGGTCCCATAGGTGATACCGGTAAACGTTCCGTTCCACAGAGACATCACCCGTTCACCGGCCGGGAGCGCATTAAAACTGGACGTTGGCATCCCCGGGACGCCGGACCCGGCCGAACTTGGCGCGGGAATTGGCTCGGTGTCCGTGGGAAGTCCCGAAACGCCAGACACGCCGATGGTCGGATCAATGGTCTCGGCGCTGTGGCCATACGTGGAAACGTGCGGTTCGAGGCGAAAGTAGTGCGTGAGATAGTCAACGGCGTGCTTACTGCTGTGCTTGATGTCGTAACCCATGGTCAGGTTGATGACCGTTCCGTCCGTGGGCAGGTTCTCCATCGTCACGCGGTAGGGGATCGAGAACGATTCCACATAGTGCGCATTGGACGACCCCGCGTTCCCGTTGACCCAGGTGCCCGGACTGACCGGTGCACCGGCTGGCCCATTACGGACCTGGTCTAGGTTCGCCGACGGGTTCGGGGCGACAACGGCCGAAGAAACGAACGCGTCGCCGGACATTTGGATGATGGCGAAAGAATCAATCAAAAAGCTCGAGGGTACGGATGAAAACCAGCGAAACTCAATCACACCTTGGTCTGCTCCCGTCGACTCGAAGGCTTGGTTGACTTCATTGGCGAGGATCAGTTTGTCAAAGCCCGCCGACGTGATGCTCGAAAGATAGATGACGGGCTGATCGCCCTGGTTCAGATTGATGCTGGAGAGCCCCAGAACGATGCTCCCCAATGGCAACGGCGCGTCAAACGTGAATCGTAACATTTCGGGGGCATAGGCGCTTGCCCCGGAAATCGCGGTGTCGCCTTCACAAGACGCGGATTGTACGCCGGCGCCGGAGGCGGCCAGAAAGACGGAGCCCGGCTCTCCAAGTTCCTTCGGTTGACCGGGAAAAACCGCATCGGCGATCACTCGTGCCGTAATGACAAACGACGCGTTTTGCCCGGCGGTAGTCACCGGGCGCAACGACGATAAGCATCCGCCGCGCTGTGCCACGTCGTTGAAAACAACGCTTTGCGGCGTTGGCTGCGCCCGCAGCAAACTGGCGGCAGGGAACGCGAAAACACCCGCGGCGACAAAGAAAGTTAACCACGCACCACTACCGACCGACCCTTTTTTGACGCTCGCAAGAGTCATGACCAATCCCCTCTAACAGGACCGCAGACCAAGAATTCGCTAAGTTCCGATTCGCCACACCGCCTGAGCCGACGACCTAATACCAGGGAGCGAAATCACTGAGGCCCGCAATAACCGCTCACTACTCAAGTCAAATCACGTGCTTGTTGCGCTTCAAATTCGCAACAACCGCCAAACCTGATTCCCTCAGCGAGCTTCGCTCTCAATCGCTCAATATACTCATACGACATACACGACACCAACAAGGCAAGCTCAACAGAGCGATGATCGCCCTGCTCGAGCCGTTGATGTCTCCGGATACGGAAGTGGTTGCGTGGCGCGATGATCTTTCAGCTATATCATCAAACAACTCGCCACACCGGATATGATGCGTAACTTCGCCACCATCCGCTCCTCACCCGATAACCCTCGTACTTTACCTAAAAAGAAACAACAGAGTCAACAGAATACCGAAGGGAATTCCGGCTGAACTAAAGTAATCCACCTCAAGAGAGTTCTGGTGGCAAATAATCAATAGAAGCCACCCTTTACAAAACGTCCTTTTTTCAAGCCAGAGCGCGTCCCTAGACGCCGGACGCTTGGGTGGGTTCCGTCCTATCGCCGCAAAATACCAAACCGGTTCCTACTTCCGGTTCCGCAAGAATCTCCTGGACAACCACGATCGCACGCCAAGTCGTTTTCACGGGAGCGTATGGGGGCCCTTGAGGAAGGACCAAGCCCTGTATTTAATCTGTCCTGAAACCGGGAGCATCTGTGACGAGGTCCAGGCCGAGAACCTGCCGCGAGCAGTTGCCCTTGGCCTTGGCCTAATCGTGATGGGCGGGCCATCGTGCCGTTGGGACGGGCGGTCCCCTATCATAGCTGCGAGCTGAAGAACAAATCCATCCAGGACGCTGCAAAAGTGGCAAAGTTGGCTTCATTAGAGGACGCTGAGAGATCGGCCAGTCGCCGCGCCGAGTCCTCAACTGGTTCTCGTCCAAAACCGAATGAATCTGGCCGTAGCGACCTTTATTCCCTTCGCGTTTACCCGTCGGGCGCGCAGAGCCGATCAACCTCGATTCCGACTGGATGGCGGAGTTGATCCTCGCACCGGGAATCGGTGGCGAATCGGATCATTCGGCGGAGTGGAGCCGGACGCAAACGTGCTCCGGCTGACCCGCCAGGTAGGGCGCACGCCTGACCATGGCCCAGCTAACGAGAGCTCCACGGGCGATGGATCGGTTCGCTTGACTTGAACCAAAAGCACCGATAGAACACCTACAATCGAGTTTGTAACGCGCTCGATGGGGAGATCTGCATTAGACCCGAATTCAGGCGGCCAAGAAGCCGGGCAACTCCGTCCGACCTTTCGCAGCCCCAGGCAAGTAAGTCCATGAACGACAACTCGGAAACTGGTCGGCCGATCGAGGCCGCGTTCACCAATGCGCCTTCTCCAGCCGAGTCGAAAGAAGTGCCGCCGTCGAGTCACAAGCCCGATGCCTCGGCTCTCATGACACCGGACTTGGAACGTGAGGTGGCCGAGGCGTTCGCGTCCATGTCCGCGGATGAATCGGCCGCGATGGGCGGTGCCACGATCGCGCCGGAATCATTGCCGCCGGGCACGCCGCTGACCGGGACCGTCGTCGGGGTGACGGAGGATGACGTGTTCCTTCAGATTGACGCCAAAGCCCAGGGCGTGGTTCCGCGGAATCAATTCGGCAAGAAAGAGCACGTGGAACTAGGCCGCCGCGTCGACGTATCGGTGGAGCGCTATGACGCGAACGCGGGGCTGTTGATGGTCAACCGCCAGGGCGCGGTGCAGCGGGCGATGTGGGCGACGTTGACGGTCGGTTCCATCGTCGAAGGTCGCGTAACCGGGCTCATCAAGGGGGGCCTGGAGGTGGATTTGCAGGGCATTCGCGCGTTCATGCCCGGTTCGCAGGCCGACATCGCTCCGATGAAGGACATCTCCGTCCTGTTGAATGAGCACATTCGCTGCCAGGTCATTGAGTTGGCGCGGCGAAGCAAGAACGTCATCGTCAGCCGTCGCAAACTGATGGAACGGGAACGCGAGGAGGCCCGGGAGAAGCTTCTCGCGGAACTGGCCGTCGGACAAACGCGCCGCGGCGTGGTGCGTAATCTGACGGACTTCGGCGCGTTCGTCGACATCGGCGGTGTCGAGGGGCTGATTCACATCCGCGATCTGAGTTGGGGCACGGTGAACAAAGTCAGCGACGTTCTTTCCACCGGGCAGGAAGTGGACGTCGTCGTGCTCAAGATCGATTCCAATCGGGAGCGCATTTCGCTGGGGTTCAAACAAGCGCTGCCCGATCCCTGGACGGGGGTTGCCGATCGGTTTCCGGAACGAACGAATGTCAAGGCCAGGATCGTCCGCCTGGCGGATTTCGGGGCGTTCGCGGAGATCGAACCGGGCGTGGAGGGCTTGATCCCCATCAGCGAAATGGGCTGGTCGCGGGTCAGCCGATCGTCGGATGTCGTGTCCGTCGGCGATGAAGTGAACACCGTGGTGATTCGCAATGAACCCAAGAAGCGTCGCATCGCCCTGAGCCTGAAACAGGCCCAACCCGATCCGTGGGACGGCGTCCTGGATGGGTTCACTCCCAACAGTTTGATTTCCGGGAAGGTCACGCGACTCGCCGATTTCGGCGCATTCGTGGAGGTGGCCCCGGGGGTCGAAGGATTGGTGCACATCTCCGAGCTGGCCGACAAACGAGTGCGCGCTTGTTCCGACGTGGTTCAGGTCGGGCAGGAAGTGCAGGCCCGCGTTCTGGGCGTGGATCGCGAACATCGGCGGATTGCCTTGTCTCTGAAACAGCCCTTGGACCATGCCGCCGCCATGGCGCATGCCGACGCCGCCAAACCAGGAAAAAAGCCGCGCAAGAAGCCGCTGCGCGGCGGTCTCTCCAGCCATTTCCAGTGGTAGGAATTCTCTCCCGTTATTCGTATTCTCTTCGGGTGCGCGGCAAGCTGCGTCCGTCGGCGCGAGTGGTCGTCCTCGACCATTTTGCTATCCTTTTCAAAGAGTCCCGATCGGCGAACCACGGTGGAGACTTTCCGCCATTGGCCGCGGTGGTAACGCCGATGGACGAACTCGATCCCTATGAAGTTCACCTTGATTGATCGTATTGTCGAGTTTGCGCGCGGCGAAAGAATCGTCGCCGCCAAGGCCGTCTCTTTGTCCGAAGAGTACCTCGCCGATCATTTCCCGACCTATCCCGTGTTGCCGGGCGTCTTGATGTTAGAGGCGATGGTGGAGGCCGCTCGCTGGCTCGTGCGGGAATCCCGGGAGTTTGCTCCCGCCGTCATCTTGCTGCGATCGGCGAAAAACGTTACATACAAGAGCTTTGTAAGACCGGGCCACGTGCTGACCGTGACGGTCACGTGTCAGCGATTGACCGAGTCCGACAGCGAATTCTCCGGCCTGGGCGAGTGCGGCGGGATCGAGGCCGTGCGCGGTCGATTCAGCCTGCTTCATGTGTCCGAACCGGAGTCGGAGAGTAATGTCGGGCGGTGGGGTCAGGGGCTTCAGGAATGCGCGACGGCGCTCCGCGCGAGATTCGCCCTGTTGTCCGGTCAGACGGCGCCCCTGGCGACCGACTCCTAGGTGGCGGGAACGGGCGCTTCTCCCGCGGCTGATCAGTCATCAACGGAGGATGTGGCAGAATGTCGACGTCGACCGGCAGTTCGGATGTGCTCTCCAAGATTCGCCTCGTTTTGAGCGACGCCCTCGGCGTGGATGAAGAGGAAGTCGTCCCGGCGGCCACGCTGCAAGGCGACCTGGGCGCGGAGAGCATCGACTTTTTGGATATCGTATTTCGACTGGAGAAGGAATTCTCCATCAAGATCCCCAAAGGCGAGCTCTTCCCGGATGACTTGCTCAACAATCCCGATTTCGTCGCCGGCGATCGCCTGACCCCCGCGGGTATGAACAAGCTGAAATCCGTCATGCCGCACGTCGATTTTTCCAGGTTCGAAAAGGAACCGCTGGTCTCGAAGATGTCCGACTTGTTCACCGTGGAGGCGATCGTGAAGTACGTCGAAGGTAAAATGAAGGCGGCGTAAGGATGCGCCCTTCGCCGTTTGCATTCCGATCGATGCGCGCCGTCAACAGGTAAGCGGTAAGTCAACTCGGTGGCGAAACGACGCCCCGTGAGATTCGTTTATTCAATCCACCCCATGCGTTGGATCTGGATCGACAGCTTCGTCGCGTTTGAATCCGGGAGGCGGGCGGCGGCCGTCAAAAACGTTACCCTGGCCGAAGAGTATCTCCACGATCATTTCCCCGGTCATCCGGTCATGCCCGCGTCGCTCATGATCGAGGGGATGGCCCAGACCGCGGGGATTCTGGTCGGCGAGGCCCGCGGGTTTGCGGAAAACGTGATTCTGGCGAAAATCCGCGTCGCGGAGTTCAGCGATTATGCAAGGCCGGGGGACCAGATTCGTTACGAAGCGGTGATCGAATCCCTCGATGATCGGGCGGCCATCACCAGCGGAAAGGTATTCAAGAACGGTACGCCGATCGGGCGGGTGGACTTGATTTTCTCGCACGTGAATCAGTCGGACAAGGCCACGGCGTTGCCGACGCACAATTTCGTCTTCACACCGGCGTTTCTGGAATTGCTCAAGGCGTTCCAGTCGGGCCGATCCTCCGCGGGGGCGGTTTCCTCATGAGTCAACGGCGACGCGTGGTCATCACGGGTCTGGGTGTGGCGACGCCGATCGGCCTGGGGGTCGAGGCGTTCTGGGAGGCGCTGATTCAACGGCGCTGCGGGATCGCCGCGATCAAGGCCTTCGACGCGTCCGGTCTGGCCTGCCGCATCGGCGGGGAGCTGCCGGAGTTCTCCCTCGCCGACTACATTCCCAAGGGCTATCGCAAGAGTGCCAAAGTGATGGCACGTGATATCGTTATCGCGGTCATCAGCGCCTATCACGCGGTGAAGGACGCTGGTCTGATCACTCGGTGCATCGTCGAACGGGGCGAAGCCCCCGGACCGGCCAACGTGGATAGCACCCGCTTCGGGGCCAACATCGGGGCGGGTTTGATCTGCGCCGATCTCAACGAACTCGCCGGAGCGCTGGCCACCGCGGCGGACGATGATCGCCGGTTCAGTCTGGCCAAGTGGGGCGCGGAGGGCATGACCAATCTCACTCCGCTGTGGCTGCTCAAGTTCCTGCCCAACATGCTCGCCTGCCACGTGACCATCGTGCACGACGCCCAGGCGCCCTCGAACACCATCACCTGCGCCGAGGCGTCCAGCCACCTGGCCATCGGTGAGGCGTTCCGGACCATCGCCCGCGGGGACGCGGACGTCTGCATCTGCGGCGGGGCGGAGAGCAAGATCCATCCCATGTCCGTCGCCCGGCCCATCCTGTGGAAGCGCCTCAACGTCCACGACAACGAGCGCCCCCTTGCGGCCTCGCGACCCTTTTCCGCCTCTCGCCGCGGCATGATCCCGTCGGAAGGCGGCGGATTGGCCATTCTCGAATCGATGGAACACGCCAAGCGTCGCGGGGCGCGAATCTACGGCGAAATCGCCGGATTCGGTTCGGCCGCCAACGGGAAAAGCTGGTCGAGTCCTGATCCTTCAGGACAGGCCGTCGCCCTTTCCATCCGCAAGGCCGTGAAGGACGCCGGCGTCGGACCCAACCAGATTGACTTGGCCGTTCCTTTCGGGACCGGCACGAGAGAACACGACATGGCGGAAGCGGCCGGATGGAACGAGGCTGTGGGTGATCGCCTTTCGCAGATACCGGCCTTGACCACGCGAGGCGCCTTGGGGAACAACGGCGCGGGAACCGGGGCCATTGATTTTGCGACGACCGCGATGGCGGTGCATCATCGAACCGTGCCGCCCTCCCTCAACACCGGCGACGCGGATTCGTCTTCCCGGTTTCGCTTTGTGCAGCAGGACCCCATAGACGCACGGATTGATTACGCGGTGACGACGGCTCAGGCACTGGCCGGCGGTCAGGCCGCGGCGCTCGTCTTGCGCCGCTTTACGGAATAGGCTCAACTTTTCGGAGGAAACGGTTTGGATCGACGAGTGGTCATCACCGGCATGGGTTGCGTCACGCCGCTGGGGCACGACGTACCGACGCTGTGGCGTAATCTGCTGGCCGGTCAATGCGGCATCGCCTCGACCACGTTATTTGACGCGCGCACGTTTCCCACCACGTTTTCCGCGGAAGTCCGCGGATTCTCGTTGGCCAAAGCCCTGGGCCGTGAGGCCGACAAACACCAGGGCGCCAGCCGCAACTCGCAATTCGCCCTAGGGGCGGGCGTCGCCGCGTGGAACAATGCGGGCCTGCACCAGGACATCGGGCTGGATCCCACCCGCGTCGGCGTCTACCTCGGCGGAGGCGAAGGCCCGATCGACTTTGACCACTTCGCCGCCGCGGCCCTGGCGGGGGCCTTAAATGAACAAGGACAAGCGGCGCCGTTAAACACCCTGGAGTGGGCGCAGGCGGCCGTGAAGTTGTTGGAGGCCACGCACGAGTTGGAACAAGATCCCAATCTGGCCGGTGGACATCTCGCGGTGCAGTTCAACGCCCAGGGTCCGAACTTGAATACATTGACTGCCTGCGCCGCGAGCACCCAGGCGATCGGCGAGGCCATGCACATCATTCGCTATGGCGACGCCGACGTGATGATCTCCGGCGGGACGCACAGCATGATTCACCCGCTGGGCATGACCGGCTTCAGCCGCCTGACGGCGCTGTCCACGCGCAATGATGCCGCGGAGACGGCCTCGCGTCCTTTCGATCGGACGCGCGACGGATTCGTGCTCGGCGAGGGTTCGGGCATATTAATTCTTGAGGAACTCGAACACGCTCGATCGCGCGGCGCGAAGATTCTCGCGGAAATCGTGGGGTACGGTTCCACGGCCGATGCGTTCCGCATCACCGACATTCACGAGGATGGTCGTGGGGCGGTGGCCGCCATGCGCGCGGCGCTCAACGCCGCCGGACTCAAACCCGCGGACATCGATTACATCTCCGCCCACGGCACCGGTACCGAAGAGAACGACAAGATTGAAACGCTGGCGATTAAGAAGCTCTTTGGCGAGGAGGCCCAACGCGTGGCCGTCAGCAGCGTGAAAAGCGCCCTGGGGCATTTGATCGCCGCCGCCGGCGCAGTGGAGCTGATCACCTGCGTGCTGGCGATTCGCGACCAAATCGTTCCCCCCACCTTGCATTATGAAACACCGGACCCCAATTGTGATCTCGATTACGTCCCCAACCTCGCCCGCAAGATCAAGGTCCGGGCGTGCCTGTCCAATTCCTTCGGCTTCGGCGGCCAGAACGACGCCTTGGTCGTCACCGCGCCGAAGACATGACCTCTCCGATTCCGTTTGACTTGCTGGCTCGT